>Ga0187893_10012170_pt1 | contig 12277 bp, 10 predicted proteins | sample MA1701074metaG_FD_139574 | JGI IMG/M metagenome (GOLD analysis project Ga0187893, IMG submission 139574) | White microbial mat communities from a basaltic lava cave in the Kipuka Kanohina Cave System on the Island of Hawaii, USA - MA170107-4 metaG ... | reverse complement strand
TCAACGCCGCCGCGTCCGAACCCGCGGTCGACCAGATCGCTAGCGACTACCTCGTAGCCGGCACGTTCCAACACGCGGGCCATGGCGCCGTCGCCGCAGCACGGCTCCCACACCGGGCCGCGCAGAGTCACATGCTTCAGCAGTGCTTCCGTCACCCACTCGGGTGTCGGATACAAATCGTGCGCCATGCGGTCGTAGCCGGAAAGGTGGATCGATCGGAATCGTGACGCCGGCGGCGTGTTCGCGTCTTCGACGCGGTTCGGTTTCTTGGCGCTCATTTCCACCTTGCTGTGGCGCAACGATTATGGACCCGTCGCAGATCCTCTCAAGGAGTGTCACGCGCGGATTACGGCAAAGGACAAGCAGGTCGAGACTGGCACCGAAGACCGCAATCGTCAGCCCCGAGCTGCGGTCCGTGACCCAACGACAGACAGCCCTCGACGGGACCTTACACTTGCACTGGAATTCGCAGAATCATCAAGAGAATGTTGGAACAGAGGCTCTTCCACACCGCCAGCCAGTCACGCTGTCGAACTCTTTTCCGGCACACACGCGAATTTCGCGCCCAAACTCGGGCCTTTTTCATCCGATTAGCGTCGCTCGAACAATCAAAAAAGCGTAGTGAAAAGTGGGCCGGCAGAGCAGAAATGCCAGATACCGGAACTATCAGGATGTTCTCGCCTTGATAGCGAAAGTTGGGGGCACCCCGCGCGTTCTCGGGGCAGAAATCGATGCAAGCGTCATTGCCGCTGGAACCTGCTTCGCGCGGCGGTGCCCTGTTTCTCAGGCGTGGACCGCGGCTCACTCGACTTCCAATGCGTCGTACAGCACCGCAAATTGGGCTCAACCTCGCGGCGCCAAATCCTTTGTCGCGCGAAAAGTCGCCTGTTCTGCCGAGCAGGAGGGCACTTCAACGCGCCCGTATTCGTCGGCCAGCCGCTCGATATCATCCTCGCCTAGATAGTCGCCGACCTGAACTTCCACGACGCGCAGCGGCTCATTCGACCGGTTCTCGAGGCGATGGACCACGCCCGCCGGAATGTCGGCGTAGCCGCGCGGACCGAGGCAGAATTCGCGCCTCGCCACGGTCACTAGCGCTTCGCCGCTGGCCACGATCCACTGCTCGGCGCGATGTCGGTGTCGCTGGAGCGAGAGCTTGCCGCCGGGGCGGACGAAGATCTCTTTCACCTGGAAACCAGAGTTGTAGGTGAGAGTTCTGAACCATCCCCACGGTCGCTCGATCACCGCGTGCGCCTCGGCCTCCGTCCGGCCACCACCCTCGAGCATGGCTGTCCGCTGGTATCGCGCTCGCTTCAATGACGGCGATGGAATCGGCACGCTATCACCTCGGCGCCGAAACCGTCTGCGGCGTCACCTGCAGGCTTGGCTCAGCCCCTTCACCGAATGCGCGTTGATGCGATAGGTTGACCACGCCCCCGTGCAGCTCGACGTCCCGCAAGACGCCGTGCCACTGCTCCAGCATCTTGTACCATTCGAGAGTGATCGTCTTGGGCGTTTTGTCGATCAGCCCTTTGTCGAGGGCATGGCAGATTTCTGTCACGCCCTCTTCCGCGTTCGTTTCGGCACGGTAGCCCAACCGCTCGATGCGCTCGAACGAGACGCGGTAGGAACGGTGGTCGGGATCGCCGTACCATTCGATTTCGACCGCACGCGGCACGTGCTCGGTCACGAGCTTCGCGAGCGGGCCGATCTGGTAGGTGTTGCGCGGTGAACCGACGTTGAAGATGCGGCCATTGACATCGCAGGCGGCAGCCTCGACCATGAAGAGCTGCGCGCGCGCCGCATCGCGCACGTGAACCATCGGCCGCCACTGCGTGCCGTCGCGGTTGAGCGGAAGACGTCCGTGCTTCCAGGCGCCGTAGGTCATGCCGTTGATGGCAAGATCGAAGCGCATGCGGCGCGAATAGCCGAAGGCCGTCGCCAACCGCAGCACAACGACACAGAAATCGTCATCTGCGAGCGGCAGCACGCCCTGCTCGGCCTTCTCGTTGGCCTTGGCGTAGGTGGTGAGAGGGTTGGTCGGCGACGTTTCCTCGGCGCAGACGCCCGGCGGGACGAAACCATAAATGCTGCAAGAGGAGGGCAGCACGTAACGTTTGACGCCCGACGCCTTGGCGAGGTGCGCCGTGCGCACGCGTGCCTCCCTGTTGATCGCCCAGGTCGCCTCCTGGAACGCCTCAGCGCTCGGATCATTCGAGATGGCGACGAGATCGATGACTGCACCGACGCCACCGAAATGGCTCTGGTCCAAACGACGCGCGTCCTCGCGAACGATTTCCAATCTATCGTCGGTGGGCAGAAGATCGCGCCCGAAAAAGAAGCGATCGACGGCGCGCACGTGATATCCGGACTCGAGCAAGAGCGGGACGAGCACGCTGCCGACATAGCCTCCGGCCCCGGTCACGAGAACGCGGCGAGGCGCGAGCGATCCCCCGGAATAGGGCCTCGAGATATTGCGCCTACTCATGGGCCGGCACTGCCTCGCGCGCCAGCATACGTTCGAGCGCATCGGCGACGCTGTCGACGTGTGTCTCGGGCATGTCCGCGTAGAAAGGCAGCGAAATCGTGCGTTCGCCAATCCACTCCGCGATTGGGAACATGCCCGGACGATAGCCGAACGCATTCCGGAAGTAGGACATGAGATGGATGGGCCGGTAGTTGACGGCGGTTCCGACGCGCTCTGCCTTGAGATTCTCGAGCACACGATCGCGGTCGCCGTCTTCGATCCAAATCGGGAAAAGGTGGCGCGCATGGACGGTGTTCGCGCGCGTCGCGGGCAGGCGGATTCCCGGGATCTTGGACAGCCGCTCCTCGTAACGGCGCGCCAAGGCGTGCCGACGAGCAAGTTTCACCGCAATCCGATCGAATTGCGGTAGCAGCAGCGCGGCCTGGATGTTGCTCATGTTGTACTTCCAACCGAGCAACGTCATGTCCCAGTGGGTGTAGCCTTCGCGCGAGCGATCGAAGGCCGACTTGGTGATGCCGTGATGGCGCAGCAGGCGCAGCCGCTCGGCTAGCGCGCCGTCGTCGCAGGCAACCGCGCCCCCTTCGCCGCAGGTCATGTTCTTGGTGGCATAGAAGCTGAAGCACGCGACGTCGCCGAGATCTCCCGGCCGGACCCCATCGCGCGCGCCCTCGATGCAATGCGCGGCATCCTCGATGATCGCCAACCCATGTCGATCGGCGATGGAACGCAGCGCGTGCATGTCGCACATCTGGCCATAAAGATGGACAGGCAGTAACGCTCGCGTCCTCGGCCCAATTGCGGCTTCGATCCGTTCGGGGTCGATATTGCCGGAATGTTTGTCGACGTCGACGAACACCGGTGTCGCTCCCGCTTCGAGAACAGCCGTGGCCGTAGCTACGAAGCTCATCGGCGTCGTGATCACCTCGTCGCCGGGCCCGATCCCGAGCGCCAGCAACGCCAAGTGCAACGCGCCGGTGCAGCTCGTAACGCCCAACGCATGGCGCCGGCCCAGGAGCTGGGCGAAGCGCGCCTCGAATGCGGCCGTCTCGGCCCCCGTGGTCAAGATCTCGCCGGCAAGCACGCGCGCCACGGATTCGAGCTCAGCGGCTCCAAGATCGTGCCGGTAGTATGGAACTTTCCAGTCCATCGAAGGTCAATGTGCCCAGAGACGCAGCAAAAGACGCTCGCGGATCACCCGGCCTATTTTCGGCTTGCTGACCGGCATGATCAGCGACGTATCATAAAAGGAGAGTCATTATGAGACAAGAGAATGTTACATCATCCAGAAGTCTTAATGCGGCCGGAGTACAGCTCCCCCTAGTCGCGGAAAGTGCGCTCGGACGGGCGCGGGCAGGCTCCGAAGATCAGAACGCCACACAATCGGAGCGGGGTCGGGGCATTTGCAATCGAGAACCCTTCTCAACGATTCAGCGGCGCTCCATCAAGCCACCGCAATAGCCCCTCAAGAATGAGATCTCGATCCCATTCCGCGAGAGCGCGCGTGCGCGCGGCGCGGCCGAGGGCGGCGCGCCACTCAGGCGCCCGTGCGAGGGCGCGCACAGCGTCCGCCATTGCCGCGGCGTCCTCCGGCGGAACGATCACGCCAGCCCCGCGCAGCGCATGCGCGAGGCCCGTATCAGGGTGAGCGGCGGCAACGATCGGGCGGCCCGATGCCAGGATGCCGCCGAGCTTCGATGGCATCACCAAGTCGGCCGCCGAAGCGCGCTGAGGCAAAAGATGTATATCCGCCATGTTCAGTAGCGCATTCAACTTCTCGAGGGGCTGCAGCCGCAGGAAACGAATGTTCGCGGCGTCGCTCGCCGCAGCCTCGAGCTGGCTTCGCGCCACCCCTTCACCGCACAACACAAACATGATGTCGCGCTCGTCCTTAAGCGCGTGTGCTGCGGCGGTTAAGCTCTCCAGCCCTTGCTTCGCTCCCATGTTGCCCGAATAAAGCGCGACCACAGTTTCGGGCGGTATGCCAAGGGCGGCGCGAAATTCGGTGGGCTGCGTCAAAGGCCGAATCGCATCGGTATCTACCCAATTCGGAAACAGCGCGCTCCGCGAGGCACTGACGCCCTTGGAGCGCAGCTTCTCCAGCATGCGGGCGGAGATCGTCGTTGCGCACGCGAAACGGCGCAGGAACCAGTTTTCGACGGCAAGGACGAACCGCCGGAGGCGCACGCCCTTCATCAAGCCGAGCTCGAACCCCACTTCGAGATCGAAATCCTGAATGTGAATCCAAGAGCGCGCGCCCCCAAGCGCCGCCGCGAACAACCCCCCGGGTAGAGCAAGTGCTGGCGGTTTGATCACGCACAGCAGATCGGGTCGCCAGGTCAGACTCTGCCACGACAACACGGGCAGGGCGCTCGCCGCGAACGAGGCGAAATGCAGGACGCGGCACAGCCCTGAATGGTGGCGCGGCACCCAAGCCGGGCAGCGGGTGACGCGCACACCGTTGATCTTTTCGGCAGAGTACCACCATTTTCGATAGCCGGATCGGATACGCCACTCGGGATAGTAGGGAGGTGTGGTGACGGCACGCACCTCATGACCGCGGGCGGCAAACCAGCTACCCATTTCGCCCGCGAACTTTCCCGTTCCCGTAAGCTCGGGAGCGTAGTTCATGGAGAAAATCATGATCTTCATCGGCTCTAGGCTCTGCCCCTCGGCACGTTAGCGCCGACGTCGACGATTCAGCACCGAACCTTGCGCGAGCGCACGATCAAGCAGTCGCCACGTCCGACCGAGCGCTCGCAAACCGGCCGGGCGTGCCTAGGCGGTCATCCACCACCTCCGAGCGCACGATTTCCGTGGCGCCATTCCCGAACAAGCAGTCGTGCGGACCGATGACCTCAGTCACGGTCGCCCCCGAACCCGGCAACCACTTCCGCGAGCGCCATTCGAGATTGCTCATGAGCGGACCGCATTCCTTCAAGCGCCCTGTGCGATGCGCGTCCCCACTCGTTGGCGTCTTGTGACCAGCCCTTGATCTGCGCGCATGCGGCGGCGACGAAATCGTCGTCCGGCATGACGACGAGCCCGCCGCCCGTGGGCAGCTGACACGAGATGCAGCCGCGGCTATAGGCGATGACCGGCACGCCGGCGCTGAGCGCCTCGTAGACGACTATCGGCTCGGACTCGTTGGCGTAGCGGCTAGGGAACAAGAACACGTCGATCTCGGCGAAGAAACGTGCTTTGGCCTCTCCGTACACTACCCCACGATAGTCAAGACGCGTGCCCAGCGTGGCTGCGGCCGCGGCAATCATGGCTTCGGCGTCGCGATCGATTGGAGCGCCGGCCAGCACCAGACGCTCTATCGTGTCACCCGCCGCCGCGGCAGTAGCGAAAACCAAATCGAGACCCTTGTCGCGATGCAGATTCGATAGGAAGCCGACGCGAAGGCGCGCCCCGTTTACGCGCCGCGCCGTCAGTTCGGCGGGCGGTCGGTAAAACGCGGCATTGGACAGCACCCGCGTGTGCGCAACCATGCGATAGTTGCTGCGAAGTCTCTGCTCCATCGTAGGGCAAAGCATGAGATGGCAGGCATGCGACCCCGCGACCCGCGCCAGAAGCGACATCTTCCAATCCCAACGGTCGAGGTATGCAAAGGAATGGTGATGAATGTACAGCGACCTGGCGAGAAGACGGGCTTCGAGGGCCAGCGCTATGTTGTAGAGGTTTCCGAGGCCTCCGGCGGTGGTTAGATAGATGGCGCCACGATTGCCGCCAAAACCACCCGCCGCAACGCGCACGAGCGCCGCCACAACGCGGAAAATACGGGTCAAATGATAACGGAGCCCGCGCTGCAGTCCGTCCGGCCCTATGTTGAGGACGACCACCTTGCTCCGTGCCGCGACCGCCTCGGCCATCATTGCCGTGATGACCGCGGCTCCATGGACCGGCGGTGGGAAGGCTGCAATCATGAAGAGCGGTCGGTAGGTGTCGCTGCTCATTTGCGCTCTATGGGAGCTGCGCCGATGCCCGTCAGCACGGAGACCCCCTCCACGAAGCGCGCAACGTCTCCAGCCGGAGCCGCCGCGAGTGCGCCCGCGGCGAGCCGTCGCCATTCGTCCTCCTCGGTCGCGAGTCGGCACATCAATCGCGCGAGACCCTCGGCATTGTCTGGCTCGAAGACGTAGCCGTCGACGGCGGTCCGCACGAGCAGGTCGCGCGCGCCAACATTGTCCGCAGCCAAGACCGGAACGCCCATCGCCAGCGCCTCGTTGACGACGAGGCCCCATTGCTCCTCTACGCTCGGCAAAATCAACGCCAGGCTCTTGGCGAGCGTCTGCGCGATCCCGTCCTCTTGCAGGAAGCCCATGAAGCGGATTCCATCGATCCCGCGCGCTTTCTCCTCGAGCTCGGCGCCGAGTGGGCCGGAGCCGCAGATCACCAAATCCCGCCGGTTCGAACTGGATTTTGCGCGGTAGAGCGCATAGGCCTTGATCGCGAGGCCAAGGTTCTTCTTCGGCACGAAGCGCGCAACCACCGTAAAGTGGCGCGACGCAAATGACGCTCCACCCGGTGCCGGCTCGGCGCCCGCGAGGGCGCGGACGCGTGCGATCGAGACCGTGTCATAGCCCTCTGCGATCCAATGATTGGAATACCCGAGAAACCGGAGATAGGCCCGGGAGCGCGAGCTGGAAACCAAAGCGCCGCAATAGGGCAGGAGGAAGAGTTTCTTCAACAGCTCGCGCCAAGCCGAGCGCGGCTTGTCGTCGAACTTGGAATCGAACATGGTGTAGACGCGTCGGCCAAGCAGCCTAAGAGTAACGGCAACGCCGAAGCACTCGGCTCGCTCGTAGTGGCAGAGAAGGACGTGGCGGGCCCGCAGTGCAACGCAGCGCGCGACGAGGCGGCGATATCGCGCGAAGGCGCCCACGTCCTCATAACCCCGCCCCGGAAACAGCGTCTCCTTGACGAATCCCCTGTCCGCACCCGTCGGACGCCAGTCGTATTCACGACTGCGGTCGGCAATTTCGATTCCAACCACCGCCGCCCTGGTGCCCAACGCCTCGGCCAGCGCCTTGCAGCGATCATAGTGATAGGGCCCGAACTGCCTCCAGAAAAGCACCACGGCTCGTGACACGGCACCATGAGCTGACTCATTCACCTGCTGCAAATGCGCACCACGATTGGCATCGTCCACGCTCTGCCGCGAGCGCGCAGAGCACCGGAAACGATCAGACATTGGTTTCCGCCGGCACGAGACGCGCGGCGACATAGATCGTCGTGTGTTTCAGTCCTGCCGGCAGCGGCAAGAGCCGGTCACGCAGGTACCGCGAGCCACGCGCGAACTCGTGCATCTCGAACCCGTACCGCGCGAGCAACGCTTTAAGCGTCGCGCCGCAGTACCAAGAGACGTGCTCTGGATTGGGTCGCACGTTCCAGGAAAAAATGCTCTTGACGACATAGCGCCAATACCACGGATTCGGCGTCGAGATCAGGAGCATGCCGCCTGGCGTAAGGTGTCGTCGAGCAGAGGCAAGGAGGGCGCCGGGACTTGCGAGATGCTCGATCAGTTCGCCGGCGACGATGACTTCGAACGTATCGTCAAGCTCGATGTTCTCGGCGTCTCCCTCGACGACATCAAAACCCCGCTCGCGCAAATACCTCACGCCTTTCTCGTAGAGATCGAGCCCCGTGAGGCGCGCTGCCACCGCGCGCAGCGCCTTGTGGATCCAATATTTGGATTGGTAGCCTTCGGGATTGTGATCGACGCAGCCGAGGTCGAGGACGGATTTGCCGCGCGCGTATCGGCAGAAGAAGGCGATGGTGGAATCCCTGAAGTCCGAGTCGCCGAAGTCGGCGCGCCTCACCTCCATGCGATCGCCGATCAGGTAGCGGGCATGGCTCGCGCCGCTCTGCGGCAAGCGGTCGTCAACGCCGGGAATAGATTTGGGTGCCATGAACAGGGCCTGAGCGGGTGCTCAATCGGATGATACCACGCCAGACAAAGATCGGTAGCAATGCGAACAACGCGGTCTTGACGATCATGATACCGCCGTCGCGAAACCATAGGATGGTTAACGGGACAAACGTACAGTATGTCACAACGACGCTCGGGTTGCTGAGATTCGCCCAGAATCGTCGGTGAAGCCACCCGAGCACCATGCCGACGAGCCCCATGGTGACGACGACGCCGCTCCAGCCGAAACTAAGCCAGCCATCGCCCGCAAGCGAGTTCGTCAGCCCAACGAAGTTGCCGTAGCTGTTCAGATTGACCAGCTGGACGGGCGGCCCGACAGGCTTTTCGCTCCACAGAATGCGCGGAATGGGCTCCGTGAAAATCTGAAGATACTGCGTGAAATAAGTGTAGGTGCCCGATCGCTCCGGCACGACGTTGAGAATGAACGCGAGGAACTCGAAATTGGCGAAATCGGGATTGTCCTGCTTTTGCAGCCAGGTGCGCTCATCGTCGACTTGGTGGACGATTCTTTGTCCACCCTCGATCATGTCGCGGAAGTAATTGCGATCCCATCCGATGTTCTGAAAGAAGACAAACAGCGGAAGGAACACCGCGAGATAGCGCCACCGGAACCAGCGCTGACGATTCCGATACAAATAGATCAGAAGGATCGTCAGCATGATCGTAATCATGGGCCAGCGGCCGCCGCCGAGGAACCCGCGATAGAGTACGAAGAAAATGACGGGGAGCCAGGTCCAGGCGGCAAACCGGAAGCGCCACATGGTCAGGACCGCCAAGGTCCCGAACATGGTTTGGGCGTCGACGACGTAACCTGTCGTGTTGACGTAAATAGTGATGCCGGTCGCCAGATCCTGCGTCATCTGGATGTCGCCGACGTCGTGAACGCCGACGTCCTGCGCCGCGAACAGCAGCGAATAGAGGGCCACCGGGCCAAGCAGAACGAGCGTCCAGAAAAACGCTTTCCGTTCCCTCCGGCCAAATTCGGGGAATCTGGCGTATGCGAGCATCGGCGGAACGTTTGTGCGGCCGAAGTACCAGCAGCAGAGCGCGAATATCGACAGCGCCACCGACGATACGAGCAGCGTGTGAACGAACTCGGCGTCGCTTGGAAAATAGCCCATGTATCTCCAGCGGCCATCGAATTCGAGGTAATGGACCATGAACGGCCGCAAGACGAAGACGATGAAGTGAAACAGGAGATAGAACGACAATGGGTGGAAGAGCGAGGCGCGGCGACTCAGCGCGAATGGAGCCGCGATCAGCAGGAAAAAGGTGAGCTGAGCGTAGAGGCCGGCGGCGATCATTGGCCGACCAGACTTCTCATGCGCTCGCGGGCCACGCTCCAGCGCATGTTCTTGCGCAACGACCAGGACGCAGCCTGCCATTCCAAAATTCGATCCGGGTCGCTCGTCGCATCTTTGATCGCATTCACCAGACCTTCGCGTGAGAGGGTTTGGAGAACGATTCCATTGACGCCGTTGACGGCGCCATTGCCTGCGGCCACGGTCTGTATGATGCCGAGACCAGCGCCGATAGCTTCGCAGAGAACAAGCGCGCTACCCTCGAACAGGCTGGGAAACACGAACAGGTCGGCGTCGAGAAAGTGCCGCGCGACCTCCGAGCGCGGCAACTGGCCAAGAAATTCGACATGCGGCGCGTAGCGGGCGAAGGTTCGAGCCGGAATCGCCAAGTGGCCCATCATGGTCAGTCGCGCCCGCTCCGGAGGAATCTGCTCGAACGCGGGCAGCAAGTAAGCCGCCCCCTTGCGCGAATCTATGACGCCCGCAAACAGGCACCGTATCGGTCGGCCGCGCAGGGGCTGGCGCCGCGGTGCCTCTTCGGGGAACCGCGTTTCGTCGTAACCATGCGGAATGACTCGGACCTTCGATGCCGGGCACCCATTTTCAACGATCGTTCGCGCCTGCGCCTCGCATCCGCACACCACCTCGTCGGCAAGCGCTGCTTCTTCATCCTGGCGCTCAATCAAGGTCTGAGAGTAGGGACGGTAGGAATCCAGGCAGAACTCGGGATGGCGCGCGCGCTCTTCGCCGAGGACACGGTTCATCACGCGGGGATGGCCGATGGTTTGGTCGAGAACACAGCGAATGCCGCGCAACTTCGCCCAGCGAAAGACCTCGAGCGACGAAGTGTTGTAGCCCCAGACGACGTCGACCGGCTCGCGCTCAATCAGGCGAATGACGGCGCGGCCAAAGGCGGCATTGCCAGCCTCATTAAACCAGTAGGACAGGGACCTCGCCCCGATGCGTCGGGTCATGCTCTCCAGCCACTCGTGTACGCCAAAGCGACGCACTTTGGACGGATCGAGAAGGGGCGAGTAGCGGCGGCGAAATTCGGCGCCAACGCGCCGGCTCAACCCTCCCGGCAGATAGCGCTCGATGCGGTATGGCCAGCGTGCGGGATCATAAAAGACAGACGTCGCATACCAAGCGAGTTGACCCGACTCTTGGAACGCCAGAGCGACCTGCCATGAATGTTGGGTACCGGGGTGGAATATCCCGACGCGGAGCGCGCGGCGCCCGCTTTTCGGGCCGGGGGTCCTCGGCTCCTTCACTGGTTGCGTCTGTATCGACATGCTAGCGCGTCCCATGCCGCGGCCAGAGCGTGTGCGTAAGCTTCGCAATAAACTCGAAATCCACGCGCGATGGCCGCAACAGCTGCAAGAAGCTGATACCAAGATGGCGGCGCGTCCCAACAGCCATCACTGTAACGGCAGCTCCCTGGGCAAGTGCCATTGCGAGCGCAGCTCCCAATACCCCGAGCACGGGCAGCAGGAGCGCCAGCGCCGCGGCCGAGACCACCAATCCCACAATTTCGCCGCGCGCAACCGCACCGAGTGCGTTCAATCCCTTGAGCCCGGACGAAAGGACCGCCTTGGACGCGATCAGGAAGCTGGCGGCCGCAAGCACTTGGGCTATGCGCGTTGCTTCGAGGAAGGAAGGACCAAAGAAGATGGCGATGATCCAATCGGCGCAAAGCGCGATACCGACAGCGCCTGCCAGCGTCAGCATCAGGGTCACGCGAAGGTATCGTCCGAAGGTTTCCTTTTGCTCCTCGATGCTCCCGGCCCGGGCGACCTTTGGAAAGGCGAGCATGCCGAGCGTTATCGCGGGAACGGCCGCAAGACGCGCCACAGCCAACGCCACCACGTAAAACCCGAGGCTCGCCGCCGAAAGAAAGATCGACACGACCATTTGGTCGAGATATTCGCCGATAACCTGCGACATGGTACCGACGTGCGCCTTGATCCCGTAGCCGCTGAGCTCGCGGAGTGCGGCTGGTCGAGCGGGGCGCAGCCAGCCGCGTGCCGCGATCATGGCGATTCCGACAGCCGCCGTCAGCCCGTTCGCCAGCAACGAGGCTGACGCGAAGGCGACGATGCTCGTCGCGTCGAGCAGATAAAAGGCGGGAATGAGGAGCGCGTAGGCGACATGGACGAGGACGCGCAGGATGTTCCACTCGGTGAAGTGCATCGCTCCTTGGAGCAGTCCAACCACGAATAGGCAGGTGAAGTTGATCGGGATGAAGGCGAGATAGAGGTGGGCGGCATGCAGTGTCTGCGCCCGGTGGCCGGCGAGCGCGACATCGACGATTCCAAATCCAACCACTGCCAGGATCGCAGCGAGCCCGCAGCCGAGCACCAAGGAGGAGATCAGGATGACATCGTTGCCGCGCGTGCGGCGCGCGGCGTGGTAGGTTACCGCCTCGTGGATGCCGAAGATGCCGAGGCTGGCGATGAGAACCGGCCACAGCATTGCAGCGGCAAGCTCTCCGCGACCCTCGGGCAGCAGTATGCGGGCGAGCAGGATGCCGCTCGCGATGTTGGCGAGCTGTATCAC
>Ga0187893_10012169_pt1 | contig 12278 bp, 12 predicted proteins | sample MA1701074metaG_FD_139574 | JGI IMG/M metagenome (GOLD analysis project Ga0187893, IMG submission 139574) | White microbial mat communities from a basaltic lava cave in the Kipuka Kanohina Cave System on the Island of Hawaii, USA - MA170107-4 metaG ... | reverse complement strand
CAGCAATTCTCAATGCGGGTGAATCGCGTTCGCGGGTGAGAGCGGCTGGGGTGCGTCACATTGAATCGGGGTGGCGATTTGCTCTTCCACGGGGCGTCGACTCGTGATTCGACGGCGGGGTGAACGCGCTGGAAGACCTGCTGTCGGATCTGCGGGATGTCTGCGCCGGCCTTGCCGACAAGCGCCAGGGCCAGAAGTGCCGGTACACGATGGCGGACATCGGCCTGGCGGCGTTCTCGGTGTTCTTCATGCAAAGCCCGTCGTTCCTGGCGCATCAGCGAGTTCTGGCGGCGGGGCACGGCCGGTCGAACTGCCAGACGCTGCTGGGGATGTCGACGATCCCCAGCGACAATCACATCCGCCAGATGCTGGACGGCAACCGGTCTGCGGCATTCGATGGGTTGTTCGTCAAGGCGGCGGCGGCCGGCGGGCTGCCGGCCTTCCAACGCCTGGACGGGCGGGTGCTGATCGCGCTCGACGGGACCGAGCACTTCTGCTCGCGCAAGATCGCCTGCGCGCAATGCTCGCGCCGGCGGCGTTCGGACGGCGGCGTGGAATACTTCCACTCCTTCCTCGGCGCCAGCCTGGTGGCGCCGGGCCGCGCCCAGGTGCTGCCCTTGCCGGCAGAGTTCATCGTGCCCCAGGACGGGGCCGAGAAGCAGGATTGCGAGCGCGCCGCCGCCCAGCGCTGGCTCGTCACGCATGGGCCCTCCTTCGCCCCCTTCCGGCCGGTCTTTCTCGGCGACGACCTCTATGCCTGCCAGCCGACCGCCAGCGCCATCCGCGACGCCGGCGGCAACTTCATCCTCACCTGCAAGCCCAGCTCGCACCGGACCATCGCCGAGTATCTCGCCGGCGTCGACCTCGAGGAGCACCGCCAGACCCTCGTGCGGCGCGGCCGGCGTTGCACCCACATCTACCGCTGGCTCAATCAGGTGCCGCTGCGCGACGGCGCCGATGCCCTCCGCGTCAACTGGTTCTCCATCGAGATCCGCAACGCCAAGGACCACCGCACCTATTACAACTCCTTCGTCACCGATCTCCCCGTCGCCGCCGACACCGTCGCCGAACTGGCCGCCTGCGGCCGCGCCCGCTGGAAGATCGAGAACGAGACCTTCAACGTCCTCAAGACCAACGGCTACAACCTCGAACACAACTTCGGCCACGGCAAACTCACCCTCGCCAACCTGCTCGTCACCCTCAACCTCCTCGCCTTCGCCTTTCACACCGTCGCCCAACTCGCCGTCCTCGCCTGGCGCGCCGCCGCCGCCGCCCGCGGTCCCGGCTACGCCTTCTTCGAGCATTTGCGCACCATCACCGCCTACATCGTCTTCCCAGACTGGCAAAGCCTCCTGCACGCCATCGCAGACCCAAAAGCCCGGCCGCCCTGAGACACCCCACCCCTCGCCACCCACGCCCACCACCAACGCAAGGATGCCAAGACCATCAGAAAATCACCGCAAGCCAAAGAAATGAGAATTGCTGGAGGCGGGCAAAGGCTTCATCGTTGGCGGCGACCAAGCGGACGGAATGAGCGGACGCGTGTTCGTCCGCGGTGTATCCTGTTGTAGGCAGATTGGTGAGGCACATGCCCGAGGAGTTGAAGCAGCTGATCGAGAAGGCTCGATCCGTCAAGATGACCGCAGAGGATCGCGAGCGGCAGCGGCGGAGCTTTGCCTACGGCAACACGGCGCTCGAGAACCCCCTTATCACACGCGAAATGGTCGATGCCGAGGCGGACGCGCTGAAGTCTGAGGCATGCCGAGAAATGAGCGCTGAGGGCGGCGGGCAACGCCACAGCAAAACCCTCGATGAAGAACCTCATTAGCGACGAAACCAAACACGCAAAGCCGGGTCACGAAACACACGCACGTAGGACAGGTCTTGAAATTGAGCGCTACAAAGCGACACCTTAGAGCCAATCCGCGGTTGCGGAGGTGGATTGCCCGCACGGGCAAGCGTGAGGGGCCTCGCAAGAGGCCCTTCTCATTTCAGGCGCACCACGTTCGCAGATGCGCTGATCCCGCCCCTCATTGCGAGCAAGTTTCCATGTCCTAGCCCCTGCGCTAGTCTCCAGCAATTCGAGCTAACAAAGGCGACCGACGATGCTCACAGCACTAAGGGTTCGGGGATTCAAGTCCTTGACTGACGTCGAACTGCGGTTGCCGCGGATGGCGGTCCTTTTCGGCCCGAACGCGTCGGGCAAAAGCAATATCCTCGACGCGATACAGGCGCTCTCAAGAATCGCGACGTCGAGGACTCTGTCGGATGCCCTATCGGAACCAATCCGCGGGTATCCAATCGAGGCGTTCTCATTCCCGACTGGAGGACTGTCTGATCTGATGGAGGGTTCGGCGGCAACCTTTTCGCTCGAAGCAGACGTCTCGGTCGACGACGAGAAGTTCGCCTATCGGGCCGAGGTCGGGATCCAGCCGGCGTCTGGCACTCTTGCGATCCGCGATGAGTACTTGGCAACACTTAAGAAGACAGGGGAGGTGAAGGGCGATCCTCAGATTCAGAGGAGCGGCGATGTTCTTCGCCTGCGCCGCAAGAGCAGCCCCGGGAGACCTCGAAACGAGGAAGTGGGCAAGAACTATGCCCTGCTGTCGGATCTCAGACTGAGCGGCCCTGAGTATAGAGCGATCGAAAAGTGTCGCCGGGAGTTTTCCGAATGGCGGACCTACTATCTTGACCCGCGAGTTGCAATGCGGACGGCTCGGCCGCCCGCGGAGGTAACGGATATTGGAGTCCTCGGTGAGAACATCGCTCCTTTTCTTTATCGCCTTAGGGCTGAACGAGAGAAGCATTTCGCTGCCTTGAAAAGGACGGTCCGCTCGATCATCCCGAGCGTGCAGGACGTCGACGTTGATCTCGACAAGAGGCGAGGCACGCTCGACATTCAGGTTCGCCAGGACGGCATCGATTTTTCCTCACGGATCGTTTCGGAGGGAACGCTTCGAGTTCTCGCTCTCTGCGCGATTGTCGTAAATCCGTGGAGCGGTTCGCTCTTGGCGTTCGAAGAACCCGAAAATGGCGTGCATCCCCGGCGTCTGGAACTCATCGCTGACCTCCTGACGTCGCTGGTCGAGCAAAAGCGGCAGGTCATCGTGACCACGCACTCGCCCCTCTTCTGCAACGCAGCCCTGAGGCATGCCCGCGCCCGGCCAGATGAGGTGGCGCTACTCCAGGTGTCCCGCTACCGGGGCAACACAAAAATCACACCATTCGATCCTGCCGGCCCGCTTTTCGCCGATGCCGAGATCGGCAAGGCGCTCAGTTCAGGGAATGAAGATGGACTATTCGAGAGCCTGCTGCTTCGGGGCCTGATTGATGCCTGATCCAGTGGTAATCGATGTATTCGCCGAAGATCGTGCGCATGAAGCCTTTCTTACGGCTATCGCGAAGCGCGTCGCCTCCGAAGTAGGACCCTCGATTGATCTTCGAGTTCGGTCAGCGGTCGGGGGGCATCCGCGTGCATTCGGCGAGTTGGATGTATACCAGACGAGTGTAAGGAAGGGCGGCACCTCAGTACCAGACATTCTTATCGTCGCCATTGACGGGAACTGCATGGGCGCAAATGACGCGCATCGGAACATAATGGCCAAGCTTCGGGAACCGCTCGCAGATCGAGCGGTTGCTGCGTCTCCCGATCCGCATATCGAGCGATGGTTCCTGGCGGATCTCGAATCGTTCCACAAGGTTGTCGGAACAAGGCCTACAGTCGCGAAGCGGAAGTGCGACCGCATATACTATAAGAACATCCTCAGGGAAGCGGTAAAGGCTGCCGACAACCCGTCCACCCTAGGCGGTATCGAGTATGCTGACGAACTTGTGGAGGCTATGGATTTGTATCGGGCAAGCAAGGCGGTTCCCAGCCTGGGTCGCTTCATTGACGAACTGCGGGCTCGGCTGCAGAGATTTCGGACCTGACGCCTCGCGCATTTCAAGCGTCGGGGATATCTAGTTCAGTACAGCCTCCCTGCCTCATACAACCGCCGCGAACCTGCCTTCGCTCACCCGCGCCTGCCCCAGCGCCGCGAGCGTCGCCAGCACTTCCTCGATGCGGTCGCTGCGGGCGCCTTTGAAGGTGCGGGCGATGTCGGCGGGGGCGGCGGGGTGGGCGCGGGCGGCGAGAGCGGCGCGCACGGCCTGGACCTGCTCGGGCAGCGCCTTGGGCCAGGGCTGCTTCTTCGGCGCGGCGGCTGCCGGTTCGGCCGGGGCGATTTCGAGTTCTTCCTGCGTCGGCTTGGCGGCGGCGGCGCGCGGGGCCTGGAACTCGGGGCGCAGCCAGCGCACGAGGCCGCGCCGCTCCTCCTCCGCCCGCTCCTTGTTGAGGGCGACGAGGCGTTCGAGAATTTCCTCGTCGGCGAGCGTCGACGGCCAGCCATAGGCGGCGAACACGGCGACGTCGAGATCGTCGTGGATCTGCTCGAGGACGGAGACCAGGCCCTTCTCGTGGATGGCCTTCTCCTTCTCCGTCAGTACCTCGCCCGTCCGCAGCTTCTCCAGCACGTTGTACATGCCGGTCATCGTCAGGTCCGGATGCAGCGCCTGCCGCTCCTTGCGATGCTTGTCGAGCTGCTCGCCGAGATCGCGGATGCGCTGCTTCTGCTCGTCGGTGAAGGCGGGGAAGGGGAATTTATTGAAACAGTCTATGTGATTGTAGGTGCTATCGTTGCCAATCCCAAGCCAGCCCCCAACTCTCAACGAGAACGTGACATGTGGCCTGCTGCTGACGATTCCTAGTATGAAGGAATCTTCGGCGCATACGAACACCAACTTGCTCTCAGGAATGTACTCGGATTCGACAAACTGAAAGAACCGATGCCGAGCCGTCTTAGAGGTTGCAATGTATCTTCTGATGTTGGCGATGGCCGGTCTGTATGTCCGTCCGGGCTCGCCAAAAATCCACCAATTGGTCCGACGCCCCTCACGCTTGTTGTGATCGCGCTCCGGCTTCACATTCTCCAAGACCCATTGATACACCTCTGGATACCGCGTGCGCGTTTCCAGCTCCGTCAATCCAAACAGATCGATAACCAGTACGTTACGAGGTCTATCCGTTAGATCTCTGCCAATCAAAAATCGTCGAATGTGTTTCTCAAGACCATGGATTCGGCCAAGTCCGAGGCGCGTTCCGACCTCTGGAGAAATCACAAATCCCTTCCCGTGCAGTTTGACCCCTTGGTAGGCGAGCCGCCTGTTCGCTTCCAGCTGCACCAGCCTTGTTGTGTCGACACCAATGGACAAGTCCGAATTGATGTTTCCCTCTTTGCTGGAGAATGCGATCGATCGTTCTTCGGCATCCGTTACCTGTTCGCTAGCGATCTGTAACAGCGTACCATCGTGCATTCCGAGCTCGCCAACGGTCATGGCAACCCGAACATCAGCTCCATCGACGGCATCAACCCAAGGATGATCTGGAACTGCAAATGCTAACGAAATCCGCTGTCTCGATGTCATGTGCGCTTCGACCACTTGGCGATTGAACCGCTGTGTGATGCTGTTTGTCGTGATCAAACCAAACCGCCTCAGCGGAGTGGTCTGCAGACGCTGAGCGGAGGCATTCCACCAGTACATGACATAGTCACAGCTCTCTGGGACATCTCCGTGCGCGCCGCGTAGAGCATCGACATAACCGTCCGTCAGTGCGACTCGCATTCGCGAGTTCCCTATGTATGGCGGATTGCCAACCACAAAGTCCGCTGGCGGCCACTGAGCAATACGCGCATTGATGTAGCGTACGACTTCGGTGCGCGCGTTTTCATCCGGCACATCCTCGCCGGTGACCGGATGCTTCTTCATCGTGCGCCCATCCCAGCGCGCCACCGGCTTGCCGTGCGCGTCGCGGACCAGCTCGATGCGGTCCCAGGCAAGGATGGCGTCGCGGTTTTCGATGTTTTGGAAGTTTCGCAACACGGGCTGGGCCGGCATGGCGCGGCCGCGGGTGCGGAAGTGCCATTGCAGGTAGCCGATCCATAAAACCAGCTCCGCAATGACGGCCGCGCGCGGGTTGACCTCGATACCGAGGAACTGGTGGGGATCGACGGTGTGGCGGTCGAGCTCCAGCAGGTATTGCGTGTCGCCGAGCTCGCGCAGCAGGTCGAGCACCTCGCCTTCGAGACGCTTCATGTGCTCCATGGTGACGTAGAGGAAATTGCCGGAGCCGCAGGCGGGATCGAGCACGCGGGTTTCGCAGAGCTTCCGGTGGAAGGCCTTCACCTCGTCGATCGCCTTGGCCGCTTCGCCCTTGACGGCGAGGGTGACGGCGGCGGCCTTGACGTTGGCCCAGTCGGCGCGCAGCGGCTCGATCACCGTCGGCATGACGAGGCGCTCCACGTAGCTGCGGGGCGTGTAGTGGGCGCCGAGCTTGTGGCGCTCCTGCGCGTCGAGGGCGCGCTCCAGCAGGGTGCCGAAGATGGCGGGCTCGACGTCCTTCCAGTCGGCCTTGGCGGCCTCGATCAGGAGGGCGAGCTGCTCGGCCGTCACCGGCAGCGCGTCGACGTCCTGGAACAGGCCACCGTTGAAGCGCAGGAGGTCGTCGCGCAGCACGGGCGAGAAGCCGCCCTTGTTCATGGTGTCCCACAGGGATTTTGCCAGCGGCGCGAACTTGGCGGGTTCGTTCTTCAGATCTTGCAGCAGCTCGCTGAAGCCGTTCTTGCGCAAGAGGCCGACATCCTCCGCGAACATCGTGAAGAGGCAGCGCATGAGGAAGGTGGCGACCGACTTGGGCGCGTGGCCGGCGGCCTCGAAGGATTTCGCGAGGCGGGCGAGGCGGTCGGCGATCTCGCGGGTGACGCGGGCGCTCTTGCGCGCGGGATCGAGCGACAGCGGATCGGTCCAGACGGCGCGCAGGCGCTGGCGAACATCCTCGCGCGCGAGATCGGGGAGCAGGAGGCGGAAGGAGCTGGCGTCGGGGAATTGCGTGTAGGCCTTGCCGGTACGGGCGAAGTCGGCCCACAGCTCCACGCAGTGGCCGACGTCGACGATGATCAGGAAGGGCGGCCAGCCCTCCTCGTTCGGCAGCGCCTTGGCGTAGGCCTCGGCCTGGCCGCGGGCGCGGACCATGGCGTCGTCCCAGGCGGCGGTGCCGCGGACGGCGGTGCCTCTCTTCGCTTTCCTCGCGGGCGCGCCGAAGAGGGCGAGCTGCTCGGCGCGTTCCTGGTCGCTCCCCTGCTTGGCTTCGAGGACGAAGCAGCCGCGCTTGTAGAGGTCGATGCGGCCGGCGCTGGTGGAGCCGTCGGCATAGCGGAACGTGACGGCGCGCTCGAAGACGTAGGCGTTGTCGGTATCGTCAGCCTTGCTCGGGTCCGGACGCGGCACCTCCAGCAGGTCGCACAGCTCGGAGAGAAAGAGCTGATAGTTGGCGCGTTCGGCAGCGGCCGAGCCCTGCCAGCGCGCGATGAACGCGGCAACGCGATCCGCTGCGATGATGTCCGGACTCCCCACGCGATCGGTGTTCCGATTCGTTCGACCACTCCCGGGCGGCCAGTCTACGCAATGGCGCGTCCGCATGCATCTAACATTCGCGGGGCAGGCTCTGCCGGTCGCCCTATGGATGGACATCAGGCGGGCAGGGTTGAGAGCAGGGCAATCGCATTTGGCATCGTTGCCACGGCGCAGAAGGATTCATGCACGCGGAGGCGCGGAGGACGCGGAGGTTTTTTGTAGGGGCGGCCGGCGGCCGCCCGCGCGGCGGACGCCGGGGGCAGCACCAGGAAGCACCGTGCGCCGGATAGACGGGCGGCCGCCGGCCGCCCCTACAGGCGTTTTCCGCGGCGCCGCGCCTCCGCGTGAACGAATCGGTCGATGCAGGCTCAAATGCGATTGCCCTGGGGTTGAGAGCCGCCCTACGCCCCTACAAGACCGGGGGATAGGCTTGACCCAGGCGGCGAATCGCGGGCGAGTCGGCGCGAGGAGGACCACCAATGGCGAAGCAAGTGCGGCTGAGCGAGAAGGATCGGCAGTGGATCGAGGCGCGGCGGCGGCATCGGCTGTCGGACGTGCATGTGCAGATGGCGCGCGAGCTGGGGATGAATCCGCGCAAGCTCGGCGGAATCGACAATCACCGGCAGGAGCCGTGGAAGGCGCCGCTGCCGATCTTTATCGAGAACTGCTACTTCCGGCGCTTCGGCCGGGAGCGGCCGGAGCACGTGCGCAGCATCGAGCAGCGCGCGCTCGACGCGCAGCGCAAGAAGCAGGAGCGGCGGGAGCGGCGCGACCTCGCGGCGACGGCGCCGGCTGCAAGCTAGACCGTCCGCATTGCGCGGCGGCGGGGAGCGTCGGCGCATGCGCGAGGTGATCATGCTGGGCGGGCCGAACGGGGCCGCCAAGACGACCGCGGCGGCGACGCTGCTGCCGCAGGCGCTCGGCATCCGCGAGTTCGTCAATGCCGACGATATCGCGCGCGGGCTGGCGATCGAGGAAACACCACGATGACCGATCTCACGCACCGGCAACTCCTTGATGCTATCGCTCGCAGCCTCAAGGAGACAGGGAAGCGGATGGCGGCGAAGTATCGCGGGGTGGCGGCCGATCAACCGGGCGCGGTAAGATGGCCGACCCCGGATCATCGTCCAGGCAAGCGGCGACGCGGATACCTGGATTTCCGCTTTCGCGGGAATGACATCGGAGGACATGGAGCGATAGACATGGCGCATGAACGAATTGATCGCGACCCCGCCATCATGTTGGGCAAACCCGTGATCCGGGGAACGCGCATCACGGTCGAACTGATCCTGCGCAAACTCGGGGGCGGACTGACGCCGGCCGAGATTATCGAAGACTATCCCCGGTTGACCGAAGACGACATCCGCGCGGCACAGGCCTATGCCGCCGATGTCGTTGCGGACGAGGAGGTCGTATTCAGCTGAGGCAGGAAACCGGGACGCGGCATGAAATTTCTCGCCGACGAGTGCTGCCCCGCGCCGGTCGTCCGCGCCTTGCGCGCGGCCGGGCATGACGTGCTTTCCATCGCGGAAGCGGCGGCCAGCACGCCGGATCTGCAGGTTCTCGACCTGGCCCGCGGGGAAGAGAGAATTCTGATCACGGAAGACAAGGATTTCGGCGAGCATGTGTTCCGAGGCGGCTTGTCCGTTCCCGGCCTCATTCTGCTGCGACTGCCTGCCAGGCGCGGGAGCGATGTCGCGGGCCGCGTGATGCACGTGATCGGGGAACTCGGCGATCAGCTCATCGGCAAGTACGTCGTCATTCTCAGGGATCGCGTAAGGTTGCGCTCGTTGAGCGAACCCGATTGAACGACCGGTACCGCGGGCGGGTTTGAAACCCGCCCGTACAAGACCCCCTCCCCGACCCCCGGATCGGGGTCCGGGGCAGGCGCTCCCCCACTTCGTGGGCCTGGGGTCAGCTGCCCGTCAGGCGGCGGCACGTTTCGTGGCGCGCTTGCGCGGTGAAGCTGCATCGCGATTGGCGATGGTGCCGAGTTCGGGGAGCCGGACGGGCGGCCGATCCGGAAACTCGACCACGAGGTGCAGCCGACCGCCGAGCGCCTCCACGTATTCGCCGAGCGTCGACAGCAGCATATCCGCGCGGTGTTCGAGCCGGGAGATGCTGTCCTGGCCGACCTTGAGCTTCCGCGCCATGGCGATCTGCGTCTTGTTCATCGCCTTGCGCAGGTCCTGCAGCGACTTCTCCTCGGCGATGATCTCGACGACCCGCGCCTCGATCTTCGCGCGCCGCGCCGCCGGCAGCTTGGCCAGGACCTGATCCAGGGTGCGTCCCATGATTACCTCCGTCTCGCGTTCAGTCTTTCGATGTGGGCGTCAAATCTCTTGTCCGCCGTCGCGATCAGGGATTTGTAGAACCGCTTTTGGTTGCCTTCACCCGACTTGTCCCCGGCAACGAGCACGACCGCCTTCCGCTCCGGGTCGAACGCGAAGGCCGCGCGCCATTCACCGCCCGCCGCCGAAAACCGAAGTTCCTTCATATTGTCGTGCTTCGATCCCTTCAACGTATCGACGCGCGGTCGCTTCGCCAAAGGGCCCTGTTGTTCGACCACCCTCAGCTGTGCCAGCAATTCATCCTGCACCTCGGCATCGAGGGCGTCGTACTCCGGATCGAACTCGTCGGCGAATTCCACCGTCCACATTCGATCGCGAATATGACTTGAAAGACATATGATGTCAAGAGCATATCGGCCGCCCCTCCCCGGCCCCCGGATCGGGGTCCGGGGCAGGCTCTCCCCCACTTCGTGGGGACGGGGGTGGATAGAGCGAGTTTCAGATGGGGGACGAACGGTTGGCGGAGGCGCGGGCGCGCGCCGCGCGCCCCTACATGGCATCGGCGCCCACCTGTAGGGGCGGGTTTCAAACCCGCCCAAATCGGCGCAGCGGCACGACGGGCGGGTTTGAAACCCGCCCCTACAATTTGCACACGGCGGCGCAGGCGCGCGCAGCGCGCCCTACATCTCCCGCCGGTAGTTCGGGGCCTCGCGCGTCACCGTCACGTCGTGGACGTGGCTTTCGCGCCAGCCGGCGGAGGTGATGCGCTGGAACTGGGCGTTGCGCTGCATGTCCTTCAGCGTGGCGTTGCCGGTGTAGCCCATGGCGGCGCGCAGGCCGCCGATCAGCTGGTGGATGACGGGGCCGACCGGGCCCTTGTAGGGGACGCGGCCTTCGACGCCTTCGGGCACCAGCTTCAGCGCGTCGGTGATCTCCTGCTGGAAGTAGCGGTCGGCGGAGCCGCGGGCCATGGCGCCGAGCGAGCCCATGCCGCGATAGGATTTGTAGGAGCGGCCCTCGTAGAGGAAGACCTCGCCGGGGCTCTCGTCGGTGCCGGCGAGCAGCGAGCCGATCATCACGGCGTCGGCGCCGGCGGCGATGGCCTTGGCGAGATCGCCCGAATATTTGATGCCGCCGTCGGAGATGACGGGCACGTCGTGCCTGCGCGCCACCTCCACCGCGTCGAGCACGGCGGTGAGCTGCGGCACGCCGACGCCGGCGACGATGCGCGTCGTGCAGATCGAGCCCGGGCCGATGCCGACCTTGATGGCGTCGGCGCCGGAATCGATCAGGGCCTGGGCGCCTTCCGACGTCGCGACGTTGCCGGCGACGACCTGGCAGGCGTTGCTGAGGCGCTTGACGGCGGCGACGGCCTCGATCACGCCGCGCGAATGGCCGTGCGCGGTGTCGACGACGATGACGTCGACCTCGGCCTCCAGGAGGGCCTCGGCGCGCTTCAGCCCGTCGGCGCCGACGCCGACCGCGGCGGCGACGCGCAGGCGGTACTTCTCGTCCTTGGTGGCGTTGGGGAAGGCTTGCGCCTTCTCGATGTCCTTCACCGTGATGAGGCCGATGCAGCGATAGGCGGCGTCGACGACCAGCAGCTTCTCGATGCGGTACTGGTGCAGCAGGCGCTTGGCCTCGTCGCGGTCGACGCTCTCGCGCACGGTGACGAGGCGCTCCCGGGTCATGAGGCTGCGCACCGGCTCGGCCGGGTTGTCGGCGAAGCGGACGTCGCGGTTGGTGAGGATGCCGACGAGCTTGCCGCTGCCGCGCTCGACCACGGGGATGCCGGAGATCTGGTGCTGCGCCATCAGCTGGAGCGCGTCGGCCAGCGTCTGCTCCGGGTGGATGGTCACGGGGTTGATGACCATGCCGGATTCGAACTTCTTGACCTTGCGCACCTCGTCGGCCTGGCGCGCGGGATCGAGGTTCTTGTGGATGACGCCGAGGCCGCCGGCCTGGGCCATGGCGATGGCCAGGCGATGCTCGGTCACCGTGTCCATCGCCGCGGAGAGCAGGGGTATGCCGAGCTCGATTCCGCGGGTGAGGCGGGTGCGGGTGTCGGTCTCCGCCGGGAGCACGGCGGATTCCGCGGGCCGCAGCAACACGTCGTCGAACGCCAGCGCCTCGCGGATGTCCATGCCATTCGTCTCCGGGCTGCCCGAAAGATAATGGCGCGCCATCATACACATGCTTCCGGCCGTGCCAAGCGATTCGGTGTGGCAGGCGGGGGCGCGGCCGGAAAGCAAGATTCACCGCAGAGACGCAGAGACGCAGAGAAGGAAGAGGAACGCAGATGAACACAGATAAGAAGGGATGAACACAGATGGTGTGAGTGCGCGCCGAAGAGCGCCATCTCACTCAAGGTCATTCCCGCGAAAGCGGGAATCCAGGGCAGCCGTCCGATCGCTTGCCCTGGACCCCCGCTTTCGCGCTAGGGTATGCACACATCTTGGCGCGGCAAATTGACTCACCCTCATTGTCGGCGATTCCCTGGCGGCCGGGTTGTGTGATTCTGTGATGGACACTTTGGGT
>Ga0187893_10012168_pt1 | contig 12278 bp, 10 predicted proteins | sample MA1701074metaG_FD_139574 | JGI IMG/M metagenome (GOLD analysis project Ga0187893, IMG submission 139574) | White microbial mat communities from a basaltic lava cave in the Kipuka Kanohina Cave System on the Island of Hawaii, USA - MA170107-4 metaG ... | reverse complement strand
GTCGCTGGGCAGCGGAGTCGGCGTGTCCGTCGGCGTCTCGGTCGCCTCGAGGGTCGCCGTCTCGACCGGTGTGTCGCTCGGCGCGGCCGTCGGCCATTCGGCCGGGGGCGGCGGCATCTCCGCGATCGGGATCTCGGAGATCGCCGGGTCCGCCGGCGTCGCAACCGGCGCGATCGCTGCGCGCTTTCACGTCGGCTTGGCACGCTCGATCGCCGCACTCGTCGAGCGCTTGACGTCGGCGCATGGCGACCCCTGGCAACACCGGATCGCTTTCGGCGGCGGTGTGTTCCAGAATGCGCTGCTGCTCGCCGAGCTGTCGCGACGGCTCGGCGAGCTGGGCTACACGGTGCTGGCGCCGTCGCGTGTGCCGGCCAACGACGGCGGGCTCGCGCTCGGGCAGGCGGTGGTCGCCGCGGCGCTCGCGATGGAAGGTTGAACCGATGTGCGTCTGCATTCCCGGGCAGGTGGTCGCGATCACCGACGCAGCGCACCGGCTCGCGCGCGTTCAGGTCGGCGGCGCGAGCCGCGAAGTCAGCCTCGCCTGCATCGTCGATGACGCGCACCCGCTCCAGTCTTGCGTCGGCGACTGGGTGCTGATCCACGTCGGCTTCGCGATGAGCCGCATCGACGAGGCCGAGGCGCGCAAGACGCTCGAGCTGCTCGCCACGCTCGGCGACATCGAGCCGCGGCTCGCCGAGCAGCACGAGACGCGGCGCCGCCCGGCCGATCAGCGCGACGCGCCGCAACGATGACCGACGCCGAAGCGCACCTGCAGGCGCTGTACCCGTTCCTGCATGGCGGCACCGCCGACCGAGCCGCGCTCGACGCGGCGCTGCTCGAATCGGTGCGCCGCAAAGCGGCCGACAGCGTCGACTGCAAGCGCGACTTCTTCGCCGCGAACGCGGCGCAAGTGGTCGGCAGCGCGCGCGCTCTCGCCGACCGGTATCGCGGCGGCGGGCGGCTGTTCTGCATCGGCAACGGCGGCTCGAGCTGCGACGCCGCACACATCGCGGTCGAGTTCCTGCACCCGATCACCGCCGGCCGGCCGGCGCTGGCCGCGATCAATCTGGTCGCGGACCAGGCGATGCTCAGCGCGGTCGCCAACGACGTCGGCTACCGCCACGTCTTCGTCCGGCAGTTGATCGCGCTGGCGAACGCCGGCGACGCGCTGATCGGCGTCTCGACCAGCGGCAACTCGGAGAATCTGCTCGCCGCTTTCGCGCACGCGAAGGCGCTCGGGATGCTGACGATCGCGCTGTCGGGCGGCGACGGCGGCGCGCTGGCGCGCAGCGCCGACGTCGATCACTGCCTCACGGTGCAGAGCCGCAGCATCCACCGCGTGCAGGAGACCCACGTCGCGATCTACCACATCGTGTGGGACCTGGTGCACACGCTGCTCGCCGACGCGCGTGGCAGGGGCTGACGATGGATGCCTCGCTGCGCAAGCTCACGCAAGCACGATGAAGTACGTCGACGAGTTCCAGGACCCGGCCGCCGCGCGGGCGCTGCTGCGCGAGATCGACGCGCTCGCCGCGCGCGTCACCCGCGGGCGCGCCCGCCCGCTGCAACTGATGGAAGTCTGCGGCGGCCACACGCACGCGATCTTCAAGTACGGCATCGCCGCGCTGCTGCCGCCTTCGATCGAACTGGTGCACGGCCCGGGCTGCCCGGTGTGCGTGCTGCCGATGGGCCGCGTCGACGACTGCGTCGCGATCGCCGAGCAGCCCGGCATCACGCTCGCCGCTTTCGGCGACGCGCTGCGCGTGCCGGGATCGAAGAAGAGCCTGCTGCAGGCGCGCGCCGACGGCGCCGAAGTGCGCATCGTGTATTCGCCGCTCGACGCGCTGCAGCTCGCGCGCGAGCGGCCCGAGCGCCAGGTGGTGTTGTTCGCGCTCGGTTTCGAGACGACGATGCCGAGCACCGCGTTCACCGTGCTGCGCGCGGCCGCCGAAGGCGTGCGCAACTTCTCGGTGTTCTGCAACCACATCACGATCGTGCCGACGATCAAGGCAGTGCTCGATTCGCCCGAGCTGATGCTCGACGGCTTCGTCGGCCCGGGCCACGTCAGCATGGTGATCGGCACGCGGCCGTACGAGTTCGTCGCGCGCGACTACCGCAGGCCGCTGGTGGTCGCGGGGTTCGAGCCGCTCGACGTCCTGCACGCGGTATGGATGCTGCTGCGCCAGCTCGCCGAAGGCCGCTGCGAGGTCGAGAACCAGTACGCGCGCGCGGTGCCGCCGGCCGGCAACGCGCAGGCGTTGGCCGCGATCTCGCGTGTGTTCGAGCTGCGCGAGTTCTTCGAGTGGCGCGGCCTCGGATCGATCGACCGCTCCGGCGTGCGCCTGCGCCGCGAGTTCGCGGCATTCGACGCCGAGCGCCGCTTCGCGCTGCCGAACCTGCACATCGCCGATCCGCAGGCGTGCCAGTGCGGCGAGGTGCTGAAGGGCGTGATCAAGCCGTGGCAGTGCAAGGTGTTCGGCGGCGCGTGCACGCCGGCAACGCCGATCGGCGCGCTGATGGTGTCGTCCGAAGGCGCCTGCGCGGCGCACTACGCGCACGGCCGCCGGCGCATCGAGGTCGTCGCTCGATGAGCGGCCGCACCGTCACGCTCGCGCACGGCAGCGGCGGGCGCGCGATGCACGAACTGATCGACGCGGTGTTCGTGCGCCGCTTCGGCGGCGGACGCGACGACTGCGCGAGCATCGCGCTCGCCGAGTTCGCCGCGCGCGGCGACCGGCTCGCGTTCAGCACCGATGCGTACGTCGTCGATCCGCTGTTCTTCCCCGGCGGCGACATCGGCAAGCTGGCGGTCAACGGCACGCTCAACGACCTCGCGGTCGGCGGCGCGCAGCCGCTCGCGCTCAGCTGCGCGGTGATCGCCGAGGAAGGGCTGCCGATCGACACCCTCGAGCGCGTCGCCGAATCGATGCGCGGCGCGGCCGACGCCGCTCGCGTCGCGATCGTCACCGGCGACACCAAGGTGGTGAACCGCGGCGCTGCCGACAAGCTGTTCGTCATCACCGCGGGCATCGGCGTCGTCGCACGCGGCATCGAGACCGGCGCAGACCGGGCACGGCCTGGCGACGCGGTGCTGCTGAGCGGCTCGATCGGTGACCACGGCGCGACGGTGCTGCACGCGCGCGGGGAGCTCGCACTCGAGGCGGCAATCGAATCGGATTCGCAGCCGCTGCACGGGCTGGTGCAGGCGATGCTCGCCGCGTGTTCGGACGTTCGCTGCCTGCGCGACGCGACGCGCGGCGGCGTCGCGACGGTGCTGAACGAGTTCGCGCAGGCGTCCGGCGTGTCGCTGCGCATCGACGAGGAGCGCATCCCGGTGCGCGACGCGGTGCGCGGCGTCTGCGCGATCCTCGGCCTCGATCCGCTCTACCTCGCCAACGAAGGCAAGCTCGTCGCGGTGGTGCCGGGCGACGCCGCCCGAGCGGTGCTGCAGGCGATGCGCGCGCACCCGGAGGGCGTCGACGCGGCGCTGATCGGCGAGGTCGTGCAAGCCCCGCCGCTGGTCGTGCTGCGCACTCGCTTCGGCGGCGAGCGCATCGTCGACATGCCGCACGGCGAGCAACTGCCGCGCATCTGCTGAGGCGGCTGTTCGGGTTGAACCCGCCGGCCGCAGCCGCGATCCGACCGCGAGCGGGTCGCGTTCGCCGCCCCGGCGATCGCCGCGGCTTCATGACCGATCCTTTGCAGATTGCGATCGAAGGTGGACACCCGAGGTTGGCCGCGCCGCCGCTCGTGCGCGCCGCGCCTCGGCGCGCGACTCCGACCACTCGTAGATCAGCGGCAGCAGCAGCAGGGTCAGCAGGGTCGAGCTGATCAGCCCGCCGACCACGACGGTGGCGAGCGGGCGCTGCGTCTCGGCGCCGACGCCTTCGGACAGCAGCATCGGCACGAGCCCGAGGATCGCGACCGCGGCGGTCATCAGCACCGGCCGCAGCCGCAGCGCTGCGCCGTGCAGCACCGCATCGCGCACCGAAAGGCCGCGGCCGCGCTGTTCGTTCAGAAACGACACCAGCACGATGCCGTTCAGCATCGCCACGCCGAACACCGTGATGAAGCCGATGGCCGACGGCACCGACAGGTATTGCCCGCTCGCGTACAGCCCGAGCGCGCCGCCGATGATCGCAAACGGCACGTTGAAGAGGATCAAGGTCGCGTGGCGCAGCGAGTTGAACGCGGTGTACAGCAGCACGAAGATGAGCCCGATTGTCAGCGGCACGATCAGCGAAAGCCGCGCCATCGCGCGCTGCTGGTTCTCGAACGCGCCGCCCCACTCGACCCAGTAGCCGGGCGGCAGCTTCACCTCGCGCGCGATCGCGGCGTTGGCGTCGCGCACGAAGCCGTCGACGTCGCGGCCTCGCACGTCCATCTGCAGCACCGCGATGCGCTGCAGCGCCTCGCGGCGCACGAACGTGTAGCCTTCGCGCAGCTCGATGCTCGCGACCTGCGAGAACGGCACCAGCGCGCCGTCGGCGCTGCGGATCGGGATCGACGCGATCGCCGCCGGGCTGGAGCGGTACTCCTCCGGGAGCCGTACCGTGATGTCGAAGCGCCGGGTACCGTCGATCAAGGTCGAGACCGCCATGCCGCCGATGCCGGCCTGCACGATCTCGAGCACGTCGCCGGAGTTCAGCCCGTAGCGCGCCGCAGCCGGCCGGTCCACCTTGATCACGACCTGCGGCTTGCCCTTGCTGGCCTCAGCCGACAGGTCGGTCACGCCCGGCACCTTCGCGACCACCGCCTGCAGCCGCGCCGACAGATCCTGCAGGGCGTCGAGCTCGGGCCCATAGACCTTCAGCGCCAACGTCGCGCGCACGCCGGAGATCAGCTCCTCGACGCGCATCTGGATCGGCTGCGTCGCGGCGAACACAGCGGTCGGCACCTCGGCTTCGAGGTACTTCTGCATCGCGCTGCCGAGCTCGGCGTACGACTGCTCGCTCGGCCACTCGTCCCGCGGCTTCAAATCGAGCAGCACCTCCATGTAGTTGACGTCGGCGGTCTCGCCCTTCTCGGCGCGGCCGATCGTCGCAAGCACCGAGCGCACCTGCGGGTATTTCCCGCGCAGCCTGGCATCCATCACGCCCGCGACGCGGATCGACTCGTCGAGCGACGTCGAGGGGATGCCGACGACGCGGAACATCACCGCGCCTTCCTGCAACTGCGGCATGAACTCCTTGCCGAGCAGCGGTAACAGCGCCAGCGAGCCGGCGAGCAGCAGCAGCGCCACCCCGACGACGACTCTCTTGCGGCCCAGCGCCCAGCCGAGCGCCGGCAGGTATGCTCGCCTGGCCCAGCGCACGAGGAACGTGTCGTGCTCCTCCTGCGACTTCAGGATCAGCGACGACAGCACCGGCACCAGAGTGAGCGAGATCAAGAGCGACCCCGCCATCGCGAACGTGATCGTCAGCGCCATCGGCTTGAACAGCTTGCCTTCGAGCCCGGTGAGCGAGAACAGCGGCAGGAAGACGACGATGATGATCAGGATCGCGAACGCGATCGGCATCGCTACTTCGCGCGCCGCCTGCAGCACCACCTGCCCGCGATCGACCGGCCGCCCCGACGCCCGGGCGCGCGACAGCAGCCGGTACGCGTTCTCGACCATCACGACGGCGCCGTCGACCATCATGCCGATGCCGATCGCCAGCCCGGCGAGCGACATCAGGTTCGCCGACAGCCCGAAGTGCTGCATCATGACGAACGCGCACAGCATCGCCAGCGGCAACGTGACGATGACGACCGCGGCCGAGCGCACTTCGCCGAGGAACAGGAACAGGACGATGGCGACCAGGATCGAGCCCTCGATCAGCGCGCGCTCGGCGGTACCGAGCGCCCTGTTGACGATCTCGGTGCGGTCGTAGATCGGCCGCAGCACGACGCCGTCGGGCAACGCCTTCTGCGCGACCTCGAGCTTCGCCTTCGCGGCCTTCACCACGCCCGCGGCGTTCTCGCCGAGGCGCGCGAGCACCAGCCCCAGCACGGTCTCTCGACCGTCGCGCGTCACCGCGCCGAAGCGCACTGCCGGCGCCTCGCGCACGTCGGCCACGTCGCGCACGTGGATCGGCGCGCCGCCCCGCTCGGCGACGACGATCGAGGCGATGTCGGCGCCGCTTGCGAGCAGCCCCAGGCCGCGCACCAGGTACTGCTCGGCACCGAGGTCGATGGTCTGCCCGCCGACCTGCCGGTTGTTGGCCGCGATGCGCTCCGTCACCTCCTTGATCGACAGCCCGTACTTCAGCAGCCGCCTGGGATCGACCTGCACCTGGAACTGCTTCTCGAAGCCGCCCCAGGTCGTCACATCGTCGACGCCGGCTGCGGTGCGCAGGATCGGCCGCACGGTCCAGTCGTGCAGGGTGCGCAGCTCCATCGCCGACAGCGTGTTGTCGCTCGACTCGAGCGTGTACCAGTACACCTGCCCGAGCCCCGAGCTGTTCGGCCCCAGTTCGGGCTCGCCCCAGCCCTGCGGCAGCCGCTCGCGCACTTCCTGCAACTTTTCGCCGACGAGACGGCGCGCGAAGGTGTTGTCGACGTCGTCCCTGAAATAGATGCCGACGTACGACAGCCCGAACAGCGACACCGAGCGCACCACCTCGACGCCGGGCAACCCGGCCATCGCCCCTTCGATCGGCTGCGTCAGCAGCCGCTCGATGTCCTCGGCCGCGACGCCCGGCGATTCGGTATAGACGGCGACCTGCGCGGGCGTGACGTCGGGGAACGCGTCCACCGGTACCTGCTGGACGGCGCGCACGCCGACCCCGACCAGCACGGCGTACGCGACCAGCACCAGCACCTTGTAGCGCAGCGCGGCGTCGACGATGCGATCGAGCATGACTTCGACCCTCAATGGCCGTGACCGACCTGCGACTTGAGCTTGCGCGCCTTCAGCGCGTAGGTTCCCGCGGTCACCACCTCGTCGCCGGCCTCGAGGCCCGAGGCGACGACGGTGCGGCCGCCGAGGCGCTCGCCGGGCTCGATCGGCCGCACTTTGTAGGCACCCTGCGCGTAGACGAACACGCTCGGCTGGCCCTGCATCAGCACGATCGCCGCGTCGGGCAGGGTGATCGCCTCGCGCTTGTCGCCGCCCGTGTCGATGGTTGCGGTGGCGAACATTTCGGGCTTCAGGTGACCGTCGTGGTTCGGCACCTCGATGCGCGCGGCGACGGTCCGCGTGTTCTTCTCGAGCGCGGCGCCGATGTGCGTGACCCTGCCCGAGAAGGTCTGCTTCGGATAGGCCGAGACGATCACCTTCGCATCGGCGCCGATTCGAACTTTCGCGAGCACGGCCTCGGGCAGAGCGGCCTGGATCCAGACCAGGCTCAGGTCGGCGATCGCGAACATCGCCTGGCTCGGGCTCGCCAGCTCGCCCGGGGTGGCGTTGCGCTCGATCAGCGTGCCGGCGAACGGCGCGGTCACGGGGAACTGCGAGACGCTCGTGTCGCCCGCCTTCGGCGTGCCGCCGAGCAGCCGCAACCGGTTCGCCGCAGCGCGCGCCGCCGCGGCCGCCTTGTCGCGCTCGGCGTGCGCGCGCAGGTAGTCCTTGCGCGGAATGATCTCGTCGACGACGAGCGTCTTCGCGCGTTCGAGGTCGGCCTCGGCGATGCGCAGGTCGGACTGCGCCTGCTGCCAGGCGGCGTGCGCCTCGCCGACCTCGACGCTGTCGAGCAGCGCCAACGTCTGGCCGGCGCGCACGCGGTCGCCGAGCCTGGCCGACACCTTCGTGATGCGGCCTTCGATGAGCGGCGCGACGTGGGCGAGCCGCTCCTGGTTCGGCTGGATCGTCGCGGTGACGACGACCGTGCCGGCCAGCGACTGCGGCTTGACGGCCTCGACCTGGATGCCGGCGCGTTCGGCTTCCTCGGTGGTCAGCACCAGCTCGTGCGAGCCCTCCTTGCCGTGCTCGGCGTTCTTCTCGCCAGCGTGCTCGGCGTGCTTGTCGCCCTCGCCGGCGTGGTCGTCGCGCGCGCAGGCGGCGAGCGCCAGCGCGAGCGCAAGCGCAGCCAGAGCGCCGAAGCGGTTGGCTCGTTGTCGTGCCGAATTCATCGCGCAGTTCCTTCCGGCGGCCAGCCGGCCGCGTGTTCGAGTTCGATTCGCGTCGCGAGGTAGTCGGCGAGCGCGTCGTTCAGCTCGCGCTCGACGTCGAGCACCTGACGGTTGACGAGCAGCTGGTCGAGCAGGCCGATCTGACCGGCCTCACGCGACTTCTCCGCGAGCTGCCGGTTCGCTGCCGACACGGGAAGCAGCGCGCGCTGCAAGCGCTGCGCCCGCTCGCGCTGGCTTTGCAGCTTCGTCCACAGTCGTCGCACCTGTGCCTGTGCGCCGCGCAACGCGGCGGCGCGCTCGACTTCGGCGTGCGCCACGGCCGCGAGAGCCTGGCCGACGCCGGCGTGGTTGCGCTGGTACAGCGGCAGCGGCACCGACAGCGACAAGGTCGCGATGCGCTCGCGCGCGTCGCCCGCTCCTTCGCGCGCCACGCCGACGCCGACGGTGACGTCCGGGTTGCGCGCGGCGCTCTCGACGCCGAGCCGCGCTCGCGCCGCGTCCTCGCGCGCCGCGAGTGCCCGGTGCCGGGGCAATGCCTGCGCGGCGTCGAGAAGCTGCTCGAGTCGGTACGGCGGCGCCTCGTCGATGCTCGCCGGAAGGTCGCCTTCGACTCGAGGCATTGCGCCGCCCGGACGCTGCAACGCGCTCGCCAGCTCGCCGCGCGCGTCGAGCAGCTGCTCGTTTGCCAGCGCGAGCGCGTTGCGCGCGCGCTCGGCCTCGACCAGCGCCACGTTCGCGTCGAGCCGCGTGTCCTCACCCGCGGCGCGGCGCTTCTCGACGGCCTGCGCGCTGCGCTCGAACAGCCCGACGAAACGCTGCTCGAGTTGCACGCGACGCTGCGCCGCGAGCACGGCGTGGAAGCGCGACGCAGCCTCGGCGCGCGCTTGTCGTCGCGCGGCTTCGAGCTCGGCGGCGAGGGCGCGAAGTTGGGCGCTCGCCGCCTCACGCCGTCGTGACTGCTGCCCGCCGGTCTCGAACGGCTGCGCGATCGCCGCGCCCCATTCGGTGGCGGCAGCGTCGGGTCGCGGCGTGCGGCGCCGGCCGCGCTCGACGCTCAACTCGGGGTTGTTGAACAGCAATGCGTCGGCCTCGCGCCTAAAGCCTTCCGCGGCCGCGCGCTGCGCCTCGAGCACGCGCACGGCAGGACTGGCCACTTCGGCCAGCGCCATCGCTTCGGCAAGCGTCAACGGGTCGCTTGCGTCGGCGGTGCGTTGCGCACTCACCGGGAGAATCGTCATTGCCAGCGCGGAGGCCAGCGCCGGCATCAGGGGTCGCATCGAATCGTCCTTCGCGTCTCACGACCAGGAAGCGATTCGGAAGCGGCGTGGTCTGCTTGTCAGGCGGTCGGTGAAGCACCCTGCCCCACGTCGCCGCCGAATCGCGCGGCGGCGAGCGCGAGCCGGTCGGGCCGTTCGGGACCGGGAGGGATGTGGGACCGGTAGCTCGTCGGCGGGGATGCCGAGCTCGTCCGAAGCGGAGGTGCGGCGACGGCTAGCGCGGATGGCGACGGCAGTGCCGACGAGACGAGATGGCACACCCCGCAATCGACATGCTGGCTCGCCAAGCCGCCGCCGTCGTTGGCTGCTTCCGGCGCATGGTGACGATGCTCGTGGTGGCCGAAATGATCGCCGCCCGACGCGCTGCTTGCCTCGTGCGCGCAGTACGGTGCAGCAGCGCCCCACGTCCACTGCACCGGCAGCACGAGCAACAGCGCAACGAGGACAAGGATGCGGCGCACGGCGCGCAGTATAGGAGTCGCCCGCCTCAAAGCTCGAGCACGTGGTTGCCCGGCCCGACTGTGCGCGGCATCGCCTCGTACTCGGGTCGACGGCGGGTGCGGCCCACTGCATCGGACTGGATCGCCGCCGCGGGCGTGGCGCCGAGGGCGGTCAGCGCGACTGCAATTGCGACGCACGCCCGCAGCGGACCGGCGCGTTCACATCCATCGGAATAGCCGCGCCGCGTGCGGCCGCAGATCGATCAGCGATTGCAGACGGCGAAGATCGAGTCGAAGCGGCGCAGCGCGGCGTCTAGCAGCTTGCCGTGGCCCGTGCCCCACGGGTGCGGCTTGGCGTCGCGCTTGCGCCAGTCGAAGGACTTGGGCTGATGCACGAGCACGTAGCCGACCTCACCTTTGGCACCCGTCGCGACGATGGCAAACGGGTTGTCGGCATGGTGCTGCGCATGGGTCATCGGAAAGCCCACAACAAGGCCGGTGCGACCCGCAAAGGCCTTGGCCGACATCACCAGCATCGGGTGGAAGTCCGGCATCTCTTCGCCAAGTTGCGGGTTGTACTGGATGAAGATGATCTCGGCGCGCTCGGGCACCCAGAGGGACGACTTGCGCGTGGCCATCAGGCGAAAGCCTCTACGCCCACTGCGCGACCCGTCATCACTTCGCCGCCGTGCTTCTTCGGGTCATAGGCGGCCAGCATCTGTTCGAGCGTCGGCTCGGCGTCGACTTCGATGACGATGCGGCCCGGCTTCACGGTGACCCGCACCGGCGACCCCTCGGCCACGCCGGCGGCCTTGGCCATGGGCTTCGTGAGGCGCAACGCCAGGCCGTTGCCCCAAACGCGGATCTGACCCGTGGACGTGCTCATATGCCATCTCCTATCGTCGAAACGATTGTGTCAACATCGTCGTTCCGTGTCAACGGCGTATCAACGAATGCGCGTCAAGGCACCGTGTGGGTGGCGAAGGGGTAGGTCGATCGTTCCGCAAGTAGCGTGGGAGCTTGATCGGACGATGGGGCGGCTCCAAAGCGCTTGCATCAACGGCGCGTAGTTGGCTCGGTACAAGCGCTGTGCGAACAAGAGCGTCACGAGGTCACGCAACATGAGCGGCAGGCTTCGCAATCGGTCGCGGCGACGGTTGTTCGTGCACCCATCGAATCCGCGCGATCCTTGCTCTCGTGTACTCGGCGATGATGGTCGGCGAGTTCAGCTTCATGAGCTCCCGCTGAACCGGGCCACGCCCGCTCCCCAGTGGGTTCGCGTGCGGGGTTGCCTGACGGTGGGCAGCTTCGCCACGGTCCGGAAGACTCAGGGGCGAGGCCCAGCCCACGGCTGCTGGCACCGAGCCGTCTCGAACGGGTAGCGCGTGGTGTGGGTTAGAGGCCGCTTGCAACGGCGCCGGCTCGCGCGCCGGCGCCCGCGGCGGCGGCCTCGCCTGCGGTGCAACTCGGCCTGGGCGCCGGGTCGATCACGCGCTTCACTGCGCCGCGGATCCAAGCGCGCTCGCCGGGTCGAACTCGCCGACCCCGAGCGCGTACGAGTTCGCGAGCGTTGGCGACCCGGCGACCAGGTCCGGCTCGTGGATCGCATTGCGGAACCCTTCCGCGCTGAAGCGTCGATACGCATTCAGCCATGTGACCAACGCCTTGACGTAGGCGGCGCGCGACGGCGACGCCGCGACATTGCGTGCGGTCCACTCGTTCGCGTCGGCGAACTCGTTGCCGGGCAGGATCGACGGCCAATCGACCCGGCGCAGGTGCGCGTAGCCGTTCGACTGGTCGGCAAAGTACAGGTCCGAGACGATCGCGGCGCCCGTCGCGTGCGCGGTCAATCGCCCGAGGCTCGTCTTCGTCTCGTCGCCGTCAATCACGTACGCAGGCACGTAGTGCGTCGCGATGCACGCGCGCTCCCAGCTCAGCGACGCGAGCTTCCACTCGTAGAGACGGGCCGAATCGGAGCGTTCGCAGCCTTCGATGCTGCTCCAAGAGATCGAGCGGTTCGTGAGCGCGGTGCGGTTCACCGTCATTTGCAAAAGCGCACTGAGGCGCCGATCGATGAACTTGCCGAGCACCACCGTCGTCATCTTCACCGGGTACTCGCGTAGCACCGACGCGCTGAGAGAAGCGGTGTGGATGCTGGTGAAGTCGTTCGCCGACAGCACCACCCATTCGCCGGCCGGTACGACGAGCCGCTTCCTCGCACCGAGCCAGCCGACGGTGAGCGGCCCCGGCCCGGCGAAGCGGTCGCCGAGACCGAACTCGATCGCGCCGCTGTTGTCTGCGGGCTCCGAGAAGTGCTTCAGGCTGCCGCTGCTCAGCACCGCGGCGGCGCGCGGTGCTGTGAGCACGCGCGCAGCGGGCGGCGCTAGCCCGAAGTTCCGTTGATCGCCGAACGAGTTTTGCCTTGCGCTACAGGCACTTGGCGTGAGATCGGGGTTCCGGCTTCTGTCTACGGACGGACCTGCTTGATCAGGTCGAGCGCGTGGCGTTG
>Ga0187893_10012167_pt1 | contig 12280 bp, 6 predicted proteins | sample MA1701074metaG_FD_139574 | JGI IMG/M metagenome (GOLD analysis project Ga0187893, IMG submission 139574) | White microbial mat communities from a basaltic lava cave in the Kipuka Kanohina Cave System on the Island of Hawaii, USA - MA170107-4 metaG ... | reverse complement strand
AGCAGTGAGCAGTAAGCAGTGAGCAGTAAGCAGTGACCTAACCTGAGACTCCCACAAAAGGAATTAACCAATGATTAAAAGATTTGCCCTTGCCCTTGCAGTTCTCCTCTATTTCCTCGCCGCTGTTCCCGCCCGACAACCGGTGTCCGCAAAAGACAATTGGATCAGTGTGCACTCAAAGAACTTTTTCCTGATTGGCAATGCCAGCGAAAAAGAGGTGCGCCAGGTCGCCGCTCGACTCGAGCAGTTTCGCGACGTGTTTTCAAGGCTCTTTCCGGGCCTGAACTTCACCTCACCTGTGCCGACCACCGTCGTCGTTTTCAAGAGCGACAGCTCGTACAAACCCTTCAAGCCAGTCGCGGACGGCAAAACGGTCGCGGTGGCCGGGTATTTTCAGGAAGGCCGCGCTGTCAACTACATCACGCTTACGACTGAGAAGCAGGTGGAGAATCCTTACAGCACGATCTTTCACGAGTACGTGCACCTGCTGATCAATAACACCATGGGAAAGACCAGAGTGCCGCCTTGGTTTAACGAAGGGATTGCCGAGTATTACAGCACCTTCGACATTGAAAACGATCAGAAGGTTTATCTTGGCAATTTGATTTCCGGTCATCTGGCGGTGCTGCGAAATACCCAGTTGTTTCCGCTCGACCAGTTGTTTGCTGTCGATTATTACTCACTGCAACGCAACAAGCACGATGTCCGTGGACTCTTTTATGCTCAGTCATGGGCGCTGATTCATTATCTGATCCAGGGAAATGAAGGTAAGCGCTCGGCGCAACTCGACCAGTTTGTGAATCTGCTGAAAAGAAACACTTCCCTCGAAACTGCTTTTCGCCAGGCGTTCCAAACGGACTACGCCGGCATGCTCAAGGAATTGAAAGGGTACATTCAGCGCCGTTCTTACCGCGGTCAGGTGGTGACTTTCGAACGTAAACTGGAGTTTGATTCGAATCTGAAAGCCCAACCCATCACCGACGCCGAAGCGCATGCCTATCTTGGCGACCTGCTCTATCACATCAGCCGCCCTGAAGATGCGAAGGCGAAACTGGAGCGAGCCTTGGCGCTCGACCCAAAACTGGCGATGGCCCATGCTTCTCTGGGTCTGGTTTTCATGGGGCAAGATAAATTCGTGGAGGCCAAGCGCCACCTCCAACAGGCAGTCGAAGAAAGTACCAACAACTACCTGGTGCATTATTACTATGCTTATGTTTTGAGTCGCGAGGTCATGACTGAAGGGCAACCTGTCCACGGCATTCCGGCAGAGACTGCCCGGACCATGCGAACCCAACTGCGCAAGGCAATCGAACTCAAACCGGATTTTCCGGAGTCGTATCACTTGCTGGCGTTTGTGAATCTGGTTACCGGTGAACAGATCAATGAATCGGTCGACTTGATCAAGCGCGCCGTCGCGCTCTCGCCAGGAAGTGAACGGTTTTCTTTAGTGCTTGGGCAGCTTTATCTGCGGAAAGAGGAATTTGATGAGGCGCGGAAGGTAGTCGAACCGTTGGCGGCCAACGGCGCCGATCCTCAAATTCAGGCGAGTGCCAAAAGCTTGCTGGCATCAATCTCTACCATCCAGGAACAATTGGCGCGGTTCCGCGCTCCGAGCAACCGGCCAGCCGGAGATTCACCGGACAAACCGATGCCGAGAGATTTGACTGTGACGGCTGATGAAACAGTGGAACTCGTTAGTGATGATCCCTCGTCTCACCTCCGCGCGGCGCTCAGAAAACCGGCCGAGGGTGAAACGCAAGTCGATGGCACGCTGGTGCGCATTGACTGCGATAGGAGGGGCATCACCTTCGTAGTCAAGGTCAGCGACCGGCTGCTCAGACTCGTGACGAAAAGCTTTGGGGACATCGATATTACAACCTTCAGCGCGGACGTCGCCGGCGATATCACCTGTGGTCCTCGCAAGCCCGAGAACGCCGTCGTCGTCTGCTATGTGGCCCAGACGAATGTGCGGGCTAAAACTGATGGAACGATTCGCTCCCTCGAGTTCGTGCCAAAGGACTTCAAACTAAAGACCTGACTAAATGTCCGACAAACTTTAGTTTGTCGGGGGTGCAATTAAAAGTGAGCGTTCTCATCGACGCCTTTAGATACTGTCGACGGGAGTCGGCGGAGTTTCAAAATTTGACCTACACCGGCGGATTAGCTTCACCTGTCCTGCTCCGCGTAAGAAGCTGGCCACAGATAACTCGCACTTTTTGGACCCGTTTGGCGCCCGATGTAGGCGACAAAGTTGAAACTGTCGGACATGAAGCACCTTTATTGCTGGTCTCGGCTCGCAACGTTGCGCTTCGGTCCTTGCAATTGCTTCATCAATTCTTCCACCGCTGCCTCGAGCTGGCGGTCGCGTCCCGCAAGGTTGTCCGCAGGTGAATTGTCCACCAACATGTCCGGCTGCACGCCATAGTTTTCCATGTTCGTGCGTTTTGGATCCGCCAGGAAGACGCCGACGCCGGGCGTCCGCACGGTCGAGCCGTCAATCAAGCTATAGCTACCCGTACCGATAACCGCACCCATTGTTGGCGTGCCGATCACCTTGCCCAAGCCCAGGGCTCGGAAACCCGCCGGGAACATCTCGGCGTTTGAGGCCGAGCGCCAGTTTTGCAACACGACCTTTGGTCCAAAGAATCCGGCGAAGGGCCGGCCTGTGGCTTCAGTGCCTCGTGGTTGCCAAACCTGATACTGGCGCTGGACCAGAATCGCCAGCAACTCCTGCTCGATATTACCGCCGCCGTTCCAGCGCTGGTCGATCACCAGGGCTTCCTTGTTACGAAACTCGCGGACTTCTTTCTCAAACTTTCTCAGCGACGGCTGGTTCATCGCCTGGATATGCAGGTATCCGACCCGGCCGCCCGAAAGCTCGTCCACTTTCTTGCGCCGGTCTTTCACCCAACGGTCATAGCGCAATTGGTTGTAAGCATTCATGGCGATCGTTTCGATGCGGGAAGTCCACGCTCCTTCCTCTGCCGGTTTGTTGTTAAACGTAATCACGCTCTTGCGATTGAGACGGTTGTTGAGCAATTGCCAGTAGTTGTCGCCGGCCCGCACCGGCTTTCCGTTGATGGCGATCAGATAGTCGCCAACGCTGACGCGCACCCAGTCTTTGTCGGCGGGACCATCTTCGTAAATGTGCTTCACCCGGTAACGCCCGGCTGCGCTGTCACTCTCGAATTCAAGACCGAGGTGTCCGGTAGAAACGCCTCCGGCAGCAGCACCGCGTGGAGGTGGCGCGGCCCCTGTGTGCGAAGCGTTCAGCTCGCCGATCATCTCATTGATGATGTTCAGCAGTTCCTGGCGATCCCCAACGTATTCAACCAGGGGACGGTACTTGGACCGAGCCGCGTCCCAGTTCATTCCGTGCATCTGTGGATCGTAGAATCGATACTTCATCGTGCGCCAGGCATCGTCAAACATTTCTGCCCACTCGGCTGGTCGATCGACGCGAACTCTTACGTTGAAATTGATTCGTCTGCGGGTTCCTTCACCGCGCCCGGAAGTTGCAACGGCGGCAGCCGCCGCGGCTGACGAACCGCTCAGTGGCGTGAGGGGCAACGGGACGGAATACACGGCGTCACGCTCGACAAAATAAAGCGAACGTCCGTCACGTGAGACATTTAATCCTGAAATGCCGCCGCCAAAGCCGCCACCGCCGCCTCCTGGTCCGCCTTCTTCGCTGGGCGGCTGACCGGAGGTGATGCGGGTCAATCGCTTGCCATCGTCTTGAACTGTATAAATCACCGGCACGTTGGCTTGACCCGCAGGCTCGCTGGTAACAAAGACAATCGTGCGGCTATCGGGCGCCACTGTGAAATTGGTTATGGGAAACGGCATCCGCGTGACCTGCCGGGTGCGGCGCTTTAAACCCGCCCAGTCCATCTTGATCTCTTTCGGCGGTTGCCGTCGCTCTGCCATACCGCGGCGCGGCGGCGGGGCGCCTTCAGCTCCCGGTTCTCCCAACCCGGGCGGAAAAGATTCCGGCTCGGGGCGTTCCTCCGGATCGTCCGGGTCGTGATCGAGTCGCTCGAGAGCCACGGAATAGATCTGCACCGAATTCGGAGTGGCGCCACCGGAACTTTCGATCCGCTGGAAGAAAAGTTTGTGGCCATCAGGCGCGAAACGTGGGTTGACGTCAGAGTTCGAATCAAAGGTCAGCTTGTGTGGTTCCTTGCCAGCGCCGGAGGCAGCAACCACGTAGACATCGGACGTGCGGGTGATGTCGGGTTTGGAGTAGGCAATCCATTTCCCATCGGGAGACCAGACAGGCATGCCGATGTTCCCATAACTCGACGAATCCAACTCAGTCACTTTCTTTGAGCTAACGTCAACCTTGCGCAGCTTGCCATCGGAGGTCGTGAAGGCAATCTCCTTCGAATCAGGCGACCAGTTATAACCAAACTTCAGCGTGTCGATGTCGGTGATTTGTCGAGCGTCTCCGCCGGCGTCCGTCGAAGTAACGTAAATCTCTTCGCGGCCGCTGAGGTCGGAAACAAAGGACAGCGTCTTTCCGTCTGGTGAATACGCCACGGATCGATCGCGAGCAGGACCATCGGTGATCTGCCTGAGATCTCCCTCCTCGACCGGCGCCGTGAAAATCTCACCGTGAATCGAGAATGCCAAACGCCTTGACGACGGCGCGAGATCGTAATCGTCCACCTGCGAGTTGAATATTTGAAGCTCGGTCAGGTTCTCCTGTGTCTCAGCAGCTATGTTGAGATTAATAGGTGTCGCCTTCCGGCTGCCGACATCGAGCTTCCAGATGCCGAAATCATGTTCAAAGACAATCACACGCCCATCAGCGCTGATTGCCGGCCAGCGCACGTCGCCACTCTTAAAGGATGTGACTCGATCAGCTTTGCCACCATCGGCGTCGATGCGCCAAATATTTGTCAGCCCGTTGCCGTCACGGTCACTGACAAAATAGATGGCGCCGTCGTGTCCCCACATGGGCCACGAGTCGTGACCGTCGAAGTCGGTCAACTGAGTGAACCGTTTGGCCGCGATGTCCATGACGAGAATGTCGCTCTGCATCGAGCCACGATAATACTTGCGCCAGTAAACCTGGGATTTAGGGTTGTACGCTAACCGCCGGCCGTCGGGTGAATAGGCAGCCTGCACCCCCATGTCGGCGCCGGCTTTGGCGGGCAAACCACCGTCAACACTTACCAAATAGAGTTGGGTTGCAAAATCTTCGCCTCGGTTACTGCTGAAAAGGACCGCGCGGGAATCGGGACGCCATCCCAGGACCGTGTCGTCGGCTGAGTGAAAGGTAAGTTGCTTCGCGGCCCCACCCGCCGAGGGAATGATAAATACGTCGAGGTTGCCGTTGCGTTCGCTCGAGAAAGCAATCCACTTGCCGTCAGGAGAAAAGCGGCCATAAACGTCGCGGGCGCGGTTGACTGTCAGCCGTTGAACGTTCTGACCGTTCTCATCCGCAGTCCAGAGGTCGCCCAGATAGCTGAAAACGACCCGGCCGTTATGGTAATGGGGATAGCGCACCAGCCTCGCCTCGCGCGCGAACGCGAGTGACGAGACGCCAATAATCAGGACCAACGCGGCCAGCGAGATCTTTTTCATGTCTTTTGAACCTCGGATTTCTTAGTTGATGGAATTGCTTACCCTGGAATGCGATGTCGCATTATAGCACCCGATGCTTTTTATGGCATGATACAAAACACCTTGGCCCAGGACTGGACTGGAGGGCTGGCTGATTTGATTACTTGCCGCAAAATGAGTGCTCCGGATGTCACGGACGCGTTCATGATGTTGAGCGCTTTCCTCAACGAAGATGAACATTACCAGGCCAGCAGCGAGGCCTACGGGCACCGTGGGATTCAGGGATTGAACGACGCGCTGTACCTGTTTCTCGAACACCCGGATCTGGGGTTTGTCTGGATGGCCTACGACGAACAGGGCGTAGCTGGGATCTGCGTCATCTGCTACGCCGTTTCCACCTCGATGGGAGCGCTGGTGGCCAAGCTCGATGATGTCTCCGTAAAGAAGGATCGGCGCGGCCACGGGGTCGGCACTGCGCTTTTGGAGCAACTAAAAGCGCAGTTGAAGAAGGAGTCCGTGAAGCGAATCGATGTCGCGGTGCATCTGGAGAATCCCGAAGCGCGAAGATTCTATGAACGAATTGGCTTTGTGCCACTCAATGAAGAGCGCCTCGCCTGCGTAATTTGACGTTCAGGAAACCAGCCGCGGATTGCGCGGATAAACGCGGATTTGAAGAAACTCAAAAAGATCAAGAGAGCGCAAGTCCTTAGCCACCGTTCTCTCAAAGTCAATATTAATTTTCAGGTCATCAGGTTTTGCTTTTTGGATATCCGCGTTTATCCGCGTCAATCCGCGGCTTATTTATCCCTATCGCGGCAGAAGCGCGAAGATTCTATGAACGAATTGGCTTTGTGCCACTCAATGAAGAGCGCCTCGCTTGTGTAATTTGACGTTCAGGAAACCAGCCGCGGATTGCGCGGATAAACGCGGATTTGAAGAAACTCAAAAGGTCAAGAGAGCGCAAGTCCTTAGCCACCGTTCTCTCAAAGTCAATCAAAGTCCATATTGAATTTCAGGTCATCCAGGTTTTTGCTTTTTGGATATCCGCGTTTATCCGCGTAAATCCGCGGCTGAATATCCCTACCGCGGCAGATAGGCAATCTCTTCAAAGTACTTCGCGAAAGCCACCATGCCTCCGGACGCCTGTTGCCAGTCGAAGTTCTCATTTGGCGCATGATAGCCATGTTCAGGCAGGGAGAGTCCGAGAAACATGATTGGGCACTTGAGCACTTTCTCAATGCTGGTCATTGCCCCAATCGTTCCGCCATCACGAACGAACACGGCGTCGCGCTTAAAAGCAAACTTCACTGCCCGCTTCAACGCTTCTGGCAGAGGGCCCTCAACTGAAGTTCTAAAGGCGGGGGCCATTGACTCAAAGTGAATCTTCACGTTCGGGTTGCGCTCTTTGACCGCCTTCTCAATTAATCGCGCGATCTTTTTGGGATTCTGACCCGGCACCAGACGGCAGGAAGCCTTCACTTCGCCACGCGGCGGCACGATCGACTTTAAGCCCGGCCCCTGATAGCCTCCAACCACTCCGTGGATTTCAAGTGTGGGCATACCCCAGATTCGTTTCATCACTTCCAAATCATTCTCCGTGCGCATCGACTTAAGCTTGTGCGCCTTCTTGAAGGCCTTAACGGTAAAACCTGAGTTGGCCCAGTCGTTCAATTCCTTCTTCGACGGGGGAATAACGTCGTCGTAGAAGCCCTTGACCTTAACTCTGCCGGTCATCGGATCGTAAAGATCGCATACCAGCCTCATCAATTCGCCAATCGGATTACGCGCGGCGCCCCCAACTTCGCCAGAGTGCGTATCAACAGTTCCCGTTTCCAGGTTGAGAATAAAGCCCATCAGACCTCGCAGGCCCGCCGAGTTAGCGGGGCGTTGTCGCGACACCCAGACAGTGTCGGAAACGACTACCGATTCAGTGCGCAGTTTGGAGGCGGCTTTGGTGATGATCTCTTCAAAGTTGGGTGAGCCAATTTCTTCCTCAAACTCCCAGAGGAATCGAATGTTGACTGGAACGCCCGCCTCGCGAGCCGCGCGCGCCCCAAACAAAGCCGCCATCGCCGGGCCTTTATCGTCCGTAGTGCCGCGGCCAAAATAGCTATCGCCCTTTTTGGTCATGACGAAGGGTTCGGTATCCCATGGTTCAGCCTCTTTTGAAGCAGGTTGCACGTCGATATGGTTGTAGACGGTTACCGTCGGCAGGTTTTTATCCAGGTCGAACACGCCATGAACCACTGGATTGCCTTTATCGATCCGGTAGACATCGGCCTGACCGCCAAATTCGCGCAGAGTTTCGACGGTCAGGTCAACACCTTTGCGAATATCTTCAGCGTGAGCCGGGTCGACCGAGACTGTAGGAGTCTCCACAAATCGCCGCAGCAACTCTTCATATTCCTCGCGATGGGACTCGGCAAACGCCATCAGTTGGTCACGATCCAGTTTTTTAGCCATTCCTATCCTCCATCCTCCCATCAGGTAGCCACTCGTGTTTTAGTATGAACCCTGGCAATGCTGGTATTGCGCACCATAGTGCACAACAACCGGCTGTTTTGTCACGAAAAAACGCACTGAAAAGTGTTTCGACACCCAAAATTGATGAATGCACGATCTCCTAAACTCCATTTCTGGATGTCTTAGCCTTGGGCAACGTTTAACGCCCTTGGCGTCACTAATTCGGCGTGACTTAGGTGGTCTTAGAAGCAAGAGGCTCAAAATCTCCCCATTCACGGAGCACAAATCAGGATCCTCAGGCTTAGCGGCAGTCTGTCGGGTGTCGGGAAACGAACTTTGCTCGCAGCCGCTCCGTAAGATTTCTTTGCCTTCGGCTGTTCGTGCTATTCTGGCAGCCCGCTGTTGCCGGACAACGGCCAGCCGAGTTTAGTTTAAGACGGACAAAACCCCACGGTGAGAACAGAACTTAGGAGGGTTGCGTGAAAACCAGATTTTTGACGCTGGGTATCGTTTTTTTGGCGCTGAGCATTTCGCTTCCGGCAAGCATTTTCGCCCAACAGAACCGGGCGGCCCGGCGCCAGCCGGGAGGCAATACTACGGAGCGTTCGGCTGCGGGCCCAGACGCAACAACTTCCAGTAGCGCGATCACGTCCGGAGTGGTCAGAACCGACCTCGGTGAGGCGCTGTCAGTAATTCAGGACAACTACATCGACGGTCGAAAACTGGATTACAACACCGTCTTCAAATCGTCGATCAACGGGATGTTGAATGTGCTGGATCCGCATTCCACCTATTTCGACCCCGTTGAGTATGCTGCGTTCAGGACTGAACAACGCTCGGAGTATTTCGGAATCGGGGCCACGATCGGCGACCTCCGCCAGGGTGATCAGGTCAACACTTACATTCGCGCCACGTTTGAGAATGCTCCGGCAGCCCGTGCCGGTCTCCGTTTTGGTGACCGCATTCTTGAGGTTGACGGAAAATCAATGCGAGGCAAGACCTATGGTGAGGTGCGAAAGTTTTTACTGGGCCCACGTGGCACAGTCGTAAAAGTTACTGTCGAACATGCTGCTTCGCGACAATCGGAAACCGTCACCATCACTCGTGACGCTGTGCCGCTGCCGTCCATCCCACAAGCGTATCTAGTCAAGCCGGGTGTTGGGTACGTGGCGATGACCGGCGGGTTTAATCTGACTACCTCGGATGAGTTCCAGGAAGCGCTCCAGGATCTTCATTCGAAGGGCATGAATATGCTCATTCTCGATTTGCGAGGAAATCGGGGTGGCCTATTGAATCAAGCGGTTAAAGTGGCCAACACATTCCTTCACCGGGGCCAATTGATAGTAAAGCAACGGGGAAGGATCCGCGGAAGTTCAGAGAATTTTCCGGCCTTCAACGATAATCCGGACACCACTCCGCTGGTGGTCCTCGTTAATGGCGATTCTGCCTCGGCGGCCGAAATTGTAGCGGGCGCCCTGCAGGATCACGATCGCGCACTGATAGTAGGCGAGAACACGTTTGGTAAAGGCCTGGTGCAACTCCCGATTCAATTGGAGTACGATTCGGCCTTGCTGCTGACCATCGCAAAGTACTTCACGCCTTCGGGGCGGCTGATTCAACGCGATTATTCCAACGGCGGTGTCTATGACTATTATGTTCCGGGCGGCATCGGAAGCGAGAAGAGCGCTGCCCCCAACGGTCAGCAACCCGCGGGCCCCGAGAGCCGAACCGACATGGGCCGCGCGGTCTATGGAGGCGGAGGAATCACTCCCGACGAGATAGCCAAGCCACGAAAGGGCACTATTGCCGAGGCTAAGTTGGCTGACGCCGTCTTCGCCTTTGCCCTGGAATTGGCAACCGGACGCGTTGCGGGGTTCGATTCGTACAAAATTCAACAGCCAATCCAGTTTGGGCACACGCTGAAACCGACTGATTATCCTATTACCAATGCATTGTTCCAGGAGCTGAAGCGATTCGCTGCTGCGCGGCCGGAGTTTAAAGCTACTCCGGAACAACTGGAACGCTCGCGGCCGTTTGTTGAAAAGCAGCTGCGGTTCGAACTGGCCACGGCGGCTTACGGAATGATGGCGGCTCTCCAGGTTCTGAACGAGACCGATCCGCAGATTGCGCGAGCCGTCGAAGCAATGCCCCGAGCGCGCGATTTAGCTCAAGCGGCTCGCCGCGCTCGCGCCCGCTCGTAAGCTTTCAAAAATTCAAATTTTCAAATCTCAAATTGAAAAGAGCCTGGTTTCGACCGGGCTCTTTCGTTCGAGGGTTAGATCACCAGCGGGCGCTATCGCAGATGCATAAAGAATTGAAGCCATAGATAAAAACACGGGTGACAGGGATCAGCGAACAACTTGAGTCAGGGCACTTTGATCTAAGCGGTCACTACTTCTAGTCAATCAACAGCACAACTTTTCCGAAACTCTCATTTGACTCGAGGCGCAAATGCGCTTCACGAATTTCTTCCAGTCTATAAACCTTGTCGATCACCGGATGGACTCTGCCATCTGCAAGTAGGGGCACCACATGATTCTCGAATAACCGGGTGGCGAGGGCCTTTGCTGCAGCGGAACGCGCGCGCAACACCGTGCCTCTAATGCTGAGGCGCTTGCTCATTACCTTTCCGAAATCAATCATCGCCTTTGAGCCGGACGTGGTGCCGACCAGCATGATTCGTCCTCCAGCTGCAAGCGACGCCAGGTTGGCGTCAAGATATGCGGCCCCGACAAGATCCAGAATAACGTCTGCGCCTCGGCCGCCACTCCATTCGTCAATTGCGTTGCTCAGCACGGACGGGTCATCTTTAATTACAAGAGAGCCGCCTAATCCGTACTGTTTTGCCCTTTCGAGTTTGTCCAAAGTGCGCGATGTGCCAAAGACTCTGGCGCCGGCCACGCGCCCAAGCTGAATTGCAGCCGTGCCTACTCCCGAACCTGCCGCATGCACTAGCAGCGTTTCGCCCAATCGTAGACCCGCCTGGGTAAACAGAGCGTCGTGAGCGGTAATGAATACCTCGGGAATAGCGGCGGCCGCGGTCCAATCGAGCAGCGTCGGAATCTCGACGAGATGATTAGCGGGAACAACGACATACTGCGCCTGCGCCCCGCCGCCGGTGATGCCAAAAACACGTTGACCCGGCTGCCAGGCGCGCACTTCCTCTCCCACTGACTCAACTTCTCCGGCGAATTCCAGCCCTGGTATGTCCTGAGAAAATCCTTCCGGCGCTGGATACCGGCCCAGGCGCTGGAGAATGTCTGCACGATTCAACGCCGCTGCACGCACGCGCACCCGCACGCGATCCGAAGTGGGAAGAGGCGGAGGATTAACCTCACGAACTTCAATACCTTCAACCCCGCCGTGACTAACGATTGTGACTGCTTTCATAAGGTCAATGGTAAATAGTAAATAGTAAATGGTGAATCATGAATGGTTAATGATGAATGGCTGTCAACCATTTACCATTTACTATTTACTATTTACCATTCACCCTGCCAGTGCAAAGCAGGACCCTAATCATCATCAACTCCACGGCCGCCAAAGCGCGTCAAGCCTGGCCCATCATCAAAGCAAGGCTCGAACAAAGCAAGATTGAATTCGAGGATTACGAAACAAAAGCACCGGGAGATGCGACGGCGCGAACTCGGGCAGCGCTGAAAGCCGGATTTGTTACCATCGCCGTAGTTGGCGGTGATGGCACGCTGAGCGAAGCGGCGGCGGGCTTCTTTGAATTTGGAACGGGCCAAAATTTCATCCCTCCCAGGGCGACAAATGCTCAGGCGGCGCTGGCGATTCTTCCCGCCGGCACGGGTGATGATTTTGCTCGCGGCCTGGCGCGAGGCCGCGCGCCACTGGAGCGCTGGATCGAAACCTTGATTTCACATTGCCAGGACCGTGCCGAACAGAGCACGCGATGGGTGGATGTAATGCATGCCGTTTGCGACAACGATACCAACCAGTTCATCTGTCTTAATGCATCAACGATGGGAATAGGAGGCGAGACAGCAGCACGAGTTGCCGCACAGGGAAGTTTCATGCGGCGTTTTTCCGGCGAGATCCGGTTCGCGGCTGCGGCTGTGGGCGCACTTGGGGCCTGGCGCGAGCGGCGCGTGCGCATCTCGATTGACGACAGCGAAATCATTGATGATCGGATGAATCTGGTGGCGGTTGCGAATGGCCTTTACGCCGGTGGGGGGATGATGCTCTCGCCGCAAGCGCGGATTGACGATAGCAAACTTGATGT
>Ga0187893_10012166_pt1 | contig 12280 bp, 12 predicted proteins | sample MA1701074metaG_FD_139574 | JGI IMG/M metagenome (GOLD analysis project Ga0187893, IMG submission 139574) | White microbial mat communities from a basaltic lava cave in the Kipuka Kanohina Cave System on the Island of Hawaii, USA - MA170107-4 metaG ... | reverse complement strand
TTGTCCGCCGCGTGTTGTCGCATGGCGCGGCGATGCGGCCAGGGTTCGACCGCGAGGTGATTCGCGTGATGCGCGATTTGTATCCGGTGTTTTGATTCGCCACCGCGCAGGAGTGGAAACCATGACGAAGATGGACGACACCATTACTGTTGAAACTGCGGCCTTCGAATGCCGGGAAGTGAAGCCGCACTTCATTAACCCCTGCTGTTTTGGTGAAGACTTCGCGGGCTGGTTGAAACAGGAGGTCTCCCCAATTGCCAACTCAGGTTTCGTGTTCTCTGAACTAATCCAGGAGGATTACGGCTGGGGCTTCTGGGCCACGCATGGTAAGGATCCGTTTTGGGTGGCCCTTTCTTATGTCGGCGACGGACCACAGGAGCCTCCGGCACAGTGGGTTATCACGGTTGCCTATGATCCCGGGCTGAATGTGATCAAGCGGCTGGTTCATAGGCCTGATGCCCGAGCATTCGCAGAATTGCGAGATCGAGTATGGGAAGTCCTTAGAACCAACAGTGCGATCCGCATAGTCGAGATGCCCAAGTACGGAGACGATACAGGGCCTCATTATTAAGACAAGGCGGCGGCAAGGCGCCGCACTCCAAAAGCAGCGGCCCTACGGGCGAAGGGGTGAATCGGGGCGTTCGCCGCAAGCTAGGGAGAGCGCAGCGCCTTCGGCGGCCAAGCCGAGGCATTCGAAGAGATTGCGGACGCACTGGCCGATGCGGTCGGAGGTGTAACCGGCGCGGACGATTTCTTCGGCCAGCAGGCGTGCCCGTTCCGCAGCTTGCCCGGCAACGCGCAGGGCGATGTCAGCAGGCGGGTCTTCGGCGTGCGGGCCGAGGATTTCGTACAGCGCTTCGAGGTGCTCGCGCACTTGCGTTTCCTCGACCGGCACTGGTTTGCGGCGCGGTTCCAAATACAGCGCCAGCCGGCCAACGATGGTCAGCGCATGCGGCAGGTTCAGCGAACCCGGGTCTACAGCCATGCCCGCGATTGTAAACCCTTCTGCGAATGGGCTGATCCAAAGATCGGCCCCCACAAAACATTGGAAATTGGGAAAGGGAAAATAGAAAATGGCCGCGATTCTCCGGGGTGCGAAGCTGATTGCTGACCGCTGAAAGCTCAATATGAAAAAACTGCTGAGCACGTTGATTTGGATTGGCATCGCGCTGGGCGGTGCGGCGGGGCTGGCGGCGATTGCCGTCGAGCGCGAGGAGCACATTAGCGCGATGTGGTTCATCGTCGCGGCGGGCTGCACCTATCTGGTGGCGTACCGCTTCTACTCCGCGTTCATCGCCGCCAAAGTGCTGGCGCTCGACGACACGCGCGCCACGCCCGCCGAGCGCCTCGAAGACGGCCGCGACTTCGTGCCGACTAACAAGTGGGTGGTGATGGGCCACCACTTTGCCTCGATTGCCGGGCCGGGCCCGCTGATCGGGCCGACGCTTGCCGCGCAGTTCGGCTACCTGCCCGGCACCATCTGGCTCATCGTGGGCGCGGTGTTGGGCGGATGCGTGCAGGACTTCGTGATTCTCTTTTTCTCCATCCGGCGCGACGGCAAATCGCTGGGGCAGATGGCGCGCGAAGAAGTGAGTCGCCGCAGCGGCTTCCTGGCGCTGCTGGCGGTGCTGGCGATTCTGGTGATTCTGCTGGCGGCGGTGGCACTGGTGGTGGTCAACGCGCTTAAGGATTCTCCCTGGGGCGCGTTCACGCTGGCGGCTACGGTGCCGATTGCAGTGCTGATGGGCATGTACCTGCGCTACTGGCGGCCGGGGCGCGTGATGGAAGCGACGATCATCGGCCTGGCCATGACCAGCTTCGCAGTTGTGGCAGGCGAGTGGGTGGCGGAATCGGCAGCCTGGTCGGGCTTTTTCACGCTGAGCGCGGCGGGCTTGGCGATTGCCATCATGCTTTACGGGTTCGCCGCGTCGGTGATGCCGGTGTGGCTGATGCTGGCGCCGCGCGACTACTTGTGTGCGTTCATCAAAGTCGGAGTCATGTTCGGCCTGGCGGCCGGCATTCTGATTGCCCGGCCGGACGTGCAGATGCCCCCGCTGACGCAGTTCATTGACGGCACCGGGCCGATTTTTTCCGGCGCGCTGTTCCCTTTCTGCTTCATCACTATCGCCTGCGGAGCGATGAGCGGCTTCCATGCGCTGATTTCGTCCGGCACCACTCCCAAAATGATCATGCGCGAGGGCAGCGCGCGGCAGGTGGGCTACGGTTCAATGCTGATGGAGTCGTTCGTTGGCGTGATGGCCATGATTGCCGCCTGCGCGCTCGAGCCCGGCGTGTTTTTCGCCATCAACAGCCCGGCCGGTGTGATTGGCTCCACCTCACAGCAGGCCGCGGCCACCATCAGCGCGTGGGGCTTTCCGCTCGAGGCGCAGACCATGGACAACCTCGCCGTCACCATGGGTGAGAATACGCTGCTCAACCGAACCGGCGGCGCGCCATCGCTGGCCGTGGGCATGGCGCAGATTTTCAGCTCGACCATCGGCGGCACGCGCCTGCTGAGCTTCTGGTACCACTTCGCCATCATGTTCGAGGCGCTGTTTATTCTCACTGTGCTCGATACGGGCACGCGCGTGGGCCGCTTCATGCTGCAGGAGCTTGGCGGGCACTTCTGGAAGCCGCTGGGGCGCACCAACTGGACGCCGGGGATTTTGGCCACCAGCACGCTGATGGTCGGTGCGTGGGGCTGGTTCCTCTATCGCGGGGTGATGGACCCGCGCGGCGGCATCAACACGCTGTGGCCGCTGTTCGGGATCGCCAATCAACTGCTGGCGGCGGTGGCGCTGGTGGTGGCGACCACGATTCTGCTGAAAACCAGCCGGCTGCGCTGGGTGTGGGTGACGCTGGCGCCGATGGTTTGGCTCGTGACCGTTACCATGACCGCGGCGTGGCAGAAAATTTTCCACAGCAATCCGGCGATCGGCTTCTTGTCGGCCGCGCGGCGGATGAGCGAGCAGCTCGCTGCGGGCGCGGTTCCTCCGGAGCAGGTGGCCATCACGCAGCAATTGATCTTCAACAATCAGGTGAGCGCGGCAACGGCCGGCGTATTCGCCAGCCTGGTGTTGCTGCTGTTGTTCGAAGCAGTGTGGGAGTGGTGGCGCATCCTGAGCGGGCGCACGCAACCCGTGCTGCATGAAACGCCGTACGTGCGCACCCAATTTGCGGAAGGAGACTGAGGTGATCGGGTGATCGGGCGATCGGGCGATTTGGCGATTTAGTGATTGAAATGAAGGATGGGGATTGAAGGATGAAGATAAGGAGGCAGTCCGTGGCTAGAATTCTGGTGGAAGGCATGAACAATTTCTGGACGTGGTTGCGTCAGGTGAGCGGCGACGCGGCCTACGACAATTACTTGCGCAGCCAGCGAAAGCGCGCGCGTTTGCCGGAGTGCAACCACGGCGCGCCTCAGGGGGCCTGCGCTGTGGCGACCCTCTCACGCGAGAAGTTCTACCTGGACTCGCTGCGGCGCCGCTACACCGGCGTCAGCCGCTGCTGCTAGAGTAACCGCCTTTGCGGAGGGCAGGTTACAAACCCCGCGCCTATGAACGGTTGACGGGACAGGCAGCCGGGCCAAATTCGCATAGACGGGCGGGAGCGGTGGGGCTATACTTGGCTGGATTGTGGGCCGACCCAGGCAATCTAGCATTGACCACAGCGGAGACCAAAGAATGAACCCCGTGCCAGCAAAGGTGGCAGAGCCGGAAATCGAAGCGCGTCCAGCCACGACGGTCCGGATGTACCTGGAGACCATCGCGTACAAGACGCGCGAGCGGCTGGAACTGATCAACATCACCCGCGACCTGAACGACCTGATCAAGAAGCGCGGGCTGAAGGCCGGGCTGGTGATCGTGCAGTCGCTGCACACCACCACCGCCGTGTTCATCAACGAGTTCCAGCAGGCGCTGGTGGACGATATGAAGGCCGCGCTCGAGAAAATTGTCGGCCGGCTGGACTACTGGCGGCACAACGACCCGCGGCTTTCCGAGTGCGACCGGCGCAACGCCGATTCGCATCTGCGGGCCATGTTCCTCGGTCATACGCTTTCGCTGCCGGTTCGCGAAGGCTCGCTGGCGCTGGGCACCTGGCAATCCATCATACTGGCCGAGCTGGATGGCCCGCGCGAGCGCACCGTGCAGGTGCAAGTGCTGGGCGTTCAGGAAGAGACAGCCGAGTAGCCCGCCTCGATCCTCCCCGGAGCCGGGCTCCGTTCCTATCTGCCAATGCTCCCGGAGGAAGCCCCTTTTCTTGCGGCATTTTCTGCGGTTGAATAGTCGCACCCGGGAATGCCCTTCTGCGGAGCGGGGATGCCGCCAAGCTCAGTCTGCGCGATTACAGGGTGTGAACGGCCGCCCGCGGCCGAGCTCGACGTGCGTCCGCTGTGCCGCAGCCACTTTATCTCCACGTGTTACGAGTTGTTCGACGAGTATTCCCGCTGGCTGGAAGAAAACCGCTTCCGCGAAACCAATACCGAACTGGTGCGCCGCTTCCTGTGCCAGTGTACCCAGCAGGCCACGGAGATTTCGCACAATGTGGCCGATCTCGAAAATCTGGAGCGGGCGCGCCTGCTGGACCTGCTGCTGCGCGCAACGGAACTGGGTAAGCTGTTGCGGCGCAGCCCGCGCAAGGTGACCACTATCCCGGTGCGGCTGAGCTCCGAGAAGCTGGGCCGCTCGTGGGAAGAAGATACGCGGACGCACGTTATCAGCCGGCATGGCGCTGCGGTCAGTTGCGAGCACGCAGTGGAAGTGGGGGATCAGCTCGCGGTGCGACGGCTGGATCGTGACGCCTCGGTGCGTGCCCGCGTGGTGTGGCGGCAGGCGCGCGCGGGCGGGCAGTTCGAAATCGGTTTGGAGTTTATCCACTGCGACAACTTTTGGGATGAAGACTGGAATTCCGCCGAGCCGCTTTACCTTCATGAGTCGCCGGAGAAACCCGGCACGCAAAGTCGCCCCGGGACTCCCCGCTGAAAACTTGGCCTGCCGGCTGGCTTCACGAAGGGCCGGCGAATTCTAGTTTCCTAATATTCCGGCTTGCGGCGCGGCGTAATGCGGCATTAGACTCTGCGGCAGAATCTCAACACCCCGAGATGCCCGACTCTGAGGGGGCTCTGAAGGAGGCAAAATGCGAAGGTCGATCTTTCTCATACTCGTTGTTTGCGCGGCGGTTGGCCTGGCGGTGGCCCAGATGGGCAAGCCGGGCGGCGCGGCTCCCAGCGGGAAGCCGGATTTTCAGATTTCGGCGTCGTACATCGAGGCGTGCAGTTGCGACATGTTCTGCCCCTGCTACTTCAATCCGCACTCGACGCACAAGCGCGACGGCCACTACTTCTGCGAAGCCAATCTGGTGATGAAGGTGGACAAGGGCCACTACAAAGACGTGAAGCTCGACGGCGTCAAAGTGTGGATCGCGACCGACCTCGGCCACGAGTGGGCCGACGGCAAGCTGGCGTGGCTGGCGCTGACGTTTGATTCCGCGGTGACTGAGGCGCAACAGAAAGCCATGGTGGACATCCTGCCGAAGCTCTATGCCCCGAAGTTCACGCTGGTCGGCGTGGACAAAGCGCCCATCGAATGGAAAGTGGACGAAGCGGCGGGCGTCGCCACTGCTCGCCTGCCCGACGGCAAGGGCGAAGTGATCCTCGACCGTTGGAAGGGGCCGGACGGCAAGAAGGAAAGCGTACTGACCAACGTGAAGTATTTCAACGCGCAGTCCAACGATGGGTTTCGCATGTGGAAGACGCGCCAGCACCACTACAACCACCACGGGAAGAAATTTGAGTACAAGGGATCGAACGGCTTCCTGATTACGATTCACTTCGCGGGGCAGGCCACGCAAGCCACTGCGGATTAGTTTGCAACTAGGCGAACGCAACGAGGGCGGGCGGTGCCTGCCCTCGTTTTCTTTTGTATTCTAGGCATTGTTCAACTGGGCCTCTTTCTGTGGGCGAGATTCCGGGTCAATCGAAGACGTCTTCTTCGTCCAGTTCAGCGGGGCGGCGGGAGACTTTCCAGTCGAGGCTGATGCCGCGCGAGCGCAAGTCGGCCAGGATGGCGCGGCGCGTTTCCTTGGCTAGTGCCTCAGGTGGGAAGACGCCGGCGCGGTCGCGGGGGAAGTGCTTCACGAAAAGCGATGCCACATGCGCAGTGGCGTACGCGACAGGCGTGGCGTAAAGCCCGCGCTGGCGAAGCTGATAAAGGGAAGGGAAGGCGGCATCGCAGCGCACCTCGACCGCATGTTCCTTGCGCAGGCCGCGCACGACCAGCGCAGCCGCGAAACGCGCGTTTTGCAACTCGCCGCGCCGGATCAGCTTGGCCACCAATCGCGGCGTCGGCGTCTTGGGGAAGCGCTTGCTCACCAGCCCGCGCGATTTGGATAGGCGGCCCTGGCGGTACCAGCGCCGCAGGCGGTCGATTTCATTTCCGCCGATTTTCACTTCCAGCTCGCGCATGCGGATGAAATGCGGCAGGGTGGCGACTTCGTCCTGCGCGGCTAGCACCACCGGCACTTCGCCGATGGGTTGCGCGAAGCGGAATCGTTCGCGCTCGCCGAATCGCTTGGCTAAAGAGAAGCGGCCGCTGCGATAGATGCGCGGGCGGGACACCGCCTCATCGAACAGGCTTTCCGCCGACCACTGCGAAATGGGGTCGTCGGCTTCAGTGCTTTCGTAGAGCCGGATGTGCGCGGAGGTCACCAGGTCCAACACTTCCGCCGCGCGCTTGACGAGCAGATTGGTCAATCCGGGCGCCACGCCTGCGGTGATGATGGCGGCGCGATTCTTTGCTTCAAAGCGGCGGTCGTAGCGGAGTTGCTCGGCTTTGAACGGGTTGCGTGTGAGGTGCGCGGCCATGTCGAGGTAATGGCAGCGGAGGCGCAGCGCGGCGCGCAAGACGATTTCGTTGAAGACAGCGGGTGCAGCATTCACCAGCAACTGGCAGCCGCGCGCCTCGCGCACAATTGCCCACAGATTGCGCGCGTTCACTTCGCGCACTTCCAGCCGGCTCTTCCTGCCTAGGAAGCGGCGGGCGCGCTCCGGGTCACGGTCGCCGCACCTTACGGCATGGCCCTGCTTGGCGAGTAGCTGAGCAAGAAGAGAACCGGTTGCCCCGGCCCCGAGCACGAAGATCCGCATCGCGCGCTAGCCTACCACAGCAGATGGCCGCGGAGAGGCTGGGGGAGGAACCTCCATCCCTAGGGATTTCCCCGGCGAGCGAGCCAGTCGTCCACCGAGTGGGCTCCTGCGCCATGAAACAGGAAGAAACACGCGGCAGCCAGCATCATCAATGCGGGAAACATGCCCGGGTAGGAATCCCCGCGGTGCGCGATAAGCAACGCGGCCACGAAGTTGATCACCATGACGGCCCCCGCTGGCCGCGTTGCAAAGCCCGCGATGAACAAAGCCCCGCAGATAAGCTGCGCGTATACCGACAAGTGGGCCGCAAACAACGGGTAGGGCACGCCGCGTGTCGCGAGAAAATCGCGGAACTCCAGCATTTGCGCCCAGCTCAGCACGTTGTCCTGCGTGCCGTAGATCAGATGGAATCCGATAATCAGCCGGATGAACAACGGTGCGATGGATGCGTTGCGCTCGAAGAAGCTGATTCCTGGAATCTGCATGTCCTAATATTAGACTCCCGAACTGGACTTCCCTGTGTTGCGGGAGATAAGTGCAGAGCGTAAGATGAACTATTCCCCCTGCCGCGCGTTGCGCGCAGGGAAGTTGCACCCCGGCAGCAAGGCCTGCCATCCAATGACCATGGGTCCAAAACCCGCAAGCCCGTCTGTGCGTCGGCCCAACGGCCACCTGCACGACACGCTGGGGCGCCCGTTGCGCAGCCTGCGCATCTCGGTCACCGACCGCTGCAATCTGCGTTGCCGCTATTGCATGCCGCAGGAGGAGTACGTCTGGCTGCCGCGCGAAGACCTGCTGACATTTGAGGAAGCTGCTCAACTGGCGTCGGTGTTCACTGCGCTAGGCGTGGAAAAAGTGCGGCTCACCGGCGGCGAACCGCTGCTGCGTCGCGATTTGCACCGGCTGGTGGCGCTGTTGGCGGCGAATACGGCAATTCGCGATCTGGCCATGACCACCAACGGTGTGTTGCTTCCGGCGCACGCCGCCGAGTTGCGCGCAGCGGGTCTGCAACGCGTGACCGTCAGCCTCGATACGCTCCAGCCGGAACGATTTCGTAAGCTGGCGCGCCGCGACGAAATGCCCGGCGTGCTCGATGGCTTCCGCGCACTGGCCGGGGCAGGCTTCACCGGCACTAAGATTGATTCGGTCATTATTCGCGGCTTCAACGAAGACGAAATCCCCGCGCTGCTGGAGTTCGGTCGCGCGCACAATGCGGAAGTGCGCTTCCTCGAGTATATGGATGTGGGCGGCGCGACAGAGTGGTCGGCGGCGCAGGTGTTTTCGCGGGCTGACATTCTTGCCCTGATCGCGCGGCGCTACGGCGCGGTGGAGCCGCTGTCCGCCGAGGACGTTGCCGCGCCAGCCGAGCGCTTCCGACTGAGGGACGGCACTGTATTCGGCGTCATCGCTTCGACCACCACGCCGTTCTGCCGTGCCTGTGACCGCAGCCGGCTGACCGCCGACGGCATGTGGTTCCTGTGCCTTTATGCCACCGCGGGCATCAACCTGCGCGAGTTGCTGCGCCGCGGCGCTTTGCCGGATGAACTCAAGGAGCGTATCGCGCTTGCTTGGAAGCAGCGCACCGACCGCGGGGCGGAAGAGCGCAAGGCCTCGCGCGACCGGGGCGCGTTTCTGCCGGTGGAGGCGCTGCGCCGCGACCCGCATCTTGAAATGCACACCCGCGGCGGCTAAATGCCGTGTAACGAGCCATTTCCAATGGCACTAGCAAAATCGCGAGCATAGCGCGAGAATATAAGGGAGAGGTGTAGCGGTTTGATGGGCACTTTGGTTGAAATCAAGCGGCCCCTTTCCACCGAGCAGCCGGAATCGCTGCGCGTTCCAGAGGTGGAGAAGGGCGTCGGGTGCGGCGTGGAAAGCTACTTGCTTCTGCCGGACACGTCGCTCGACGAGCGCATCGCCGCGGCCAAAGCGCGCTTGGGGAAGGATCTGGTCATTCTCGGCCACCACTACCAGCGCGATGAGGTGGTGAAGTTCGCCGATTTCGATGGCGACTCGCTGCGCCTGTCGCAACAGGCCGCCAGGGTGGACGCGAAGTACATCGTCTTTTGCGGCGTGCATTTCATGGCGGAAAGCGCGGACATCCTGCGCCAGCCACACCAGCAAGTGATTCTGCCGGACCTGAATGCCGGCTGTTCGATGGCTGATATGGCGGACATCGGGCAAGTGGAAGCCTGCTGGGCCGAGCTAGCCACTTTGGGCGACTTGCAGGTGATCCCTGTCACCTACATGAACTCGACCGCTGCCATCAAGGGCTTCACCGGCGAGCATGGCGGGTCGGTATGCACCAGTTCCAACGCCGCCGCGGTGCTGAAGTGGGCGTTCGAGCATGGCGAGCGCGTCCTGTTCCTGCCCGACGAGCATCTCGGCCGCAACGTGGCCTACCGCATGCGCGTCCCGCTTGACCGGATGATCGTGTGGGATCCCTACCAGCCGATGGGCGGCAATTCGCCCGAAGCCGTGCGCCGCGCGAAGATGATCCTATGGAAGGGCTACTGCTCGGTCCACCAGCGCTTCCTGCCGGAGCACGTGGACCGCGTGCGCCGCGAGCACCCCGGCATCAAGGTGATGGCCCACCCCGAGTGTCGCTTTGAGGTCGTGCAGAAGTCGGACTACATCGGCTCGACCGAGCAGATTGCCAGAGTGATTCAGGCAGCCGAAGCGGGCACGCAGTGGGCCGTCGGCACGGAAGTGCATCTGGTCAACCGGCTGGCTAAGCGGCTGGCGCCGCAGAAGCTGGTGGTGTCGCTCGACCCGAATGTGTGCGTGTGCACCACCATGTTCCGTATCACCCCGCACCACCTGTGCTGGGCGCTGGAGAATTTGGTCGAAGGCCGCGTGGTAAACCTGATTCGCGTGGACGACGAGGCCAAGCGCTGGGCGCGCGTCGCCCTCGAGCGCATGTTGAGCCTGCGGTAGGGGCGCACCTGTGTGCTCCCTGTGTGAATCCAGACGGGCGGACACCAACGTCCCCCCTGCGATCAAGGGATCGAATGAGCGAAGAATTCGAGCGCTATTTCACGCTGGGCGAGGCCGAGCAGACGCGGCGCGAAGTCGAGCCGTTGCTGATCGAAGCCATGGAGGGCCGCCGCAAGGTCGGTGAGCTGCAGGATCGGCTGGGCGCGCTGGCCACGCGCATCATGATGACCGGCGGGCTGCTGGTGTCTATGGAGCGCGCGGCGCGGTTGCGCGGGGAACACGACCACGTCGTGCAACAGGTGAAATCCGCGCTGGAGCAGATTCAGGCCACCGGATGCGTGGTGAAGGACCTCGAAATCGGCCTGCTCGATTTTCCAGCGCGGCTCAACAACCAGGATGTGTTCCTGTGCTGGCGGCTGGGCGAAGATCGCATCCGCTTCTATCACGGCATGGACGAGGGCTTCGCCGGGCGCAAGCCGCTCGACCCGCGCGACCCCGGCCCCACAATTCAATAAGCCACTCCAACAAAGGACACTGAGTGACCGAACAACAGAATCGTCTCAAAGACTCGGCCAGTCCGTATTTGCGCTCCGCGGCGCATCAGCCGATTGACTGGCACGAGTGGGGCGAGGAAGCCTTCGCGCGCGCAAAAGGGGAAGACAAGCCCATCCTGCTCGACATCGGCGCGGTGTGGTGCCACTGGTGCCACGTGATCGACCGCGAGAGCTACGAGAATCCGGAAATCGCCGCGCTCATCAATCAGCACTACGTCGCCGTCAAAGTCGACCGCGACGAACGCCCCGATGTGGACGCCCGCTACCAGGCCGCTATCGGCGCGCTCTCCGGGCAGGGCGGCTGGCCGCTCACCGGCTTTCTAACGCCGGAAGGTAAGCCGTTTTTTGGCGGCACCTATTTCCCACCCGAAGATGCGATGGGTCGCCCCGGCTTTAGGCGCATCCTGCAAGCCATCGCCGACGCCTATCAAACCAAGCGCAAAGATGTAGAGGAATCTGCCAGCAAGCTGGCCGAAGCCATCGCGCAGGCGGAATCGTTCCAGGGCGCGCAGAGCAGTTTCGATCCCCGCGTCAGCTTCGCTTTGGTGGATGCCATCACCCGCATGTTCGATTTGCGCAACGGCGGCTTTGGCCGCGCTCCCAAGTTTCCGCATCCCACCGCGCTCGACCTGCTGATGGAGCACCACCAGGCCGCCCGCGAGAAGCACTTGCTCACAGTGATCGAGACGTCGCTCACGCGCATGGCCCGCGGCGGTGTGTACGACCAGCTCGCCGGCGGCTTCCATCGCTACTCGGTGGACGAGAAGTGGCTGGTGCCGCACTTCGAGAAAATGTCCTACGACAACTCCGAGCTGCTGAAGAACTACGTGCACGGCTGGCAGCTCACGCGCAATCCGTTCTATCGCGAAGTGGTCGAAGGCATCGTCGGCTGGGTGAACGCGGTGTTGAGCGACCGGTCCAAAGGCGGCTTCTATGCCAGCCAGGATGCCGACTATTCGCTCGAAGACGACGGCGACTACTTCACCTGGACCCTCGAAGAATTGCGCGCCGCGCTCCCGGCTGACGAAGCGCGCGTGATGGAGCTGCACTTCGACGTGGAGGCGCACGGCGAAATGCACCACAACACCGCGAAAAATGTGCTGTGGATCGCGCGCGACGCCGGCGAAATCGCGCACCAACTCGCAATGACCGAAAGCGCCGTGCGCGGCGTAATCGCAAGCGGCAAGCAGAAAATGCTCGCCGCGCGCCTGCCGCGGTCCACCCCGTTTGTGGATACGTCGCTCTACACTGGCTGGAACGCGATGTTCATCACGGCCTATTTCGAGACGGCGCGGGCGCTGGGCCGCGACGATTGTCGCGACTTTGCGCTGCGCACGCTCGAGCGGCTTGTAAGCGAAGCGTGGCGCGGCGAAAAAGGCTTCGCGCACCGCTTTGGAACACCCGACGGCGCGGCGCAACTCGAAGGCACCCTCGACGACCAGGTGTTCACGGTGATTGCGCTGCTCGACGCTTATGAAGCCACGCTCGACCCGCGCTGGTGCGAGCATGCCGAGCACGCCATGCGCGCCGCGCTCACCCGCTATTTCGATCCGCAGGATGGCGGCTTCTTCGACCGGCCCACCGATGCGCCGCCGCTGGGCGGGCTCGACGTGCGCCGCAAGCCATTTCAGGATTCGCCCACCCC
>Ga0187893_10012164_pt1 | contig 12281 bp, 9 predicted proteins | sample MA1701074metaG_FD_139574 | JGI IMG/M metagenome (GOLD analysis project Ga0187893, IMG submission 139574) | White microbial mat communities from a basaltic lava cave in the Kipuka Kanohina Cave System on the Island of Hawaii, USA - MA170107-4 metaG ... | reverse complement strand
GGCTGTCCGGTAAAATGAATACTTTTGTTCATGGGTTTTTTAGTTTGTGGTAAGACCAAATTACCCATAAAAAAGGCGGGGAGTCAAATCCTCGCCTTTACTTTCCCCGGACAACAATGATTTTGAATTTTGGATTTGTTTGGGATTTGGAATTTGGTGCTTTTCTTCTAGATCACGGCCAGCGTAATGAACACAATGTTGAGGATTACATAAAGCGCCACTACGATTTTGAACCCAACGCGATTCGTAGCTTCGCAAAGTTCCTTCTTTCCCATATCATACTGTTTCAGGGCAATTGCCGAAACGAGCAGGGTACCGAAAACCCCGATGAAAGTAAGCGCGTGAAGAGTGTCGACCAGCGTGAAATTGGATGACTCGGGGAGTAGCGAATCGATGATGTATTTGTTGCCCACCGCTGCAAACAGACCGCCAACGGGAAGGCCGAACCGCGGTTCCATTTCCGATGGGTGGGGAGTAAAACTGATCAATGCGATCAGGAAAGCGATGTACATGCCCAGGAAAATCTTCATGAACATGCCCCATGCGCTGCGCTCGATGTCAAGATCGATGGTGAATTGAGAGAATGTCTGATGATCGTGACCGGGCCGGGGATCGCCAAACCCGGTTGGGTAGGAATTGTTCCGCACACCTACCCGGAAATTCCTGATACTCCACCCGTCGATTGCTTCCTCGTCGTCGAATTTGCTCCCCGGAATATCCGGATCGAAAATAAGCGTCGTGTTGTCCGAGATGCTGTTCTCAATCTGAACCTTAAGATGTTGCAGGTCGAAGGGAAAATCCTGAACAGACCAGTTTTCCTTCATCACGCATTTCATCTTCAGCATCACCCATGTCTTTCCGTCAACTGTGTCAATGATCGACTCAGGTGGTTCTATAGTTTTCGCGTTGGGGATATCCAGTTGTGTGGTAAAGTCAAAGTCAGGGTTATCATACAAAAACCACAGCCAAAAGCGAATTGTGTACTCCTTGTCATGGAAATTGATGTCATGTACACTGATCACGTACGCACCGACGCGCACCGTATCAGGCTGCGCGCGGGCGAATAACGGCACGACCAGGAGGGCGGCCAGTAACAGAGAACGCCTCAGCATCAAGCTAAGATAGGCAGACTCCGGCTATTTTGTCTGGAGCTTGGCCTTCATTTCCTCGTTGCCTTTGACATACGTCTCCAGCATGTTGTCCATTTCCCAGAGCATGTGGAGGATGGACTCCTTAGCACGATAGCCGTGGCTCTCGTACGGGAGAACCACATAGCGCGCTGTGCCGCCGTGACCTTTGATGGCGTTGTAGAAGCGTTCCGTCTGAATCGGGAACGTCCCGGAGTTGTTGTCGGCTTCGCCGTGGATCAGCAATATCGGAGTCTTGATCTTGTCTGCGTACGAGAACGGAGACATTCTCGCATACACCTCCGGCGCTTCCCAGTACGTGCGTTCTTCGCTCTGGAATCCAAAAGGAGTCAATGTACGATTGTAGGCACCGCTGCGGGCAATACCCGCTTTGAAGAAGTCGGTATGTGCCAAAAGATTTGCTGTCATAAAAGCACCGTAACTGTGACCGCCGACGCCGACGCGCTTCGGATCAACAACACCCAGTGACGCGGCGTAGTCAATGGCGGCGCGCGCACTGGCTACAAGCTGATCAACGTAAGTGTCATTCGGTTCTTTGTCGCCTTCTCCCACGATCGGAATGGAAACATTGTTCAGCACGGCATAACCCCTGACCACCCAGAAGATGGGACCACCGGAACCGATTTGAGTGAACGTATAAGGAGAACCTTGTACCTGGCTGGCGGCCTGTTTTGTCTTGAACTCTTCGGGGTAAGCCCAGAAGAATGCGGGAAGCGGCCCCTGATCCTTTGTGTATCCAGGTGGCAGGTAGAGGTCTGCGGTGAGATCAACGCCGTCAGCTCGCTTGAATTTCAGCACCTGCTTCTTCACGTCCTTGATCTGCGGATAGGGGTGAGGGAATGAAGTTAATTGGGTCGCATTCTTCGAGCCGGCAGTACGTGCAAAATAGTTAGGGTTCTCAGTATTGGATTCACGCGATGTGACAAAACTCACTTTCTTTGTATCGGTTACTGAAATGATTCTTTCATAGTAGGGTGCCTCGCTTCGCCATAGCCTGGTGGTCTTACCCGTACTAAGATCCATCTTGTCAAGAAACGGGCGGTCACCTTCTGGGGAGGCGCCATCTCCGGTCATCAGAATACTGTTGTCAGGGCCGATCTGCATGACGCTCCAGCCATATGAATTGCTTGCAACGACAGGCTCGCCAGGATCGCCATACAATTCCTCCGCGGAACGATCGAACACCGTTTTCTTCCTGCCGGGGTTTGACGGATCCACCTGGTAGGTGCGTGTTCTGCGGTCGCTCCACCAGAACTCGTGCACCCAGGCAGTCTTGTCGTTACCCCAGTTCACTCCTGCATACCGGAGCGGCAGGCTGATCAGTGTTGCAGGTGATCCGCTGAACGGCGCGCTCCAGGTCATCACGTTGTCGCGGATGTCAGCCTTTACCTTCGGATCGCCTTTGTCCTGGGCTTCAATCCAGTAGACAGTGGCTGGTTGATCCGCCCGCCAGTTGTGGCCGCGGGGCCCTGCGATCGCAGCACTAAAGCCGACTGGAATGTTGTCGCCAAGCGGGATATCGGCCAACTGCTTCGTTACGTTGCCGCCGGCATCCCGGACTTCCACTAATTGGGGAAACAGGTAGACTGGAACGAGGTAAGAATAAGGGCGATGCACGTTGCGGCTAAGCAACATCGTTCCATCCGGAGATGCGCTGAAGTAGGTGTAGATCGCAGGTTTTCCAAGCGGTTTTTCGGTGCCGTCAAGCATGACCTGCACGAGTTGTGACGTACAGTAGAAATCAAAAGCGTCTTCGTCGTATTTATTCTTCAGCAAATCCTGGTACGTCCGCGAAGGAGCTTTCTTGCCGAAGTTTTCTTCGATTACCGGCCCATCGGGCACCCGGGTTTTGGCAGGCATGGTTCTTCCTTCGTTCGCGGCAGCAAGGAAAATGATCTTGTCGGAGGCGGAAGTCCAGGCCACCGGATTGATATTGGTATGGTTGACTTTTCTCTGGCTGAGTCGACGGGCCTGGAAGGTTGTTAGGTCCGCTACCCACAATTCGATTTGATCGGGGAATGTAATCAGGAAAGATGACTTACGGCTGTCAGGAGAGAAAGTGAAGTTTGTTATCCGTGGAGCTGCCGGCAGGCCCGCTAAAGTATGTTCCTTCATATCCTTCAGGCTTTTGAACTTCAGACCAATGAAAGGATTGGTACGACTGGGTCCGAAATTTTCAGGGTTGATCCGCAGTCCGGCGATTCGCAGTTCCGGGCGTGAGAGTTCCTCTATCTTGGGAAAGTCCGAGCGATCCAGCAAAGCCATCATTGACTTGTCGGGTGAAATGGTCACAAAAGGTGTTAGCGGTGCCTCGACGAGCCTGGCAATTTCTTCGGGCGGCCTTTGGTAGCCGTTTTGCGCCGCCAACGGTGGCGCACAGACAATGATCAGGCAGAGAATTACAATAACATTTTTCATACGCTGGATTTTGGGGTAATGTAACATGGCCTGGGCAGATTCACCACGGATTTTCTTTGATGTCTTAACGGTTCCGACTGCAGGAGGGTACTGCGATCCTCGAGCCATCGGTGAAATTTACCCGGATTTTCAGGCACTGAGTCAGTTTCAAGCTGTTTGAGACAGATTCATTTATGAGGAGTGCGAAGATCGCAGCATTTCGCTGTGCTAAGCCGCGAAGACCATGTAGTCGACTGGTCAGAGGTATTCGCTATTTTTGCCTGCAAAACAACTCAACATGTACGTCGGTCTGCTGCACACCCACTCCTTCCTTCGCTTTCTTGTACTTCTGCTCCTCATCCTTGTAATTATTCGTGCTTTAATGTCAATGTCCGGAAAGAAACCATTTGGAAAAACAGACAACCTTCTTGGGCTGAGTTTGTTTTCTGCCACACACACCCAGTTGTTGATGGGGCTGTTGTTGTACAGCCAAAGTTCATTTGTGAATTTCAGTTCTGAAACGATGCGCGATTCGAATTTGCGGTACTGGACGGTTGAACATTTTTCGATGATGCTGATCGCCATCGTACTGATTACGATGGCCCGCATCACAGTCAGGAAGATGACTGATGACCAGGCAAAGCACAAACGAATGCTGATATTCAATGGCCTTGCCCTGGTGGTTATCGTAACGGCTATTTTAATGAGCGGCAGGGGCTTTTTCGCCATAACATCCGGCTGAAGTATACCCGACCGGATGCATCGAAACTGTTAACTTTACCATTCCTAACCCGAAAGAAGGATGAAGCGAACCGCCTTTCTTGTTTGTTGTGTTGTTTGCACCAGCGTTTGTGCACAAACCTTTGCACCGCGCTACGAACTAAGCAAGATCAAAGAAGTTAGTTCCGCATACCACGATGCGGCGCCAGTGATCTCGCCAGATGGCAATAAACTGTACTTCTTTGTAGCGGATCATCCCTCCAACACTTTCGGAAAGACAGGTACACAGGACATCTGGATGAGTACGAGAGATGATAAGGGGGTATGGTCCCCGCCTCAGCACCTTGGTTCACCTTTCAATCAAAGCAGAGCCAACCAGGTATTCCAGGTGCTGTCAGACGGCACGTTGCTGGTGCGCGGCGGGCGCGGACGCAACGAGCTTGGCTTCTCCCTTGTCAGCACCGGCGGCTCATGGAACGAACTTAAAGTCAGGGATTTTGCCGATATGTCGAAAGGACGCTTTTACGGCGCCACGATTTCGTCTGATCGAAAGCATATGATACTTTATTTCAACGAGCAGGCAGGCGCGGTGAAAAGCGACCTGTACGTTACGCACGATCAAGGCGGGGGCTGGACCAGGCCCGTGAAACTCAAGATAAGCAACAACACGGATGAGTTTGCGCCCTTCATCAGTCCGGACAACAAGACACTCTACTTTGCCAGCGATCGTCTGGGTGCCGGAAGGCAGGGCGGCGCAGACATTTACAAGTCAACCCGTTTGGATGATACCTGGTCAAGCTGGTCAGAGCCAGTCAACATGGGCAAGTCCATCAATACCGCAGCAGCAGACGACTACTTCTCCATGGACGCCAACGGACATGTGTATACAGCGCGCGCAAATAGCAGGATTGACGGCGGTAACCTGGACATCTTTATACTGATTCCGAAAGTCATTAAGGTCATGGTTGCAGGCACGGTCTATGACGAAAAGACCAATCAGCCGATTTCAGCCAGCGTGACCGTGATGGTCAAGGATGTGAAACCGACTGAGATGAAGACCTCCACCACGGGCAAGTATGAAACCAGGATTCCGGAAACCGACGCCTACCAGGTGAGCGCCAGCGCATCAGGGTTCCAGCCGAAGGACTTGAATATCACCATACCGACACTGGGCGGAGACACTACGCTCGTAACGGATATCTACCTCACACCCATTGCGAAGAAACTGATCCTGACCGGTAACGTGTTAAACAAGACGACCAATGAACCAATCAGCGCCAAGGTTGATTTTACATTGCGACCAGACAGGCGAAGCACATATTCCGTGACCTCCGAGGGGGGGAAGTTCAACCTGGAAGTCGGTAAGCTTGGATGGTACGTGCTGGCTGGTTCTGCGGAGGGTTTTTTGCCGTCGACCGACAGTATCGAATTCAACAGCGAGGACCTTTCACCGGCCAGCAAGGACCTGTACCTGGCGCCAATTGAAGTGGGATATACTGTCAGGTTGAAGAACATTTATTTTGAATTCAACAAAGCGACACTGAAATCTGAATCCTTCGTGGAATTGAACAAGGTGATTGATTTCCTCCAGGGCAACCCCACCATAGAGATTGAAATTGCCGGTCACACCGACAACAAGGGATCGGACGAGTACAACAATACACTTTCTCAGGGACGCTCCCAGGCCGTAGTTGATTACCTTGTGCAGCAGGGAATTGATGCCGTGCGTCTCACTGCGAAAGGATATGGTGAATCGAAACCCATCGACACCAATGACACGCCAGAAGGCCAGGCAAACAACCGCCGTGTTGAATTCACTGTCCTGAAAAAATAATCAGACTTAAACCCAACCAATGAAACGACTGACAGTCCTACTGATTTTTGTGTCCACAGCAGCTTTTGCCACGGATACTACCCGCTTTGTCATTATGTCCGCAGGCAAGATCTCAGGAAAGCAAATCTCCTGGTCCGACGGACAGGGCAAGGTACACTACCGGTATGAATTCAACGATCGCGGTCGCGGCCCCAAGCTGCAGGTGGATCTCCAGCTTGAGAACGGCCAGGTAGTGTCACGGCGGGTCACCGGGCTGGACTATTATAAAGGCGCAGTTGATGAAACTTATGACCTGAAGGATGGTGTGGCGAGTTGGAAGAACAAAGTGGAGAATGATCAGCGAAACGTTTCCGGTCCGGTAATCTATTCACCGATGGACGGGGTTCCGGGTGAGATCGAGTGGACGCTCAAGCAACTGTTGCGCCAAAAAGGCCACGTTCATGAAATGGATATGTTGCCTTCCGGGAAACTGGCTACGGTCCATGTGAAGAGTCACAGGGCGCTTGTTAACACGTTCGAAGAAGAACTTGAACTCTATGCTTTCACCGGGGTTGGCGGACCGCCGTCGTATGTATGGGTGACTCCAAATAAGGCCTACTTCGCCACGATCAGCAGATGGATGTCGACCATCAGGATGGGTTATGAATTCCTGGTGCCTGAACTCAAGAGACTCCAGGATGCGATGGAGGAGGAATATTTCGCGAAGCAGGAAGACAACCTCACCCACCGGAATGAAATATCAGTGGCGTTCACCAACGTGAGCGTTTTTGATTCCAAATCCGGAAAGGTGCTGACTGATCAATCGGTCCTGGTGGAGAACGGGAAGATCACTCAGGTGGGCAAAGCCAGGAGTATAACTGCTCCTGCCGGTGCACGGGTAATTGATGGTAAAGGAAAGATGCTTCTGCCCGGCCTTTGGGACAACCATTCGCACTACCAGTGGGACCAGGGGCTTTACCACCTGGCCGCGGGGGTCACCAACATCAAGGACATGGCCAACGAGCTGAACCTGCCCGAGACCAAAAAAAAAGTTGATGCCGATATTCTCCTTGGCCCCGACATATCGCTGATGTCCGGCTTCATCGACTTCGCCGGACCGTTTGCGGGCCCGACAGGAAAAATCGTGAATACACAGGAGGAAGGACTTGCAGCCGTTAACTACTATGCCGGTCAGGGGTATCAGCAGGTCAAACTTTACAGTTCGATCCCGGTTGACTGGGTGAAGCCGCTGGCAGCCGAGGCCCACAAGCACGGGATGAAAGTTGTCGGTCACATTCCGTCATTCATGACGGCAGAGCGCGCTGTGAATGACGGCTACGACCAGATCATCCACATGAACATGATCATGCTAAACTTCATGGGCGATTCACTGGATACCCGAAGTATGGGCCGCTTCATCAAGGTGGGAGAGAGCGCAAAAGACATCAATATCAACGGTCCGGAGGTAAAGCGATTTATCAAGCTGCTCAAAGACAGGAAGATTGTCGTGGATCCCACGATCGGAATTTTTGAAGACATGTTCACTAATCAGCCCGGAAAGCTTGCCAACGGCTATCAGCCTGTGCTCAATATGTTTCCGCCAGAGTATCGCCGCGGGTTGTACACCGGTGGTCTTCCCGCCATGAAAGGCAAGGAGGCTGCGTACCAGGCATCTTTCGACAACATGATGAAGATGCTGAAGGCGCTCCACACCAACGGAATTGATTTTGTACCAGGTACGGACGCATTCCCCGGATTTGCGCTGCACCGCGAACTGGAGCTCTACGCCAAGGCGGGCGTGCCCAACAAAGAGGTGCTGCAAAAGGCCACGATCGTCTCAGCCCGTTTGGCGGGAAAGGACAGCGAAGTGGGTTCTATCGAAGTGGGCAAGAAAGCCAACATCATCGTGGTAGTTGGAGACCCCGTGAAGAACATTTCCGACATCCGCAAGGTGGAATTCACCATGAAAGGAGGGCACCTGTACGATGCGAAGGCGTTGTATGCTTCGTATGGGTTTGGGTTTTGGAAGTGAGGAACAGCGGGATATACGGTACTGGGTGCAGTATAGACAGACGGTGTGCGTAATTATTTTTCAGGACAATGACGGTTGACCAATTCGATAAGACACTTAAAGACTTTGAATCTCCAGCTTACCCTGGAGACAAAGGAGTCGTGACGACCGAGTTTCGAATTAGGATGGAGCCAGGATTGGTTCGGTGGAGTATAAAGTTGTTTGGAGGCTCCATAAAACATTTCAGATTGGAAATTGTTGCTGCTGACAAGTATGAAATTGGGCTTCTGATAATGACATACGAATTCATCAAGATGAAGAAATCAGATAGCTAAGCCAGACAAGGGAGGAATTGGTAAATAGTCCTGCAATTCTTTGCGAACTTTGCGCTGCCTTCTTGTCTTTGCGATAAATGCATTTAAACGCAAAGAGCGCTAAGCGACCGCAAAGACCGCAAAGAGAGAATTGATAACATTTGAACTTTTCAGAGCGTATAAAAGCCGCACCCAACATGTTGTGTGCACCTAATGTCATTCGCTCTTGAATTAAATAGCTAACTTCGGTTTAGCTGTGAAATCCGTTACAAGATTTTTTCTGCTCACTTATGCAGTATCATGGATACATTTGCTCTGAGCAACTCACTTGTAGCCTGGCTGACGGTTGCACTGCTGTGGACTTTCGCAGCATACTTCCTCATGCGCATGCGAAATGTGAAACTGTTGCCCTAATGAAGTTCGACTCATGAGCCTACTGAAGTTTAATGGATCATCAGCGTGCATGAGACTACTATCTGCTTTAATGCTTTTGACGCTTTCCTTAAAGGCAAAGGGACAGGCTACTCCGCCCAGAAATTGGGTTGAATCCGTCGTTGAGTACAAGAACGCAGGTGTAGTGATCCACAACAGTTTTCCAAAGGGAGGAGGGAGATACACAGGCCCAACCGGCATGGAGCATAGCTATGTCATATTCTGGACCCGGATAGTCAATGAAAGTGATCGGCAGCTGGAACTGGCCGTTAGTCTTCCTTCTGATCCATTCACGCTTTTCCCCTCACCCGACTCCTACATAAAGCTATTCCTGCTACCAGACACCATGACGCTTGAAAAAGTGCAGCTGCCAGACTACGGCGTGACCAATTTGAAATTTTCTTTGGACGCTGGGTTCAATAAACCAATCAGGTTGCAAGCTACAGTAGAGCCCAAAGCGGAGCGTTTTTTCTATACCGCTGTGATTTTTTATCAGGCGCGGGGTACCGCACGGGCAGGGCTGGTCCTGAAAGGACAAGATCTCTTTTTTAAGATCAGGGTATCTCCCGATGTTGATAATGCATTGATTCCGTGTGGACAGCTTGTTCCCTGGAAGCCTTAGACCTAAAACCCCTCCTCCCGCTCACGGTCCTTTTCAAAAATGTGCAGCGTTTCGTGTAGGCGGGTGATCGGTAGACTTGTGACCTTTTGGGATTTGTAATTTGTCAAGTGACTATTCTAAGCGACGTCATCGATACGCTGCCCATGGCCCATGATCACTGAAAACAGCAGGCATCCAAGTTGGTCGGGAGATTAAGGGAGCCCAGTTGTGTAATTTGAAGCATCAACGGTCTCATTTTCTATTTGGGTCAAGAGGATCTCCGGAACAACAGGGAGTCCTGCAGATGTCCTTTACTCCGTCGGGTGGAATTTCTGGATTCGTTTGCCGGTCTCCACTTCGGCCGTGAACAGATTCCCCTTTGAGTCCATGGCAATGTTGTGCACCCAACCGAATTGTCCAGCCTGCCGACCGCCGCGCCCGAAGGAGCCAACGACCCGAAGATCTGATCGGGTCAGGATCCAGACTTTCTTATTCACGCCGTCTGCGAGATATACATATTTCTGACCGGCGTCCCCCGATAACGTCAAATCCCAGGCCGCACCCATAGACCTTGTTTGTGAGGCGACAATGCCTTCCATTTCGAACGTGCCGTTCTTCTGAAAGACTTGTATCCGGTTGTTCGTACGGTCTGCAACGTAAAGCAAGCCATTATTCGAGAGCACAACGCTATGGACTGGATTCGCAAAAGATTTCGACACGGGGGCCGAGGGATCATATGGAGCAAGTGCTCCGTCAACAGGAACAGATCCGTATGCACCCCAGTGTCGCTTGTACGCGCCTGTCATAGCGTCGAATACGATCACGCGGCGGTTGCCGTACCCATCTGCGACGTACACTTCATTGGCTGGCAAATCAACAGCCATGTCGGCAGGCCTTCCGAGGTGTAAAGAATCGTTGCTGCCCCTGGTAATCCCCCATTCCCCGATCTGAAGAAGGAGTTTCCCATTTGCTGAGTATTTCAGCACCACCTGATCTTCCGCATTGTTTCCTCCGACCCAGACATTCCGGTTTGCGTCGATGAAAATTCCGTGTTCCGTTTTGGGCCAGCGTTGCGTGCTGTCTTGTGCGCCCCACGCCTGCACCACATTCCCCTCGGCGTCAAACTCGATCACCGGCGGGGCAGGGACGCAGCATTCCCCCAGCGGAGGATTTTGAACAGCGCCCGCCTCTTCGGCTGTGATCGACAAAGGACGATGGATAATCCACACGTGGTCGAGTGAATCGACCGCTACGCCTGCCACCTGTCCAAGGATCCAGTTGTTGGGAAGGGGTTTCGGCCAGAACGGATCGACCGTAAATGTCAAGGAAGGCGCCGATGCGTCAGGCCCCTTGGCCGGACTGCAGGCGACGAGCAACAATGCGAGAAAGGGAATTGGTTTCATCATGTTAGAGAAGTTTACGATGACTAGTGGACCCGCGTAGGACTGTTTAAGGGTACATAATTGTAATAAATAGTTTCTCTTCTTTCTATACTTTTCCTCTTTGTTGATGATCATGGGCAAGAATACTTATGAATTCGGGTACAAGTTCGGGCTCAAGCCAGGACAACGCGCTTACCCTCACATGACACACTATATTTTTTCAAATAGCTTGAAGTTTGGTGTTTTTGCCAAAAAAAGAAACGAGAGACCCACCGGGAAAACTTTGAAAAATGCCGGAAACGACGATTGAAAAAGTAGACGCTGCCCTTTATTGTTCATGAAGAAGGCAAGCCGTCTTCTTTTAACACCTCATCCGCCCGCTCCCTGTCCTTTTCAAAAATATGCAGCCGCACACCGGGGAAAATATCGTTCCGGATTGGGTAGAGGTTCGTAAAATGCTCTTCCGTTAGAAAACATGGCACGCCGTACGCATCGAGCTTGGTTTTCGCCAGGTTGGCTTGAACTGCGGTGTCGTAGGACTTGTAGATGATAATCTTTTCTTCGTCCGGCATTGCTTTTAGCTTTTAGCAGTTTTGGCTAACTGATCTTCAAGGATGTCATCGATACACTCCCCATTGTTAGCTTGTCGTTGAAAAAAGCCACCGATTCACCTGCTCCTTGGATACCTAATGCATACATCAACGGATAGTAATGATCAGGAGTTGGAATGGCGAGTTTTGCCGAAGGTCCGAGCTGCAGGTAGTCCGCAAGCTTTTGATGTTCCCTGCTGTCGATCAGCTTCTTTAATGTCTCATTCATTTCTTCGGCCCAATCAAAACCGCCTTCGTATTTGCGCCAGTCGAGCACCCGTAAATTGTGCACCATGTTCCCTGAGCCGATAATCAGCACGCCCTTCTTGCGAAGAGAACTGAGTTCACGGGCAAGTTCATAGTGATAGATGCCGGGCTTAGCATAGTCTATGCTCAACTGGAGGACAGGAATCTTTGCTTCGGGGTACATCTGACGCACCACCGACCAAGTTCCGTGGTCGAGACCCCACTCGTGGTCCAGGACAACGGTTGTCTTCTTGATTTTCTCAGCTGTTGCCTTTGCCAGCAACGGTTCTCCGGGAGCAGGATACTGCACGTTGAAAAGTGCCTGCGGGAACCCGTAGAAGTCGTGAATGGTTCTCGGTTTCTCCATGGCCGTCACAAACGTGCCATCAGTCAGCCAATGGGCGGAGATGCAAAGCACAGCAGACGGCTCCGGAAGGGTCTTCCCAAGGTTGGCCCAACTTTGGCTGAACTCGTTGTCTTCGATGCCGTTCATCGGCGAGCCGTGGCCAATGAAAAAAGCAGGCATCTGTACGCCCCGTTGCAGGAAAGAATCTGAAAGCTTGCTCAGGTCTTGAAGACTGGCCATCACCATCAAAGATAGCGGGGCGGAAATTCCAAACTCCAAAT
>Ga0187893_10012163_pt1 | contig 12282 bp, 24 predicted proteins | sample MA1701074metaG_FD_139574 | JGI IMG/M metagenome (GOLD analysis project Ga0187893, IMG submission 139574) | White microbial mat communities from a basaltic lava cave in the Kipuka Kanohina Cave System on the Island of Hawaii, USA - MA170107-4 metaG ... | reverse complement strand
GACCACACGATTATGAGCCGTGTGCTCTAACCATCTGAGCTACGCCGCCGAGCCCTCTGTGGGAATTGAACCCACGACACCAGCCTTACCATGGCTGTGCTCTACCGACTGAGCTAAGAGGGCTTACCTTCGCTCAGGCTAGCCGGACCGGCGTCGGGGTGATCCAGGACCCATCGGAGAGCATCGTCGGCTGCCAGTCGCAGCACCTCGGCCGGCAGCCCGAAGAAGGCGGCAAACCCATCCTCCTCCTCCGGACGGATGGGTGTCTTGCCATTCACGCGCTGGTTGATCGCCTGGCGTGACAGGCCGAACGCTTCCGCTAGGTGACGGTCGGTCACATCGAAGTGCCGCATCAGCCGCCGAACGACGATCGGCACTTGGCGCCGAGCCTGGCGAGCTCCCTCGATCGCCTCTAGCACCGCAGCACTCGTCGCCACCCGGTGCAGAGTAGAGCGTCCCGCTAGTTGTGGCAAGAATCTGCTAGAAGTCATTGACTTGTGCTCTACGACATGGCACTCTGCTGCGCGTGCCCTCGACCCCGCGGACCAGCACCTGGCGGATGGCGGACCGGTTGGTAGGCGGCCAGCTCGCCTCGCTCATCAGCGAGTGCCGGGAGACGGGGCTTTCCTGGGACGACACGTCCCATCGGCTAGTCACGCACGGCGTCACCGTCACCCCGGAGACCCTGCGCCGGTGGGCTCGCCAGCTCGGCCTCGAGGCCGCATGACACTCGCCCCGCTGGTCGCCAAGCCCGGCACCTGGGCCGGTCCTGATGCCCTAACGCTCGCCGTGGACGCAGCAAACGGCATGCAGTTATGGGGCATCGAGCGCATGCCCGGCGGGGGCTTCCACGTGGCGTGGCACCACTACACCGGCGTCGGCTCGTTCTTCGCCTACTGGGTCTTTACCAGATCCATCTACGCGCACTCACTACGCCAGTCCCATGCCCAGGAGCCGCCGCATGAGCCGCTGTAGCTGCTGCCCCTTCGGTCCGTGGTCGGCCCGAGTGCTGGGCGACTGTCGCTGCGAGTGCCACTGCCTGGTGGCTGCTCTCCCGGCCCCGGCCGGTCCACCGCCCCCTGGCCGCGGGGTCGGGAGAGGAGCACCCGGGCAGCCTGCGAACCGGCGCCGCCGCAGCGTCGGCGGCAGGTTCCTCGGTGGCTCTGCAAACGAGCTGGCCCGGGGAGGTCGTACCCCGGGCCAGCTCCCTCGTCCATCTCGCGAAACGCCGTGGAGGCGATGATGAATCGTACCGCTGTTCCCCCCGCTGACCTGCGGGTTCGCGCCCGGTCCTCCATCGCCGCCGCCCGGTCATCCCTGGCCGGCGACCGCCACCCGGTCCCCGACCCCCGACGGTGCTCACGCATCTGCGATTCCTGTGGCCAGGACCTGGTGGCCGGATTCCGGGTCCACTTCGCCGGGGTGGCCGCCTTCGAGGTCTGCGGACGATGCCTGCCCGACCTCGACGGCCCCTTCGACATCTCCTGGGCGGTGGTGTAGATGGGCCAACTAGCCGCCGCCGCTGCCAGGCCGGTCATCGTGGCGTGCCCCGAGTGCCGCAACGGGGACCACGGCCTGTGCACATCGTCGTCCTGTCGCTGCCCCGACGCCCGCCGCCACCGCAACCGGCCCGGCTACGGGGTCGTGGCTCCGGCTGCCAACGGGTCGGGTCCGGCCTCCAACGGGACGCCGGCCGGCGCCCCGACCGGAAAGGCCGTGGCGCACTGGGAGCTCGTGGAGGCCGACCCGCCCGCCAAGACCCTCCCCCTGTCAAGGGTCAGCTCGGTCGAGCGGGCTCGGCCGCTGCTGGAGGAGATCATGGCCAGCGGTAGCCGGGCCTGGCACCGGATCGCCCTGTTCCCCAGCCCGCTTGCGGCCGGTCAGGTTGCGCGCCGGCTGCGGAGGCGGTACCCGGCCAACGAGTGGGAGTGGCAGGCGGTCTCGCTCAAAGAGGTCGGCCAGTCCGGCCTCTACGTCCGTCGGACCGGGGAGGCCGGACTCCTGTGATCCTCACCGACGACGAGCTGCTGGCGTACCTGGCCGGCGAGGCCACAGCCGGCGCGGTGACTGGCTTCGTGGTCACCACGTGCGCCGCCCACCTCGGCTACGGCGCCGCCTCTGGGCGTCGGACCCTGGCTGCCCAGCTCGACCGCCTGGTCGCTGCCGGCGCCATCTCATGGCTGCGGGGGCGGGGCTGCCGGCCCGGAACGGTGGTCATCCGAGCGCGCGATTCCCGTAGCAATCGCGCGCTCGGGACCGCGCGATTGACGCTCGAATCGCGCGGTCCCGAGCGCGCGATCCAGGTAGCGATCGCGCGCTCGGCGCCGCGCGATTCACCGCGCGATTCACCGCGCGATTCAGCTAGCAATCGCGCGGTGGAAAGTGGGGGTACTAAGGAAGAGATTCTTAAAGTCAAAGGCATGCATGCATGCATGCCGATCGCAACCAGCGCGGAGGTGCTGCGGTCCATCGCCGTGGCGCTGCCGGCGCCGGCACGTGCCCGGTTCCTCAACGAAGGCATCGCCGGCCGCCAGGCCCTGGCCCGCGCTGCGCTCGAGCACCTGGCCGCCGGATGGGTTCTCGAGCGCCTGGTTGCCGAGCTTGTGCCGGACGACATGGGCGGTGCCAAGTCCGTCACCGCCGTGTTGTGCAGCTGGCTCCGAGCCCTGCCCATGGCACCGCCCCCCCCGCCCGCCGCCGCCCGGGCCGCCACCCGCCGCGGGTTGTGGGCGGCGTGGGCGGCGACACTGCTCGACGTCGACGACCTCGACGACGAGCAGCGGATCGAGGCGCTCGAGCTGCGAGGCGTCGACGACCCGGCCGGCATGTTGGCCGAGGCCCGAGCGGGGCTCGGCCTGGCGACGGTGGCCTCATGACCGGACACGAACTGGCGTTCGATCTCACCGACGCGGGCACCGTAGCCCGATGCATCTGCGGATTCGAGGGCGAGCTCCGGGTGGACCCGGAAACCGCCCTGGCCGACGGCGCCCGCCACGCTGCATCGCACCTGCTGGCTCGGATCGGGCGGCTGAACGCTGAGGTCGCCCTGGCCGCCGACGAGCTGTGGGAGGTCCTCGGCGCCGGCGAGCTGGCCAGCCAGCTCCGGGTGGGGGCCGGCCTGGGCGACCTGGTGCAGCAGGGGCGGCGGCCATGACCATGCTCGACGAGCGATCGACCGCAGCGGACTATGCCAAGGCCATCCAGCAGGACCTGAGCGCCGGCGTCATCGGCGTGGTGCGGGCCGGCCAGCGCCTCGAGGAGGCCAAGACGTTCTTGCCCCACGGCGACTTCCTCGCTATGGTGACCGGGCAGCTGCGGCTCGACCCCTCGACGCCTCAGCGCCTCATGGCGATCGCCCGTCATAAGGTGATGGCAAATGCTGCGCATTGCGCAGCATTTCCCAGCTCGTGGACAACGCTCTACGAGCTGTCGAAACTGCCAGAATCCGTTGTGCTGCAAGCGATTCGAGCCGGCACGATCACCCGGGACATGGGCCGTGCCGATGCGGTCGACCTGGTCAAGTCCTGCCGCCTGGCCGAACAGTCGTTCGCTGGTGATGACGAGGACCCGTCCGAGGACCCGTCGCTCCCGCCGTCGGACACGTCGGCCCGCATCATCTGCGGCGATGCCGCGGCGGCGTCCACTTGGGCCGGGGTCGACTGCGACCTGGTCGTCACGTCCCCGCCCTACAACGTCGGCCAGCCCTACGAGGGCGCCGGCGACGACGCCCTGTCCCTCGACGATTGGTGCCAGCTGCTGGGCGACATGGCAGGCCACGCCATCGACGCCGGCGCCGGTCGCCTCGCCATCAACGTGCCGGCCATCACCGGGCGGCGGCCCGAGCCCGTTCGCTCGGCCGACGCCGTGGTCTTCGCTCTGTCCGGCCTGGGCCTGCGCCTCGAGGCCGAGATCGTGTGGGACAAGGGCACCACCGGCAACCGCACCAGCTGGGGCAGCTGGTGCAGCCCGACCGACCCGGTGCTGCGGGACCGGACCGAGCGGATCCTGATCTTCCGCTCCCGCAACGCCCTGCGCATCCCGGAGGCGGCCCTCGTCCTCGACGGGCGGGGCCGGCGGACCAGCCCCTGGCTGGACGGGACCAGCTTCCCGGCGCTGACCCAGGACCTGTGGAGCTTCGCCCCGACCCGCCGCAACGGCTCCCACCCCTGCCCGTTTCCGCTCGAGCTGCCGCTGCGGCTGCTGCAGCTCTACGGCTGGCCGGGATGCACGGTGGTCGACCCGTTCGCCGGGTCGGGTACCACCGGGGCCGCCGCCGCCCAGCTGGGCGCCAACGCCGTGCTGATCGACTGCTCGCCGGCGTACTGCGACGTCATGCGACGGCGCCTGGCCGTGATCCGATGAGGCCGGCCGGCTGGCTCGCCGACGGACTGGCGCCGACCCCGACCGGCATCGACCGCATCATCGCCATGGCGGCCAACGCCTTCGGCGTGGCGGTGGACGATCTGGTCGGGCCCGGGCGGCAGGCCTGGCTGGTGCGATGCCGGCAGATCACGATGGCCGTGTGCCGCGAGATGACGGCAGCCAGCTATCCGGTGATCGGCCGCGAGTTCGGCAATCGCGACCACACCACGGTGATCCACGCGCTGCGTCGGGTCGCAGCGGACCCAGCCATGACGGCGCTGGCTCGCAGGCTCGCCGACGAGGTTCGCAAACCGGCACCGTTGCCGCCGGTGCCGGTGCCGGAGCGCCACCGCCGTAGGCCCTCTCCCTCGGCGCTCCTGGTGGACCGCGGGTGCAGGTGGGTGCGATGATCGACTTCGCCTGCTGGTGGTACCCGCTTTTGTTCGGGTCGGGGCTCACGATCCTCGCCGGCCGGGCCTGGCGCCGGATCGCCCAGGAGATGGACCTCGCCGCCGAGGAGGCCCGCCAGGCCGAGACCCGCCGGCGCCGCGGCGTGGCCAGCGGGCCCGGCGCGGGGCTGCGCCGGCTGGACGACGACGCCAGCGATCCCCTACCCCGGCTCCCGCGGCCGCCTCGGCGGCAACGACCATGGCTGAGCACCCGACGATGACCGGGATAGCCGAGGCCGGCTTTCGCAGCGCGGCGTACTTCTACTTCGCCGGCCGCCAGATGCTCATCGAGCTGGCCGGCGGGGCGGACGAGGCGACGGCCCGGGCGACGGTGATGGCCCGCTGCAAGGCGACCGAGGCGCAGCTCGACTACATCGGCCGGTTCCTGACGAGGCGGCCGGCGTGAGCCACCGCTGCGAGGTGCGGACCGCCACCACTGAGTGCACGGAGCCAGCCGTCATCGCGTGGGGTCGGCTGCCGCCCATCTGGGTGTGCCAGGTCCACCTCGAGGCGCGGCTCCGGCGGTTCCGAGCGGCGATCGACGAGGCCGGAGAGGCTCTTCTCTAGTGGCCCGCCACCTCGCCATCGTCATGGCCCTGGCCGGCGCCAGCTGCGTGCCACCGGCCCAACCTGTCCCGCGCCTGACCAAGGCCCTCGGGACGATGCCGGCACCGTCGTCCTCCACGACGGTGCCGGCATCCACGACCGCTGCCACGGTGCTACCCCCTCCTACGGCACCTGGCGGTGAGGCCCCTCGCCCCGGTGGGAGTCCCGGGGCGGGGGGCACCATCGAGGCCACCCTGGCCTGCATCCGCCGCTGTGAGTCCGGCGGCGACTACGGCGCCGTGTCGCCCGCCGGCCACGCCGGCGCCTACCAGTTCGCCCCGTCGACGTGGGCCGGCGCCGTGACCCGGGCCGGGCACCCGCAGTGGGCCGCCTCGCCGGCGCATGAGGCACCGCCGGAGGTCCAGGACGCTGCGGCGGCCCAGCTCCTCGCCGAGCGCGGCCTGGCGCCGTGGCCCACGCCGTCGAGGCGGTGCGCATGAGCGGCCGCGCGCTGAGCGACCGGGAGGCGGCGCAAGCGGTCGCTGCGGGTGTCCGACTGCACCTCGCCGGTGACTCGCATGGTGCAGCGGAGCTGACGCAGCGTCTCAGCGCCAGTGAATTTGCTCGTGGCTGCGTGGTCCTCAACGCGGCCCTGACGTGCGCCCTGTCCGCGGCGACCGGCGAGAGCGCCGACGCCGTCCTCGGCCGGATCGTGCTGCAGCTGGCGGCCGAGCCGTGCTGAGGACCATCGGGATCATCGCCGCCCTATGGCTGGTGGTGTCGGTGCCGGCGAGCCTCGCCATGGCGGCCATCCGGATCGCCGACGACCGCCGCCGGCCGAGGACCGAGAGTCCCCGCCAGCCCGCCGACGACGACCCGGGCGACTCGTCGCCGGGCAGCGCCGCGGCCGTGCTGGCCCGACTGGTAGCGAACGGCACCCTCGTGGAGGAGGACCAATGACCACCATCCATATCGACGGCGACACTTTGCTCGACGTGCTCGACAAGCTCGGGTGGACACAGCACTCGTGGCAGGACGAGGACGGCCGGGTGTGCGCCCACGGCGCTATCCGCCTCTGCGCGCCGCAGCCCGGCGACGACCGCCTGATCGAGTTCGTCGCCGACCGCCAGGGCTGGGGCACGAGGTGGAACGACGCGTCGACGACCACCGAGACCGCAGTCCGCCATCGGCTCGGCCGCGGCGTCGACATCACCGACGAGGATCTGGCCGCCACCTACGGCCCGCAGTGGCGGGCGATGGTGTCGCTGGTGCGGCGTACGGCAGTGCTGACGGGCGATGAGGTGGAGCGACTGGCCGCCGCCAGGGCCGCCGCCGGGGACGCCGCCGGGGACGCCGCCAGGGCCGCCGCCGGGGCCGCCGCCTGGGCCGCCGCCAGGGCCGCCGCCGGGGACGCCGCCAGGGCCGCCGCCGGGGACGCCGCCGGGGACGCCGCCGGGGACGCCGCCTGGGCCGCCGCCAGGGCCGCCGCCTGGGCCGCCGCCTGGGCCGCCGCCTGGGCCGCCGCCAGGGCCGCCGCCAGGGACGCCGCCAGGGCCGTGGTCACCTGGGACCTCGCTACTGAGGACGGCCCGTACACCATCGCCCTGCGGGACCTGCTCATGGCGCCGTGGGCGTCGGTGTGCGGCCTGCCCGAGGGGCTGGTGGAGGCGGCGTGAACGACCAACTGCCGCTCGACGGACCGAGAGTCCCCGCCAGCCCGCCGACTCGTCGCCGGGCAGCGCCGCGGCCGTGCTGGCCCGACTGGTAGCGAACGGCACCCTCGTGGAGGAGGAGCGGCGGGCGGCCTCGTGATCGTCACGCTGTTCGCCGGGGGCGGTGACGGCTGGGCCCTCGCGCTGCGCGCCCTGGGCCGGGAGTGCGCCGGCATCGAGTGGGAGGCCGCCGAGTGCGCCACGCGGGCCGTGGTCGGCCTGCCCACGATCCGCGCCGACGTGTCCACCTACCCGACGGCGCCGCTACGAGGACGCGTCGAGGGGATCATCGCCGGCCCCCCATGCCAGGACTGGTCGAGCGCCGGCAAGCGGGCCGGGCTGGCGTCGGCCCGTGGACGGCTGGTCTACGAGCCGATGCGGTGGATAGAGGACCTGGCGCCGCAGTGGGTGGCGATGGAGCAGGTGCCCGAGGTGCTGCCCATCTGGCGCCAGTACCGCCAGTGGCTGGTGTCGCTCGGGTACTCGGCGTGGTGCGGGCTCCTCGACGCCGCGTCGTACGGGGTGCCGCAGAACCGCAAGCGGGCCATCCTCATCGCCTCCCGTGGTCACTGTGTGCAGCCGCCGGAGCCGACGCACTCGCGCAGTGGCGACGACGAGCTGTTCGGCGATGGTCGCCGGCGGTGGGTGTCGATGGCTGAGGGGCTGGGATGGGGCTGGGACGACCGGCCTGCACGCACAGTGTGCGGGGACCGTACGGTCCGGTGGGCGTACGGCGACCGGGACGGCACGCACGGCGCGGTGCTGGTGACGGGTGCGAGCACCGAGCGTGTCGAGGGCCGGTACGAACGGCCGGTCGATCGGCCCGCGGCGACGGTGGACGGCAACGCCATCACCACCTGGCGCCTGCTCACCCCGGGCCGGTCAAGGGCTCGTGGCGTGCCACCGGCGACGCGGGGCCTCGACCGCCCGGCGCCCACCGTGGCCCTCGGACACCACGCCAGCGAGTGGTGCTGGGAGCGGCCTGCGACCACGATCGTCGGATCGTTCGGCCGAGGCCACGTGGCCCCACCGGGGCACCACGGCACCGGCACCTACACCGAGGCATCGGGCGCCGTGCCGGTCTCGCAGGAGGAGCTGTCCATCCTCCAGGGCTTCCCCGCCGACCATCCGTGGCAGGGCAACAAGACGGAGCGGGGGCGCCAGATCGGCAACGCGGTGCCCCCGGCCCTCGCCGCGGCCGTGCTGTTGGCGGTGCTGTCGTGAGCCGAGGCGTTCCTCAACTGAGCGTGGCCGCCGAACCCGTCCGGGCGTCACGCACCTGCGGCTGGTGCGATCGTCAGCTGTCGCCCGTGGCCAGGTCCGACGCCGTCTGGTGCTCGAAGTCCTGCCGGCAAGCGGCCCACCGTCTCAAGGGGACCAGGGCGCGCGGCGCGGCCACCGCAGCCCCGCTGCGACTGGCCTACGCCGACCCGCCCTACCCCGGCCTCGCCCGGCGCTACTACCGCGACCAGGTCGACTTCGCCGGCGAGGTCGACCACCGCCTGCTCGTCGACCGCCTCGTGAGCGAGTTCCCGGGCGGCTGGGCGCTCTCCACGTCGGCGGCCGCCCTGCCGGCCGTCCTGCGCCTGTGTCCACCCACGGTGTCGGTGGCCGCGTGGTTCCGTGGTGAGCGCCCGACCCGCTCCTACGGCCCGCTGTCGGCCTGGGAGCCGGTGATCTACCACGGCGGCCGGGCTCGCCTGTCGCACGTCGACGCACGACGGGTTGACGCGCTGGTACATGTCGCCCGGGCCCGCCGTAGTGACCCTCGCCGTGTCGTCGGCACCAAGCCAGCGGCGTTCGCCCACTGGCTACACGACCTGCTGGGCATGTTGCCCGGCGACGAGCTGGTCGAGCTGTTCCCCGGCTCAGCGGGCGTCTCGCGTGCGTGGGCGCTCCACCTCGAGCGGCCCACGCGGCCCCGGCCGTTTGTCACACCTGCCTGATACGGTGCTCCCGAGGGCCGAGGCGGCTCCATTGCGGATGGGCTAACTGTGAGTTGCCTCCGCAACCTGCGACTTTCCGCCTCGGCTCCTCAGTCCAGCCGTCCCGTCTCCCGGGCCCAGCGCTCGACGACCGGCCAGTCCCATAGCGCCCGCCCGGAGATCCATGACGAGGGCGGCGGGAACCCGACGGTGGCGCGCTGGCGCCACTTGGCCACGGTCTGGCGGTCGACGCCGAGGCGCTGCGCGATCTCGGCCGGGCCGACCAGCTCGGTGCTCACGATGGCCGCCTCGTCCACGGCGCCAGCACCGGCCGCCACTCACGGACCAGGCGCCCGCCCTCGGTGATCGTCGGCGCCCGCCAGTAGGGCGGTCGGACGGCGCCGTCGACCGTGTCGGCATCGGGCACCCCGAGGCTGGCCGCCCCCCGAGCAGCGACCGGCCGGGCGATGTAGCCGCTGGGCAGCCAGACGGCCTCGTCCAGCACCGTCGGTCCGCAGTCGACGACGTCCCAGCGTGCGACGTCGGCCGCGGCGTCGCGGTTGCCGACCCGCCGGATGCCGTCCAGGAGGTCTCGGACGCCATCAGCGTCGCCATGCGCCCACCACTCGATGCCGGCGCACTCGATCGCCAGGACTCCCAGCTCCAGCTCGTGCCAGCGGTAGGCCCAGGCCGGGTCGTCGTGGCCGATGGGCGCCCCGATGCTGGCCATCCAGCTCCACTGCGCGCCGACATCCCGGGTGTAGCGGGCGAGGGGGAGCACGGCAGTGTCGTTTGGCTTGGCCGGCGGCCGCCGGCGGCGCTCGACGCCTGCGAGGAGGCCGTCGAGGAGCAGCGGCCAGTGAGTGTCCAGCGCCACGCGCCGCTGCCCGGCGAACCGGGCGACGACGTGCAGCGAACGAGCGACGGACAGGGGGACGCCGATCGACTTGGGATGGCCCATCGACTCAGTAGCCGACCCGATGCAGGACGGCGACGCGGATGGAGTCGACCGGGACCATCACCTCGGCCCAGAGCCGGTCGTCGGCCGGCGTCATCGTGCCGGCCATCCACCGCTGGGCGAACGCCTCCAGGTCGATCTCGATACCGAGCCTGGCGCTGCGGACCGTGGGCAGGGCCATCACGCCACCGCCAGCTCGCACTCGGACGGCAGCGGGCCGAAGTGCATCTCGTAGGCCTCGTCCTCGTGCTGGCTCAGCAGCCAGCAGCCGGCCTCGGCGTCGCCGACGTACTCGTAGCGGGCTGGGCCGGAGCCCTGCCACTGCGACCACCTGGCCAGGACCCAGCGGCCGCCGGCGGTGTGCAGGAGCACCTCGTGCACCCACTGCGACCCGGTGGCCAGCGAGATGTGGTTGTTGCCGTCCCAGTAGGTGTCCTCGTGGTACTCGGCGGCGGCGTCGCGGCTGAACCAGCCGACCAGCTCGCCGTCCTCGGTGCGGACGTTGATACGGTTGCTCATGGCTCACAGCTCCTATCTGTGGGTCCCGGCCTCGTCGGAGTTGCCGCTCCGGCGGGGCCACTTGGTTTGGTACTGTCTATTATACATGGACAGTGCCGGGGTGTCAACCCCCCCAATCTGAGGCCGCCTCGCCGTCGCCGTTACGCCAGTAGCTGAGACACCCGGCGATCAGCAGCTCGCAGGCCGCTGACCTGCGATGTCACCGCCCCGATAGCTGCGACGGCGTGACGCGCGGGCATCCTGGTGCCCGCTGTGCGGGTCGTGAGCTACATCCGGGTGAGCACCGCCACCCAGGTCGAGGAGGGCCTCGGCCTGGAGGTGCAGGAGCGCGCCGTGTCCGACTGGGCCGACCGGCACGGACACGTCATCACCGCGTGCTACGTCGACGCCGGCGTGTCCGGCACCAGGGAGGCGGCCGACCGCCCGGGCCTGGCCAGCGCGCTGGCTGCGCTCGAGGACGGGGCCGGCGAGGTGCTGGTCGTGCCGAGACTCGACCGCCTGGCTCGCCACCTCACCGTGCAGGAGGCGGTGCTGGCCCAGGTCTGGCGACACGGGGGCCGGGTGTGGGCCCTCGACGTCGGCGAGATCCTGCGCGATGACCCCGAGGACCCGATGCGCACCGCGATGCGTCAGATGGTCGGTGTGTTCTCCCAGCTCGAGCGCGCCATGATCGCCGCCCGCCTGCGAGCCGGCCGCCGGCTCAAGGGGGCCCGGGGGGGCTACGCCTACGGAAGCCCGCGATTCGGCCAGCGGGCCGAGGACCGGGAGCTGGCGCCCGAGCCCGAGGAGCAGGAGACCCTGGCCCGGATCGTCGAGCTGCGTCGTCGCGTCCCGCCGGCGAGCCTCCGCGAGATCGGCCGCCTCCTGGAGGCCGAGGGGCGGCCGACCAAGCGGGGCGGGCGGTGGCACCCCGGCACCCTGGGCCGCATCGTGGGCCGGATCGAGCGGCCCGACGCCGCCGCTGACACGGTCGCGGCGTGACGGCTTCGTACGCTTTTCCGAGTGTGGGAGCCGGCTCCGCCGCCGCCGCGTCCGTGCCAGGGGCTCATGGACCTGTTTTGGCCGCCGGACGCCGATAGAGAGGATCGTGCCGCGCAGCTCGACCAGGCTCGCCAGCTCTGCCGGGGATGCCAGTACCGCCAGCCCTGCCTCCTGCTCGGCATCCGGGAGTACGCGCATCGCCGCGAGGCCGTCGCCTGCGAGAGCGTCTGGGGCGGCGCCATTTTCCCCGACGAGCTCCGGGCCGCTCGCCGTGTGGCCGCTCGAGCTCGGGTCGCTTGACGCAGCGCTCGATCTCTGCCCGAGGTGCGCCCACCACGACATCGACCCGGCCTCGGCCGAGGGATGGTGCCGCCCGTGCAGCGCCGATGCGCCGGTGCGTATCCTGCGCCTGCAGCGTGTCCGGGACCTCGCCCGTGAGCGCCAGCGCCGGGCCCGGGCTCGGCGGCTCGCCAGCCTCGCCGCCCACCCCATGTCCCCCGAGGAAGGAGCCCTGACCGCATGAGCAGCGACCGCCTCACGGACCGCAACTACGACGTGATCGCCGGCATGGTGGCCGACGGTCAGTTCGGCCAGCTCGAGATCGCCGACACAACGGCAGTTATCGCCGACCTCCAGGCGCTCCAGTATCGCCTCGACGAGCATGGCCGGCACCCCCCCGTGACACGCGCCGGCCGGCCCGGGTACCTCCGTCGCCAGCTGCTCGCCGATGTGGAGGAGCTGCGAGCCCGGGTGCTGACTCACGTCATGCACCTCGACCCGGACTCCTGCCCGAGCCTGGACCTGATCCGCCAGCGGCTGGCGGACTGCCG
>Ga0187893_10012159_pt1 | contig 12285 bp, 7 predicted proteins | sample MA1701074metaG_FD_139574 | JGI IMG/M metagenome (GOLD analysis project Ga0187893, IMG submission 139574) | White microbial mat communities from a basaltic lava cave in the Kipuka Kanohina Cave System on the Island of Hawaii, USA - MA170107-4 metaG ... | reverse complement strand
GTCCAACCCGCGAAATCGGATGATGAGAAAGCGACATTGCGTCTTGAGGGGGTTTCCGTGGAGGCGGTCCAGCCGGAACCGGTGGGCGCGCACGCCGAGGGAACGTGAGCGGCGCGGTTCGGTTGGGTTTGCCCCTCACCCCTGCCCCTCTCCCGATGGGAAAGGGGTAATGCGAGTTGTGTCCGCGGGCTCGTGAGCGCGGTTCTTACTCGATGCCAACATCGTGACTCGGCACACCAGGGTTGTTTTTCGCAAATACGTCATCGTAATCCGATCGCCGTTTCTGGATCAGAACGCCGTTGCCGGGGTCGCGCAGGCTGAAGCCTGCGCCTCGGATACGACGAGCAATCAATCAGACGCCACACTATCCCACTTCGCGTTTTTGGAATGAGGCGACGGCGATGCCGAGGACGCCCGTGGTGATGAGCATGGCGTACGCGGACGTGTAGAGCAAATACGCAGCGCTGATCGTGGTCCGTTCGGAGTCGGCGGTCAGTCCGTCGATCACCCAGAACATGCCCAAGTTCGGCACGGCACGATAGGCGATCGACGCCCAGCGCACCGCCTCCTCGCTTTGCCCGAAGGCGTAGTCCGACGAAATCCCCAGCCCCAGAACAGCTGTGCAAATCAGGAGGGTCATTACCTGCCCAAATCGCGTGGACGCGGCGAGGGCCACGGCGGCCATGATGATGATCGTCAGCAGCACGAGATAGGTCGCCAATATGATCTGCCCGCCGACGAAATTGCTGGCGAAGGGAATAAAGTTCCAGTGTTCGTCGAGGATCGAAATCGCCAGCACGCTTGCGGTGAGCATGGGGGTGATGAAGACGAGGGTCGTCGCCGGGAAACCCCAGCCGTAGAAATAGTTGCAGAAACCGGCGGCGAGGAAGGACAGGGCGAGGCTTGCGAATCCAAAGACGAGGACCGGCGCGTCCCAGGGGTCCGAGGTCCGTTCCAGCACTCCATGCCGCTGGGCCAGAAGAAACACCAGGAAACTCAGGTAGAACGCCAGGACCAGCGCGGCCAGCAGCCCCGCGAACTTACCCAGAATGAACACGGGGCGGGCGACGGGCTTGGAGACCACGGTCAACACCGTTTTGTTCTCGATTTCGCGGCTGACCACCCCCGCGGCGCTGAAGGCCGACAAGAACAAACCGCTCAACAGTAGCGTAGAAAGCCCAAGGTCAAGGAGAAGTTTGTCGTCGTCGTCGAGGGTGAACCCGGCGAGCGACACGTTGAGGATCAAAAGGGCGGCCGTGGTCAGCAGGATGACGCCGTAGATGGGCTGCCGGATGGTTTCCGTGAAGGTGTTTCGGGCCAGGGTCCAAGCACTCTGCACCATGGTTCATTCACCTTCGGGCCGAAACCGTTCGCGGAACGCTGCGAAACGATGCGCTCGGGGGATTCCTTACGCCGCCGCGAGGTTGGCACGATCAAGCGGGTATTGTAAGCTGGCTCGCGCGGTCGACCAAGCATTGCGTTCCGCCCCTGTCAATCTATTGGGACGGATCCTTGTCTTTGTATCGTTACGTTCCAATGAGCCAGGGGGTTCGGCGTCCCCGGCGGTGATCGGAAAAGGCGCGGCGCGGGCATGACGGAGTCACAGGGAGTCACCGACAAGCGGGCGAAGCACGTTTCCTCGCTGGGATTCGTGCTTCAACTGGCTACGTTTGGAACGCTGCTGGGCGTTTCGATCTGGTCGCAGTCGGACGCGGTGGCGGCGGTGGCGCGTTTCGCCTTGTTCGGACTTCCCATCTGGTTCACCCTGTTTCTAGTTTTCAAGCAACTAAACCGCGTCGGGGCGGAGGAATTGGAGACGGCGGAGCTGCGCCGGTCCCGTGCCCAGGGGGCGTCGGATACGATCTTCGAGTCGGATGACGAGGCGCTGCTCCTGGAACGGAATCGGCTGCGGTGGTTGATCCGCTGGTCCCTGCCCGCCACGACGGTGATCGTGTGCTTGTTCCTGTTTGTCGGACATTTCATCGGCTGGGGATGGACCCTCGAACAGGCGTTTTCCAAGGACGGCCTGCGCCGGACGCAGCAACCCACGATGATGATGTGGTTCGTCGTCGGAGTCGGGTTTTTGTGCTTCCTGTACGCCCGTTACACCATCGCCTTGTCGAGAATTGCCAATTGGCGTTTCCTTCGCGCCGGGTCGGCGTGCATGGCGGGCAATGCCTTCACGTGTCTGGGATTGGTCGTCGCCCTGATGGCGGGCACGACGATTGTGTGGGCGGAACCGCTCTTCGCGTATGTCATCCGCGTTGCGTTGCTTGTGATCGGAATTGAGCTCGCGGCGAATTTTCTGCTTGATTTTTACCGTCCTCGTTCGCCGGGGTTCGTTTCGCGTCCGTCGTTTGAGAGCCGGTTGCTGGGACTCTTCACCGAGCCCGGCGGGCTGGCGAAGTCCATCGCCGACGCGGTGAACTACCAGTTTGGATTTGAGGTCAGCTCGACCTGGTTCTACCAGCTTCTTCAGCGTTGGATGTTTCCCATCATGGTGTTCACGGCGGTCATTGTTCTGATGCTGACGAGCGTGGTGATCGTCGACGCGGACGAGCAGGTGGTGGTGGAGCGCTTCGGGAGACTGGTGGCGGAACCGGTTGATGTATTGTCGCCCGGCCTGCATTTGAAGTGGCCGTTTCCGATCGACGTGGTGCGGCGGGCGCCGGTGCGCCGTGTGCAGGAAATGGTCATCGGGGAGGCGACGGAACCGGAGCACGATGATCCGCGGCGGGCGATTCTCTGGACGGAGGCGCACGACTATGTTCCCGAACTCATGATTCTCGTGGCTTCGCCGCGCCTGACTCAGCGGACGGGGATTCGCTCGCTGATGGAAAAAACGCCGACGGCGGCCTCGGCGACCGAGGCGGTGGCGGTCAGTTTGCTCATGGTTTCGCTGCCCATCGAGTACCGCATCAAGGATATCAAGAAGTTCCTTTATTCGTATGACGAGCCCGTGAAAGTAATGGAGGGCGTCGCGTACCAGTATTTGTCGGATTATGCCGCTGGGGTGGACATTGACGAGATGATGGGACCGGGGCGGGACTCGATCAATCAGCGCCTTCGGGAGGCGGTTCAGGCACGATGCGACGCCCTGGGTCTGGGCGTGGAGATCATGTTCGCGGGGCTTCGCGGCGTGCATCCTCCGGCAAAGGAGCAGGTGGCGGAGGCCTTTCAGCGAGTGATCACCGCGCAAACCAGCCAGGCGGCCATGATCCATTCCGCGGAGGGCGAGGCGAGGCGGATCTTGACGGCGGTGGCGGGAACAGAGGCGGGCGCGCTGGCCCTGGATGAGACGCTGCGGGAAAGGGATGAGGCACGTCGGGGCGGCGATGAAAAAGCGGTCGCGGAAGCGGAAGAGCGGGTCAACGATTTTTTGCTGGGCAGCCCTTCGAAGGATATTCCGCCCATCAGCGGGAGCGCGGCGGCGCTGATCACCGAGGCCCGGTCCCGGGCCAACGAAATGACCTCGAGCATGTCGAACAAGGTTCGGGCGTTTGAGACGGAGCTCTCAGCGTACCAGGCGGCGCCGCGGTTATACCGGATGCGGAAACTGCTGGAAGTTTATGAGGGCATGAGCGCCATACGGAAGTTTCTGATCGTCGGCGACGCGTCCAACGTCATTTTGGAGGTCGAGACGGAACAACAGGGCGGTCTCGATCGCGTCCTGAGCGAAGGCGTGGAGTCGGAACGAAAACGAAAGGGTCAGTAGTCAGTCGAGCGGAGTCTTGGAATCATGAAGAACGTTGGAACCATTCTGGCGGCGGCCTTCCTAGCGGCCGTTCTTGTCGGATACATGTGCACGTTTCAAGTGCGTTTCACGGAGGTTGCCATTCGCAAGACCTGGGGAAAGGCGGAGCAACAGGCGATCGACGATCCGGGTCTGAAGTTCAAATGGCCCGCGCCGATTCAGAGCGTAGTCATCTACGACAAGCGTGTTCGGATGCTGGAGGACCGCACCGAGGAGACTCGCACGGTCGACGGCAAAAACCTCGTGGTCACGACGTTTACGCTCTGGCGGATTCAGGACCCGGCCAAGTTTCACACCAATTTTCCGGCGGGCGTCGAAGACGGCGAGCGAAAACTTCGCACCACCATCGTCACGCACAAACACGCGGTGATCGGCAAGCGCCGCTTTGACGAATTCGTGTCCACCAGCGCGGAGGATCGAAAAATTCGGGAGATCGAGCAGGAATTGCAGGCGGCGGTCGCCCGTGACGCCTCGCGCGAGTTCGGCATTGAGGTGGTCGGATTTGGGATGAAGAAGCTCGGGCTGCCCCAGTCCGTTACAGGGGCGATCTTCGAAAGTATGAAGTCGCACGAGCAGGCGAAGGCCACGCGGTACGTCGCGGAGGGCGAGGCCCGCGCCGCCGACATCCTCGCCAACGCCCGCGCCACGGAGAATCGGATTCTTTCCGCGGCCCAAAAGAAAGTATCGGAAATCGAATCAGAGGCCCAGCGGGTCGTAAGCGCCTACTACACCGAATTCGACAAGCACCCGGAACTTCGGATTTTCCTGGACACCCTTCGAACGATTCGTGAGGCTTTGCAGCAGCGCACCACGGTCGTTTTCGACACCACACAGGCGCCGTGGGACGTATTCGACGAAAAGGGCCGGGCGCGATTTCTGCCGGGCGGGGCTGAGGGGTCCGCCGACGCGCCGAGAAATGCTCCGAAACCCACGGCTCCTTCGGCGGGGTCTCGAAAGGACTAGTTCGATCATGCATCAGGTCGATGATCCTCATTCGCATCGCGATCCGGAAGGGATCGAGGAGCCGCTGGACGCGGCCAATCAGTCCCTGTCCGACGCCCTTCGGACGAGTTTCCGGATCTTGAAGGGGATCATGATCGTTCTCATCGTTCTGTTTCTTTTCTCCAACGTCCGGCGGATCGAGAGTCACGAACAGGCCCTGATGCTGCGGTTCGGCGGGCTCTTGCCCGGCGTGAAGGATTCCGGTCTGGTGTGGGCCCTTCCTTTTCCCGTGGACGAAATCGTTTCCCTGCCCACTAAACAGAGCAACGCCCTGACGATCGACAGTCATTCGTTTCTTCGCCGCCCGGACGAAGTGGGAAAACCGCTGGCTTTCATCCAACGCGGCGTGGACGGACTGAGCCCGGCTCTCGATGGGGCGCTGATCACCGCCGACGCCGGATTGGTTCACGTCCAATGGAAAATCACCTATAAGGTCGACGACGTACGCGCCTACGTTTCCAACGTTGTCAGCCGCGACCTTGAATCGGGCGAAAAGCTCATTCGCACGTTCGTCGAGACCGTCGGCATCGAGGTCGCCGGGGAGCACACGGCCGAGGAGATGATCCGGACTCGTGTCGACGAGGTGCAGTCTAAAATTCTGCGCCGGGTCAACGAGCGCCTCGCGGAAATGGGTAGCGGACTGATTCTCACGCACGTTGAAATGTTTGAGCCGACCCCTCCCATCCGCGTACGCGACGCCTTCGACAACACGCAACGTGCGGAGAACGCCAAACAAAAGAGGATCCGCGAAGCGGAGGAAACGTGGACGAAGACGCTCAACGAGGCCGCGGGCGCGGCCTATCCGCGCGTGCTCGAACAGCTCGACGCCCTCGAAAAGCCGGGATTATCAAGCACTGACCGAATCCGGCTCCAGGGGGAATTGAATCTCTTATTAGAAACCAAGGTCGAGGGGAAAAGCGGACGGATGATCAAGGACGCGGGGGCGTACCTTTCGCGCGTGGTCGGGCGCATGCAATCCGACGTCGAATTGTATCGCACGCTGGTTCCGGAGTTTGAAAGGAACCCCGCGCTGCTGATCGCCCGGTTGTGGGAGCAGGCCAAGCAGGAACTGCTTCTCGCTGACGGAGTGACCAAGCTGTTTCGCCCGTTTACCTCCCAGGTGCGGTTGAAGATTCCTTATGACGCGGAGCAGGCGCGGATTGAGGAGGAGAATCGGCTGCAAAGCAAGGAATCCGATATGTCAAAGATCAAGAGGGAAAGGCTCGTGCCCGTCGGTCCCGAGAGGGAGTGAACGGTATCGCGGACGAGTTCCGCATGCATTTCCGGCGATGCCACGTTTGATTCCCATCGCGCCGAGGTGAATGGATTTGGTCGCTTCCCCACAAATGCATCCGGTCGTTCAGACCGCGGGACTCTGCAAGGTGTTCCGCGATTTCTGGCGGCGTCCGCGCGTCGAAGCCGTCAAGGACCTCAATCTGGACATCCGCCCCGGCGAGGTGTTCGGCCTGCTCGGTCCCAACGGTTCCGGTAAGACCACCACCATCAAGATGCTCCTGGGACTTCTGTATCCCACGCGCGGGCGGATTTCGATATTCGGAAGACCGCCGACGGAGGTGAGCGTCAAATCCAGAATCGGATTTCTTCCCGAGGAGTCGTACCTCTACAGGTTCCTCGTCGCCCACGAAACGCTTGATTTCTACGGACGGCTGTTCCGATTGCCGAGTCGCATTCGCAAGGACCGCTCCGACCGATTGCTCGACATGGTCGGACTTTCGCACGAAGCCCGCCGCCCGATCGGCGAATACAGCAAGGGCATGGCCCGGCGCATCGGGCTTGCCCAGGCGCTCATCAACGACCCCGAACTTCTGATTCTGGACGAACCGACATCGGGGTTGGATCCCATCGGGGCCAGGCAGATCAAGGACGTCATCCGCGCGTTGGGAAAAAAGGGCAAGACCATCCTCCTATCCAGCCACATCCTCGCCGACGTGGAAGACGTGTGCGACCGCGTGACGATTCTTTATGGCGGTCAGCAGCGCGCCGTCGGTGAAATCGGCGAACTACTGCGCCAGCGGGATGTGACGCAGATCACCGCCCCGCCGCTCTCGGAGGAAACGATTCGCCAGGTTCGAGCGCTGGTCACGCGATTGGAAAAGCGCGACATCCTCAACGTTTCCAATCCGCGCATCAAACTGGAGGACTTTTTCCTTCGCATCGTCGAGGAGGCCCACGCCGCGAATGTCCGGACTTCTGGCGCTCGGCGCGGTTCGGAGGTGCCCGAATTTCTCCAGAAGCCCGCGGAGACGGCCCGGACGGTGATTGAATCGCTGGTCGAAGCCGCGTCGCACGGTGCGGAGCGCGTTGCACCGGCGGAAAGTACGGAAAAAGCAAGGGCGCCAGACATGTCGCGCGAGATCATCGAATCGCTGACGCGCCCGCAACCGGCGTCCGCCGATAACGAGGACCGAAGGCCGGCGACATCGCCGCCTCCCGCAAAAGAGACCACGCGTTCGATTCCGCAGGCCGACCGGCAAGTCATTGACTCTTTGCTGGGCAAGGATTCGACCTCTCCGACTTCGGAAAAACCCTAAGCCATGTTTCCCGTCTGGGCCATTGCACGTCATATGATCGCCGAGGGCGTCCGTATGCGCATCGCCCTCGTGTTTCTCGTGCTCATCGGTCTGGTCGTACTGGGACTTCCTTTTTCCATATCCGGCGACAATTCCGTCACGGGGGCCGTCCAGGCCTTTATGTCCTACGCGTGCGGGGCCACGGGTTTTCTTCTCGGGCTGCTTACGATTCTTCTCTCCAAGTCGCTTTCCGACGACCTTGTGAACCAGCAGATTTTCCTGGTCATGGCCAAACCCATCGCCCGTTGGCAGTACGTGCTAGGCAAGTGGCTGGGGCTTACGCTTCTCAATGCGGTTTTCCTTGGATTCTCCGGATTGTGCATCTACGGCATGGTCCACTACATCAAGCACACCAAGGCCCCGCTCGACCCGCGGTTCGACGAGGCCGAATTGAGAAACGAAGTCCTTATCGCTCGTCACGCGACGCCCTGCAAGCTGCCCAACTTCGCCGCCGACGCCGAATTTGAATATCAAAGAAACCTCGAGGAAGGCCTTTACACGGACCTGCCCGAATTTGATCCCGCGAAGGAAATACAACGCCTCGCAAAAAAGCACGAAGCCCGATGGCGCATCGTCGCCCCGTTCGATTACCGGGTGTTTGAATTCGAGAACATCCTCTGCGACCGCTCGCGGGAGAAGACCGTTCAGCTTCGCTACAAGACCGAGGTCAGTCAGTACCCGCCGGATGAAATCTTCCGCGCCGTATGGCGCTTCGGCGACGCCTACAAGGGCACGCCGGAATACATGATTCCCGTTCGGCACGTCGTGGGACGATTTCACACCATCCGCGTGCCCGCCGACGCCGTCGCCGAGGATCACTCGCTTCTCGTTCGTTTCATCAATCAGAACCCCTACGAGGGCGAACCGCTCTATCGCAACGTGATGGAGTTTCGCGCGTCCGACGGCGTGGAAGTGCTGTTCGTTGTCGGGTCCTTTGAGGGAAACCTGCTGCGGCTGCTGATTCTGATGATGTGCAAGCTGATCTTTCTCGCGGCCGTCGCCGTTCTAATGGTGACGTTCCTATCCTTCCCCGTCGCCTGTCTGACGTCCTTCACGGTGTACGTGCTCGCCGGGGCGAGGAGCTTTCTCGCCGACGCGTTAGACATGGCCTCCGATGACACGCTTACCATGTTTTCATCGGTCAAGGAGTTCCTGGTGCAGTCGCTGATTCTCCTTTATGACGCGGTGCACTGGGTGATTCCCGACTTCGGAAAGTACGACGCCGTGGAGACGTTCGTCAACGGTCGAAACGTCAGTCTCGTCTGGGTGCTGCAAGGCGTCTCGGAACTGGTGCTCATCAAAACGTTGATCGTGCTCCTGGTGGGGATGCTGCTGTTTCAACGCCGCGAAGTCGCGGAGGTTTCCTTCTGATGTCCGTCACCATCGCCCGCGACCTTCCGGAGCACCTCGCCGCGCGGCGCTCCGCGCGCCGGCGGGAGAATGCGGCGTCATGGGTCGCCCTGGCCCTCGGGGCGGTCTGCTTCATCGGTGCCGGGTTCTTGTTGAGTCCGATTAATGCCCTCCGGCGCGAACGGCAGCTCGTCATCAATCCCGAGTCCATCCGAGGACTTCCGCCCGATCTTTCCCTGCTGGGAAAACTTGCCACTTTTCGGGCGCTGGCGATCGACTGGGCGTCCATCCGCGCGGAACGCCTCAAGGAACAGGGCAAGAATTACGAGGCCATGGAGCTTCACAAGACGGTCTGTGCCCTTGCGCCGCGGTTCCCCAAGGTCTGGGCCCACGCCGCCTGGAACATGGCCTACAATATTTCCGTCACGCAATACACGCCCGAGGCTCGCTGGCAATGGGTGAGAAACGGAATCGAAATCCTGCGTGACGAGGGTCTCGTTTACAACCCCCGCTCCGTCACGCTCTACAAGGAGCTCAGTTGGATTTACTGGCATAAGATCGGTGACTACCTCGACGACGAGCACTACAACTATAAGCGGGCGCTGGCGACGGACATGGAGAAAATCCTGGGGCCGCCTCCCGTGGCATTGACCGACGAGGACACGTTTCGATGGTTCCGAAAGATCGTGGACTCCCCGCGAGACCTGCATCGCTTCCTTTCGACCGATTCCGAGATCACCGCCGTTGTCGTTCAATTGGCCGAAGTGGAATTACGCCCCGACGCGTCCCTGCTCGAATTCGTCGCTCGGCACATTCGACCCGAATTGACGCCGGAAAAACTGCTGAAGGTGCGGCGCGGCGATTCCTTGATCGAACGGCGGCTGGAGCGAATTCAGGATCCCAAGAATGAAATTGCGCTCGACCGCCTGCTGGCTGCCATCCGGTCCCACGAACTGCGGACGCGCTGCAAACTCGACCTCGACTGGATGATGAACCTGATGGTCGAGCAATACGGTCCGCTCGACTGGCGAAACGCTTTTTCGCATTCGCTCTACTGGGCAAGCCGAGGCGATGACATCACTGAGGGGATGGCCAAGACCGATCCCGCCGACGCCATGAACACGGCACGGTTCGTCTTCTTTTCGCTGCAAAACCTGGTGACGCGAGGGCGGCTTACGCTGGAGCCCGACTTCGACAACCCCTTCGAGTCCTACATCGAAATGACGCCGGACACGCGGTTCATTCCCTATCTTTTCGCCACGTACCTGCGATTGGGAAAGAAACATTTCGGCGAACACCCCAGGTTCCGCGAAGGGACAGCCGGTCCCAATTACCACACGGGTTTGGTCACCTCCATGCACAACTGGATCGAGCTGCTCTATTTGGAGGGCGGCGAAGCCAATCGAAAACTCGCGGAAGAGTATTACTCGTGGCTCCGCGAGAACAATCCCCACCCCGACGGAACCACGCAGGAGCGCTACCTGAAGACCGTGGACGCCTTCGTGATGGACGACATTCTTGATCAGATGCAGACCTACCGGGCGGCTTCGGCCATCATTCGCAGTTTTCTCCAGCGGGCCTTGAAGCAATTCTCCGTCGGGCAAATGGACGCCGGGCTCGCGTCCGTCATCCGCGCCCGACAGTGCTACGATTACTGGATGGTCGACACGAGGACGGACATCAACGAGCGGCGGAAACTACAGCGCTTCGAATACCAATTCCGCGACGAAGTTGGTGCGTTTCTCGCCTCGCCCGAAATCAGCCCGCTTGCGAAGGCCCGGTTATGGCGGAACCTGCCGCTGGAACCACGACAGGGTGTTTACGACAAGCTGCTGCCGTACTTCGAGCGTCTCTGCGATAGTCAAAACCCGCCCTGGTCGCGCGAAGTCGCCTTCGCCGAGCCGGTGGGGATGGACGAGTTTCGGCAGCGCGAACCGGACTATCGCGGCGCTCCGCGACTCGAAGGCGCGGAACAGGGCGAGCGCGATAATCGGTAACTCGCGCCTGTGTACGCCGGACAACGTCGTACCGTTCGGATCATATCGCCGGCGGGCCGCCCCGAGTTCTCCGCCCGCATGGTTGGGTTGGAAACGAGCCGGCGAAGAGGTACATTCTCGACGCTGGTTTTCGGGGGTGTCCGGACGCCTGGTGGGTCCCGCGGCCTTCAAAGCCGTTGAAGGGTCGCAACCGCGATCCTTGGTGGGTTCGATTCCCATCCACTCCCGTGCGCTTGGATGCGCCGCCTGGCGCTCGTTTATCCCTATTTTTGCAGCCTGAAATTGTATCGGGTTCCCGTTGTCCACCTTCCCCGCTTCGTTGAACCGCCGCGAATCGCCGCGAGTCAAAAGGAACCCCGTTTGGTGCGCTTTTTGGTGCGCTTTTCCGAAACGGCCCCGGCGCATACGTTCCGACCGCTTTGGCCGCCTCAGACGAAACCGCCGCAAGGTCGGGTAAACGTGCGATCGCATCGGGCATGGAATCGCGGAGCGTGCGGGCATAGGAATTCATGGTCAATGTCGGCGTTGAATGCCGCGCGAATTCCTGCAAGGTTCGAAGCGGGGTCCCGGCGTCGGCCAGCCAGCTTAGGCAGCTCGTGCGCAATGCATGGAAATCGACCCGGCCAGCATCGGTTTCGGATTCAATCCCCGCCGGCGAAAGGTCCATGCGGAGCATATAGGCTACGTCGGTGACGATCGGCATGGTCGGAAAGACAACGGCCCCTGGGTGTTTACCGGAAAGGTACGTCCGCAGCTCGGCAATGGTCTCAGCCCGGAGGGGCAATTCCGCCGGTTGCCGATTCTTAGTTGCATCGCCGGGGAGCCAAACCATCGGCTCCTTATCATCCAGTCGGAAATTCGCCCGCGTCAGCGCCCGCAGCTCCGAGCTGCGAAGCGCCGTTTCGAGCGCGACTCTATACAACCAATAGCGTTCCTCGGCCCCCATTCCGTACCGCACGGGTCCGCTGCGAGTCGCGTCCAACAGAGATTTCGCTTCCTCGATTTCCAGTGGACGCCTAATCAATTTCCGCGCTTTCGCGGTAAGCTGAATTTTCCCGACGCCCGCAACCGGGTTTACCGTAGCCCGCCCGCTTCGCAACATCCAGCCGAAAAACGCACGAGCGCTTTTGACGTAATGATTTGAGCTGGCGACGCTCAACCCCTTTGCCCGACGATCCGCCAGATAGCGCCCCACCGCTTCAACCGTCACATCCGCCAGTATTCTCGCCCCGATTCCATCCAGCATTGTAGTGACGCGGTAAACGGACAACTCCGCGTGTTTTACTGTCGCCGGCCCCTTTTGCTTCGCCGACGCAACGCCGTCCAAAAGGGCTTGCTTGTATTCGGAAAGATGCTCGGTTAGCGGCCTGGAGCTGGCGACCGCCGTCGCATCCAGCAAACCCAACCGCGCCAGTTTCCCGCGCACCCGATCCGGCAGACCTTGAACCCACGTCAGCAGCTCCGGCCCCGGCGCTTCGCCCGCCGCCCGTCGTTGCGCGATGCGCTCCAGCTTCCGTCCCATTTCTTCGGAAGCCTTCACGTCGGTGTACCCGATAATCGTTTGCCAGTGTCCCTGCACGTCGCGGAATTT
>Ga0187893_10012158_pt1 | contig 12285 bp, 15 predicted proteins | sample MA1701074metaG_FD_139574 | JGI IMG/M metagenome (GOLD analysis project Ga0187893, IMG submission 139574) | White microbial mat communities from a basaltic lava cave in the Kipuka Kanohina Cave System on the Island of Hawaii, USA - MA170107-4 metaG ... | reverse complement strand
TCTCGAGGTCCCGAGCGGCCTCTGGCGCCAAGAGGATCTCATGACGCATTCTGGCCAGATTCTAGCCAGAATGGCGAAACGTGTCAAGGAGCGACGCATGGCTGTTGGCCTAACTCCTGATTAGGTAGCCGCCTACGCCAAGCGCTTCTCAAAGAGCATGGTCTCGGAATGCGACAGAACCGTACCGATAGGGCTTGATCTCGCCGGTAGCGGCGAATCCAAGGGCCTCCCAGAAAGGGACCGTAGCGGATCCGTGCGTGCGGCCGGTGGCAGCCAAAAGAGGGCCAACGCTCGTGCCTACCTGTCGCGGGGATCTCTACGAGTTCGTGGCGTCTTGAGGTCGCACAAGACAATCGTGAGGCCCTCGGTAGCGCCCACGGCAGCGGCTTCGGCGGTCTTACCTCGGAAGCCAGTCGCCTCCACAGCCAGCCTAGTCGAGTTCTTGCCGTAAGGCTCAAAGGTCATACTGACGCTGATCCCATCGGACCAGTCGAACGCGATGCACCTTTGATCGTCGAATGCGGTCACCGTCACGGTCTCTGTGGCACCTGGCACGAGAAAGCGCCAGGTGACTTGGGCCCCTTTGGCCAATGGCTCTGTAGTGGCCTCCAACCAGAAGCTGGTAATGATGCTGGGCTCGACAAAGGCGCGGAACACTTCCGCCACGGGACGGCGGATGAGCATCGAGGACTTGGAGGTGTGGTTCATAGGCTCCTCTACAGTAGTTGCCATGATACGCGTGACCGCGTGACGCCTAACGTCACCCATCAGGCGCGGCGCGCCGCGCTGGTCCTGTTGGGAACTACGCGCAACTCGCCCGCCGCCTGCATCCGGGAGTTAGACGAGGTTCCCACGCGCCGCACCGGTCAGAAGAGTGCTGAGTTGATCCAACGTTGCATGCCCGCAGTCTACGGCTTCCTTCGGATTTCGGCCAGTCGATTGGACCTCCGAGAGCGCCGTGTCCACATCCAGACCACGGTGTCTGACCAACCACGCGGCGAGTACGTGACCGGTGCGACCGCTGCCGCCAGAGCAGTGGACGGCGACCGGCAGCTTTCGGGTCGCGGAGTCGGCGAGGAACGGCAGGACCTGGCGTTCAAGGACAACGGCGTCGCACAGGTGAAAGTCCTCAATGGGAGCATGGAGCACGTTCGCGTCGCCGAATACGGCTTTGTACTCAGCGAGAAGATCGACACGGTAGTACGCAAGCTGCGTTGGAGGAAGCAGGCAACAAATGCGCTGGATGCCCCGGCCCCGAACGAACTCGATCCACTCGCGGATGACCGCCCTGTCCACCGACTTGGAGTCGTAGCCGGGCCGCAGAGCGCCATACACCGCGACTTCGCCTTTCCTCGCGGGCCCGAACCTGAACCGTTCCATCCTCTTTCCTTTTGAGCGCTGTCACCGTCTAACGGCCAGCGTCAGCCGCGTTGCGGAGCGCAGCGGAGCAATGTCGGCTGCACGCGGGGTTAGGCCGCCTGTTGTGGTATAGGAAACGGTCTGCCCGTCTGCCCCAGAGCACAGACTGTTTCCTATCGCTCCGTCGCAGAAAGTAAATTGTAGCCTACCTGCTTTACTGCTACTTCTTCTTCGATCCCCCACTACCGGTTTGGTCAGGGTCGTGAGAGGCGTCATCCATCCTGTAAGGGTGCTCGCCAGAGGGACCTTGCTCGCGGTTCTCAGGATAATCGCCGGATGGGCCTCCCTCCTCACGTCCGTCACCCCGGACATAGCCTGCATCTCCTCCAGCGTTGGGATAAAAGGTAGTGGCAACGTGTCCATCCACGCGGACGCCTACCCCTCGCCGCTGGTTTCTTCCAGTCCGCGCGCTTGCGCGACCAACGCGCGCAAGAGCTGGTCGTCCGCCACGATTTGCCGCAGCCGCGTTTCCAGGGTGGCGGGTGCGCGCCGTGTGACGGGCGGCGGCGCACAAAATTCGCGCAGGCATTTCTCCAGCTCTTGCGGCTCGATACCCGCTTGCCTGAGCCAGCGCAGAACACCGTCTTGTTTCAGCAGACACCGCAAAAGGCGGCAGAGCCGTTCCTCGCGCCCGCGCGGGTCCGTCTCCGAGGTGGGAGTGGGCCGATTGCCGCCTTGCCACACCGCGCCCGTCAAGAGTTGCTCACGCGTAAAGGGGCGTCCGCGCATCGTGCTGCCTTGCGCCAATACGCGGAAGCGATAGATGCCGGAGAGCACAGCAAGGGTGCTTACTTCGAATGCACCAGGCTCCACTTCGACGAGTGAAAGCGTCGTTTGACTATCATCTGGACGAACGAGTTCTGCGCGCACGGTGGCGCGTCCGCTGACCGACAAACCGTACTCGGTCAGGATCGCGCGCAGCGTCAGCGTCGCGCCAGGTTCCAAGCCCGTCTGCGCGAGCCGCGCCCGCATGCGCAGGTTCGAATAACTCTGCACGAGAAAATTGTAGCGAATCCCATGCGCCGCGGCTTGGGCATAGAGGTCGGGATAGTTGTCGAGTCCCGCCAGATACCGCTTAAAGTACTTGTCGTCCACGGTGAGCACCGCCTGCCATTGGCCGGCCTGCGCCGTGCCTACGCCAATGGGAAGCGGCAGGCCGCTCCGATAATACGAAACGTTACTGCCCATGCCAAAACTAATCATCGGATGCGCGGCTGCAACGCCAGGATCAATCACGTCGCCGTTTGGCGTCTCGAGAAAATAGCGGATGCCAAAGGGCGCAGGGGTGAGTAGGATTGCGGTCGCCGTGATATCGGTTTCGTTGAGCCAAAAGGGAATACGATGTTTTTGCCCCGGCGCAATCCATCCTTCAGGATCGCGCACGATTTCGTTGTTGGTCACGCCCGCGAGGATTTGCTGATAGTACTTGGCGAGACGGAAATACGCGTCGCTGTTGAGATCGCCGGTCATGTACAAATAGCCGTTCGTGCTGTTGCACAAGGCGTACAGCGCGTTGGGATTCAGGACTTCGGGGCGTCCCAAGCCGATGGCGTACACGCGTTCGTTGATCATACTGCTCACGTCAGCGATATAACGCCGCGTGTAGGGTCCATGATTCTCCTGTCCATCCGTAAGCACCACCATCGCCTTCAGGTCATAACCGGTGACCGGCGATAGCAAACCGCTGGCGAAGGCGACTGCCTCGCCGATAGAAGTCCAACCGTTCGGATTGGGCGCATATGCAGATAGCTGCGCGTTGGCGAGGACGCGCCCGCCGCCGCTGACCGGCGTGACTCCCAACCCCGGATATGGATCGTGGTCAAAAGAAAAGATCGCGAGCGCGTTGTCGTCCTGAATGACATCCACGAACGGCGGCGCGGAGAATTGCAGCACGGTGCCGCGCGTGATGTTCGCGCCGATGCCCGAATCAAAGTTCATACTGTTGGATTGATCGAGCGCGAGCGCAACGACCACCGTTGGACGGTTGATCGTGTTGGCGGTAATGGGAATGTCCCACTGCTGCCCGGTTTGGGTGCAGCGGATGCGAACCGTACCCGTCGCCATATCGCCGTCGTTCGTGCCTTGGTAGGTGAACCAGACGCGCGCCTTCGGATCCACAAACGGATTGGCGGCGACGTTCGCTGAGATCACGCCGAATGTGGTGCCGGCGGGTCCTGACAGGACGGTCGGTCCGCTTACCACTTGCAAGTTCACCGTGTCACATGAATCGAGATCAAAGACCGCCGCGCGCAGCGCGGTTTCGCCTTCAGGCACATCGTTAAAGTTGATGACCGCTGTTTCGGGCGTGACGATCGGCGCGTCCACAATCCATCCAACCGGGTATTTGTAGGTATTGATAAGGCGATGATTGAGCATGTCACCCGGCGTTGCGGTAAAGGGTGGCATGGCGACGTCCAACGCCTGTCCGGCGGGTCCGCCGCTGGGGACGAATGGCTCGAGGGGGTGGCGCAGCTGCCACTGCGCCCAAAGCACGTCAATAAAGCCGTGATGCAAATAAAAGACGGGATCGGCGGGAGATGATGTGCCGCTCATCACGACGCCAACCCAGCCGTGCGGCGCATCGTGGATCGTTGGACTTTCCACAAGTCTCAAAAAGTCCGTAAAGTTTGTGGCATCCAACGCATCTTGCACATTTTGTGCAGTGGGCAAATTGCCGCTCAACGAGCGTCCGAGCCCCCACGCGCTGTCAAAGCCACCCAGGAAACTGGGATCCCAGAGACTAGAAGTGTTGGTATTGTCCACCGTCCAATCCCAATAGGGAATGGTGATGCGCGCGTCATACGTGCGGAGTTGATCCTCGAAACGACGCTGAAATTCGCGGTGCCAAGGAAAGAAGGACGACGCAAAGTGTGCATTGCTAAAGAAAGTGTTGTGGTCGTTCGCGAACTGGTCAATGATCCCCCGGCTTTTGAGATCGTACAGCGCCGCGACAAAGCGATTGCGCTCGTTCGTGGTCAGGTCGCGAAAGTTTTTACGACAGCGCATGGTTCATTCCTCCTCGTGTCCGCGCTTGCCCTTGGCACGCTTTGTCTTTAAGCGCTCGCGATAATCAACAAAGCGTTTGACCACCTCGAACAGCGAGGCGTGACGGTCGTAGGCGTAGGGCTCGAGATAAAAACGCCCCGAGCCGTCCTGCCCGAATTGAATCGGCTCATCGTCAAGGAACAACGTGCCGCGCTGCTCGATGTACGATTGACCGCGCTCGACCTCCTCGGGAATGCGAATGCGGTGTCCCTTGTATTCCTGGATTGATGTAGCCATTGGTGCTGTCTCCTTTCAGCTTTAGTTGGTAACTTTCTTGGGTACTTTTTGATTGTTGCCATAGTTCAGTTCCTCCATATTGAAGTCTGCTCGTGGCCGACGAGTGCGGCCTAACGCTCCGGTTCAGCGGCGGCGCGCTGGCGCCGTCCGCTGAACCAGTTGTTAGGCAGGACCCAGTTGAGTTGGTCGTTCACTGTGGGCCCGTGAATTGCTCCCGGCTCTCAATGCAAGCGCACGAACTTTCCGACAGATGGCACACCCTGCCCGCCCGCTCCCCGCACGAGGAACAGCATGTAGTAGCCATCGGGCGCGAGAGGATGCGGATGATTGCCGTTGGGTGCAACCACCGACAGGGTGTTCCCGCTGCGTGTGAAGTTCATTCCAACCACACGCTGTTCGGTGTCTGTCTGGTGCGTCACCGCCATCGGCCGGACGAGGACGACTCGATCGACGTCGGCGGCCTGCGGGCTGATGACCTCGAACGTCCGGTCATGGTGGATTAGTTCGGGGGCGCTGGTGATCACGGGTCGGGTGCCTGACGCGTGCAGATAGGGCGGGTTGAAGACTTCTACGCTGTAGCTGTCCTCGTCACCCGTGACCATGACCTGGCCCGATGGCAGCAGGAGCGCGACCGCGTGATAGGCTCGCCTGTAGGTCAGGGTGTCCATGGGCGTCCACGTATTCGAGAACGGATCGTAGATGGCGGACTCCTTCACCGGCGCGCCCACAGGCGTCTCGCCACCACACAGGAACGCCGTACCGTTGGGCAGGAGCACGAGATTCGCGTTGTTCCTGCCAGGGCCGGGGAGATCCGGCGTGGACATCCAGGACGGTGTGATGCTCGAGAAGTCGACGATCTCGGCAGTGTTCGTGCCGCCGCCGCAGACGACCAGGACCTTCGTGATGTAGCTGCCGGCGATCGGACCGATGAAGAGCGGCGCTGACATCCCCTTCACCCGATTGGCGGTGTCCATCATGACACCCGCACCGAGTCCGGCCCAACTTCCACTTGGCGGCGTCGTTGCCGGTAAGCTGAGGAGCCTGGAGTCGGTCGGCATGGTGCCGGTCCAGTTCGACGATCCGGCGTTGCCGAATCCCGTGGGCGTGTAGAGCACCTGGTTGTTGGGTAGCAGATGCAGGCCCGGATAAGTTTGGTTGAAGTCCAGCGGGTTGCTCAGCGACAGGCTTGAATTGGTTGGGCGGCAATGCGTTTTCGTAGAACATCTCGGCACTCGCGTCGTCCGGCCTGCCACCCACGATTCAACAGGCGCCCGCCGCCGAGCGAAAGCACGGTGGGGTACCATCTGGCTCTGTCCATCGACTGTGAAACCTGGGTCCACCTGCCATTCGTGCCCAGGTCGCGGTCGAACAGCCACCCCCTGTTCATGCCACTGGGCCCAGCGCCACCTCCCCCTGCAGTGAACAACCGACCGTCCGACAGGAACGCATGACCCGCGCAGTACAGGTTTTCGGTTGGCTGATTGTCCGGGGAGTAGAGGGCGGTCGCAGGGTTCGCGTCTGCCGGGCTCCACAGGTAGGTCGGGGGCAGGCCGGTGAAGTTGTGTCCGTGAGGGATCAAGAGCACGTGGCCGTTCTTCATCAGGGCAGCATGCACCGGCGCCTCGTGCTGGGCGTACAAGGGCGGGATGTCGAGGGGATCGTTCCAGTGGCCGGCGATGCGATGCTCGAACCAGTGGAGGATCGCCTCCCGTACACGATCCGGAATCAGCTCCCAAAAGTCCCGGAACCGATAGAAACCGAAAGGGCTATGAGCCTGGCGAGCGTGAAGAATCTGTGAGGCGACATCGATCTCGATGTGCAGGTTCTCGGCAATGTCCCGCATCCGCTCGGCATTATTGACCCTCTCCAGGATGCGCTGCTGCACCTTGATCTCCGGTGCGCCCTGGGCGCCGCGATTTACCCAATCATCAGTTGCCGCGGCCTCTTTCTGCGGTTTCGGTTCTTTTCCCATGATCTTGCCTCCTTTGGTTCACCTGCCTAACGCCGGCGCTCAGGCGCGGGCCGAGCGCGCAGCGCGAGGACCGTCGCCTGGAGCGCCTTGTTAGGCGCGCTGTAGCACAAGAAAAACATAACCGTAGCTTTCCTCGGAGACTCCAAAGATCTCGATCTCCCTGAGAGTCCCGGTTGCGAAATCTCTGACGGATAGGTCCGGATGGTTTGCGAGCGCTTTCGCGCGCGGCTCAAGAATGTCGTAGTAGCCTTCAATCCACGACTCTTTGGGAAGCGTATAGGTTGCAAGCACCTTGTATCCAGCGCCCTCCGCGACCGCGACATTCTGTTCAAGGGAGCGCATGTCCGGATAGCCGGAGCAGAAGAACTCCCTTACCACATCGGGAACTTTTTCCTTCAGCCATGACAACTCGCTGACAACCGCGAAACCTTCGGGAGCTAAGGCAGGGGCCCAGATCGCAAGTGCGTTAGCAAACCCGATGTTGTAGGCGGAGCCTTCGGACCAAAGGAGATCGATGCGCTGAAAGAGCGCAGGAATGTCTTTCATGTCCATGCAATGCGCATGAACCAGTTCATCCACGTTCTCGTCCTTAGCGCGCCTCATCAAGTCATTCAAGAACGGCTGGTAGGAATCAACGGCATGGACCGACAAACCGAGCTCCCTCGCGAGAACCAGTGTTTGGCGGCCCGCGCCGCACCCGGCATCCACGACGACACGAAACGCTCGCTTCGGGAGAAGCCGCAGGGCGTGCAGCGTGTGGACGTTTCCGCCTGGACCAAGTTTGTCCATGCCGCCGAAAAGGAGGCCAATCGGATCAGACGTGCTCACACCTGTAGCTCCGGTCTGCGCGCCTAACGGGTTGGCGCTGAGCCGCCGATGCCGAAGCGCTTGCGAGGAGCAGGCCGCCTACATCCGGCCGGCTCGAGCGCCCTGTTAGGCCGCGACCTGCACCGTCGCGTAGAAGTCCACCTGCCGAGCTGAGCGGCGTGGCCGCACCGCTCGGTGCCGCGGCCGCGGAGGTCGCAGGCCGTCCTCGCGCATCCCGCGCAGGTGCAGTTCGATTGCCTTCTCGATCCGCCGTAACGCTGAGTCGATCGTCTTCCCCGTCGCAACACAGCCTGGAAGGTCCGGCACGGACGCGCCCCAGTCACTGTCAGGATCCTTGTTGATGCGCACGAGATACTGCAGCTGCGTCATTTCTTCCCTCGCTTGAGACCCGCCTGACGCAGAACCGATGCGAGCGTCCCTTTCGGCATATCCTCACCAAGACCCCCGCTAACCGTAACGCGCCCCGGCTTGGTCAGATGTTTGAACTGCCGATGGCTTCCCTCAGTGACCGTCAGCCGCCATCCGTCTGCTTCGAGCAGACGAATCACCTCCCGTACCTTCATATCGACAGGATATCAGGCCCCGGCGTCGGCCTGCCAGATTCCAGCCATGTCGCCTAACGACCGGCGCTGGCCTCGAATGCCGCTTCCTCGACCCGCGTCAAGAAGTTCGTGAGCTGCCGAACGTACGCGGTCGTTTCTTCCAGCATGGCCACGTGCGAACTCTGCTCGAATACGGCAAGTTCAGAGCCCCTGATACCGTCATGAAGTGTCCGCGCGCAGGCCGATGGGATCTCATCGTAGCGGCCAACCGTGATGAGCGTAGGCACGTCGATCTCGTGAATGCGGTCACGCCGCTCCCAGTCCTTCAGATTGCCCACAACCGTGAACTCATTCGGCCCATTCATGGTCAGGTACACCGGATTGCCATCGAGATTCTCGACACTTCGCATGAGGCACGCCGGCCACGGTTCAAGGCGGCAGAGGTGCCGCTTGTAGAACTCCATTACCGCTGCTTGGTACTCTGGGCTCGTGAAGTCGCCGGTAGCCTCGTGGCGACCCATTACTTCCTGGGCGTCTTGCGGAAGCTGTCCCTTCAACGCTGTGGCCTCGGCGACAAATTGAGGCACGCTGGCTGATGTGCTCGCGAGAATGGCGCTGACGACACCCGCGGGCCGGCCCAACAGATACTCGATGGCCAACCACCCGCCCCATGAATGACCGAACAGATGCATGCGCGACAACCCAAGCGCACGACGCACCTCGTCGACCTCCGCGACAAATCGCTCGATTCGCCACAGCGCGGTGTCCTCGGGTCGATCCGAGCGCCCGCACCCCAGTTGATCGTAAAAGACTACCTGTCGCTGGGCAGCGAGAGCCTCCAGTGGCTCCAGATAGTCGTGGCCGGCACCGGGTCCTCCGTGGAGCAGAAGCACGGGGACTCCGCCGCTGCCAACGGCGCGGTACCACACGTGACCACCCTCAACCGAAACGACACCTTCGCTTCTGTTCAATGTCCGTCGTTCCTTCTGATCGCTCGATCCCGCCTTCGACGCCTAACGGGATAGCGCATCTGCTGCGGCCGAGGCCGCACAGTGAATGAAGGCAATTTCACGTGCTGCGGCGCGCTCGCAGACCGGCAGCAGCATGCGCGAGTTAGGCCGCACTCGGTCAAGGACGCAAGTCCCAGAACGACCCCGTCAGGCCCAGGTCGGCGAACAGGGCCTCGGTCTCCTCAAGCGTGCGGCGGCGCCACTCCGGCGCCCGGCGATCGGGGCCGTAATACGCGTCCGCGAGCCGCCAGACCTGCTCGGGCCTGAGGACCACGCCCCGGGGCAGCCCCCACTGCCCCAGCCAGCGCTCAACATGCTCCTCCGACCGGAAGAGCAGCATCGTCTTTCAGGTGAAGACGATGTCGTCCCACCACCGGCGGGCGGGGACGGCGAAATGCACCACACCGGCACTCCGGCCCATCCGCCATCCAGTCGACTCGCACGTCATCGCCTCGCCGCAGCAGCCGCACGCCGTCCGGATTTGCCCGGGTTGGCGCAGCATCGCCGGAATGCCCAGGGCATCCCAAATGCAGTTCCCATACGCGGTGTGGCCGGGCGTTTCGACCACAAACGGGGTGGGGACCGCGGAGAAGGGGTTAGCCATGAGAATTTCGCCGCTCTCCCCTTGCAGCACGAGGACGCGCCCGGCCGCCAACCGCGCCAAGCTGGAGCGCACCTCCTCCGCCGGCAGGCCACTCGCGCCGCCCAACTCGGCCACCGAGGGAGGCGTGCCCCGCCGCAGGGTCGCATCGTAGACGTAGGCCCGCATGCGGGCATCGACATCCGGAGACGCTGCCGCGCTCATCGTTTCCTCCCCCTGTGCGGCCTAACGGCAGGCATAACCCGCGCGCGAGCGCGTCGGGCTCATGCCGGTGTTAGGCCGTAAGGCGCGACCGCTGCCGGAAAGTGAGGAAGCATCGACGGCGCCTCGCTGAGCATAGGGGACCCTAGTGGGGAGCAACGGGATTTGCCGTGTAGGAGGCGTTCACAAACTTCCACGCGCCATTCACCTGCAGCAGCGTGAAGTAGTCGATGATGTGGGAACGGACCTGGCCGTCCACGACGATGGTGGCATCGGCCCTGACGAACGCCAATTGACCGTCCTCGACGTGCACCGTGAAGTGCTTGACTGGTTCGCGAAAGCGCGTGCGAGTCGTCCGGGCCTTGATGACCGTGAACCACTCGTCGAATGTCTGCGTCGACGTGACCCACCTCCCATCGCGGCGCGAGGCGATGCCAATGTTCGCCTTGGGCGCGAACATCGGCGGTAGAGCGTCGAGGTCGCCGTCGCCGACGGCAGCCAGGAAGCGCTCGACAAGGGCTATGACCGCCTCTTCGTCCAGAACGGTCTTGTTATCCTCTGTTGACATAGCGAACTCTCTTTCTCGATGCGCCTCCCGTGCTTCGTCCCGCTCGACTATTTCTCGACAGTCGGGCGACACAAGTCAGAGAGAGAGTTGCCTACTGGTGCGATTCGCACTGGCGGCCTAACGGATCAGCGAATGACCTGCGGCGCAGCCACCGGAGCTAACCATGCCCGCCGTCGCTCGCCGCATGGACTAACATTCCAGGTTCAGGAGGCCGCCGCGCCGTCAGGTCCATTCGCTTGTTAGGCGGCGGATCACCGACGTCGGACTCTCTTCGCGAGGTCTCGCCATACCGATAGGTCCCAGGTAGCATTGGCAGCAGCGCTCGTCGACGGTGCCACGAACAGAACCGTTCTCCCAATCCGAGGGTGTTGCACGCCGAAGTCAACGTGACGGGCGCGGAAGAACTCGCGGGCCGCCCGCTTGCCGTTGAAGCAGAGGTACCGGGGCTGATACGTGATGATCGTCGCGCGGAGCCGAAAACTAGCCGCCCTCCCGAACCTGATTGCGTCGTCGTTGCCCGCCTGGTCCTTGACGAGGTCGGTGAGGCCAATGCCGTACTCCAAGAGACGCTGGTATTCGACGGGCTCGAGTTGGCGGTCAGTGAGACCCACCTCAGCTAGGGTGCGCCAGAACTTGTTTCCGGGTCCCGCATAATACAAGCCGCGTGCCGCGGATCGGGTACCGGCGGCTGCTCCGCAGATCACGAGATCGAGGTGTCGCTGGAGCAGGTCTTGAAGCATCTCGTTCCGCTACGCCGCCGCCTAACGGACTGGCGCTAAGCTGCGGCCGACGGGCTGGCGGGCGCAAGGAGGCTCTCGATGAGGCACGGCGGCTGGCCGGTGAGAAAACGCAAGTCTTCCTTACTTGTTCCCGGCCGCCAGCTTCAGCGCCGGGTTAGGCGCCCGCCGCTGCCTCACTTGTCCATTGCGCCGGAATCGAAGATCACAGCTTCCTGCCCGACTTCTACTTCGCCGTATTTGAGGTCGCCAGCGCGTTCGTACACGTGTAGGACAGCGCCGGTACCGGTCTGTCGTGTGTCGACAAGTCGGAAGCTGCCCGGGATTGTGCCTTCGGCGAAAAGGCGTTTGCCGGTGCCGATAACCACAGGGAACTGCCAAAGGCGAAGCGTATCGACAAGATTGTGCTTGAGCAGTGTTTGCAGGAGGTTGCCGCTGCCGTGGACCTGAATCTCGGCACCCTCCTGTACCTTAAGCTTCGCCACCTCCTCGGCTACATCACGCTTGAGCAGGTGGGAATTGTTCCAGTTGACCTTATCGAGCGTGCGCGAAGCGACGTACTTTGGGCCGGTGTTGAGGGCCGTAGCAATCTCGTCCGCGGGGTCGGTGGACGTGGGCCAAGAAGCCGCGAAGATCTCATAGGTCTTGCGACCGAGAAGGAAAGCACCGGCTCGCTTGGTCCACTCGGTCATGAGTGCACCAAACTTCTCGTCGGAATAGGGAACTAACCAGCCGCCGTGCCGGAAGCCGCCCTCGCGGTCCTCGTTGGGGCCGCCGGGCGCCTGCATGACGCCGTCCAGAGTCAGGAAGGTTCCCACAACCAACTTTCTCATGTTCTTCTCGTCCTCCAACAACGGGTTTCGCGGGCGCCTAACGATCGCGCTCAGCGGCCGGCCCGGGCGGCCCGCTGAAGCGCGCAGTTAGACAGGCCTTTCACCTCCGGTTTCCAGTACTGAAAGGCCACGGCAGATCTTCCGAGCCAGCAGATTCGAGATCTCGCCATGGCGCGGCACCGCCTGACGGCGCCGGTCACCGGATTCGTCCAAAGCGAATGCGACTTCCCTTCCCGCTTCAAGTGACAACCATGCCTCCTGAGATACCGAAGCAGGTCGCCTCGCTTCACCT
>Ga0187893_10012156_pt1 | contig 12288 bp, 16 predicted proteins | sample MA1701074metaG_FD_139574 | JGI IMG/M metagenome (GOLD analysis project Ga0187893, IMG submission 139574) | White microbial mat communities from a basaltic lava cave in the Kipuka Kanohina Cave System on the Island of Hawaii, USA - MA170107-4 metaG ... | reverse complement strand
GCTTGGCGACCTTGTTGCCCACGGTGTCCATGCGCCACGCGGCGTGCAGCACCATGAGACGCGTGCTGTTGATCATGATGCGCGCTTCGGCGATGCGCTCGCGCGTCACGCCCTGCTCGGCGACCGTGCGGCCGAAGGCGACGCGCTGCGTTGCGCGCTTGCACATCTTCTCGAGCGCCCGCTCGGCCTGCCCGATCGAGCGCATGCAGTGATGGATCCGTCCCGGCCCGAGCCTGCCTTGCGCGATCTCGAAGCCGCGGCCCTCGCCGAGCAGGATGCTGGAAGCGGGCACGCGCACGTCCTTGAACTCGATCTCCATGTGGCCGTGCGGCGCGTCGTCGTAGCCGAACACGTTCAGGTGACGCAGGATCGAGATGCCCTTGGTGCCCGCCGGCACGAGGATCATCGACTGCTGGCTGTGGCGCGAGCTGTGGTCCGGGTTGGTCTTGCCCATGACGATGTAGATCTTGCAGCGCGGGTCGCCGGCGCCGGAAGACCACCACTTGCGCCCGTTGATGACGTACTCGTTGCCCTCGCGCTTCATGTGCATCTGGATGTTGGTCGCATCCGAGGAAGCGACCGCGGGCTCGGTCATGAGAAACGCCGAGCGGATCTTGCCTTCGAGCAGCGGGTCGAGCCACTGCTTCTTCTGCTCTTCCGTCCCGTAGCGCTCGAGCGTCTCCATGTTGCCGGTGTCGGGCGCCGAGCAGTTGAAGACTTCCGGCGACCAGGAGACGCGGCCCATGATCTCGCAGAGCGGCGCGTACTCGAGGTTGGAGAGGCCGCCGCCGGCGACGCGGTTCGATTTCGGCAGGAAGAGGTTCCACAGGCCGGCGGCCTTCGCCTTCGGCTTCAGCTCCTCGATGATCGGCACCGGCTCCCAGCGCTTGTCGCTGCGGACATGGGCGTAGTACTTGTCCTCGTTCGGGTAGATGTGCTCGTCCATGAACGCGGCGAGCTTCTTCTGCAGGTCCTTCGTGCGCTGCGAGTACTCGAAATCCATCGCTGCTCTCCTATGCGGCTCGTTTCAGTATGCTTTCGACCTTGCGCCAGCCGAGCTCGGCGAGCGCTTTCGTCCTCGCGCCGGATTCCGCGGCATGCGTCGAGGCCGCGGTGCCGTCGACCACGCGCTTGACGATCCCCTGCAGGATCGCGGCGATGCGGAACAGGTTGTAGGCGATGTAGAAGTCCCACACCGACGGCGCGATCGGCTGGCGGCCGAAGCGCTTGCAGTACTTGTCGATGTAGCTCTGCTCGGTCGGGATGCCGTAGCGCTCGAAATCGAGGCCCGCGATGCCGCGGAACTGGCCCGGCGGGATGTGCCAGCTCATGCAGTGATAGGCGAGATCGGCCATCGGGTGGCCGAGCGTGGAGAGCTCCCAGTCGAGCACGGCGAGGATGCGCGGCTCGGTCGGGTGAAAAATGGTGTTATCCAGGCGATAGTCGCCATGCACGATCGTCGTCTCGTCGCCCGGCGGGATGTTCTTCGGCAGCCAGTCGATCAGGTTGTCCATGGCCTCGATTTTCTCGGTCTCCGAGGCCCGGTACTGCTTGATCCAGCGGGCGATCTGGCGCTCGATGTAGTTGCCCGGCCGCCCGAAATCCTCCAGTCCGACCTTGCGGTAGTCGACCGAGTGCAGCAGGGCGAGCACGCGATTGAGCTCATCCCAGATCGCGAAGCGCTCCGGTTTCTCCATGCCGGGCAGCGTCTGGTCCCAGAGCACCCGCCCCTCGACGCAATCCATGACGTAGAACGCGGTACCGATCACGGCGTCGTCCTCGCAAAGGATGTAGGGCCTCGCGACGGGAAAGCCGATCCTGTGCAACGCGCTGATCACTTTGAACTCGCGGTCGACCGCGTGCGCCGAAGGAAGGAGCTTCCCTGGCGGCTTGCGGCGCAGCGCGTAGCGCCTGCCGCCGGCGCTGACGCGGTAGGTGGGATTGGACTGCCCGCCCTTGAACTGCTCGACCTGGAGCGGGCCCTTGAAGCCCTCGACGCGGTCCTTCAGGTAGGCCTCGAGGCGCGCCTCGTCGAAACGATGCTTCTCCGCGACCGGCTTGACGCCGACGAATTGGTCCGACATGGGAGGGAGAATCCTAACCGAATCGGTAGAATGCGGGGGATGAAAACGAAGTTTGCGGTCCGGCAAACGAAGTTTGCCGTCAAGCATCTCAAGGCCTCGCAATTCAAGAAGCGCGGGCTCCGAAACTACTTCGAGTACCGGGACCTCGGCATCAAGAAAGCGACCCGCGGCAAGGTGATCGCGCACGTGATCCGCGCGCGTCCCGGCAAGGCGCCCCACGGCCAGTGGCACCGGCACCACTGCGACGTGCAGTTCGTCTACGTGCTGAAGGGCTCGGCGGTGTTCGAGTACGAGGGCGTCGGGAGGGTGACGATGAAAGCCGGCACCTGCTTCTACCAGCCGCCCGGCATCCGCCACCGCGAGATCCGGCATTCGAAGGACCTCGAGCTGATCGAGATCGTCGCGCCGGCGAACTTCAGGACAGTTTCGGCGGAGAAACCTGCAGCCAGAAAGTCACCGGCCCGTCGTTGACCAGGCTGACCTTCATGTCGGCCCTGAAGGTTCCGGTTTTCACTCTGGAATGTTTTTCCTTCACGTGAAGAACAAAGCGAGAAAATAACTGCTCCCCCTGCTCAGGTGGAGCGGCGCTCGAGAACCCTGCCCGAGTTCCCTTCTTCGTGTCCGCCGCAAGAGTGAATTGCGGGACCGCCAGCAACTCACCCGAAACATCGATGAGCGAGAGGTTCATCTTGCCTTCGGCGTCCGGAAAAATCCGGTAGCTCAAGACCTTCTCCGCGAGCCGCGCCGCCTCCGCCTCGCCGTCGCCGCGCTCGACGCCGATGAGCGCGAGGATGCCGCGGCCGATCGCGCCCACGGTCTCGCCGCCGACAGCGACGCGCGCCTCGGCAACTCTCTGAATGAGAGCGATCACTTACGCGATGATGTCGGGAATGAGCCGGTCGCGCAGGCGCGCGATCGAGTCCTTGAGGTAAAGCTTGCGTTTCTTGAGGCGGCGCAGCTGCAGCTGGTCCTGGGTGGGTCGCTCCGAGAGGCGCGCAATCACGTCATCGAGGTCATGGTGCTCCACCTCGAGCGCGGTGATGCGCGCCTTGATCGAAGCCCGTTCTTCCTCGGTCAGCGACTGGTTTCCCAAACGCCTTCCTTTCCGGGGTTTCCGCGCCGTCGCGCGGGACTAGTGCCGATTCCTGACCAAGCTTTTCACTTTGCCGCCACGCCGGGTCGTGACAAAGTGCCGCGCCCCGGGAGGCGTAATCACGCATCCTATAATACTGCGCAGGGGAAGGGAACGGCGCCAGAAGACGCCATGCGTCGCAACGATCACGATGTCACCGACAGGATTCGCACGACCGACCTGAAGCAGGTCGCCGGCGAGGTCTTGCGCCTGTACCACGCCCTCTACGACGGAACGCCCTCGGCCAACGGCGGGAGCCCGGGCGAGGGACTCGAGCAGGCGTTCGCCGACCTGGAGAAGCTCTACCACGGCGAGCATCCCGAATACCTGCCCTGCGACACCGAGTACCACGATATCCAGCACGTGCTGGACGTGACGCTGGCGATGGCGCGGCTGCTGGACGGGTACGAGCGCAGCCGCAATGGTGGATCGCGCTCGCGCGATAGCGGCTCCCCGCCCCTGCCCGCCGCATGCTTCGCTCTAGGCGTGATTACCGCGCTCTTCCACGACTTCGGCTACCTGCGCAAGAAAAACGACCGGCGCCATCGCTACGGCGCCGAGTACACGCTTACTCACGTGACGCGCGGCTCGAAGCATCTGCGGGAGTACCTGCCGAAGCTCGGCCTGAAGAAATACGCCAACGCCGGCGCGACGCTGGTGCACTACACCGGCTACGAGCGCCCGGCCGAGTCGATTCCGCTGAACGACACGCTGCTGCGCCGGGTCGGCCACATGCTCGGCACCGCGGACATCATCGCGCAGATGTCAGACCGCTGCTACCTCGAGAAGTGCCGCGACCGGCTCTATCCCGAGTTCGTGCTCGGCGGCCTGACCAGGCGCAAGCTGCCGAGCGGCAAGACGCAGATCGTCTTCAGCTCGGGCGACGACCTGGTGCACAAGACGCCCGGCTTCTACATGAACGCCGCCAAGCGCCTCGACCTGCAGCTCGCGCGCGCCTACGAGTACGCCGAGCGCCACTTCAAGGGGCAGAATTTGTACCTCGAGGAGATGCAGAAGAACGTGCGCTACGCGCAGGCGATCGCGGATGCGCCGAACACCGAGATGCTGCGCCGGGCGCCGCCCTCGACCCTGAAAGAGGGCGTCGAGCCCTACCCGAAAGACCTCGTTATCCGCTAGGCCGCTAGTACGAGCTCTTGTTCCTGAAATACTCCATCCGGTCGATCGAACGGATGGTCAGGTCCTTTACCTGCGCGCCCTGCAGCACCTTGACCGGGACATCGACGCCGGCCGCACCGCGCCCCCAGACCTTGCGATAGAACGCCTCGAGCGAGGAGACCTGCTCGCCGCCGACACCGATCACGATGTCGCCGCTCTTCAGCCCCGCCTTGTCGGCCGGACTGTCGGGCGAGACACGCGCGACGAAGAGCCGCCCGCGCGCCTCCTCGGCATTCACGCCAAGCCAGGGCCGCACCGGGCCGGAGGCCTTGCCGCGCGCGATCAGGTCCTCGAGGATGGGCTTGAGCAGGTCGATCGGCACGAACAGGTTGCCCGGCGACGGCGTGCCGCCGCCCGCGGCGTCGTTTACGATCAGCGAGCCGAGGCCGAGAAGCTCGCCCTTCGGGCCGATGAGCGACGCGCCCGACCAGTTCATCACCGGCGGGTAGGTGAAGATCGCCGAGTCGAGGTGGTACTCCCAGCTGCCCGAGAACGGCCGGCGCGAAACGACGTGCACCAGATTCACCCCGTCGCTGCCGCCGTAGTGGGCGGCGAGCACCGGCGCGCGCTCGCCGAGCGAGCGCGCATCGCCGAGCGCGAGCGGCTTGCCGCCGAGCGGCGCGAGCAGCTTGAGCAGGCCAAAGCCGCTCGCGTGGTCGTAGCCGGCCACGATCGCAGGCACCGACTTGCCGTCGGCGCCGGTCACCTCGACCGTCTGCGCCTCGATGATGAGGTAGCCGATGGTGGCCACGTAGCCCGGCCGCACCAGCACGCCCGAGCCCTCGCGCTGCGGGCCGAGCGTGGCGAGGCTGCGCGCGTTCGGGATGATCTTCGCTCGCACGCGCACGATCGCCGAGAGCGTCTCTTCTGCGGCCGCGTCGAGCTTGCCCTTGTCCTGCGCGGCGGGCTGTCCGGGAAACAGTGCCGGCGGCAGCGCGAGCAGCATCAAGGCGAGAAACCGGCGTGTCATCATTGCGGCCTCCTGTCGAGAGAGCGCCCTCCGCCCCTACCCCTATTGTGAGACTGATCAGCTGGAACATCCAGTGGTGCCGCGGAATGGACGGCAAAGTCGATCCCGACCGCATCGCGCGCGTGGCGAAAGACATCGCCGACCCGGACCTGTGCTGCTTCCAGGAGGTGGCGGTCAACTACCCCGACCTCGACGCCGCGCACGACCAGCCGGCACTGCTCGCGGCGGCCCTTCCGGGCTACAGCACCCATTTCGCCGTCGCGGTCGACACGCCCGACGATAGCGGGACGACTGCAGGCGGCCGCAAGAGATTCGGCAACCTGGTCCTCTCGCGCCTGCCGGTGCGCCAGGTCTTCCGCCACTCGCTGCCCTGGCCTGCCGAGGCCGGCAGACCTCACATGCCGCGCGTCGCGCTCGAGACGGTGATCGAAGCCCCTTTGGGCCTGGTCAGCGTCTTCACCACGCACCTCGAGTTCTACTCGGCGAAGCAACGCGCCGCGCAGGTCGAACGCCTGTGCGAGCTGAAAGCGGAAGCGGCCGCGCATTCTGCGGCGCCCGCCGTCGACAAGGACAAGGACAGCGGGCCGTTCAAGCCCTTTGCGCGCCCCGCGAACGCGATCCTCACCGGCGACTTCAACATGCGGCCGGAGGATCCGCTCGTCGCGCGACTGAACGAAGTCTGGCGCGACGCCTGGGCCATGGCGAATCCCGGCAAGCCGCACGACCCTACCTTCTGCCTCCATGACGATTCGTTCTCGAAAGCGCCTTATTGCTGCGACTTCATTTTTGCGTCGAGGGAACTGGAGAAAAGCATCAAGGCAGTCCGCGTCGATGCCAGAACCAGGGCCTCGGACCACCAGCCGGTGATCCTCGAGCTGCGGGACTAGGCCTTGACCCGGCCCTCGATGCGCCCGCGCAGCGCCTCGACGCGCGCGCGGTTGACGCCGAAGTCGCGCCGGCCGACGCGCGAGGCCGAGCGCACGTGCAGGACGCCCGCGCCCGCGTCGTAGGTCAGCTCCAGGTCGTCGACGAAGCGCATGAGCTTCGAGCGGAACTCGGCGTACAGATAGTTACCCTCGTGCTGGATGACGATTGCGCGCTCCATGCCTTCGATCGCCTTGCGCGCGGCGGCCATCGCCTCGAGCGCGCTCCCCTTGAAGGCAATCGGCGCGATGTAGTGCTCGGCGTCGCTCGGATCGGCCTGGCTCGAGACGCAGTTCGGCGTGCGCTTGCAACGCGGCAGCTTGCCGCCATCCTTCAAGCCGAGATCAGTGGGTCGCTTCCAGGAAAACACCGTGTCCCCCGTTGCGGTGGCGACGTGCAGCGCGAGCCCCGCGACCGCGCCCGCCACCAGCAGCGCGACCGCGACCAGAAAACGTCTCACGCCGCGTTTCATCGCGCATGTCACCTCACGACGGCCGATGTTACCATCGCCGCCAGAGGAGAATCGCCATGGCGCAACCGACTCCGCAACAATTCGCCGAGCTGCTGATCGGCATCGCTCGCGCTCAGGCCGCCGTCATCAACGGGCTGGAAAACGAGCTCGCCGGCGTGCGCAGCGGCCGCATCGTTCCCTCGCTGCAGAACGCCGCGCACCTGCGCGACCATCCCGATCCGACGCTCGTCGACCTGCCGGTGCGCGTGCTGCTCGCGAGCTTCGGCCGCGCCGGCCCGGATGCCGCGGCGATCACGCGCGATCTGGAAAGACTGTTCTCCGGCGTGGCGCCTGCGCCGGCGGCCGCTCCTGCGACTGCGCCTGCACCGGCCGCGGCAGCCGCACCGGCCGCCGACGGCGGCGACGCGCTGGATTTCAGCAAGCCCGCCTAGAAATCCTTCGGCTCGGCAGGAAAGTTCGGCTTGCGCTTCTCCCTGAGCGAGGCGACCCCTTCCTTCGCCTCCGGGCCGGTAAAGCCGAGCATCTCCAGGGCAAGCGATGCGTCGAACGAGGGTCCCGCCATGCGCAGCCAGTTGTTCAGGCTCCACTTCGTCCAGCGCAGCGCGGTCTGCGCGCCTGCGGCGAGCTTGCGGGCGACCTCGAGTGCTTTGTCGTTGAGTTGATCTTCTTCACAGCACATCGAGATCAACCCGATCCGCTCCGCCTCCTCGCCCGAGACCTGTTCGCAGAGCAGCAGGTAGTACTTCGCCTTCGCCATGCCGCAAAGCAGCGGCCAGACAATCGCCGCGTGGTCGCCCGCGGCGACGCCGAGGCGCGTGTGGCCGTCGATGATGCGCGCGTTCTTCGCCGCGATCGACACGTCCGCAAGGAGGCCCGCGACCAGCCCGGCGCCCACCGCCGGCCCGTGCATCGCCGAGACGATCATCTTCGAGCAGTTGATGATGTTGTAGACGAGGTCGCGTGCCTCGCGCCAGACGCGCGCGCGCGCGTCGAAGTCCTGCGTGATTCGCTCGACCATCGCGAGGTCGCCGCCCGCCGAGAAGCCCTTGCCGATGCCGCGCAGGATCGCGACGCGCGTCTCGGGGTCGCGGTCGACGTCCAGCCACACGCCGGCCAGCTCCTTGTGCAGGCGCGCGGTGGCGGTCGAGAGCTTGCCCTCCTCGCCCATCGCGATCTCCAGGACGCCGGGCTCGACGCGCCGGATTTTCAGGTCCTTGTACTTAGAGTAGTCCATCGGGCCATTCTACAATTCCGCCCATGCGAACCCCGGACGAGCGCTTCGCGAATCTGCCCGGATTCTCCTGGCCGCCGAATTACCTCGAGTGGAACGGTTTGCGCGTGCATTACGTGGATGCGGGCGCAGGCCCCCGGACGCTGCTCTGCCTCCACGGCGAGCCCACCTGGAGCTACCTGTATCGCAAGATGATCCCGCCTTTCGTGGCGACCGGGTACCGCGTCCTCGCGCCCGATTTCATCGGCTTTGGACGTTCCGACAAGCCCGAGGACGAGAGTTTCTACACTTTCGACCGGCATCGTGACTTTCTTCTCTGGTTTATCGAGACGCTCGGCGTTAAGAATGTGACTCTCGCGGTACAGGACTGGGGAGGCTTGCTGGGCTTGACGCTGCCGATGGAAATGCCGGAACGCTTCGAGCGGCTGCTCGTCATGAACACGGGCCTCGGCACGGGCGACGTGCCGCTCGGCGAGGGTTTCCTCGCCTGGCGCGCATACGTGGCGAAGACACCGAACCTGGATTGCGCGAAGCTTCTCGCGCGCGCCTGCCCGCACCTGAGCGCCGGCGAGGCCGCCGCCTACGAGGCGCCCTTCCCCGATGCCGCCTCGAAAGCGGGCGTGCGCCGCTTCCCGGCGCTCGTGCCCGACCGGCCCGATGCGCCGGGTGCGGCAATCTCGCGCCGGGCGCGCGAGTGGCTCTCGAAATCCTGGCAGGGCGAGACCTTCATGGCGGTCGGCGCAAAAGATCCGGTGCTCGGGCCGCCGGCGATGCAAGCGCTGCGCAAGCTCATCCGCGGCTGCCCGGAGCCGTGGCTCCACCCGGAAGGAGGCCACTTCCTGCAGGAATGGGGCGAAGACGTCGCCAGCGAGGCGCTCAGGCAATGGACATGAAAGTGATGGATGTGAACTTCGACGAGATCGCGCGCGCGCACGAGCGCATCCGCGAGGTCACGCGCCGGACTCCCGTGCTGACCTCGGGAACGGTCGATGCGCTCACCGGCGCGAAGGTGTTCTTCAAGTGCGAGAACTTCCAGAGGATGGGCGCGTTCAAGTTCCGCGGCGCATACAACGCGATGGCGCAGCTCACGAACGACGAGAAGCGCCGGGGCGTGGTCGCCTACTCCTCGGGCAACCACGCGCAGGCGGTGGCGCTCGCCGGCCAGCTGCTCGGCGTGCGCGCCACCATCGTCATGCCGGAGGACGCGCCGCAGGTGAAGCTCGAGGCCACACGCGGCTACGGCGCGGAGATCGTCACCTATGACCCGAACTCGGCGGCGCGCGACGAGCTCGCGCACAAGCTCGCGCACGATCGCGGCCTGACCGTGATCCCGCCTTTCGACAACCCGCACATCGTTGCCGGGCAGGGGACCGCCGCGAAGGAGCTGATCGAGGACGCGGGCCTGCTCGACCTCCTGCTCGTGCCCTGCGGCGGCGGCGGCCTCCTGTCGGGCTGCGCGATCGCGGCCAAGCACCTGAATTCCAAGTGCCGCGTGGTCGGCATCGAGCCCGCCAACGGCGACGACGCGACCCGGACCTTCCACACCAAGACGCTGCACACGGTGAAGAACCCGGAGACCATCGCCGACGGCGCGCGCACGCCGTCCCTGGGCAAGCTGACGTTTCCGCTCGTCATGAAGTACGTCGACGACATGCTCACCGTATCCGACGAACAGCTGCTGAAGGCGATGTTCTTCCTCTGGGAGCGCATGAAGCTCGTGATCGAGCCGACCGGCGCGCTCGGCGCCAGCGCGCTGTTCGAGAAGAAGCTCGGCGAGGTCCGCGGCAAGCACGTCGGCATCATTCTCTCGGGCGGCAACGTCGATCTGCACTGGGCAGCGAAGCGCCTGCTGGCAAAATAGCGGGGTGAAGGCAGTCGAGATCACCAAGCCGGGCGCGCCGGAGGTCCTCGTCGTCGCCGAGCGGCCGAAGCCGGAGCCCGGGCCGGACGAGATTCTGGTCAAGGTCGCGGCGGCGGGCGTCAACCGGCCCGATGTGCTGCAGCGCATGGGCAACTACCCCGTGCCGCCCGGAGCTTCCGATATTCCCGGCCTGGAGATCGCGGGCGAGGTCGCGGCCTGCGGCAGCGCGGTCGCGCGCTGGAAACCGGGCGACAAGGTCTGCGCGCTCGTCGCCGGCGGCGGCTACGCCGAGTACTGCACGGCGCCCGAGGCGCAGGCGCTGCCCGTGCCGAAGGGCCTCTCGATGCCGGAGGCGGCGTCCCTGCCGGAGACCTTCTTCACCGTCTGGTCGAACGTCTGGGACCGCGGGCAGCTCAAGCCGGGCGAAACGCTCCTCGTGCAGGGCGGATCCTCCGGCATCGGGGTCACCGCAATCCAGATGGCCGCGGCGATGGGCAATACTGTCTATGCCACCGCGGGCTCGGATGAGAAATGCGCAGCGTGCGAGCGCCTTGGCGCCAAGACAGCCTTTAACTACAAGACAGAGGATTGGAGCAAGGAACTCAAAGGCATCAACGTCATCCTGGACATGGTGGGCGGAGACTATTTGCCCAGGGAGCTGAAGTGCCTGGCCGATGACGGCCGGCTCGTCTTCATCGCCTTCCTGCGCGGCGTCAAGGCCGAGCTCGACATCTTCGAGGTGATGCGCAAGCGCCTCGTCGTCACCGGCTCGACGCTGCGCCCGCGCCCGGTCGAGTTCAAGGGGGCGATCGCGAAGAACCTGCGAGAGAAAATCTGGCCGTTGATCGAGGCCGGCCGCATCAAGCCCGAGATCTACAAGACCTTTCCGCTCGCCAGCGCACGTGATGCACACCGCCTCATGGAGAGCTCGCAGCACATCGGCAAGATCGTGCTGACGCTCTAGGCAAGCGCCTCCTCGTCCCTGGCGGCTTCTTCCTTGAGCCAGGAAACGAAATCGGCCACTTCCTTGCGCTCGCCCGCGTTCCGGGCGAGGACGGCGAAGTAGGCCCGCGCCGGGTCGGCGCTCTTCTTGAAGGGCGCGACCAGCTCGCCCGTTTCCATTGCCTCGCGCACGAGCGGGCTCCTGCCCAGCGCCACGCCGTGGCCGGCGATCGCCGCCGGAATGATCTGGTCGTAGCCGGAGAAGAGCAGGTTCCCCGCGGGTCTCAGGTCGGTCTGGCGCACGATCTCGAGCCAGGTGCGCCAATGGAGCCACGGATGGCGGCCGTCCGGGTCGTCGTACTGGAGCAGCACGTGGTGGCGCAGGTCCGCGGGCTCACGCAGGGGCCGCTTCGGATCCTTTAGCAACCTGGGGCTGCAGACCGGGAAGACGCGCTCGCCGAAGAGGCGCACCGCATCGGGCCCGGAGAGCGTCGCCGGACCGTGGCGGATGGCGAGATCCAGGCCGTCGCGCTCGAGGTCCATCACGCGCGCGTCCGCGCTGATGCGCACGTCGACATCGGGATGCGTGCGCGTGAAGCCCGCGAGCCGCGGAATCAGCCAAAGCGAAGCAAGCGATTGCGTGGTCGTCACCGCGAGCGTGCGCCGGCCGACGGTCGCGCGCAGCCGGTCGGTCACGCCGCGCATGGTCGCGAGCACCTGCGCGGCCGCCGGGTAGAGCACCTGCCCCGCCTCGGTGAGCGCGAGCGCGCGATGGCGGCGCTGGAACAGGCGCACGCCAAGTTGCTCCTCGAGCTCCTGGATTTGCCGGCTCACCGCCGACTGGCTGAGGTAGAGCTCGGCACCCGCCTTGGTGAAGGACAGCAGCCGGGCGGCGGCTTCGAAACCCTTCAATAAATCAAGGGACGGCAGCCTCGGCTGGCCGCGGGTGGACGGTTCTGACATTCCCATATTGCATCCAATCCTTGAGTTTTTACCGTTTGATGCACTGCCGGCAAGAATGCACCATTCGCATGTCAAACGCAAGGAGATAGCGATGAAAGCGACACCCGTAGAGGACCTCAAGATCGACCCGGACACGCTGGCCGTGCTGAATGCGCGGGCGCGCAGGGCGCGCTCCGAGTTCGTTCACAGCCTGGTGGTCCGCCTGATCCACCGCCTGACGCCGCGCATTCATCTGCGGCGCGTCGGCACGCACTGGGGGTGATATGAACCTCGAACTCGCCTCCGCCGCCCTGCGGCTCGCCCGCGGGCAGATACTCAAGGTTCGCAACGGCGCCGGCAGCACGGTGTGCGCCCGCGAAGGCACGGTCTGGATCACCGAGGAGAACAGCGGCGACGACGTTCTGCTCGCCCCCGGCCAGTGCTTCCAGCTGCAGAAGGGCGGCGTCGCCGTCCTGCAGGCTTTCGACGATGCTTCGGTTTCCTTCGCCTGAGGGCCTGAGCGCCGACGCCTGGCGGCTGCGGGACGGTTCCGC
>Ga0187893_10012155_pt1 | contig 12289 bp, 12 predicted proteins | sample MA1701074metaG_FD_139574 | JGI IMG/M metagenome (GOLD analysis project Ga0187893, IMG submission 139574) | White microbial mat communities from a basaltic lava cave in the Kipuka Kanohina Cave System on the Island of Hawaii, USA - MA170107-4 metaG ... | reverse complement strand
TCAAACAACAGATCAAATTTTAAAGGATCTACAGAAGTGATACCAAGACAATAACACACTGTTGAGTTAGCGGCAGATCCCCTTCCCTGGCATAATATTTTTTTCTCCCTTGCATAACGCACAATATCATACACGGTAAGAAAATAAGATGCATAATTCATCTGTTCTATAAAGGTCATTTCATGTTTAATAGTTGCAATTGTCTTTTCCGGTACCACATCACCAAACCTTTCCTTTGCTCCATGCCATACAAGTTCAATCAATGATTCCTGTGGTGTTTTGCCTGCTGTGGTAATTTCTTCGGGATAAACATAATGCAAACTGTCAAGACTAAATTTACAAGCCTCTGTAATTTCCTGTGTGCGCATGATGGCGTCAGGATATTGACGAAACAAACGGATCATTTCATCTGGTGGTTTTAGATATCTTTCTGCGTTTTCCTGCAGTTTATAACCGGCGTTATAGATGGTACATTTTTCACGGATGCAGGTCAGCACATCCTGCAACTCACGGCGGGCAGGATTATGATAGTGTACATCATTTGTTGCAACAAGGGGGATATTGTATTTCTTTCCAAGTTGTGATAGCCTGAACAGTTTTTTAAAATCATCTCCCTGGTAAGAACGGTTTGCGGCAAGATATACTTCGCTGCCAAATGCTTCCGCATAGGTTGCTGCAGCCTTTTTAAATGAAGCATCATAATCAAACATTTTGTTTAAAGCAGCCGGTGGAATGATGATAAACTTTATTCCTTTCGCATGTTCAAATACATCTGCTTTATGCAGATCACATTTGCCTTTTTCTGTGCGCAGGTTCCCTTTTGTAAGTAACGCACATAATTGTTCATACGCTGTTTGATTGGTTGGATAAGCTAAGAGACTTGTTCCATCAAGCAGATCAAGACGGCAGCCCGTGATAATGCGTATCCCTTTTGCCTTTGCAGCAACATGCCCCCGCACAATACCTGCAAGACTGTTCCTGTCAGTAATGGCGATTGTTTTGTATGCGTACAATGCAGCCTGCTCCACCAGTTCTTCAGGATGTGAAGCACCACGCAAAAAACTGAAATTCGTTGTTACCTGTAATTCTGTATAGTACATTTTTATTTTTTGTTACCAACTGTCTGTTCTTTTAGCATCGTCTGTTGTGTCACTCACTTGTGCGTTCGGAAAAGCCGTCGACAGTTGACTGTCAACCGTCGACAGAAGTGCAACAGTACAAGAGTGCGACGCAACGAAAGCTTAATTTATATTCTATTGTTTGGCTCCCGAAAAAATCGGGACAGGTCATGAAAAAATTATATCCCACACAATAGTGCCTAAGCAAAAAATCCATGTATAAACCATGCATGCGGTGTATCTGCTCCGTAATGCCCCAGCCTGAATAACCAGTAACGATGTCCGTCTTCATCTTCCACACAATAATAATCACGATGCTGTCCGCCATCGAGCCACCACGCTCTTTCTATACGTTCGGGGCCATCAGCTTTTGTTATCTTATGCAACTTATTCCTGTAACGAAAATGCATGGGTGGATAATCAGGTATGGGTGCAGTAACCTGTACCAGCTCTGGTTGAGGCAACAGGTGAACAGGTCTTTGTTTACCTGATCGCCAAATTGTGTCCGGTTTTTCACTAAGCGAATCCGCGATTTTAAATGAGCGTTCCGGCCAATAATGTTCCGCAGGCAAGTAACGTTGCACAACATTGCGGCCCAATTTACCTTCAATGCGGTCGAGCAATTCTGCTATTTCAGGGTCTTCCAAATCCGAAGTGCCATGCCACAATGTTTCCTGCAATGCAGCCACATCTTCTGTTTTTGATGCTTCCAGTATAAAGAGTTCAATACCCAAACCAGGTTCAATGCCGGGTATCTTCAATTCAAACAATTTAAAAAGATGTACAGTGCTATTCGATGGACGATTGGTGCCAATACTAATCTGCGTTGTTTTGCCATCAATCCTGTAACAAGTGAGTGATGCTGCACGAACGCCCTTCCCTTCTTTTGCAAGACGATGATGAAGCTTTTCCAGCAATTGTTTGAGCGCAATCTCTATTCCTGTTGCTGTGCCAACGGGATCAAAACAGGGTAACCATTCCTGGTATGGTTCGGGTGGCTGCACAGGTATTATTACTTCATCTTCAAAGCCCAATGTCTGATCGAGTTTTTTCAAAAGCTCCTGACCAAATCTTCTTCTTAAAGCAGAACGCTGCATGGCCGTAAAACTGCCGATGGTATTGAGGCCAAGTTTATGCAGGTGCTGCACCAACAGATCATCAAGCCGCAAAGCCGCTGGTGGCAACTGCTGCAGGGCAAAGGCTTCATTGCCATTTTCAATAATGGATGCATTGTTACTAAAACGTGCAAGTGCCCATGCAGTACCAACTGTACCGGCCATGGCAGCACGTACAGTATATCCAGCATTAGTGAGTCTTGTAATGATGTCTTTTAAGTAGGTCTGCTCGCCTCCCCATAAATGAGCGCAGCCGCTTACATCCAATACTAATCCATCCGGCGCATCCACTGCGGTTACAGGTGTATAACGTATGCACCATTTTGCCATTGATGCAAGCAGTTTAAGTGCCAATGCAGGTTTATCATCCAATACCTGCAGCAGGGGTTCTATCACCCGTGCATCTGCTACCGTGATACCGCTTGTTATTCCTTTTGATTGTGCGATGCTGTTTGCTTCTGCCACGATCATTCTTCCATGATCTGCGACCGTTAATACAAAAGGTATTTTTTGCAAAGCAGGCTGCTGTTTGCTGAACCAGTCTGTTTTAAGATGCGGAAACCATATCGTTACAAAACGTTTGCGCATGTTATGCTGTTTGACACAGTTGAATAACAGGTGCATAAACGTTTGCTTTATCCATTGAACGGAAACCATCCGCAGCAGTCCATTCTATTTGCCATACACCCGGTTTACCATTACGTACTTTCAGCAGTTCCACCTGCCATGCCGGAAAACCAATACCAGGCATATCTGCTTCAGTCTCACTTGCAAGTGCGGTAATTTTCCAGCGGGCAATGCAGGCAATCGTATTTAAGTTTCGTGGCTGGTGGCGAAACAGGAAACCCGTAACCTTACTTTTTTCTACGGCCAGTTGCAGCCTTCTTGAATCTGTAAAGCTGATGTCTCTTATTTCTCCAGCAACTGCGGCCAGCCGCTCACATTTCAGTGCTTCTTCCATCACCCATAACTTATCCTTTTCTCTGTTGATATTTACAAATATGATCTTATGAGGTTCCGCTCCAAATGTTTGCAATGCAGGTGTAAATACCGTTTGCGCGGAACCAATCCACAGACAGGCACCACCACTTTCCATCAACTTACCCATAAGCGCTGCTGCAAAGCCGCTTGTTGCAGCCCTGCCTTCCTGTGTTGAACTGATGAATTCATGGACGGCGCCTGTGGGGAAAGTGGCATTTGGAAACGCATGCTCCAGAAGCGGAAAGTTTATATCAATGCTGTTTCCTGTTACAGGTTTGAAGCCCTGCAAAGGGAGAATATCCTGCTGAAGTTTACGGATTATATCATGTGTTGCAACAGTCATAATTGCAGAAAATGCTGCTGCAAAGATTACTAATTTATTTAGTATTTAAATGCTAATATTTTTTTGAATTGAATTTCAATGATATAGAACAGCCTTTTCATCCCCGTTAAACTTTTAAAAGCTTTGCTGTCTTAATGGCTTATTATACCGGTATCATGTATGCTGCTTCATAAAGTAAATGACCGGTGGAATACATGGAATAAGGGAATGAAACGGATGAAGCTGCATACAACAATAACGCAAATTTTTAAGGTATTGTATTTTTATCTTCATGGTATTGGGGTTGCTTTTTCTACAGCGTTTTAAAAATTATTCATAGTATGAAAAAGCAACCGGAATACCACCATCAGTTGATTAGCCCGTCTAATAGTATTACTAAATAAAACATGCCCTTTCTTAAGAAATCGCGAAACAATTATTTAAAAAGCTCTTTTCCCGCATTCATATCATTGATCAAAGCATCAAAATAGCTTTTCCAACCCGGTTCGGCAGCTTTTTCCTTTCCCCGTTGAGCATAGGCAAGCGCCTCCTTTTTATTGTTTAAAAAGTAATAACCCATCACCATTCCAAGGTTTGCATAGTTTTCATCGGGATGTTTATCATAGTTCATTTTAAAAACCCTGAAAGCTTCCTCATGGTTTTTCATTTTATTTAAACTATTTCCATAAGACAACAACTGCGCTGCGGTAGCCATTGGGAAAGCCTTTTGCATTAGGGAATCTGCTTCTCTTTTTCTGTCAAATTTTTCCAGTAACCCTGCATAGGTTGACAAAGTAGAGAAGTTGGCTTCTCCAAAATAAGTGTTCACGGAACGGTCAGCCCATGATAAACCTTCTTCAAGATTTACATTATGAACAAGACAATAATTCGCTGCTAACTGCATATTTTGCCAATATCGGTAAAATATGCCCGAGTTAAATTCCTTTCTGAATGATTCAATCTGTACTTTTTCAAGATTAACAGAAATGGTAAAAGGTATCTTAACTTTTTCCCATTGCAGGGATAGCACGGCTGAACTGTCCGTCTGGTTGTCAAACTCATATTTCAGCCTTTCCACACTTTCATTTAATTGTTGCACCGGCACTGGTACGCGCAAGGCATCACAAGAAGAATCATAATAAAAACTGCCCCAGGCAGTATTAAACTTTGAAAAAACCAAAATGGCTTTTTCCGCGCCCATAGCAATGAAAAAGCCGTATTTCCCAGCCTGTAGCGGCTTTCCTTCAACAGATACGTCTGTGCTAAATTCAATCGTCGTATTTTCATTGGCACCGGCCCGCCATGGGGCCATTTTACTGGTACCATAATGCAGATCAGCAAAGCCGTAATGAACAAGCTAACCCCATATTTTACCTTCCCTGCCTTTTACACCAGGACGGGAATAATCAACCTTTACAGTGGTGATACCGATATTTTCTGAAACCGATGCTTTTTGGTTGCCATCAGCAGGCCATGTTATCTGGCTAAAAGTAGTTGCTGCAACGAGCGTAAGGAGAAGTGTTGCAAATAATGGTTTCTTCATTTTTTTGAGATTACTGAGTTAAGTATAACTGGCAATTTTACAATTAGACTCGTCAAAATTTTGTTTATCTGGATTTTCTAAAAGTCAAGCGTCATTGTTGCAAGAATTGATGTCTGAAAATTATTTTGACAAGTATGATGAAATAAATTTTTTCGACAAATTACATTCAAAAACCGACCAAACGCAGTTTTTCCTCATGGCTACTTAATGATCGTTCCTTAAAACGCTGGCAAAGGCTGTTGATTATTTCAGCAGTTTTGCAGATAAATAACGCCAGGGGAAATACATCAATCACTATTGCAGATATAACCGGAAAAGTGCTGTGGCAACTGGCTGGTAATAAGAAAACATATCTGCATCTGCCCATGTAGAAATTTGCAGCGGGCATTTATTTTGTAACTGTGCAGAATAGTGATGAGAGAAAAGCAGTAAAGATTATTAAAAAGTAACTGCGAAATATCTGTTGCAGTTCGTATAAAACAATTATCATTTTATTTTAGGTACTAAAAAACCCACCTTTTTTCAGTGGGCTTTTTAATCAGGTTTGGCTGTAATTACGCTTTATTTATATCATCTTTTACTCCATTTCTTTTTTCTTTATTATAAACCACCCTTGACAACACAGAAAACACCGCTCCAAGAATCGCAATTCCATAAGTCACCTCATTCGAAATTGGTTTTGAATATTTGCTGCCAAAGCAAAACATCGTAGCAGCAAAAAATACAATAGCTGCATACATGCAAATCCTTACTTTTTTATTCATCGCCTATTATTTAAAAAGTTAAGGAACGGGTTGTTCGCAAGAAGCTAATGACGCATTATAGGTTACGAGTGCGCCCACCATACAGGTTCCGGCAAGAACCTCTCCAACCACCGGAATAATACCAAAGGCGGCACAGGTAGCAACATCAACAAGAAATTGGCCTGTTGCCGAATCCTGACAAATAGTTTTGGGATCAACAACCAATGCATCTGTATAATCCTGCTCTGTTGCGCCTGGATATTTTTTTGCAAGCCTTGCAGCCAATTCATAGGTGTCTAAAAACCATTGGGCGCATTGGGCAGAATCTTTAAAACCCATTTTAGCATATAAGGTATTACATTCCTTTAAAAGCAGCTTGTTATCTTTGAATTCAGGGAAGGTTTGCTTTTTACCGAATGAGGGAATAATGTGTTGCGTAAGAGCAACAAGTTTAATAAAGTCAGGATCGTTTGCAAGTGTCTTTGATAGTGAAGATTGCTGCGATTCCTGGCTTTGGGCCTGAACTTCTTGAACAGGCAGATGCTGAGAAGACTCTTTTTGACAACTGCATGCTACCAGCAGCAGTGTTGCCACAATTAATTTTTTCATTTTAATTTTCGCCGAATTACTGTTGCCGCCAGTTTATGAGCATGCAATGTAGGTATCATTTTTGATACCATAAACATTTGCCTCAAAATTCTTTTTGAATATTTATTATCTCCTGGTAAGAGTTACAAAATAACTTTAGCAAAATAATTTTCAAGTTGTGCAGTGCGCATTGCAATATTTTTTGTACCGGACTGAAGTGCTACTATGTATCGTCCCTTGCGTCGCACTCTTGTACATTTTAACTTTATTCAGCAAGACGCAACTTGTTCCTGGCTGTAAATAAATTTATCGGATTGTTTTTAAAATTGCGGAAGTTATTTTGACATCTTTACTTGGAGAAAAGGACTAATGAATGATCAGGTTTTATTACTTTGCTTTTGCCTGATCTTTCATCCAATGCTTACGCATTAAATCTATAAATTCAGCGTCTCCTTTAATTGGAGTAGTAAATGGAACAATATTTAAAGCCTCACAAATAATGATATATTGTTTTACTGCCGGCCAAAACATGGCATTTTCGAAACGTTTTATGGTTGCGATACCTAAACCCGTCTTCTCGGCAAGTTGTATTTGACTCATATTTAATTCTTCACGCCTTGCTTTAAAAAAGTTTGCCATCATTTGACGGGCTTCCAGTAATTCTTTATCTGTCATACGGGGTTATCTTTTGGCTTACCAATAGTTATGATATCAGTATTGCCTTTTCTGCTTTTTCATTTGTGTTTTTCACCGAATTACTGTTGCCGCCAGTTTTAGAAATGCAATGTAGCTATCATTTGAATGCATGCAAAATTCTGCATGGTTTGTTTGGCATCCGATCTTATTCTGCTTTTCAATAATTGACCAGATTATCGCTTAACTACTTTAATCACTGATCTTGAGTTATCATTGAATCTGATATTGATAAAATAGATTCCTCCCGGCCAGGATAAGGTACTATAATCAATTGTATTTTTTCCTTCACTTATTTTTTTTGTATCAGCAAATAGCATCTTACCTGAACTATTTGTAGCAGTTATCAAAATTTGTTGCTCTCTTGTGCTGGCAATTGCTAAATGCAGATTAGTGGAAAAAGGATTGGGTGAAGCAGTAATTACTGCTTTGCTGTTTATATTGATTATTATAATTTTACTAGGAGAGCTTTTGCCATCCTTATCAACTTGTTCGAGCCGGTAATAAATGTTTGATGTGTTAAGTGCTAAAATATCATTATCGTAATATTGGTAATCTGTTGTACCCGAAGTATTACCTTTTGCCCATATTTTTGAAATTGTTTCAAAATGAATTCCGTCAATACTTCTCTGGAGATTGAAGTAGCTGAAATTTAGTTCGTTTGTTGTGGTCCAGCTTAGTCTCACATCCATGGTTACCAATTCACCTGTAAATGCGAGCAACGAAATAGGAAGCGCTCCATCAAGGGAGCCGGTCCATAGCTCACTGCCATATTGCTGTGTGTAACCGGCAAAATAAATTTGATTATTAAATCCAACAAGTGCATTTCCAAAATAATCTGTTATGGCAACATTGGCAAGGCTTACATCATTTACAGCATGCGTCCCCTCTTCTGTTCCATCTGACTGCCACAATGTATTTTTTTTACTGCTGTAATCGTACACAAGGAAAGCAATTTTACTACCAACCTGTGTTAATGAAGTAATCGTTGAGGAACCGTTACCTGCTGTAATATCTTTTACCATTACAGTTCCCGTCTCTGTGCCATCAGATTTCCAGAGCTCATATCCATGTAAGTTATCATCAGCAAGAAAAAAGAATTCATTACCCACTTTTGTAAAATGGCCTGTCAGGTACCCTGAGATACTGCTGCCCGTGCCCTGGAAAATATCTTTTAACAAAACAGTTCCATCAACTGTACCATCTGTTTTCCACAATTCCATTCCGTGGCTGTCATCGGTAGCCGCGAAGAAAAGTATATTGTTGATATTAACGCTGGTGGTGTGGGTTTGGGTGGTAGAGGAAGATCTAAATCTTTTAATATCGTTTGACTTATGTTAGGTTGTGCTCCTCCAATTCCCTGATTAACTAATTTCTGTTTTTTAAAGAACAAATAATTGAATAGAAAACTTGAATTAAGAATGTCATTTTGATAGATACCACACACAGCTTGATTAGTTGCCGCATCTACACCAAGAAAAGCAAGCTTACCAATTGTTGCTCCATATAGTGCAATCAATAAAGTTCCCTTAGGAAATATTTTTGCACTTGAGTTATCTATTGCTTCCTGAGAAATTTTTTCTTCCGTATCTGTAATAACTCCTTTGTCTAATTCACCAGATTTTACCCAAGGAATATTTCCATTGTAATATTTAGATTCTCTTCTGCTTGGTGTTCCACCACTTGTTGTTCTACACACTTCTCCCAGTTTCACCCACTTCCAATCTTTTGGTAACTGATTTATATTTTGTTCTTCGTTCATTTTATTTTTGAACTATTTTATCTATAATATTTCCCGGCATTGTCGGTGAAGAGTCATCTTTAAGTAGGCCAGAATCGGCACGACTAAATAAAGATTGCATTATTAAGTGTCGCTCTGTTTCGTCAATGCCTTTTTCTTTTTGAAGAGCTAAGTAAACATAAGTAAGTTGTTCTCGTTCTTCTGCATCTCTTACTAAATGAAAAGAACTAAAAGTTAGTTTAGAAAAAATCCTGATTGCATACGTTAAAAAAGAAACAAGTGTAATTGGAACGACAGTCCATTTGATCGCTATTCCCGTATTGTCAAAAATATGTTCAATTGTTCCATCTGCTATTTTACTTAAGACCCATACTAAAATACTTACAGTAATGATTATACTTGTTATTAATCCTCCCAACCACCAATATCCTTCTTTCCTTAACGATTTAGCTCTATCACTCCAATATTTTGCAGGTGCTTCTAATTTCAATTTCTGACGATATAAATTTTCTAATTCTGACATAGTAGTAGTAGATGCATCTTCAAATTGTTGAATGAGTCTTGTGTTTCCTTAAACCATTTTTCAAAAAGTTGCTCTTTTGAGTTTTTGAATTTATTTATTTTTGCAACGTACTCATTATACTTTTCATTGGTTTGTTCCAAATAGCTGGTTATTTCCACTTCGGTTTTTGATAGATAATTCTGAAATGTATTTCTTAGACTACTAAAAGATTCAGTTTCAGAACTTCTTCTTTCTAAAATTTGACTACTATCCTTTAGCGAAAACTCATATGCCAAAAGTGTTCCTATTAAATTGTTCTTATCGCTAAAAGTGTTATTTATATTATTGTTGATAAAATTGTATGCTGATTGGAAAGAAGCAGGAAAATCGCGATTTGTTTTTATCAAGAATTCTGTTTCTGGACAATCATATCTAAAATAATATCGTTGATGCATAGGTAAAAACCTTGTATTTATTTCATTCCAAATATGTCTTGGTTGATGATCGTACTGGCTATCCATTGCTTGAGCAATTTGCTTTAGTGTATCTTGAAAAGCTGTTTTTGATCTTTGTAATTCCTCGGGAATATTTGCACCTCTTTTAGACCAACCATCAACTTGAGTTTCGAAAAATTCATTAGCAGAAGTTGCTCCAGTAAGCTTAATCGCAAGATTAATGTTGGGGAACTTAATATCAAGTACCAATGAATCGAACCATTCTTGGGTTCCTGATTCAGCTATTCTTTCTCTTATTTCTTTGGTTGTCATAATATATTAAGATATAATGTTATTAAGAACAATAATGTTATGCAGTACAAGTGTGCGACGCAATAGAAGCATCATAGCAGCACTGCAGCTTAGTACATAAAAAAATTACAATTGTCTGAATCAGAATTTTCTGAATTCAGGAATTAGCAGAATTATATTTTGGATTAAATATTAATTTATACTCCAGGCTCTTTGCTCCAAAATTTATCAATAACGCTTTTGCAAAATCATAAGCCACCACATAATTTTTTGCCTGTGCCAGGTGAACATCTTCCAGTGATATCAATGCTTTTAGCTCCACTATTACCTTTGCTTCAACAATAAAATCAGCCCTTCTCGTTCCCACTTCTATTCCATTGTAAAAAATAACATGGTCAACCTCCCTTCCAAAATTCAATCCTGCATTCGCCAGCTCAATAGCAAGACAGCGTTGGTAAATTACTTCCTGGAAGCCGTTACCTAATGTATTGTGAACTTTCATTGCACAACCTATTATTTTGTATGTTAGCTCATCTTTTTCCAATACTGTTTTAATGCTGTTAATTCTATAATTCTGTAAATCCTGATTCAGACAAAATTTACTGCTCAGACAAACTTACGCCGCAAGTGCCTCATTCAATTCATTAATAATAGCATCCGTTTCTTCACCAAACAATTGCCACATTTTTCCCAGTCCACCATTCTTATTAAAAGGGTCGAGCTCAAAATCATCTTTCTCCACATGAAAGCTGCCGGCAACATAATCTTTTATCATGCGCAGCCATTGCATCTGATCTTCGGTAAACCGGTTATGCTGCCCCGCATTCTTTTTTAATATCCATTGCTGAAAATTTTTGTCAACCGTTTTATCGTATACCGTAAGCTTCTCATCTATACCGCTGATGTTGCGGAGTATGCTTACCAATGCAGTCAGTTCATTTTTTGCCAAGCCTTCTGCCTGCTTCAGTTGCTCATAAGCTTTCCATACATGACCGGGAGCCAGTAAGGGTTGCTCCATTTTTATTTTTTCGCAAAGCGCTTTTATCATGCTGTAAGTAAGCTCCCGGCGTCGGTAAGGCTGGCTGTAAAAGATTTGCAGGGCGGTTATTTCATCTTTATGCGCTTCTATCCATGTTTTAAAATTACTGATAGTAAGTTCGGCTGCTGCCTCTTGATCTTTTACCCAACCGATATTAGTAATCTCATCTATGTTGATATGATCAATAACCTGGTCGTATTTCTTACGCACATCAACAATGTAGTTGCGCAAATCGGGGTTGTGAAAAATGTTTACAGTCTGCTCAATTAGTTGAGAATGGAGAGTTGAAAGTTGAGCGTTGATTTCTTCGGGAGAACCACCTCCATTTTCACTTTCAACTTTCAACCTTAAACTTTCAACTGTATCAGGGTCATACGCATTTAGCAATTGCTTTACCAAATGGCTAATGTTTTTACCATCGGCATAGCTGGCAAGCTGTTGTTTTTCCCTTTCATTAATTTGTTTATCTAATCTTATCAACCTGTTTGCAAGTGTGCTAAGTATCTCTTCAGAAGTATTGCCCATGGCTACGTTTTGCAACACATCTTTTAAACTCATGCCCGGCTTTTTCTCTAAAGGGCGGCTATCAGTCTTCTGACTTTGCTCAACACCGATAGCATCAATTATTACAAAATGATCTTTGGTGTATTTCGCAGATGGTGTACCGGTTGCATTCAATTGTTCCAGTAAGCAGGTACGTGTACCACGACCTTTCATTTGTTCATAATAACTCTTGCTTTTTACATCACGCATAAACAGCAATACTTCCAGCGGACGAATATCAGTGCCGGTGGCAATCATATCAACCGTTACAGCAATGCGTGGATAATAATCATTCCTGAATTGACTAAGTATTGTCTTTGGGTCTTCTTTACTTTGGTAAGTTATCTTTTTACAGAATTTATTTTCTGCACCAAACTCGTCACGTACTATTTCTATAATATCTTCTGCATGCGAATCTGTTTTAGCGAAGATGAGGGTTTTGGGAACTTCAAAAACAGCCTCCCCCTGACCCCCTCCGGTGGAGGGGGAAGAAAAACGATCAGGAAACATTGCAGGAAGGTTTTCTTTTACTGCCCTTATAATAGTGGGTATCTGGCTTTTGTTTACGATGTCTTTATCCAGTTGTCTGCCACTGTACTCAATATCTTCATCAAC
>Ga0187893_10012154_pt1 | contig 12290 bp, 11 predicted proteins | sample MA1701074metaG_FD_139574 | JGI IMG/M metagenome (GOLD analysis project Ga0187893, IMG submission 139574) | White microbial mat communities from a basaltic lava cave in the Kipuka Kanohina Cave System on the Island of Hawaii, USA - MA170107-4 metaG ... | reverse complement strand
TTGGCCGGGCCGCGGAAAGCGCCCCGCGTCGACCTCGAACGGGCTGTCGCGCAGTCCCAGATCGATGCGCTGGCCGGCTCCGGTAAGCGTGGCTTGCATCGGTTGCGGGCCTTCCCAGCTGACGCTCAGTGTCCCGGTGATGATGGCGCCGTCGGCGGGCGACTCGATACGCGGGTAGAGGAGACGCAGCAGCGACGACCGCATCGCCATGTCGGTGGCGATCACCGCGCCGGCACTGACCAGGGCGATGCCCATCACCTGCCCGACGCGCATGACCGGATAGTCAAGACTGGTGGCGAAAAAGTCAAAAGTAGGGGCGACGCATGCGTCGCCGGTCCTAGAAGATCAATGCCGCGGCGCGGATCGGCGAGCCGTCGCCGACGGCGAGGGCGAGCGGAAAACCGACGAAGGCGACACGCGGCTCTTTGACGATCACGTCGAGGTTGACCAGTCCGGCGATGACCGGAATGCCGGCCTGGAACAGCGGCAGGTGCTCGGCCCACACCTCCTCGGGCGGCAAGCTGCGCGCCATGCGCGACTCGACCTCGTCGAAGCGCACGATCGACGGCAGGTCGGTGCCCAATGCCCGGATCTTCAGGGCAGCGAGATACTGTGCCGCTTGGGTGGAAAGCGGTGCATACTTGGGCCACTCGCCCGCCGGCGGCGGCTCATAGCCGACGAACAGGATGACGATCTCGCCCGCGCCGATCGGCTTGAGCTCCAGGTCGGTGATCTGGATCGGCGTGTGGCGATTGTGCCAGCGCAGATCGATGACGACGGCTCGGCCGTAGAGGTCGCCGAGGTCGATCTGCCCCGGCGGCTCCCCACCGCGCAGCAAGCGGGCTGGCGCATCGACGTGGGCGCCGGTGTGACTGGGGATCTCGATCAGGCGCATTCCCCACGCGAAGGTGGGATCGGCGGGGAGGATGGGGGTCGACTTGACTCGTCCTTCGGTCGCCAGGAAGCCGAGCGTCCGAACCCCGAGCCGTTGGATGTTGACGTCGGGCGTGATGACCGGCGAGAGGTCGACGATTTCACGCGGCATCGGGATGTCGCCGCTGCGGCATCCGAGGCCCAGCTCGGCGCCCAGCAGCAGAATCGCGAGCTGGACGCCTGCACGATGGAGGCGGCGCGTCGTCATCGGTAGCGGCGGTACGAGCAATCCGGTACAGTCCTGGTGCTTGGGCCTCGGGTCGCGTTCCTGCTGGAACGGATGTCTACCAGACAGTCACGCCGGAGTCAGCGGTCGGCTCACATGACCCCCGCCGGGCAGGATCATGCCTCAGTGCCGCACCGTGCTGAGATCGAAGTACAAGCGCAACTCGCGCTCGCACCTGCGGCACTCGAGGCTGGCCACCCGCAGCGTGCCGGGCGGTCCCAGCGGACCCTCGCCGCGGACGATGAACCGGCCGCCGCAGCGGCAGGTCTGGATGCGGACGGCGACATCGATGTCCGCGTAGTCCGCGATCGGGATCGCCGTCGCCGGCGAGGCCCCGGGCCGCGCGCGTTCGGCGGCGCGTCGTTGCAGGATGCGCAGCCCCATGGCGACGGCGGCGATCAGGGCGGCCAGCCCGAGCAGGCTTCCCATGCGGCCGCCATAGTGCGGATCCACTCCCCCGTCTTCAAGGCCAGGGTCCCCACCCGGTCGCTGCTGGGGCTGGAGTTCTTGCGGGCGCCGTGGTGAATGAGGAGATTGCGTGACAGAAGGGAGCGACCTCATGCCGTCCACGACCAACCGACCGATCACTCGCGGCACCACGATGCTGGGGCTGCTTGCGTGGCTCAGCCTCGCCTCCTGCGGGGATCGTGGTTGCGGGTCGTCGGCGCCTCCGTCGGCGCCTCCGACACCGCCTGCTCCTGGCGCCGAGGCTGCTGGCGAGCCGACGCCGCAGAATCTGGAGGCCCGGCTGCTGGCTGCGGCGTCGCGCGGCAACAGCGGCGCGGTGCGTACTTTCGCCGGCCGGGGCGTGGACGTGAACACCCGGGCAAAAAAAGGGGGAGGCACCGCGCTGATGTACGCGGCCCGGCAGGGGCATGCGGACACCGTGCAGACCCTCCTCTCCCTGGGGGCCAATCTGGAGGACCGAGATGACATCGGTGCCACCGCACTCAGCCTCGCCGCCCGCGGCGGTTTTACCGCCGTCGTCGAGGTGCTCACGGCACGGGGGGCCGACGTCGCGACGCGCGGGCGAGGTGGATGGACTCCACTCGCCGTGGCGGCGTCGAATGGCCATACCGAGACCGTGCAGGCGTTGCTGAACCACGGCGCCGACCTGACGGTGGTCGACGACGTTGGCGCCACGCCGCTCATGCGCGCGGCCGAAAAGGGCCATGCCCTGACGGTGGCCGTCCTGATCGCGCGCGGTGCCAAGGTCGATGCCGTGGACAACGGCGGCGGCACCGCGCTGATGTTAGCGGCGAGGGCGGGAAAGGTCGATGCCGTCAGCAAGCTCCTCGACAAGGGTGCGCAGATCGATGCACGCGACCAGCGCGGAACGACCCCGCTGACGGCGGCGGCGACAAGCGATGATCGCGAGACGATCGAGTTGCTGCTGTCGAAAGGTGCAGACGTAAACCAGGTCGGCACCGATGGGCTGACGCCGCTCATGCTGGCGGCCGAGCGCGGGATTCCCGAGATCGTCACCGCATTCCTGGCGCGCGGCGCTGACTTGCACGCCAAATCCAGCGACGGAACGACTGCATTCCTTGCAGCTGCCGGGAGCGGTAGCGTCGAGGTGGTCAAGATGTTGCTCGCCAAGGGGGCCGACGTCAACGCGAGCAACGACGAGCACAAGACCGCCCTGATCCTGGCCGTCGAGTACGGCGATGTGGAGACCGTGCAGGTGCTGACGGCGGTGAGCGGCATCGACCTCGACGCGAAGGACGAGGAGGGCAACACCGCCCTGGCGATTGCGAAGGACGAAGAGGACGACGAGATCATTCCCCTGTTGCGCGAGGCACGCGCGAAGGCGGGAGCGTCCGCGACCAAGGAGTAGATCGTCGCACAAACGGCAGGAGGAGCTCATGCCCCGAGCGTATGCAATTACCGCGGAAGCGATCACGGCCGAGCGGCGACGGGTCAATGACGACCTGACTCAGTTCGACGCGTCGCGCGTCATTCGACTCGACCAGGTGGCGCTGCGACCCATGGGGCCGGGCGACGTGCATCTGCGCATCCTCGCCGCGTCGCTCGAGCACAACGTCGACCACGCGGTCCTGGCCGATACGGTCAACATCACCGAGCTGCGCGGCGGCAAGATTTACCCGGGCAACAGCGCGGTCGGTGAGGTGGCCGCCGTTGGCTCGGCGGTCACGCGCGTCAAGCCCGGCGACGTCGTGGTCACGCACTGCAACGGCGAGCCCGACATCTACGGCTACCCGATGCGGATCTGGGCGTACGACCAGCCGGAGTCGATCGGGTGGTACGGCGAGGAGGCGGTGGTCGGCGACTGGCAGATCATCCCGGCTCCGCTCGCCTGCGGCCTCAACCTCTGGGAGATCGCTGCCCTGCCGCTGCGCGCGCCGACCGCCTATCATCTCTGGCGGCGCGGGCACGATATCTTTCGCCTGAAGGTCCCGCGCGAGAAGCTGGCCCGGCTCAACGTGCTCGGCTTCGGCGGCGGGGTGTCGGAGCTCTTCCTCATGCAGGCGACGCATGAGGGCCACCGCGCGTTCTTCTGTTCGGGAAGCCCGGCCCGGCGCGCCCATCTGGAGAAGCTCGGCATCGCGGGCATCGACCAGAAGGCGTTCAACCGGTTCGCCGACGCCGACGGGATGAAGGGGTTCGTGAAGGAGGTCAAGCGACTCACCGACGGGGTCGGCATGCACCTCGTCTGCGACATGCTGCGCGGTCCGGTGTTCGCCGCCGGCGTCGCCGCGCTGGCCCGCGAGGGGGTGAACGTCAGCGCCGGCTGGCAGCTCGACAAGCGCATCGCCTACGACTCCGCCGGCCTGTCGGTGAAGCAGATCACACTCGATCACACCCACTACGACACCATCGACGGCTGCAACGCCGCCACCGAGCTGTACGGCAACGTCTACAAGCCGACGGTGCACGACGAGATCTACGCGTTCGAAGACCTCCCGCGCGCGTTGCGCGAAATGCACCAGAACACGCAGACCGGCATCCCCATCGTCCGCGTGGCCGCCGACATGCCGGCGTCGGTGCGGCGACTGATTCCGTAACGCGCGATCATGCGCGGAAGCGGGGCTTCGGACGGGATCACGCGTGGGCGGCGCGCCTACGGGCCGGCCAAGGAGACTGTCGATTTTCGGGCGCAACCCGTTCTTCGGTCGGCTCGCATAGATCACGCCGCACGTCTCCGGGTAGCCGCGGGGCTTGTCCCCGCACCCCACTGCCGTGCGCGCCATCTCAGGCCGCAGTGGGGGGCGGCCACAAGGGCCGCCGCTACCCGGAGCCGTAAATCAACAGTCTCCAAGGGCAGCCCCTAGGCCGACGGAACCCGAGCATGCGCGCCGCGTTCTGCCCGCGTGCGGGAGCCATCGAGCTGCGCGAGGTGCCGTCGCCCGAGCCGCGTGCGGGCGAGGTGCTGGTTCGCGTCCGCGCCTGCGGCATCTGTGGCAGCGACCTGCACTGGTTCTCGGGCGGGCTGCCCCCGCCGGCCGTGTGCCCGGGACACGAGATCGCCGGCGAGGTGGCTGCCTGCGGTCCCGGTGTGCGCGAGCCGCGACCGGGCGATCGCGTCGCCGTCGAGCCGATCGTGGCCTGCCGCACGTGCCGCGACTGCCAGGCCGGCAACCCGCAGCGCTGTCCGCGCCTGCGCATTCTGGGCATCCACCTTCCAGGCGGTTTGGCCGAGGCCGTGATCGCTCCCGCCGGCGCGTTGTTCCGCCTTCCGGGATCGCTCGATTGGGCGCAGGGCGCCCTCGCCGAACCGACCGCGGTCTGCGTGCACGCGATGCGGCTTTCGGGCGTCGCGAGTGGCGAGCGCGTGCTCATTCTCGGTTCTGGCACGATCGGTTTGCTGGCTGTCCTGGCGGCGCGCGCGGCCGGCGCGTCCGACGTCGTGATCAGCGCCCGCCATCCGCACCAAGCGGCGACGGCGCAGCGCCTCGGCGCCACGCGGGTCTTCATCGCCAACGAGGACGGGGCGCGGGAGCGCGCTGCGTACGCAGCCGAGCACCCGATCGACTACGTCGTCGAGACGGTCGGTGGACGTGCCGACACCGTGATCGATGCCGTCGGCAGCGTCCGCCCCGGAGGCACCGTGGTCGTGCTCGGCGTGTTCGCCACGCCGCCGGCGTTGCCGGCACTGCCGCTCATCATCAAAGAGGTGCGGATCGTCGGCTCGATGCTCTACGACCGCACCGAAGGGCGCGCCGACTTCGAGGTCGCCGTCGATCTGCTGGAACACCGCCGCGATGCGATCGCGCCGCTGATCACGCACCGCATGGAGCTCGACGCCGCCCACTCCGCATTCGTCACCGCCGCGGATAAGCGCGGCGGTGCGATCAAGGTGGCCGTCTTGCCCTGAACAGGGCGACGCATGCGTCGCCCTACGCACGTGGCGTGGGGCTGTCGCGCAAGACGTGGCCGACCTACACGTAGGGGCGACGCATGCGTCGCCCCCGCGCGCGGTTGCTTTTCGACCCCCTATCAGGGCAGGAGCGACGCAAAAGGAGCACGGCGATGCCGGACATGGAATGGGGCAAATCCCTCTACGGCGAGCGCGACGCGACGCCGCGGCCGGCGCTGGTCGACGGCGGAGCGCTGGTCGGCCGCGTCCTGCGCGAGCTCGGGGTGAAGTTCGTGTTCGCCATCAACGGCGGACATACCTGGCCGGTGCTCGCCGCACTGCGCGAGAACGACATCCGGATGATTCACATGCGCCACGAGCAGGCCTGCGCCTATGCCGCCGATGCCTACGCGCGGGCCACCGGCGCGGTCGGCGTGTGCAGCGTCACCGCCGGGTGCGGCCTCACCAACGCGATCACCGGGCTCTGCCTGGCGGGGCTCACCGGCAGCGCGGTGGTGTGCATCGCCGGCCAGCATCCGACCACCGAGGACGGGATCGGATCGTTCCAGGAAGCGTACGGCGTCGAGCTCTGCCGCTCGTTCTCGAAGTACGTCAAGCGCGTGCTCGACTGGTCGACGATCGAGTTCGACCTGCGCCAGGCGTTTCGCGAAGCGCGCAATGCGCCGCAGGGCGCCGCGCTGCTCGAGATCCCGACCAACATTCTCTACCACCAGGACGATCCGGCCCGGCAGCGGCGTGGGGCGGCGGTGTACGACCCGGCGGCGCTGCGCAGTCAAGCCGATCCGAAGGCGGTCAGCGAGGCCATCGCCATGCTACGCCGGGCCGAGCGTCCCTTGATCGTCGCCGGGGACGGCGTGTTCTGGTCGGACGCCGGGGCGGCGTTGCGCGCGTTCGCCGAAGCCAGCGGCATTCCGGTCTATTGCCGCCGCGCGGCGCAGGGCGCCGTGCCGGAAGACCATCCGCTGTCGGTGCGCGGCGCCTGGAAGAAGCCGTTCACCGGGCGCGCCGACGTGGTGCTGGCGGTCGGCTTCAAGTTCTGGAGCGGGGAGCACTTCGGCGAGCCGCCGACGTGGAACGAAAAGGCCACGTACATTCAGGTCGACGCGACGCCCTCGCGCATCGGCTGGCAGGTCCCGGCGCAGCTCGCCGTGGTCGGTGATCCGCAGCTCGTCCTCGCGCAGCTCAGCGCCGAGGCCGGTCGTCAGGGATTGACGGCGCGCCCGTCAGCGTGGACGGAGGAGGTTACGACGGCGCGCGCCAACTTTGCGCGCCTGCTCGACGAGCGCGAGCAGCGCCACCGGGCGGCGCGGCCCATTCACCCCGATCGCTTGGCCCGTGAGCTCTGCCGCGCGCTCGATCCCGACGCCACCATCATCGTCGATTCGTTCACCATGAGCGGATGGGTGACGCAGTGGTTCACCGCTCGCTTCGCCGGCCAGGTGATCGACGCGGGGCCGCTCGCACCGGTTGGCCACGGCATCGGCATGGCCGTCGGCGTGCAGTTGGCGCGGCCCGGCAAGCAGGTCGTCGTCATCATCGGCGACGGCGGGCTGGGCATCGGCGGCTGGGACATCGAGACGGCGCTGCGCTACGACCTGCCGGTGCACACCGTGGTGTGGAACAACAGCTCGTGGGGGCCGAGCTTCGAGGAGATTCCGCTGCTCAAGGGCCGCACCGATCCCTTCAACATGCTCGAGGACGTCCGCTACGACCAGATGTTCGCGGTCATGGGCTGTCATGGCGAGCACGTCGCCGACCCCGACCAGATCGGGCCTGCGCTCGCACGCGCGTTCCGGTCGGGCCGGGCGTCGGTGGTCAACGTGACCGGCGACAAGCGCGTCGGCCATCCGGGATTGGGCGGCAACCTGCTCGGCTCGACGAAGGTCTAACGGTTGCGCCGACCGTCGCGAACTGCGTCCTCGACGATGGTGTGGGCGGTCCTTGGGCGGCCCGAGGCGCGCCGCCGGCGCGCCTCCAACGCAGGGCCTACACGCGAAACGGCCGCGCCAGCAGAATGCGTCCGTCGGGGTCGACGATGAAGAGCTCGATCGTATCAAACACCACTCCGCCGGTCGGCTGCGGCACGGTGGCGTCGATGCGCTCCCACTGATCGCTGAGCGTGACGGCATAGCCGGTGGTTGGCGAGGCGCCGTGAAAGTGTCCGCTGGCGGTGATGGACGGACCGGGCGGATGCGGCGGCCAGATCGCCCACCGCTTCGGCGCGCTCTGGTCGTTGCGCGCCACCACGAACACATAGCAGGGCAGACTGACCTGCGTGCTGGTGCGCAGGCGCAGCGAGATGCTCAGCCGATCTCCCTCGGCGCTGCGCTCGCGGCGGGCGGAGAAGCGCTCGAACTCGATCGCATCGTGCTGCAAGCGGGCGCGCTGCGCCGGGCGATCGAGGTCCTCGAACACCGAGCGGCGCAGGATCAGCGCGACGCTCAGCGCGGCGATCAGCACCAGCAGCAGCAGCGCCGCCAGCCGATCGCGGCGGCGGACGGCGTCCCCCGACGGCATGGCGCGGACCGTAGCGCCGCGGGCGCGGAGCTGCAACGCGTTCCGACCCGTCCCAATTGGACCCCTCCGAACCGTCTGATATAGCTCGATCCATGTTCGGCCTCGGCTTCGCCGGTACCGCGGCGCTGGTGGCGCTGCTGCTGGTGATCGGCGGCGTCAAGATCGTGCGCGAGTACGAGCGCGGAGTGATTCTGCGTCTCGGTCGGCTGGTGTCCTCGCGCGGACCGGGCGTCATCTACGTCCTCCCGTTCCTCGAGCAGATGTACAAGCTCGATCTGCGCACGATCACCCTCGACGTGCCGTCGCAGGACGTCATCACGCGCGACAACGTCTCGGTGAAGGTAAGCGCGGTGCTGTACTTCCGCGTCATTGAGCCGGCCAAGGCGATCGTCGAGGTGCAGAACTACCTGTACGCCACCTCGCAGCTTGCGCAGACCACCCTGCGCAGCGTCTGCGGCCAGGCGCAGCTCGACGAGCTGCTCGCCGAGCGCGATCGGTTGAACGAGCAGCTCCAGGAGATCATCGACACCAGCACCGAGCCCTGGGGCATCAAGGTGATGATGGTCGAGATCAAGCACATCGATCTGCCGGTCGAGCTGCAGCGCGCCATGGCCCGCCAAGCCGAGGCCGAGCGGCTGCGCCGCGCCAAGGTCATCAGCGCCGAAGGCGAGTACCAGGCCGCGGCCCGCTTGGGCGAGGCGGCGGCGGTGATGGAAAAGGAAAGCGTCGCCATCCAGCTGCGCATGCTGCAGACGCTCGCGCAGGTGGGCACGGAGAAGAACCACACCGTCATCGTGCCGTTGCCGATCGACCTCATCCGCGCCTTGGTCGGCGGCGTTGGGAAGGCCTGAACGGACGGTGGACCGCACCGCCTTCGAACAACGCCGCCAGCGCGTGATGGCGTCGATCGGCGCCGACGCCTTGGCCATCTTTCCCTCCGCCCCCGAGCACACGCGCTCGAACGACGTGGAGTACCGCTATCGCCAGCAGAGCGACTTCTACTATCTGACCGGCTTCTCGGAGCCCGGAGCGGTGTGCGTGCTGCAGCCCGGACACCCGAGCGACGCGTTCGTCCTGTTCGTGCGCGGCCGTGACCGCGAGAAGGAGACGTGGACCGGACGCCGGGCCGGGGTCGAGGGCGCCGTGACCGACTACGGCGCCACCATGGCGTACCCGATCGAGGAGCTCGATCAGCGGCTGCCGGCCATGCTCGCCGAGCGCAACCAGCTCTACTACACGATGGACCGCAACGAGTCCTTCACCCGGCGGGTAACGGGCTGGCTCGAGCAGGCGCAGCAGTCGCGACCGCGCACCGGCAAAGGGCCGACCGGTCTGCTCGACGGGCGCGCCGTGGTGCACGAGATGCGATTGTTCAAGTCAGCGGCCGAGCTCGAGTGCATGCGCCGCGCCGCGGCGATCTCGGCCGAGGCTCACCTCGCCGCCATGCGGCAGACGCAGGCAGGGTGCTGGGAGTACGAGATCGAGGCGCTGATCGAGTACGTCTTCCGGCGCAACGGCGCTGCCGGTCCCGCCTATCCGTCGATCGTCGCCGCGGGGGTCAACGCGACCGTGTTGCACTACACCACCAACGATCGCCGCATGGCGGCCGATGCGCTGCTGCTCATCGATGCCGGTGCGGAGTACGATTTTTACTGCGCCGATGTGACCCGCACCTTTCCCGTCGGCGCGCGCTTCAGCGGCCGCGGCAAGGCGATCTACGAGCTGGTCCTTGCCGCCCAGCTCGCCGCGATCGACGCCGTGCGCCCCGGTGCACGCTTCGACGAGCCGCACCAGACGGCCGTGCGCACCTTGGTCGAGGGTTTGCTCGAGCTCGGCGTGTTGCAGGGCTCGGCCGACGAGGTGGTGGAGAAGGAGCTCTACAAACCCGTCTACATGCATCGGACCAGCCATTGGCTGGGCATGGACGTGCACGACGTCGGCCTCTACAAGCACGGCGACGTGCCGCGCACGCTCGAGCCGGGCATGGTGTTGACCGTCGAGCCGGGTCTCTATTTCGCCGAGCATCTGGACCAGGTCGACCCCGCGTGGCACGGCATCGGCGTGCGGATCGAAGACGACGTGCTGGTCACCGCCGACGGGCACGAAGTGCTCACCGCGGCGACTCCCAAACAGGTCGCCGACCTCGAAGCCATCCGCGCGGGGTGACGCGAGAGGGAACCCGGGATCAGCAGATCGCGCCGGACTCTTTGTGCTGCGCGATCTCTTCCCAGGTGTAGCCGAGCTCGAGCAGCACGGCTTCGGTGTCGGCACCGAGCTCGGAAGCGGCGCGGCGCACGGTGGGAGCCTCGTTGCCGAACTGCACCGGGCTGGCGGTGACGCGGAACTGCCCGTGCGCGGGGTGGTCGAAACCCATGACGTACCCATTCTCGACGACCTGCGGGTCGTCGGGGATCTCCGCCGGCGACTGCAGCGGCGCCCAGATGCACTCGGAGGCGTTGAGCAATGCCGCCCAGTCGGCGCGGGTCCGCGTGGCGAACAGCGCGGCCAACTGCTCCGCCAGCGCCGCGCCCTCGCCCTGGCGCTTTTCCGGGGTATCGAAGCGCGAATCTGCGAGGATGTCGGCGCGGCCGACGGCAGCGGTAAAGATCGGCCAGAAGCGCTCGCTCTGCAGCATCATCAGCACGATGCCCTTGCCGTCGCTGCTCCAGTAGGTGTTGACCAGCGGATTCGGCGTGCCGCCGAGGCCGCTCTGCGGCAGCTCGAAGCCGTAGGTCATGGCCGCGACGATATCCGGCGCCATGATCCACACCGCGTTGCCGAGCAGGGAGACGTCGACCTCGAGGCCTTCACCGCTGCGCTCGCGGTGATACAGCGCGCCGGCGATGCCGCCGGCCAGGAACATGCCGCCGGTGAAGTCGCCGAATGCGGCGCGCTGTTGCACCAGCGGCTGGCCCGGGCGGGTCAGTCGGTCGGCGATGCCACCGCGCGCCCAGAACGAGCAGCCATCGTAGCCGCCGCGCTCGGCGTCGGGGCCCTTCTGCCCCTGCCCGTGCCCCTTGGCGTAGATGATCCGCGGATTGCGCTGGCGGAGGTCTTCGTAGGTGATGCCCAGACGCCGACGCGCGGCAGGGAGGAAGTTGGTGAGAAAGATGTCGGCTGTGTCGACCAACCGATAGAGAATGTCACGGCCAGCGGGCTGGTTGAGGTCGACGCCGATGCTGCGCTTGTTGCGGCTGAGATGCTCGACGAAGAAGTTCACCCCATGCGCGCCGGGCACCAGGCCCGAGGTCACCAGGCCGCGCATGGGGTCGCCGCGCACGGGGTGCTCGATCTTGATGATATCGGCGCCCCAGTCGCCGAGGACGGTCGCCGCCGAGGGCACGAACCCCCAGTCGGCGACCTCGATCAGGCGGATGCCCTCCAGGATCTGCAGCATCCGCCCGCCGATCACTTCGGCTGCGGAACGATGCGCAGGTACGGCTTCAGCGCCTTCCAGCCGCCCGGGAACTTCTTCTTGGCGTCCTCGTCGGAGAGCGACGGGACGATGATCACGTCGTCGCCGTGCTTCCAGTTCACCGGTGTGGCGACGCTGTGCTTGTCGGTGAGCTGCATCGAGTCGATGACGCGCAGGATCTCGTTGAAGTTCCGCCCCGTGCTGGCCGGGTAGGTGAGGATCAGCCGCACCTTCTTGGTGGGGGCGATGATGAACACCGAACGCACGGTGAGCGTGTCGTTGGCGTTGGGGTGGATCATATCGTAGAGGTCCGAGACCGTGCGGTCGGGGTCGGCGATCACCGGGAAATTGAGCGCCTGGCCCTGCGTCTCCTTGATGTCCGCCGCCCATTTCTGGTGCGAGTCGGCAGGGTCGACGCTGAGCCCGATGATCTTCACGTTGCGCTTGTCGAACTCGGGCTTGAGACGCGCGGTCTCACCCAGCTCGGTGGTGCACACCGGCGTGAAGTCCTTCGGATGCGAGAACAGCACACACCAGCTGTCGCCGATGTATTCGTGGAACGTGATCGGCCCTTGCGTGGTTTGCGCGGTGAAGTCCGGCGCAATGTCGCCCAATCGAATTGCCATGATCGATCCTCCTTGTGGTGGTGAGAAATTGCGGGTGGCTGTCCGCGTATTTCGCGCCGTCCCGACGCGTTGTCAACCGGGCCCCCGGGGGGCGGCTGTCGCCGCCCGTTCAGCGTTCAGCCGGCAGGTGCCACAACCTCTTGGTCACCCGAGTGTCACCACCTCTTGGTCAGCAAGCAAGTGATGGAGGTGGGGAAGCGGTTCTCCACATGCTGACGCGCAGAGCGAGGGGCG
>Ga0187893_10012153_pt1 | contig 12291 bp, 10 predicted proteins | sample MA1701074metaG_FD_139574 | JGI IMG/M metagenome (GOLD analysis project Ga0187893, IMG submission 139574) | White microbial mat communities from a basaltic lava cave in the Kipuka Kanohina Cave System on the Island of Hawaii, USA - MA170107-4 metaG ... | reverse complement strand
GCCGACCACGTTGTAGACGAACGCCCAGAACAGGTTCTGCCGGATCTTGGCGTAGGTGCGCCGCGAGATGTCGAGCGCGTCGGCGACGAGCCGCGGGTCGGCGCGCATGAGGGTAACGGCCGCCGCGTGCATGGCCACGTCGGTGCCGCTGCCCATGGCGATGCCGAGGTCCGCGGCGGCGAGCGCGGGCGCGTCGTTCACGCCGTCGCCGACCATCGCGACTTTGCCTCCGCCCCGGCGCAAGGCCTCCACCGCCGCGGCCTTGTCGCCGGGCAGAACTTCCGCCCGCACGTCTACGATTCCCAGGCGCGTCGCCACCGCCCGGGCGGCGCGCGGGTTGTCCCCGGTGAGCATGACCGCATGCACGCGGCGCTGCTCGAGCCGGCGAACGGCTTCGCGCGCTTCGGCGCGCGGCTGATCGCCGAAAGCCATCAGCGCAACCAGGGTCGGGCCGGCCGTCAGGTCGGCGAGCCAGGAAACGCTCTGGCCTTCGCCTTCGAGCCGCGCCGCATCTTTCTCGAGCGCCGCGGTGTCGACGCCAAGCTCCCGCATCCAGCGGCTGGAGCCGATGGCCAGGCGGCGGCCCGCGACGCTGCCTTCGACGCCGCGGCCGGGAACCGCGCGTACTTCGCGCGCCTTCTGGAGGCTCAGGCCCTGCGCGGCCGCCGCCACTGCTTTCGCCAGCGGATGCTCGCTGCCGGCCTGCAGCGCCGCCGCAGCCGCGAGCGCGGCCGAGCGTTCCATGCCGTTCGGCTTGAACGCCGCGAGCACCGGCTTGCCGGCGGTCAAGGTTCCGGTCTTGTCGAATGCGACCAAACTGACGGCATGCGCGGTTTCCAGCGCCTCGGCGTCCTTGATGAGAATTCCGTGCCGCGCCGCCACCCCGGTGCCGGCCATGATGGCGGTCGGCGTTGCCAGGCCGAGCGCGCACGGGCAGGCAATCACCAGGACCGCGACCGCGTTGAGGATCGCCTGCTCCCAGTTGCCGCTCGACGCGCCCCAGCCGAGCAGGGTCGCCGCCGCGATCAGCAGGACGACCGGCACAAAGACCGCGCTCACGCGATCGACGAGCTTCTGGATCGGCGCCTTCTTCGCCTGAGCGCTTTCCACCAGCTCGATGATCCGCGCAAGGACCGACTGCGCGCCGACCGCGGTGACGCGCAGCGCGATCAGCCCTTCGGCGTTGACGGCGCCGCCCGTCACCCTGTCGCCCGGCCCTTTGGCGACCGGCAGCGATTCGCCGGTGAGCATGGACTCGTCGGCGTGCGTGCGCCCCTCGATCACTTCGCCGTCGGCCGCAATGCGCTCGCCGGGCCGCACGACCACCACCTCGCCGACCGCGACTCGATCCGGCGGGATCTCGACCTCCGCTCCGGCGCGGCGCACGCGCGCGGTTTCGGGCCGCAGCGCCTGCAGCGCGCGGATCGCCTCAGTCGTCTGGCGCTTCGCCCTCTCCTCGAGCCACTTGCCGAGGACCACGAGCGTGATCACCGCCGCCCCGGCCTCGAAGTAGAGGTGCTGCACGCCGGCGGCCAAGAGGTAGACCGACAACCCGTACGCGGCGCTCGTGCCCAGGGCGACGAGCAAATCCATGTTTCCGCTGCCCGCGAGCACCGCCTTCCAGCCCGCCCGGTAGAAGCGCGCGCCCACGACGAACTGCACCGGCGTGGCGAGCACGAGCTGAGCCCAGCCCGGCAACGTGCCGCCGGCGAGCATCGAGGCGATGAGCGGCACGGTGAGGACGCAGGCGAGCGCAAGCGGCCACCAGGAGCGGTCGGCGCGCGGCGCAGGCGCCGGCGCGAGGCGCGCCTCGTAGCCTGCCTTGCGGACCGCGGCGACGAGCCCTTCGACCGAGGCGCCCTCGGCGAGCGCGACTGCCGCGCTCTCGGTCGCGAGGTTCACTTCCGCGCTGGCCACGCCGGGCACGGCTTGCAGGGCCTTCTCGACGCGCCGCACGCACGAGGCGCACGTCATGCCTTCGATCGGCAGCTTGATGAGCCTGGAGGTCTGCACGGCCGTAAGTTTTAGCCTTCCGCCCATGGGAAGGTCAAGCCTCCAGGTTCCTACCGAGGGTGCGTGTGGACTACCGCGTGCCCGCGCCCGATCAGCGACCCCTTTGGCTACGAGCTTGACCTTGCCACGGTGGCATGGTTGATTGTGTCGGCGCCCGTTGCGGGCCGCTTGATAGGAGATGCCTGAATGTACCAGTTCAATGTTCCCGACATGACCTGCGGCCACTGCGCCAGCACGATTACCAAGGCCGTTCAGTCGAAAGACCCGAAGGCAAAAGTGGAGATCTCGCTGGGCGAGCACCTCGTCAAGGTGGAGTCGGGGCTTTCCCAGGACGAGGTCGCCCGCCGCATCGCCGAAGCCGGCTTTACGCCCCAGACCGTAGCCTGACGGACGCTGCGTCAATCATCGCTGCTCGGATTCGGATCCCAGCCGCTCGACCATGGCCATTACCGCGCGGATCTGCGCTGCTTCCTGGGTCGCATAGTTCTGCCCGGTGTACCCCCACCAGTCCCAGCAGCCGCGCGGGTTGAACGTCCACCACACGTAGCGCGCGGTCGCCTGCGGGTACAGCACGATGAGGCGGTTGGCGTCCGCCCAGCGGTTATAGCCGGCGTCGCGCACGAAACGCTCGCCGACCGCGTGCACACCCTGGCGACAGCCGTGGAAGGCGACGTGGACGCGGCAACGCTGCGTTTCGCAGTCCCGCGGCAGGTAGACAAATCCCTCGTCGGCCATGCTGATGCGGCGCGTGCCGCCGAACTCGGTCTGATCGAATCGCACGACGCGGCCGCTTGCCGCCTTAGGGGCGGATGAAAGAGTGCCGAGCACGTGCCGTAGCAGCACGCCCGCCGCATCGTAGTCGCAGTCGTTGATGAACGGCGGCTGGGTCGCGCCGCAGGCATTGCCCGCGTGCTCGGTGACCATGGCGTGGCCAGCCGGCTTGTCCTTGACGAAAACCGGTTTCGCGTTGAAACGGCCGTAGAAAGCCTCGAGCGCGCCCACCACTTCGGGCTCGACGGTGCGATCGCGCGTTCCGGCGAAGAGCCAGACGCGCGCTTTGGCGAGATTGCTCGTCGGGTCGATCAGCTTTTCGCGCACGAAGCGCTCGGCATGGCCTTGCAGGGTCTCGGGCCGGGGGAGCGGTGTCCAGGCGCCCGGTGTCATGCAATGGTTGTACGCGGTCCACAGGCTGCCCTGCGCGCAGTAATAAGGCCCCGCGGCGAGCGCGCCGACGCCGCTCACGCGGCTCGAATGCGCGACCTGCAGCTGCACCGCCATGTAGCCGCCGGAGGAGACGCCCGACACCGTGAAGCTCGATACATCGGCGCCATAGCCCGGCAAGCGCTGGGCCGCGACACCGAAGCTGAGGCTGAAAAGAAAAAGAACCCTAACGATCGAGGATCGCATGCGCGCAATGGAGGCCCGCAGCGCCGGCCACGCCCGCCCCGGGATGCATCGCCGGGCCGCACAGCCACAGTCCCTGGATCGGCGTGCGGTAGCGCGCGAGCTCGGGAAGCGGACGCATCCAGAGCGCCTGATCGAGGCTCAGCTCCGCGTGATGCGGCTGGCCTTCCGGCCAGCCCTCGAGTTCTTCGAGCTCGCGCGGGGCGAGGAGCTCGACGTGCTCGGGTTGTGCATCGCCCCAGTGCTCGGAAAGCAGGGCCGTCACACTGTCGTTGAGGTTTGTGCAATCAACCCCGTAAGGCGCGTACTGCACGAGCGCTTCCATGCGATGGCGCGCGTCGCAGCGCGCCTCGACATAGGGGTGCCGGGACACGCGGCCGTGCTTGGCGTCGTCGTAGGCGCGCTCGAGGTAGTCGAGCGAAGGCGCGAGCGCGAGCGCCGGGAAGCCCGGCGGGCGGTCGAGCTGCAGGCGCAGGCGCGCGGCCACGCCGCGCCGGCGCACGTGGCGCAACGCGCGCGCGAGCTCCGGGTCGAGCCAGCCGGGCTCGACGAGCTCGAGCAGGCTGCGGCGCGGATCGGCGCTGCTCACGACCAGCGACGCTTCGAGTCTGCGCCCGTCCTTCAGCGCCACGCCGGCGACCGCGCCGCCGCGCACTGCGATGCGCAGCACCTCGGTCTGCTGGAGCTCCAGGCGCGGCAGCTTGCGCAGCAGCTCCAGGATGTTGGAGCGCGGTGGCCGGAATACGCCGGGCGGGCAGCCGACGTGATGGTGCAGGAAGCGGAACGCGGTGCCGCCGGAGCGCGGACCCTGCAGGAGGTGGAGCACGCCCGCGCCGGCGAGCGCGCCTTTCAGCGCGTCGCTTTCGAACCAGTCGTCGAGCAGCTCGGCCACCGGCATCGGCAGGAGTCGCAGCAGGTCGGCGAGCGCGCGCTTGCCGAGCCGCCTCGCGCGCAGCGCGAACCCCGGGCTGAGCGGGTCCGGCGGCGGCGCGGCGTACACGCCCTCGAGGAAGCGCGCGAGGCGCGCCATGCGCTCGCAGAACTGCGGCCAGCGCCCGGCGTCGCGCGCGCTCACGCGCCGGATCGCGTCCACCGAGCGCGCCATGTCGCGCCACAGCTCGAGCCTGCCGCCGCCGGCAAGCGGCACCACGAGCCACGGGTCCGGCCACTCGAGCTCGAGGCCCTGGATCTTCAACTCGCGCAGCACGTTCGGCGGCACCCAGCCTTCGTCGGGCGACGCGCCGCGGCTATCGATCACCATCACCTCGCGGCCGGCGCGCGCGAGCAGCTGCGCCGCGACCAGCGCGTCGCTGCCGCCGCCGATGACGATGGTGCGGTTCACGCGGCCCCGAGGATCTGGAGCGCCGCGTTGCGCCCCGAGGCGCCCATCACCCCGCCGCCGGGATGCGTGCCCGCGCCGCACTGGTAGAGGCCCGGGAGCGGCGTGCGGTACTTCGCCCACGCCGGCACCGGGCGCAGGAAGAACATCTGCTGCAGGGTGAGCTCGCCCTGGAAGATGTTGCCTTCGGAGAGCCCGACGATGCGCTCGATGTCGGCCGGGGTCACGACCTGGCGGTGCAGGATCGCCGACCTGATGTTGGGCGCGTACTCGGCGAGCGTGTCGACCACCGCGTCGCCGAGGGCTTCGCGGCGCGCATCGGTCCAGCCGCCCCTCACGTGGTAGGGCGCGTACTGCACGAAGATCGACATTACGTGCCTTCCCGGCGGCGCCATCGCCGGGTCGAGCATCGAGGGGATCACGATGTCCATGTACGGCCGGCGCGAGACTTCGCCATACTTCGCCTCGTCGTAGGCGCGCTCGAGGTACGCGACGCTCGGGCTGATCGAGATCGCGCCCCGCAGGTGCGGCCCGCGCCCCGGCCGGCAGGTGAAATCGGGCAGCTCGCCCAGCGCCAGGTTCACCTTGGCGGAAGCGCCGGATCGACTCGGCGAACTCGCCGGGCAGGTGCTTCTCGCCCACGAGCTGCATGAAGGTGCGCCGCGGGTCGGCACCCGAGACCACCAGGCCCGCCTTGATCTCCTCCCCGCCCTCGAGGACTACGCCTTTCGCAGATCCACCCGAGATCAAGACGTTCGCAACAGAGGCATTGCAGCGGATCTCTGCACCTGCGGCCCGGGCGGCGCCGGCGATCGCCGCGCTCACCGAGCCGTTGCCGCCCTTCGCGAAGCCCCAGGCGCGGAACACGCCGTCGAGCTCGCCCATGTAGTGATGCAGCAGGACGTAGGCCGTGCCCGGCGAGCGCGGGCCGAGCAGCGTGCCGATGATGCCGCTCGCCGACTTGGTCGCCTTGAGCGCCTCGGTCTCGAACCATTCGTCGAGGAAATCCGCCGAGCTCATGGTGAGCAGCTTGGTCAGGGTGTTGAAGCGCTGCGTGCCGAGGCCGCGGAAATGCCGCGCCAGCTTCGCCATCCCCATGAGATTCCCTGGAGAAAGCGACGTGGGGTCCGGCGGCGCCATCGCGAGCAGCGGCTTGATCGCGCGCGCCATCTGGTGAAGCATGTGGCCGAACTCGTCGTAGGCCTCGGCGTCGCGCAGCGAATGACGCGCGAGCTCGCGCCGGTTCTGGTCGTGGTCGTTCCACTGCGCGAGGTAGTTGCCATTCGGCAGTGGAGTCAAGGTACTTTCCAAGGGAAGAATGTGCAGGCCGTGGCGCGGCAGCTCGAGGTCGCGGATGATCTCGGGCCGCAGCAGGCTCACCACGTAGGAGAACACCGAGAAGCGGAAGCCCGGGAACACCTCCTCGGTCAGCGCGGCGCCGCCGACGCGCTCGCGGCGCTCGAGCACCAGCACCTTCCTGCCGGCCCGTGCGAGGTATGCCGCGCAAACGAGGCCGTTGTGCCCCCCGCCGACAATGATGGCGTCGTACTTAGGCACGTTTGCGCTCGGGATCGAAGAAGGGTTTTTTCACGACGCGTGCGGCGGCGCGCTGGCGCCGGTGCTCGACGGTGATCTCGATGTCGAGCTGCGTGCCCGGCGCCGCCCAGGGCGCGCGCAGGTGCGCGAGCGCGATGTACTTCTTCAGGAGCGGCGACCAGCCGCCGCTCGTGGCGTAGCCGGCCTGCTCGGTGCCGGCGTAGATCGGCACGCTCGTGCGCCAGGCCGCCGCCGGCAGTCGCGTCGCGAGCCCGACCTCGGCGTACAGGCGCTCGAGCGATTCCCATTCGATCTCGATGCCGACGAACTGCCACTCGGGAGTGCGGCGCGCCTCGGCGGCGAGCGCCTCGCGGCCGACGAAGCGGTCTTTTTGCAGGTTGACCGCCCAGCCGAGGTCGAGCTCGTAGGGGCTGGAAGTCTGGCTCTCGATGAGCGCCTTGCGCGCGGGCACGTAGTCGACGTCGATCAGCATCAGGCCGGCCTCGATGCGCGCCACGTCGAGCGCGAGCATCCCCGCCGGCACCATGCCGTAGGGGGCTCCAGCCTCGATGAGTTCATCCCACACCGCGAGCGCGCGGTCATGCTGCATCCAGATCTCGTAGCCGAGGTCGCCGGTGTATCCGGTGCGCGAGATCGTCACCGGGATGTCGCCCAGCTTCGCCTCGGTGAGCCTGAAATACTGGAGATCGACACCCACGATCGCGCGGGAAGCAGGCCCCTGGAGCGAAAGCGCGGCGAGCGCATCGGACACGTCCTCGATCTCGACCTCGAGCCCTTGCGCGTTGTCCTGCAGCCAGCGCAGGTTGGGCTCGGCAGCGGTCATGCGGAACGTGGTCTCGTCCAGGCGCGCGACGGTGCCGTCGTCCAGCACCTTGCCCGCCGCGTCGCACCAGGGCGTATAGGCGACCTGGCCGACCTTGAGGGTTTGAATACTTCTGGTAGCTACCTGATCAAGCAATCGAGCCGCGTCTTTGCCGCGCACCAGGTACTTGTAGAGCGGCGAGACGTCGAACAGCGCCGCCGAGCTGCGGATCGCGTGGTACTCGCGGTCATGCGAAAGCTCGTAGGAGCTCGCAACGACATGGCCCGCCCAGCGCCGCCAGGCATGGCTCGCGCAGAGCGCAGAGGTGCGGCTGTGAAACGGCGTCGTCTTCAGGGGAAAAATCGGGGTCAGACCCCGATTTTAACTAGATGCGCGCGCCGCTCTCGGCATCGAAGTGGTGGACGTGCTCGGGCCGGTAGCGCAAGGGCAGCTTGCCGGAGCGCGCCTCCACCGAGGAGTGCAGGCGTGCAGCAACGCGCGTGCCGTCGCTGCCGCCGAGGTGTCCATAGACCAGGGTGTCGGCGCCGAGCGGCTCGATCAGATCGACGTCGATGACCAGCATCGCCTCCTTCTCGCTGCAGGGATCGAGGTGCTCCGGGCGGACGCCGAAGATCACCGGCTTGCCGTCTCGGCTCCGGGGAATCAGGTTCATCGGCGGCGAGCCGATGAAGCTCGCGACGAAGGTGGTGGCGGGCCTGGCATACACCTCGAGCGGCTTGCCGATCTGCTCGGCGCGCCCGGCATTCATCACGATCATGCGCTGCGCGAGCGTCATGGCCTCGATCTGGTCGTGGGTGACGAACAGGCTCGTGGTCTTCAGCCGCTGGTGCAGCGACTGCAGCTCGGCGCGCATCTGCACGCGCAGCTTGGCGTCCAGGTTGGAGAGCGGCTCGTCGAACAGGAACACCGCCGGCTCGCGCACGATGGCGCGGCCCATCGCGACGCGCTGGCGCTGCCCGCCGGAAAGCGCGCGCGGCTTGCGCTCGAGGAATTTGCCGAGCTCCAGGATGTCTGCTGCTTTCCGTACTCTTTCAGAAATTTCTTCCCTCGAAAGACCCCTGATGCGCAGGCCGTAGGCCATGTTGTCGTACACGCTCATGTGCGGATAGAGCGCGTAGTTCTGGAACACCATGGCGATGTCGCGGTCCTTCGGCTCGAGGTTGTTGACCACGCGGCCGCCGATCGCGATCTCGCCCGCGCTGATCGTCTCGAGGCCCGCCACCATGCGCAGCAGCGTGGACTTGCCGCAGCCCGACGGGCCGAGAATGACGATGAACTCGCCGTCCTCGATCTCCATCGACACGCCGTGGATCACCTGCAGCTCCGGCGTGTAGCTCTTGCGCACGTCCCTCAGCGATAGGCCGGCCATTACTTTTCAGTCTCCACCAGGCCCTTCACGAACCATCTCTGCATCAGCACCACGACCAGCGCGGGCGGCAGCATCGCCAGGATCGCGGTGGCCATGATCAGGTTCCACTCGTTGGCGGCGTCGCCGCCGACGATCATGCGCTTGATGCCGATCACGGTGGTGTACATCGACTCGTCGGTGGTGATGAGCAGCGGCCACAGGTACTGGTTCCAGCCGTAAATGAACTGGATGACGAACAGCGCCGCCATCGTGGTCTTGGAGAGCGGCAGCAGCACGTCCCAGAAGAAGCGCATCGGCCCGGCGCCGTCGACGCGCGCAGCTTCCGCGAGCTCGTCGGGCACGGTCATGAAGAACTGGCGGAACAGGAACGTCGCCGTTGCGGAGGCGATCAGCGGCACGGTGAGGCCGGCGTAGCTGTTCAGCATGCCGAGGTCGGCGATCACCTTGAAGGTCGGAATGATGCGCACCTCGACCGGCAGCATCAGGGTGATGAAGATCATCCAGAAGAAGAACATGCGCAACCGGAAGCGGAAGTAGACGATGGCGAACGCGGAGATGATCGAGATTGCAATTTTGCCGAGCGGAATGCCGAGCGCCATCACCGTGCTGTTGACGAGCATGCTGCCGACCGCGGCCTTGGACCCCGTGGTGGTGCCGGCGCCCAGCACCTGCGAATAGTTCTGCACGAGCTGGTCGCCGGGCAGCAGCGGCATCGGCACCTGCATGACCGTCTCCAGCGTATGGGTGGAGGCGACGAAGGTGACGTAGAGCGGGAACGCGATCAGCAACACGCCCAGGATCAGCACCGCGTGCGACAGGATGGTGAGTCCAGGGCGGTTCTCGACCATCAGTATTGGACTTTCCGCTCGATGAACCGGAACTGGACCACCGTGAGCGCAATCACGATGAACATCAGGATCACCGACTGCGCCGACGAGCTACCGAGGTCGGCCGCCTTCACGCCGTCGTGGTAGACCTTGTAGACCAGGATCTGGGTCGCCTGCGCCGGGCCGCCCTGGGTGGTGGCGTCGATCACGCCGAAGGTCTCGAAAAAGGCGTAGACCACGTTCACCACCAGCAGGAAGAAGGTGGTGGGCGAAAGCAGCGGGAACACGATGGTCCAGAAGCGCCGCGCCGGGCCGGCGCCGTCGATGGCCGCCGCCTCGATCAGCGAGCGCGGGATCGACTGCAGCCCGGCGAGGAAGAACAGGAAGTTGTAGGAGATCTGCTTCCACACCGAAGCGATCACCACCAGCGCGATCGCCTGGTTGTCGTTGATGATCCAGTTCCAGTCGACGCCGAAGCCCTTCAGCACGTAGGTTACGATGCCGATCGAGGGCGCGAACAGGAACGCCCACAGCACGCCGGCCACTGCCGGCGCGACCGCGTAGGGCCAGATGAGCAGCGTCTTGTAGGCGAGCGCGCCGCGCAGCACGCGGTCGGCCATGGTGGCGAGCAGAAGGGAGATGGCGATGCCGCTGAACGCCACCAGCACGCTGAACACCGCGGTGACCCTGAAGGAGGCGAGGTAGTTGCCGTCGCGGAACAGGTGCGCGAAGTTCTGCAGCCCGACGAACTGGGTCTTCAGGCCGAAGGCGTCCTGCAGCTGGAACGAATACCACACGGCCTGCGTCGCCGGCCAGAAGAAGAACACCACGGTGATCGCGATCTGCGGCGCGACCAGCGCGTAGGGCAGCCACGCCGAGCGGAAGACGACGCGCTTTTCCATCCGCTCGGCGGGGTTGGGAGCTTACTTGTTGGCCGTCTCGAACTGCCTGAGGATCTCGTTGGCGCGCTTCACCGCGTCGTCGAGCGCTGCCTTCGCGGTCTTCTTGCCCTGGAAGGCGGCTTCCAGCTCTTCCTCGATCACCGTGCGGCCCTGCACGAAATTGCCGAAGCGCAGGCCCTTGGAGTTCGCCGTGGGCGCCTTGTTGGTGAGCTGCCGGACGGCCGCGTCGCGGCCCGGGTTCTTGTCGTAGAAGCCGGACTTGCGCGTCATGTCGTAGGACGCCTGCGTGATCGGCACGTACCCGGTCTTGATATGCCACTCCATCTGCACCTCGGGCCGCGACAGGAACGACAGGAACTTGGCCACGCCCTTGTACTCCTCGGCCTTGCGGCCGCTCATCACCCACAGCGACGCCCCGCCGATGACCGAGTTCTGCGGCGCGCCCTTGACGTCGTCATGGTAGGGCAGGAAGCTGATCTGCCAGTCGGTCTTGCCGGCCTTGATGGTGCCGGCGAGCGCGCCAGCGCTGATGGTTGCCATCGCGCACTCCCCGCCCTGGAATTTGGAGTCCGCCTGGTTCGTGCGCCCGGCATAGGTGAACAAGCCGCGCTTCGCCATGTCGGCGAGCATCGTGACGTGCTTGACGTGCGTGGGCGAGTTGATGGTGAACGTCGTATCCAGGCCGTCCATGCCGTTCTGCTTGGTACCGATGGGCACGTTGTGCCAGGCGCTGAAGTTCTCCACATGCACCCAGGAGGGCCATCCCGTCGTGTACACGCAATCCTGTCCCGCTGCCTTCAGCTTCTCCGCGGTGGCGACGAGCTCCTTCCAGGTCTTCGGCGGCACCGGCGGCAGGCCCGCCGCCTTGAACTTGTTGCGGTCGATGTAGAACAGCGCGGTCGAGCTGTTGAAGGGCATCGACAGCATGTTGCCCTTGGTGTCCGAATAGTAGCCCGTCACCGTCGGCAGGTAGGCCTTGGGATCGAAAGGCTCGCCAGCCTCCTTCATCAGCTGGTACACGGGCTTGACCGCGCCCTTGGCCGCCATCATGGTGGCCGTGCCCACCTCGAATACCTGCAGCAGGTGCGGCGCCTGCCCGGCGCGGAACGCCGCGATCGCCGCGGTCATCGACTCAGGATACGACCCCTTGTAGGAGGTCACGATCTTGTATTGCTTCTGCTCGGCGTTGAACTGGTTGGCGAGCCCGTTCAGCGCCTCACCCAGCGCGCCGCCCATCGAGTGCCACCACTGAATCTCGGTCTGGGCCTGTGCCTGGGAGACGCACAGCATTGCGGCCGCCAGGGCGGCGGCCAGTTTCGTCGGGTTCATCGAATCCTCCTCTTAAGGCCTAAGGTTATTCCACAGTGACCGATTTCGCCAAGTTTCTCGGCTTGTCGACGTCGGTTCCCCGCGCCAGCGCGGTGTGGTAGGCGAGCAACTGTAGCGGCACCACATGAAGGACCGGCGACAGCAGGCCGTAGTGCTCGGGCAGGCGGATGACGTTGATTCCCGGCGAGTTGGCGATGCGGGTGTCGGTATCGGCGAACACGTAGAGCTCGCCGCCGCGGGCGCGCACCTCCTGCATGTTGGACTTGAGCTTCTCCAGCAGCGCGTCGTTCGGCGCCACCGTGACCACCGGCATTTCGCCGGTGACAAGCGCGAGCGGCCCGTGCTTGAGCTCGCCCGCCGGGTAGGCCTCGGCGTGGATGTAGGAGATCTCCTTCAGCTTGAGCGCCCCCTCCAGCGCGATCGGGTAGTGCAGCCCGCGGCCGAGGAACAGCGCGTGCTCCTTGGTGGCGAAGCGCTGCGCCCAGGCGATGATCGACGGCTCGAGCGCGAGGACCGCGCCGAGCGCGGTGGGCAGGTGCCGCAGCGCCTTCAGATGGGCGGTCTCATCACTGAGCCGTCCCCGCAGCTTCGCGAGCGTCAGCGCCAGCAGATAGAGCGAGACCAGCTGGGTGGTGAACGCCTTGGTCGAGGCGACGCCGATCTCGACCCCGGCGTGCGTCAGGAACTGCAGGCGCGTCATGCGCATGAGCGCGCTCGAAGCGACGTTG
>Ga0187893_10012151_pt1 | contig 12296 bp, 16 predicted proteins | sample MA1701074metaG_FD_139574 | JGI IMG/M metagenome (GOLD analysis project Ga0187893, IMG submission 139574) | White microbial mat communities from a basaltic lava cave in the Kipuka Kanohina Cave System on the Island of Hawaii, USA - MA170107-4 metaG ... | reverse complement strand
TTAGAGTTCGCTTAGCCCCAAGTCCTACTGGCCTTTTCCACTTCGGTACCGCTCGCACTGGGCTTTTTAATTGGCTTTTTGCTAAGGCAAATAAGGGTAAATTTATATTACGTATTGAAGATACTGACCGAGAACGTTCGGAAGTAAAGTATGAATCCGAGATTATAGAGGGGCTCACTTGGTTGGGGTTAGATTGGGATGAAGGGCCGAATAAGAAAGGTAAATATGGCCCTTATCGCCAGAATGAACGGAGCGCGATTTATAGTAAATATTTAGAAGGACTATTAAACAAAAAAAGCGCGTATTATTGCTATTGCACTAAAGAAGAACTAGAAGCTGTGCGCCAATTAATGTTGGCAGACGGTTTAGTGCCAAAATACAGCGGTAATTGTCGGAATTTAACGAGCGCTCCTCGCGGCCGTTCACCCCAGGTTATTCGTTTCAAAACACCCGAGGTATCCGTAGAGTTTAAGGATATTATTCGGGGCCAAGTAAAATTTGATGCTACTCTTTGGGGCGATATGGTTATAGCTAAAGATTTGAACACTCCTTTATATAATTTTGCAGTGGCAGTGGATGATGAGGAGATGAAAATCTCGCATGTGATTAGAGGCGAAGATCATTTATCCAATACGCCCAAACAAATATTGATTCAACGCGCCTTGGGTTTTAAAGAGCCAATTTATGCGCATTTGCCTCTTATTTTAGGGTCAAATCGAGCTAAACTTTCTAAACGTCATATGGAAATATCCCTTTTAGATTATCGTAATCGGGGCTATCTACCAGAGGCGGTCGTAAACTTTTTGGTTCTTTTGGGTTGGCATCCACAGAATAACGAAGAAATTTTTACACCCGAAGAGTTAATAGGTGTTTTTGATTTAAAACGAGTGCAAAAATCGGGGGGTATTTTTAATGAAGAAAAATTAGATTGGGTTAACGCCGCCCATATTAAACGTTTGTCTACGGAAGAATTAGCTCGACATTTACGTATTTTTCTAGAATCTGGCAAATTAGGATCGGTTATACTTAAAGATGAGGTTTTATTTAAGAAAGTAGTAGCCCTAGAACAACCCCGACTAACTAAATTATCTGATTTTGCTGAAAGCGCAATTTTCTTTTTCGTTTTGCCGGAGTATGAACCCAGCTTGCTTATATGGCAAAAAACAGATAAAAATAAAACCCGCGAAGTTCTTACGCGCATTAAAGAGCTAGTAGGCGAGCACTCCAAAGATGCAGAAAATCTTATTAAAACTTTAGCAGATAAAGAAGGTCGAGGCGAAATTTTTTGGCCATTACGGGTAGCTTTGTCTGGCCGTAAATCTTCTCCCGATCCTTTAGAAATTCTTAATGTTTTAGGTCAAAAAGAATCTATAAAGCGTTTAGAAATAGCCATTAATAAATTAGCTAATTAAATATGCAACGCAGTCTTTATAAATTAATATTGGTTTTGCTAATTGCCGTATCTGTTATGCCCGGCAATATTTATGCTCAATCTAGTGCGTCTTCGACTAATTCAGTCGTCGGTCCTTTACGGGATGTTTTAGAGAAGAAAATTCAATCTAAAGCTCAAGAATTAGAGCAAATTAACAAAGCTTTGTTAGAAACTCAAAAGAATTTATCCGAAACTAAAAGCGAGAAAGTGACTCTTAAAAATGAACTGAATAATTTGGAATACACCGGTAATCAATTAAAGTTAAATATTCAGTCGGATGAAGTAGTGCTCCAAAAATTAAATTTAGAAATTCAATCGCTTACTTTTGATATTCAAGATATTAAATCTTCTATTGAAGATAAAAAAGTTGCGGTTCTATCTATCTTTAAACAGTTGCAACGCAACGATCAATCTAATGTGCTTTTGTCGTTTTTACAGCGTCGTAGTCTGGCCCAAGGCATATTGGAAGTAAAAAACTTAAATGATCTCAATACGAAATTAAATGGAGATATTTTGAGTTTAAAAGATTTACATGAACAATTAGTGACTAAAGCTCAAGAATCAGATGCAAAAAAGAATAAAACTTTAGTTCACCAGAAAAATTTAGAAAATCGTAAAATAATCTTGCAAGATCAAAAAAAGGAACGTGAAACTATTTTAACTCAAACTAAGAATAAAGAGACTGTATACGAAAAACAATTAGCTGATCTTAAAAAAATTCAACAGGGGATTGCAGACGAAATTGAATCTATTAATGCGGAATTACGTTTAAAAATAGATTTAAATCTTTTACCTAGTGCCCGCGCTGGTGTTTTGGGTCTACCTTTAGAAAATGAAGCGATTATAACCCAAGGTTACGGAGCAACTTCTTTTGCGCGTACTGCTTATCCCGGCAAAGCCCATAACGGCATTGATTTTAAAGCTTCCGTGGGTACACCAGTTTTAGCTGCAGAGGCGGGTGTAGTAGTTGCGGTAGGAGATCAAGATCTTTATTGCAATCGGGGAGCTTACGGCAGGTTTATCGTGATAAACCATAATAATAATTTAACTACTCTTTATTCCCATCTTTCCCGTTATATTGTAAAGAAAGGCGATCAATTAACTCGAGGTCAATTAATCGGTTATTCCGGTCGTACCGGATACGCGACTGGTCCACACCTTCATCTTACTGTGTTTGCGCAACCCACATTTTATATGGGAGGTAGCCGTACCTGTGGGCCAATGCCTTTTGGAGGCGATTTAAATCCTTTGGGTTATTTTGAGTTGGGTGTAACTGCCGCTCACTAACCGATTGTAAGCCGCTTCACAATTAGTTATAATAGAAAGTATGAAAAGCCATTTATGGCTAATGTTTTGGGCTTTTCTTATTAGCGCTTTTATCTTGGGCGGTGTACCAGCACGTGCCGCAGAGTTGTTTAATCCAGCAGAAAATTCAGTCCAAATTCTTAATTTCAATCAAGTGATTGGTGTAGTAACTTCACCACTCAACGCTTTTTACCAAAGTTTGACTAAAATAGGCGAAAGAGCTTGGCAAGAAGTGCCCGTTACGGTTAAAGGTTTAGATTTAAGATTCACTTCAATAATCAAGGGGCTTCTGCACGTTTTAGCTTTTTGTTTAGGACTCGTAGTGGATTTTGTTAAATGGTTGGCATCGTTTATTAGTTAGATTTGTTCGAGTTCAAATATACTTCTTTACTTTATGCGGTTTTATTTTTTTTGTCTCTTAGTGGTTATTATAATTTTCACTGTTCATTGGTCGTTGCGTTCTTGGGTTACACCAGCGATCGCAATGTTTGAACACCGCTCTGGTTACGAACTAGGCGGGGATTTATATTTTAAATTCTTTCCGGCAAGAATCAAGAATGAATTTGTATCTCAGGGTTACGGGGTGACTCCCTTTGCGGCTAATTTAAAATATCCCTACGATTGGCACAACGGTATTGATGTGGCCGTAGATTTCGATACGCCAGTTTTATCTGTAACTCCTGGTCAAGTTTTGCTTATCGGCAATCAAGACAGTTATTGTTATCATCGCGGCTACGGTAAATTTGTATTAATTAAAAATAGTGAAGACGATAAAATTTTGCTCTATGCCCACTTAGGCTATATTAATGTAGAATCTGGTCAAAAGATTAAAAATGGTTCAAATTTGGGTACTGTAGGGGCAACTGGTTTTGAAACCGGACCGCATTTACATCTGTCGGTATTTGCACCAAAAAATTTTGAAATTAATGACAAGCGTGGTTGTGGGCCAAGTCCAATGGGTCAAGATATAAATCCATTTGAATATCTACGGGCGTTAAAGTAAGTTACTCTGAGAGGTATCTTAAAAGCTTACTCTTGTTTTAATATATACTGTCATAAAATATATCTTGTGCGACACTTAGTAAATTGAGACAATTAACTTAAAGAACTATCCCCCATGGCAAAACCCCCTAAACTCTCGGCGCATTTTATAGGTATTGGTGGTATAGGCATGAGCGCTTTAGCTCGTTGGTTTATCGCTCAAAATTGGTCTGTAACAGGGTCGGATATAGCAAACAGTCAAATTATCCAAGAGCTTAAGAAAGAAGGCGTTAAGGTCAAAATTGGCCATAAAAGTGGTAATTTGAGTCCAAAAACTACTATGGTTGTATATAACTCGGCTATTCTGGACTCTAATCCGGAATTAACGACTGCACGCCGATATGGCTTACGTCCCCTCTCTTATGCTCAAACTATTGGGTGCCTTACCGATGCCTATCGTACGATTGCAATCGCTGGTAGTCACGGTAAAAGTACCACTACGGCACTTACTGGATTAACACTCGTACGAGCTAAATTTGATCCCAATGTAATCGTTGGCACCAAATTAAAAGAATTTGACGGTAAAAATTTTCGTTTGGGACAAAGTAAATGGTTGGTGCTCGAGGCTGACGAATGGAAGGGTGCTTTTTGGCACTACTCCCCCGAGATCATAATTGTAACGAATATTGACCGCGAGCATTTAGATTTTTATAAGAACCTTAAAAATGTTGAAAAATCTTTTTTGAGATTTTTAGCGCGGACACGATCGGGTGGAACTTTAATTTTAAATAGAGATGATAAAAATTTATATAGCTTGGAGGGTAGCATTAAAAAATTATCCCAGAAACTTAGATTAAAGGTTTATTGGTATAGTCTAAAAGATAAGGAGGCAAAAAATGTGCGCGCTATTTTACAAATTTCTGGTGAGCACAATGTATCTAATGCTATGGCAGTCACAACCTTGGCCATTAAAATATTAAAGATTCCACTTAATACCGTCTTGGGAGCTCTCAAGTCTTACCAAGGTGCCTGGCGCCGGATGGAATTTAAAGGCAAATTTAAACTAAACAAAATAGAGATTGATGTATACGATGACTATGCCCATCACCCCACAGAGATCAAGGCAACTCTTGCGGCTTTTAAACTAAAGTTTCCTAAACGGCCTTTAATTTGTATCTTTGAACCGCATCAATCCAAACGTTTGCAAGCATTATTTAAGGACTTTAGCGAAGCCTTTAGAGCTGCCGATGTCACTATATTACTCCCCGCCTATGAAGTGGCGGGGCGTGATACTAAATATTTTTCTTATACTTCAGAAAAATTAGTAAAAATAATTCAAAAAAAATATCCGCATAAATCCACTTTTTATTTGAAAGATCCAAAACAAATAGCTAAATTTCTAAAAAGTAAATTAAGCCAAAGTAAAGATGCTAAACCGCCAGTTTTAGTTATGATGGGTGCGGGTACTATTGTAAATTACACTCCTTTTTTATTGAAATAAAAAAGCGTCCAATATCCTCGTTTGGACGCCTAGCTTAGTGCACAGTTTCTTCATTCGAAAGATTATTCAGTCGATTGTTAGCCATTATTACCTTATTAATCTTCTGCGCCTGGAGATTGATCCTAAGGATTCTCTCTCTAATTTCTCTGGGCAGATTGCCGAATGTTGACCTGTCGCTTCTTTGATTTATTGGTTCCATAATCCTGGTGTAACTCAAAATCAGAAAAATGCGAGCATGGCTGTATTTGTTTAACTTAACTAGTCTCTCAACTTCGGCGATTAAATCTTCCAATTCAATAATGATTTTCTCCAAATCATTCATCGCTCACTCCTTATCAAAAGTTACTATTTGTATGATAAATAAAATTATATAATACGTCAATCTTTGTCTAAGAACGTTTCTCGCCTATACTAAAGTGTATGTTTGACAGCTATAAGAACGTGGAAAGTTTTAAAGAAGCTAGTGGTTACACCATAGATGGAATTTGGTATCCACGAGTAACTAAAATAGTTTCTATCAAATCTAAACCGGCCTTAATGCGTTTTTATGGTGAAGCTCAAAGTTATAAAGCGGCCCAAGATATAACTACTAAATCTGCCGAAGAAGGCACTTTGGTGCACGAAGCAGCAGAGGCAATCCTCTTGGGCCAAAATCCAGATGTCTCCCCTACTATCGAGCCGTCCATCAGTGCATTCAGAAAATTTTTAGACGCAAAGAATGTTCAAAGTTCACCGGAGTGGGTAGAGCGGCGTATTTTTCACCCAGATAAACGTTATGCCGGCACAATTGATGCCCTGGCTTTAATTGATGGCAAATTTGGAGTCTTAGACATTAAAACCTCTCAAGGTATTTATCGAGATTACAATCTACAAACTGCGGCTTACGTAGAGGCTCTCAAAGATGATTTTCGCAATTTACAGACCCGTTGGATTTTGCGTATTGATCAGATTCAAAAATGTTCACAGTGTGGCGCGCAATTACGCACCAAGGGTGGACGGGAAAAGATTAAAAATGCTTACAATGGCCCACGCTGTGCTCTCGGTGCACATTTTTGGGGTCCTACTGAAGGTGTGGTAGAGCTTCAGGAGTTCCCCTACTGGCAAAACGACTTTGAAGCATTTTTGGGAGCGAAGAGACTATGGGAATGGGAAAATGAATATTGGCTGAAGAAAGTAGGATATTTATAAACTATATTTACAAATTCAATTTCAATAGTATACTGATCTGCGGCACTTTGATATCACCTTAAGTCATTTAGGAGGAAGTTTTATGCCTCGTGGGCAGTCTAATTTCGCGGAGTGTATTACTCTCGATGAAGTGATGCCAAATGATGAAATTGTGCGCGTAAAAACAGGTAATGGCACAATATATGATTTTTGCATTATAAATGCGGAAGAAGGCAGGGTTGCTCTGCATCGTATGGGCGGAAGAGATTATAAGCCGGAATGCTGTACTTTTTTTAATCGAGATGGTTACGGCAGGGTTATTATTTCTACATATTTACCCTTCTTTTACCGTGGTTCTCATGGTGAAAATGTAGCAAGCCCACCACCAGAAAAGATTGAGATAATAAAAGATCCGGTGATGGTTCAAGACCTACGGATCAAGGTTGGATTGCAGGAGGTGCACAAACAATGAACGAACAAGATTTATCAGAAAGAGAATCTGTAGATCTAGAAAAAGTCGTTATTGGATTTTTTCTTAGTAAATACCGTTTGAATGCAATAAATATTGCACAACTAGCTAATCTCAATAAAATAGAGAGCCTAGAACCCATTTTAAAGAAATTAATTGAACGTAAAGCAATCAGAATTTCTCTAGAGCAGAAAAGACCAGAATCCAATACGTGGTACGATAAGTACTATGAATGGATCATAGTTTAGAATACCTTGTGTCCAACTCGCCCGCCGATCAATAGACGGGCTTTTTGTTATAATAAACTTAATGCTTTATGTCTAACAGGACATTAGACCATATAGATGAGCGCCTGATTATGTTTATGCGCAAAATCTCTTATCCCCTAGCTAGATTTGCGCTCTTTACGGTTTTCTTTTGGTTCGGTACTTTAAAAGTTTTAAGTACGAGTCCGGCTAATCCCCTAGTAGAAAACCTTTTACACAAAACCTTACCCTTTATTGATTTTCAACATTTCATAGTTTTTTTTGGTTGTTTTGAAATGGCTATAGGCATTGCCTTTTTGGTGCCGGGCCTGGAACGTTTAGCGGTAGCACTTTTGATACCGCATATGGCAACTACCTTTATGCCGCTTATATTTTTACCTCAAATAACTTGGCAGAGTTTTTTAACTCCGACTTTGGAGGGTCAATATATAATTAAAAACTTGGTTATTATTGCTTTAGCTTTATCTTTAGGTGCACATCTTAAACCTTTTGGTACTAAGAAAATAATTTCGGCGTAATTATTCGGTGTGCTTCTCAATAATTATTGCGGCGCGGTCTAATTCTCTATTGGCTAGATAGCCTAAGCCAAAACTTAGAGAAGCTACTATAAAAATTATGAGACCGATAGTTATTTCCTTTTTGTATTTTTGAAAAAAGTTTTGCATCTAAAAACTTAAATATTTTTCCCATTTGTCATATAAAGCTCGCGTAGCCCTTAAATCACCCACATTGTATTTTGCAATATCTAAGTATTTTTTCTTTTTAAATAATGGGCCTACATCGTCTCCAGTCACTCCACCGCTCTTAGGACTTTCGATACCAAAGGCGCGAGTCCAAAGATGCAGACTTCCCTTCTTGCGACTCGCCCCATAAAAAGTTAGTTGTTCCAAAAGATCAATGTGCAATGCTTCCGGGTTATGTTGATAAAGATAACGCCCACGCATCAAGTCTTTAGTGGGGCGAATGTCGTGAATTGCCGAACGTACCATTAGAAAAGGCAAGTCGAAAGAGCGACCATTGAAGGTAATAAAGACTTGGTAATGCTTAGCTGCTTCCCAGAAGCGACTAAGCATCTCTTTTTCCCCCATCGGTTTAAAAGTTATACCCTCTTCTTTTGTTTCTTCTAGTTTCGCATTGGGTGCTTGGTAGTAAACTGCCCCTTCATTTTTGTGGTAATCTAGCATACCAATTGCTACTACCTCCCCAGTCAAGGGTGAAAAACCTAAACCGTTTTTTAAGTCTTCCAGGGCTAATTTATATTCTTCTTCGTCGTTAGATTCACGTTTAATCCAGCGAGTTAAATTTTCTCGCGTAGCCGAATCTGCTGCATTAAAATCTTCCCCAATTGTTTCAATATCTAATATTAGCTTCTGCGTGGTTGACATAGCCCATATTATAAAATACAATTGTTTGACTGGATAGCAGGGATGCCATGGCTGGTCATGGCTTGGTATTCTCTCTGTTGCCGACAGAAAGAATCCATACCTGTTATCCAGTCCTCTATTTTTAATATATAAATGGCACATACAAAGGCAGGTGGTTCAACTAAATTAGGCCGAGACTCTCGCTCCAAACGGCTCGGTATTAAACTCCAGGATGGCCAGAGGGTACTTGCTGGCCAAATTATTGTTCGTCAACGGGGTACTAAGTATATGCCCGGCCAAAATGTTTTACGGGCTGGTGATGATACCCTTTACGCCAAAAAAGGTGGCGTAATTAAATTCTCCGAAAAAGCCAAGATTCGTTTTGATGGCACCCGGCGGGTGGCTAAAGTTGTGGCTGTAGTTTAACTTTAATACTCGTAATTTTGCCCCGGGGTAAAGTTACAGGCACTATATACTCCCCTATTTTCTTTAAGGGCTTTTCTATTTTTATTTCTACATGTTCTTTACTAATTAATTTACTATCGCGTAAAGAACTTAGAATCATATCTGTAGTTACCGAGCCAAAGACAGTTCCTTCGGGAGATGTTTTTAAGTCAAAAGTTAAAGTAGAACTTTCGAGAGTGCGGGCTAGTAGGGTTAGATGTTTATTTAGCATCTGTTCTTCCTTGTCGCGGCTACTTTTTATAATTTCTGTATTTTTATCTGCAATCCTACCTAAACCACGCGGAATCAAAAAATTACGCGCATAACCATCGCTTACCTCCTTAACTTCAAATTTCTTGCCTATCCCACGTACATCTTGCAAGAAAAATATTTTCATATTACCAAATTTTAGGATCCGGGATGAATTTGATCTAATAAAAGTTCTAAGGCTTTCTCTAGCTGTGGATCTTTAGATTGTTCTGTATCTTTGCTGTCATCCAACGGTTTAACTTCTACGTCCGGCACTAAACCATCATGATCTAAAATTTTACCGCTAGGCATAACCCAATGAGCAATAGTAAGTTTAACAGATGAGCCATCGTCTAAACTGATAAGTTCTTGAACTGTGCCTTTGCCAAATGTTTTCTCGCCTACTAATTTAATCTTGCGATTATCCCGTAGAGCTCCCGCTAGAATTTCTGAAGCGGAAGCCGAACCGCTATTAACTAAGACTACGATAGGCAGGTTCTTAAAAGGTCCATCTCGTCTAGTGCGTAAATCTTCGCGTACGCCATCCACTCCTTCTTCGCTCACTACCAGTGTATTTTTAGGTAAAAACCATTCCGATATATTTATAGCCACATCTAATGCACCACCCGGATCGTTACGTAAATCCATTATCATACCCTTCATGCCCTTAGTTTGAGCTTTATTAGCAGCCTCTTCAAATAAGCTTAAAGCAGAACCGTTGAAGCTATGCAGTTGGATGTGAGCTATATCCCCTATCATTGCAAAATCTAACGTGGGTAGATTAATCGTAGCCCGGGTAACTTTTATTTCCTGCGGTGTTTCTGAGTCTTTTCTGAAAATAGTTAAATTAACCACACTGCCAACCGGACCACGAATAATGCTAACCGCTTCGTCTAACTGTAAACCATCCGTAGAGCTAGCGTTAATTTTTGCGATGTAATCACTCGGCTTTAATCCGGCACGCATGGCCGGGCTATCTTGTAGCGGCGAAATTATAGTTAATCTATCTCGACGTATGCCGATCTCTGCACCAATTCCACCAAAATTACCGCGAATATCATCTTGAAATTTTTTGCTCTCTTGCGGTTTAAAATATTCGGAATAAGGGTCACCTAGCGAGTGTACTAAACCAGTAATTGCGCCATATACTTTATCTTGATTTTTTGCATCATTATTGTGTAAATACCTATCGTTTACTAATTTCCATACCTTCCAAAATGCACCAAAATCAACATCTGCAGGCTTTTCAGTGCTAGTATTAGAAACTCCCTCAATAATAATTGGCTCCACTAAACGTTCCCCTGTTTTTAATCCAACAAAGAACAAGGTCGTGCCAATAAAAATAACTGCGAGAGCCCACAATATATTTTTACGTTTAAACATATTCGTTAATTGTAACCTGTTCTATACTTGATATACAATATCCTATAAGATGGATCTCCAAGACGTCTATCTAAGCAAGCTAAAAGAAAGACGGAGCGAATCTAAGGCGTACCGTAAATTTCAAGTTTTAGGGCTGGAGATTGCAAAAACCCTCCTCGATGAGAAACATAAAGCTTTATATATTAAATTAGCTAAAGAACACTCCCCCGAAAAACTATTAAGCTTAGCCAAGGAAATTGCTGAAAAGAAACATATTAAAAATAAAGGTGCGTATTTTATGAAAATTTTATCACTCAAGAATGACTCCCCAAGGAATCTGGACAGTTCAAAATAAATCCGAAAATCGTTTTTTGCATAAAAAGACAGCCGATTTTGTTTTGCCAGGTAATCGTAAAGAAATTCAAGCACTCATAAAAAAGATGCGAGAAACTATGCGCGCAGCTAGAGGTATCGGCTTAAGTGCCAATCAAATAGGTCTGAATCATAAAGTTTTCGTGGCAGAAGTACCAGACGAACAGGGCACTCTAAAATTTTACACAATTTTTAATCCAATTATTGAAAAAACTATGGGTACAAAAGCATATTTAGAAGAGGGCTGTTTAAGTGTACCGAGGATATATGGCGAGGTAGAACGTTACGAAAAAGTTACCCTGAGAGGTTTGGATAAAAATGGTAAGCAGCTCAAGATTAAAGCCTGGGGGTTATTAGCTCATGTTTTTCAACACGAAGTAGATCATTTAAATGGAGTTGTTTTTATTGATAAGGCCAAAAGATTACACGAATTAGACGTACCTGAAAAATAATGAAATACGTTTTTTTTGGTACGCCGGAATTTGCCGCTACAATTCTAAAAAACCTAATTGACGCTGAGCTTATACCGGTTGCTGTAGTTTGTAATCCAGATCGTCCGGCCGGACGCAAAAAAATTATTACTCCCCCGCGAGTTAAAGATTTTATTCTAAAAAATGGTGATAAATCGATAGAAATTTTACAACCGGAAAAATTAAAAGACATTGAACCGGAGCTTAAAAGGATATCGCCGGATTTTATTTTAGTTGCCGCTTACGGCAAGATAATTCCGGCTTCAATTATAAAAATACCTAAATTAGGCGTGGTGGGTGTGCATCCCTCTCTTTTACCACTCTATCGCGGCGCTACGCCAATACAAAGTGTTATTTTGGATGATAAAGAGGAAACGGGAGTCTCTTTGTATATATTAGATCAAGGCGTGGACAGTGGCCCAATCTTAAATCAATCTAAAATAGATATAAATAATTCTAACTATTTGGAACTAGAAGAGCGCCTAGCTCAAGTTGCGAGTGAATTATTAGTTAAAACCTTACCAAATTTTATTCTGGGTAAAATTCAACCGATTTCTCAAGATGATAAACAAGCAACTTATACTCAGAAATTTAATAGTGATGCTGGTTTTATTTCTTACGGAGTACTAGAGGAAGCTAAAACAAGTGGCAAAGATAGCTTTGCTGTTTTACGCAAAATCAAAGCCCTTAATCCGGAGCCGGGTGTTTATACTTTAGATAAAAATGGCACGCGCATAAATCTTTTAGTTGCAAAAATAGAAAAAAATAAATTGCGTATTACCAAGTTGCAAGTTGCGGGTAAAAAACCACAAATTTTATAGACGTTCTTCCGCAGCTTCTTTCTCTACTTCCCAGATTTCTTTACTGACATAACGTTTAACTGCCTCTAGATCAACCAAAATTCTGTGTTCTAA
>Ga0187893_10012150_pt1 | contig 12296 bp, 11 predicted proteins | sample MA1701074metaG_FD_139574 | JGI IMG/M metagenome (GOLD analysis project Ga0187893, IMG submission 139574) | White microbial mat communities from a basaltic lava cave in the Kipuka Kanohina Cave System on the Island of Hawaii, USA - MA170107-4 metaG ... | reverse complement strand
GCGGAAGCCGATCATGAACGCCTTCACGTCCTCACGGCCGCGCCGCGGCGCATGGAGCGAATACTGCAAGAGGATGTCCGCTGCGGCGAGCTCATCGACGACCTCGGGATTCCAGGGATTGCCCCAGAACTCCGTGAACCATCGGCCTACGATCTTCTTGTTGTCCTGTTCTTTCGACATTGTCAACCCCTTCGCTTGCTGCCGTTCTCTCGGATGGGCCGGCGGATGACAGCATCTCCGCCGGTCCGGTAACGCAAAGTAGGGCGAAGATACTGCGCCGGAGTTCGGGGGGCACTCCGTTTCTTGCTTTCAAAAGCAATTCGCGAATGTTTCCGATTTTCGGCCAATCGAGGACGGCATGGAGGAGATTGATGATGAGGTCTATTTTCGGCCCGCGCCCGGTGACAGGCCAGCCTTTATCATGGCCGTCGGCGGGTTCGGGTGAGAGCGTTTCAGCTCCGGATGATTTCCACGTTCGGAGGAAGTTTCAGCTCGAACGTCGAGGGAGGAAGATCGCGGTTCAAGACCACGTTCGAGAACTGGATGTCCGCGCGGTTCTTGTTGGGTGAATGAAACACCGAGCGCACCGGGGTCCACGTCTTGTTGTCGAGGGTGAGCTCGATCTTGGTGAAGAGCGACGCCTTCCCCGGCTTGGGCACGAGGAGAATCGTCGCCGCGGTCTCCGTCTCCGAAACCAGGCTCACGTCGTAGCTCTCCCGGATCTTCTCGTTCCCGCTTCCGAACCCGATGAGGAGGTCCGCTCCTCCTTTCGCGTCGCCCTTCCCGCGCTCGAACTCGTGCACCTGGTGGGCCGTCGGGTTATAGACGCGGACCAGGTCGTCCTTCACCAGGAGCACCTTCTCGCGGGGAGGCGCGTGCTCCCACCGAATGCGCCCGGGGACCGCGAGGAAGAGCTTCCCCCGGGTCTCTTCCTGGTCCTTCAAGAGGAAGTCGTGGTCGGTCTGGACGAAGTCCGCGGTCATGGTTTTCAGGCGCTTTCCCGCCGCACCCATCTGCGCCAGGATTTCATCGAGCCGGGCGCGCGCCGGTACGCTCGCGAGCGATACCGCAAACGTGAGAGCAGCCAGCCGGGCTTTCTGCATTCGAGACCCCCCGATTGGAGTCTAGCGCGCGCGGGTGCGGGCCTCCCGCGACTCGCGGACGAGCTCGGGGGCGGTCCCATGGCTCACGATCTGACCGTCCAGCATCTCGACCGTGCGGTTTCCCATCTCCGCCGCCTGGGGGTTGTGGGTGATCATCACGATGGTCTGGCCCTTTTCGCGGTTGAGGTCAGCGAGGAGCCTCAGCACCTGCTCCGAGTTGCGCGAGTCGAGGTTTCCCGTGGGCTCGTCGGCGAGGATGATCGCGGGCTCGTTCACGAGCGCCCTCGCGATCGCGACCCGCTGCTGCTCGCCGACGGAGAGCTCGAGCGGCTTGAAGTCGAGCTTGTGCCGAAGGTGCACGATCTCCAGGAGGTCCGCCACCTCCTGCCGGCTGATGGACTTGCCCCCGTAGATCTGACGCGCGATCTCGACGTTTCCCTGCACCGTCAACGTCGAAAGAAGGTTGAAGCGCTGGAACACGAAGCCGATCTTCTGGCACCGCAATCGGGTCCTCTCCGCGTCCGAGATCGCCGCGAGGTCGATTCCGTCCACGAACACGTGGCCCGAGGTGGGCTGAGCGAGCCCCCCGAGGATATGAAGAAGAGTCGTCTTCCCGCATCCGGAAGGGCCCATGATGGCGACGAACTCGCCCGCTTTGACGTCGAGGTCGATTCCTTGAAGCGCGGGTACGTCCAGAGAACCGGTGCGATAGACTTTGCGCACGGCCACGGTCCGAAGAACGCTGGCCCGCTCGGTCATTCCTTTGTCAGGCTCCTCGTCACTCGAAGTTGAGCGCTTCTACCGGATCGAGCTTCGCCGCCCGGTACGCCGGATAGAGCGCTCCGAGGAGCCCACCGCCGATGCCCAGGAGAGAGGAGATGAGAAACCAGCGGGGAATCAGATCGACGGTGAGTGTGGGAAAGAAACGAAGAAGAAATGAGCGCCCGAGGACCGAGAGGAGGAATCCCGCGCCCACACCCATGACGCAGATCAGGAACGACTCCGCCATCACCACCTTGAGGATGTAGCCGCGGCTCGCGCCCAACGCCTTCAGGATTCCGATCTCGCGCGTGCGCTCGATGATGGTCGTGTACATCGCGAGAAGGATCACCATGCCACTGATGAGGGCCGCGAAAAGAGACAGAGCGCGGATGAACTCCTTGAGGCCGAGAGCGTTCTCCCGCATCGCCTCGCTCAGGCTCTCGAGAGCGGTGATCTTGTAGCCCTCGAAGCGCCTCTCGAGCTCCGCCGCCACCTCCGCCACTCCCGCGTCCTCCTTCGCCTTGATGAAGAAGAACGAGACGTCGCCCGGCTGGGCGGTGGCGTTCTGCATGTCCTCGAGGCCCATGTAGATGCGCACTCCCGCGCCCGCCCTCGGGATCCCGACGACCTCGAAGTCCCGGTTCATGATCTGGAGCTTGTCCCCCACCTTGATCTCGTCCGCCTGGGCGAGAACGGTATCGATGAGAAGATCGCCGGGCTTCTCGAGCCCGCGTCCCTCGACGATCTCCATCCCCCGTCCGATACGGTTGTAGCTCACGGGGTCGACGCCGAAGATCATCACGAACTTGTTCTTGCCCTTGAGGTGGGTGACGTTGTTCACCAGAACCGGCGCCGCTTCCGCGACTCCCGGCGTCTCCCGGAGCAGAGGCTCGAGCTTCTCGGGAAGAACGCCCGCGCTCACGGCGAGAAACGCCGAGGCATCGGGTGCCTGGAACAGGATGTCGGCGCCGACGTTCTGGATGCGCTTCGCGGTCTCGTCGAGGCTTCCCTGCGCAAGGCCGACGAGAACCAGAACCGTCGCCACCCCGATGGCGACTGCGAGGATTCCCACCGTGGTCCGGGTCTTTCGGTTGAAAATGTTGGCGAGCGGGAGGTTAGCCATGTTTGACGAGCAAACACGCAATGCTAACAAAAGGTTGGCGGCGGTAGCAACTTTGGGGTAGCTTCCCGCGCATGAAAGCAATCCGCGTTCACGCCGTGGGAGGGCCCGAGGCGCTCCTCTACGAGGAAGCTCCCGTCCCGACCCCCGGACCCGGCGAAGCCCTCTTGCGCCTCTCCGCCGCCGGGGTCAACTTCATCGACGTCTACCACCGCACCGGCCTCTATCCTCTTCCGCTCCCGTTCACGCCTGGAAACGAGGGCGCGGGGGTCGTGGAGAAGGTGGGAGCCGAGGTGAAAGACGTGAAGCCGGGCGACCGGGTGGCCTACGCGATGACCGCGGGCTCGTACGCGGAGCTCGCCGTAGCACCCGCGTGGAGGCTCGTCCCGATTCCGGAGGGCGTGAGCTTCGAGGCCGCCGCGGCTGCGATGCTCCAGGGGATGACGGCGCACTATCTCAGCCACTCCACGTTCCCGCTCGCACCCGGTCATCAGGCGCTCGTCCACGCTGCGGCCGGGGGAGTCGGCCTGCTCCTCGTGCAGATGGCGAAGAGGCGCGGGGCGCGCGTCCTGGGAACGGTCTCGACGGAGGCGAAAGCGGAGGCGGCCCGGCGCGCGGGAGCAGACGTCGTCATCCTCTACACCGAGGAGGATTTCGAAGCCGCCGTGCGCCGCGAGACCGATGGCCGCGGTCTCGACGTGGTCTACGACTCTGTCGGGAAGACGACGTTCGACAAGAGCCTGCGGTGCCTGAAGCCTCGAGGGATGCTGGTCCTCTTCGGCCAGTCGAGCGGGCCGGTCGCGCCCGTCGACCCGGGCGAGCTCGCGAAGCGGGGCTCGCTCTTCCTCACCCGCCCGACCCTCGCTCACTACACGCTCGACCGCGCCGAGACCCTCGCGCGCGCCGGAGACGTTCTCTCGTGGATGGAGACGGGCGAGCTCGACGTCGCGATCGATCGCGTTCTTCCTCTATCCCAGGCGGCGGAAGCCCACCGCCTCCTCGAGAGCCGCCTGACGAGCGGCAAGCTGGTCCTTTCGGTCTGACTCTTCGGGAGGGTCTGGATTTTTTGCCTCAAGGACAAAAAGAGGTCTGCTTTTTTTGCCTTTAGGCTAAGAGGAGAGCTACCTGAAGGACGGCATCTTCGTGATGTCGCCGACCGACTTCCTCTCAGCCCTCCGTTGAACCGTATCGGTACGCCCGGTCGAGAAGCACGACCGGGTGCACCACTTCCGCACGGAGCCCGAACCTTCGCACGCCCTCCGAAAGCTGGATGTGGCAGCCTGGATTTCCGGTGGCGATGACGTTCGGGCGCACCCGCGCGATCTCGCGCATCTTCACCTCGAGGACTTCCATCGACATCTGGTAGTGCGTCACGTTGTAGATCCCCGCGCTCCCACAGCACCTCTCCGATTCGTGATGATCCACGAGCTCGACTCCCGGGATGCTCTTCAGGATCTCGCGCGGCTCGTCCTTCACCTTCTGCGCGTGGAAGAGGTGGCAGGGGGCGTCGTAGGCGACGCGGACGCTCCCGAGCCCAGAGGCCGGGGGCTCGAAGCCCTCGCGCGCGAGGAGGGCGGAGACGTCGATCACGCGTGACGCGAACGGGCGGGCCTCTTCGCCGAGAAACTCGCCGTACTCCGCGAGCGCAGCTCCGCAACCCGCGGCGTTCACCACGACGCGGTCGACTCCCGCGCGCTCGAAGACCTCGACGTTCCTCCGGGCGAGCTTCCGGCCCGTCCCGGGAAGGCCGTTGTGCTGGTGGAGGGCGCCGCAGCAGACCTGCTCTCTCGGAACCACGACCTCGAATCCGTTCTTCACGAGGACGCGCAGCGTCGCCTCGTTCACGCCTCCGAAGGCGTGCGCGGCGATGCAGCCGGTGAAGAGGCCGACCCGCTCGCGCTTCTCGCCCGGAGGAGAGACGAGGGCGGGAAGGGCGACGGGCTTCCACCCGAGCCGCGGCATCAAACGCTCGCGTGCCGCGAGCGCGGGCGAGAGCCTCGCGAGCAGGAACTGGACGAAGGCGCGGAGCCCGAGGCGCTCGTACCCGCGGAGGAGCGCCATCAGGATCGAGAGCCTCCCGGGATGGGCGAGGATTCCCGAGAGCAGGAGCCTCTTCAGCAAGCGCGCGGAGCGCCCCTCGATTTGCCGCTCGGTGATGAGGCCGCGCGCCTGCTCCACGATCGCGCCCACGGGCACTCCGGACGGACAGACGGACTCGCACCCGCGGCAGGCGAGACACTCGTAGATCTCGGAGGCGAGGCCGGGCGTGAGGTCGAGGCGCCCCTCGAGGACGGCGCGGATGTTGTAGACCTGCCCCCGCGGCGCGATCGACTCTCGCGGGTCCACACGATAGGCGGGGCACGCGGGAAGGCAGAGCCCGCAGTGGACGCAGGCGAGCGTCATCTCGTAGAGGCTCGTCAAAGCCGCCCCACGAAGCGCCCCGGCGACAGAATGCCCGCGGGATCGAGCTTCTCTTTGATGCGCCTCATGAGCTCGAAGGCCTCGGGGATCTCGCCGAAGACGTCGGCTTCGCTCTTGAGCGATGAGGGCGCCCGATCGAGGACGGCGTTCGCCCCCAAGAGGGCCGCGGTCTCGCGGCGGTTTGCCAGGGTTTCGAGATCGCGGGTTTGGCTGTAGAGAAGACCGGAGTCGGGATATGCGACGAGAGGGCCTCCGTCCTGCCACGACTCCGCGAGGGCGATCGTGCGCGCCGGTGCCGCCTGCCCGCGCAGCAGGAGCTCGGCCTCACCAAGTGGCCTCGCGGGAAAATCGCGAAGCTCGTTCCAGACGTCGGCTGGTACCGCTTCCGCGCCGCGGCCTCCCGCCTGCCTTCTCGCCTCCTCGGCGCCTTCACTCGTCTCCTCCCGGAATCCCTCGAAGCGGAGGAGGAGAGTCCAATCCTCCCATCCCAGCTCCTTCGAAAGCTCGGGGTTCAGGAGGGCGGCGGCCTCGGGGAGCACCGCCTGCCGCGCGATCCTGTGGAGAGCGTCCGCCGCGCGTGAGATACGCGAGAAAGGAAGAGCGAGAGTGACGACGTCCTCGGGAAGGGCGCGCAGCCGCAGGCACGCGCGCGTGATGACGGCAAGCGAACCGGCGGAGCCGACGAGGAGCTTCGAGAGCTCGTATCCCGCGACGTTCTTGACGACGCGTCCTCCGGCCTTGACCTTCGTGCCGTCGGCGAGGATGGCCTCGAAGCCGAGGAGAAGGTCCCGGGGACGCGCGCCCGGACGCCGGCGGAATCCCGGCTCGCCGAGTGCGAGGATTCCACCGACCGTCGCTCGCGAGGGAAGAGGCGGATCGAGCGGCACGAACTGAGAGGCGTGCGCGAGCTCCCGATTGAGGGCTTCGAGAGGAGTGCCCGCGCGGACGGTGACGGTGAGGTCTCCCTCGACGTGATCCACGATCCCGAAGAGGGCCCGGGTTGAGAGATAGACGTCGAGCCGGCTCGGCGGGTTTCCGACCTCGAGCCTCGTGCCCCCTCCGAGAGGAACGACGGCCATGCCCTCGGTCTGGCAGAGCGCGAGCGCGCGCGCGCAGCCTTCATCGCTCTCGGGCTCGAGGACCAGGGAGGGCGATAGGCCGTCGATGAGAGGATCCGAAGGAGCGGGGGGCCGGGCTTCGACTTCGTCGAGAAGCCGCTTCAGAGAGGAGTCGGCCTCGATCGTCAAATCCACGCTCCCGCCGAGGCCGCCACGCTGGGAAGCGCCCTCGTCTCGCCGCAGCGGGAGCCCGTGGGCAGGACCTTTCCCGGGTTCAAGAGCCCTTTGCGGTTCCAGACGTCGCGGACCGCCCGCATCCAAGAGAGATCCTCCTCCGAGAAGAGAAGGCTCATGTAGCTCGACTTCTCCGTCCCGATCCCGTGCTCGCCTGAGATCGATCCACCCATCGCGACGCAGAGCTCCATGATCTCGCGGCTCGCCGCGAGAACCCTTCCCTTCTCGTCCTCGTCGCGGCCGTCGTAGGGAATGCAGGGATGGATGTTTCCGTCGCCTGCGTGAAACACGTTCGCGACCCGGATGCGGTGCTTCGCCGCGATCTGGGCGACGCGCTCGAGGGTTTCGGGAAGCCGCGAGCGGGGCACCACCCCGTCCTGAACGTAGAGGTCCGTCGACATGCGGCCCATGGCGCCGAAGGCTGCCTTGCGTCCGAGCCAGAGGCGCGCGCGTTCGGCCTCGTCGCGGGCGACTTCGACGGCGAGGGCGCCGCGCTCGAGACAGATGCGGCGGATTTCCGAAAGGAGGCGATCCATACCGCAGGCCGCTCCATCGAGCTCGACGAGGAGCACGGCCTCGGCGTCTCGGGGATAACCGGCGGCGATGACCCCGGCTTCGACGACGTCGATGGTGGGCCGATCGAGCATCTCGAGAGCCGCGGGCACGATCCCGGATGCAACGATCCTCGACACCGCCTCACAGGCCGCGACCATGCTCCGAAACGGCGCGAGGAGGGTCTTCGCCGTCTCCGGGAGGGGCATGAGCCGGATGAGAGCTTCGGTCGCGATGCCGAACGTTCCCTCCGAGCCGACGAAGAGGCCCACGAGGTCGTAGCCGACGCCATCGCGCGGCCCCCCCATGTGGACCACTTCGCCCGACGGCATGACGACGGTGAGACCGAGGATATGAGCGGTGGTGGCGCCGTACTTGAAGCAGTGCGGGCCTCCCGAGTTCTCCGCGACGTTTCCTCCGAGGGTGCACGAGGACTGGCTCGATGGGTCGGGCGCGAAGTAGAGGCCGTCCTTGGCAACCGCGCGCGAGATCTCGAGATTCACGAGACCCGTCTGGCAGAGGGCGACCCGGTTCTCGAGATCGATCTCCAGCAGTCGATTCATCCGCGTGAGGGCGATGACGATCCCACCCGCGCCGGGTGTCGCTCCGCCCGAAAGCCCCGTCCCCGCTCCGCGCGCGAGGAAGGGAACGCCCTTCCGATCGCAAAGGCGGACGACGGCCGCGACCTCCTCCGTCGATCGAGGGAGAACCACGGCGTCGGGAGAAGCCTTGAAAGCCGTCGAGCCGTCGCACTCGTAGACGAGGACCTGGTGGGGCTCGAAGAGGCAGGCGGACGGATCGAGGACGCGCAGGAGCTCGTCGCGCAAAGCGCTTTCCAGCATGGCGGGTCGCTGACGAAGCTTACATGCGCGCGCGCGATTCCGGCAAGGAGGGCGAACCTTCGATTTGCCAAACGCCCGCCGCTGTCATTAAGTTGAGGCGTGATCCTTCGCGTCGAGTTCCAGTTCAACGCGGCCCATCGGCTTCCTTATTACCAGGGTCCCTGCTTCCACACCCACGGGCACAACTACAAGCTCCTCGTCTTCGTCGAAGGTCCCGTCGACCCGGCGACCGGCCTCTCGACGGATTTCGTCAAGGTGAAGGAGATCGTTCGGGAGAACGTCCTCGCCGAGATCGACCACAACGATCTGAACCGGATCCTCGACAACCCGACGGCGGAGAACGTGGTGACGTGGATGTGGAGGCGCCTTTCGCCGCACCTCAATGGCCTCAAGGAGCTGCAGCTCTACGAGACCGACGACAGCGCCGTCATCTACCGCGGTGAGCTCGATGCCGAAACGGCGAAAGCCGAGAGCTGACGCGCCCGACGTCGCGGGGATGCGGGCCGCGATTCGAGACTTCCTCCGGGCCGCGGGAGTCCAGATCTCGGGAACGGAGCTGGAGAAAACTCCCTCGCGCGTGGCCGTCGCCTGGGCGGAAAGCTTCCTCGACGGCTACCGGGCCGACCCCGCTTCTCTCTTCGAGGAAACCTATCCCGTGCCCGCGGGTCGGCCGAAGAGCGCAGTGCTCCTGAAATCGATTCCCTTCCACGGGCTCTGTCCACATCATTTGCTTCCGTTCTACGGGCGGGCCCACCTCGCCTACATTCCCGGCAGGAAGATCGCGTCGCTCTCGAGCCTCACGCGTCTCGTGGACGTCTTCGCGCATCGCCTCGAGATCCAGGAAACGATCACCCGGCAGGTCGCGGAGGCGCTGACGAAACACCTCGGGGTCGACGGAGCCGCCGTTGCGCTCGAAACGGATCAACTCTGCGTCACGATGCGCCGTCCGGACCGCAGAGGAACGCGCACCGTGACGCAGCACTTCACCGGCGCCTACGCCCGGAAGAGCGAGCTCAGGCTCGAGTTCCTGAAGTCCCTCGAGAAGTTCGAATGACTGCGGCGTTCGAGCCCAAGGTCGCCATCGTCACGGGAGCGAGCCGGGGCATCGGCCGGGCCACGGCCATCGCGCTCGCGCAACGGGGCATCGCGGTCGCGCTCGCGGCCAGAGACCAGAAGGCACTCGCTGCGGTCCAGGAAGAGATCGGCGGACGGGCCACCGCGATCCCGACGGACGTCTCCGACGAAGCCGCGGTAGCGGAAATGGTGGCGAGAGCGTCGTCCGAGCTCGGCCCCATCGACCTCCTGGTGAACAACGCCGGCGCCCTCGCCCGCGCCTCTCTCGCCGATATCGACGTCGCGGATTGGGACCGTGTGCTCGGCGTCAATCTGCGCGGCCCCTTCCTGTGCACCCGCGCCGTTCTCCCCTCGATGATCGAGCGGGGCCGGGGCCGCATCGTGAACGTGTCCTCGATCTCGGGAAAGCTCGGGACGCCCCTCCTCACCGCCTATTGCGCCTCCAAGTGGGGACTCCTCGGCTTCAGTCACGCGGCGGCCGAGGAGCTGAAGCCAAAAGGGATCCAGGTGTTCTCCGTCTGCCCGGGCTCCGTCAATACGGAGATGCTGCAGCAAGGGCTTCCGGGGGCCGTGTCCGACATGGAGCCCGAGGACGTGGCCTCGGTCATCGTGTATTTGGGAACCGAGGCTCCGGATGCGATGGCGGGCGCCGCGGTCGACGTGTTTGGCTAATGCTAATCCAGAAAACTCCAGCGAACGACGCGCGCCAGGTTCAGGACGAAAACCACGACCCCGGCCGCAAAGACGCACGTCGCCCAGGTGAGCGCGCCCGGGCTTTCGACGAGAATCGCGATCGCCGTTCCCAGACTTCCGGCGAAAGTCGCCACGTTCGCCGCGACCCGCAGCGGCTGGCTCGGGAGGTCTTTCATTCCGGGAACCGGCACCTTCAGGTAGTCCGCCTGGAACCGTTCCTTCCAGACGAAGATCGGAAAGAGCTTGAAGGCCACGGTGACCACCGTGAGGCTCATGAAACCGAAGAGCCCGAGGAACCCGTAGGCGAGCTGCGCGCGGCCGCGCGCGGCCGACGACGCCTCCGGCCAGCCGAGAGCGAGCGCGACGCCGAGGACCGCGTCGACCACGAGAAGCGTCAGCCCGAGGAGCTCCCACTCGCGCGCCCGGCCCCTCAGGAAAGCCATCGCCGGCCCCAGGGCCTGCCAGAAACACGCGATCGCGAGAGGGATCGCGAACGGCAGGGGCGACGTCTCCAGAAGGAACGTGCCCGCGAGCCCCAGCGTTCCAATCTGGAGGAGCGCAAAGCGAAGCGGAAGACTCCACGGGCGGCCTTCGGTCGTCGGAACGAGCTTCAGTTGAAATCCGAAGATCATCGACAAGACCCACCCCCCACCCGCGAGGTGCGCGTGAGCGAACACGTTCGCGAGATAGTCCTCCGCGAAGAACGCGGGCCGAAGGTCATAGGCCTTCGCGAGCGAGAGGAGCGCGCCCAGACTCGCGGCGAGAAAGAAATGGAGAAGCGAGGAGGCGACGAAACGGCGGGGCCAGGGAGCCTTCGGGATCCGGGTGTAGAGCCCGCGAAAGTTCCAGATCTGGGCGACCGACGAAGCCCACACCAGACCCGCCGACCAGCTCATCCCCGTCCACTCGCCGATCCAGAAATGCGCGATCATCCCCAGGCCCCCACGAGGAAGAGCACGAGCTGGAGAGTCGCGACCGGGCGGGATCGCGCCTCGACCCCAAGGAGCATTGGCGCGATCCGGTAGAGCATGCCCATCATGAGCGAGGAGAGAAACCCCAGCGTCGCGAGATGGGTCAAGGCGAGAAGCGGCGCGAAGTAGAAGTACTCGAGAAGGAGGGATCGCCGCCACACGATCGCGGCGGTCGCGAGGAGAAGAGCGAAGACGCCGCCGAGGACGAAGATCTCCTCCGTCCTCGGCAGACGCCGGATGTGAGGCGTAGGAGCTACTCCATCGCGAAGCTCAAGCGATCGAGGACCACCTTGCCGTCGTTCATCACCAGGAGAACGTCCTGAAGGAAGCGCACGTCGTCGAGGGGGTTGCGGTCGACGACGATGAGGTCGGCCTCGTAGCCCTTCTGAATCGATCCGGTGCGATCGGAAATGCGGAGAAGCTCGGCGGGAACGCGGGTGGCCGCCTGGATCGCCTCCATGGGGGAGAGGCCGCACTGGGTGAGCATCTCGATCTCGTGCTGTAAGGTGAGCGTGCTTTCGGCGCCGAAGCCGGTGTCGGTCGCGGCAACGACTTTCACTCCAAGGCGGCGCGCGGTCGCGACCACTTCTCTCACCCGCGGCATCATGTGCCGGCCGCGGACCTGCAGGATCGGGTCGTCGTAGTCCCCGCCGGGAGCCATGAGGTCCGCGACCACCGCCACCGTCGGCGCGAGGAACGTCCCTTTCTCCTTCATGAGACGCAGGGTCTCCTCGCTCAGGTACGTCCCGTGCTCGATGCTCGCAACGCCGGCCTCGACCGCCGCCCTCCCGCCCTCGTCTCCGTGGGCGTGGCTCGCCACCGGAACTCCGCGCTTCGTCGCCTCGTCGACGACGGCCGCGATCTGCTCGCGGGTCATGGTCTGCTTCCGTGGATCGGTGTCGGGAAGTCCCGCCCGCTCCGTCGAGGTGATCTTGATCCAGTCGACGCCGCGCTCGAGGTTCGCGGCCGTCACCCGTCGATAACTCGCCGCATCCTTCACTCCCGAAAACAAGTCGCCGAGGCTCGGCTCGAGGAGGAACAGGTCCTCCGAGGGCCGGGGCGTCACGTGGTAGCCGGCGGCGAGGACCTCGGGGGCGTCGATGACTCCCTGTTTCTTCAGCTCGCGGAGGCCGACGTCGTAGTATCCCGAGACCCCCATGCTGCGCACGGTGGTGATCCCGGAGAAGAGAGCCTTTTTCGCCTGGGCGAGGCTTCCGATGTGGACGTGAGAGTCGATGAGGCCGGGAAGAACGTATTTCCCGCGCAGGTCGAGCACCGTGCCACCCTGGGGAGCGGCGCTCGCGGGGACGATGTCCGCGATGCGTCTCTCGCGGACCACCACCGCGCGGTCGGAGGCCGGTGGGCCTCCGAGGCCGTCGATCACGTTCGCGTGAAGGAGGACCACGTCGCGGGACTGAGCGAGGGCGCTCGCTGACAATCCGAGCGAGATGAGGAAGGCTGCGATT
>Ga0187893_10012148_pt1 | contig 12299 bp, 11 predicted proteins | sample MA1701074metaG_FD_139574 | JGI IMG/M metagenome (GOLD analysis project Ga0187893, IMG submission 139574) | White microbial mat communities from a basaltic lava cave in the Kipuka Kanohina Cave System on the Island of Hawaii, USA - MA170107-4 metaG ... | reverse complement strand
GTAGGCGAAGCGGCCTTTGATGCAGAGGTGGCCGTGGGTGATGGTGTGGTCGAGGGGGGAGGTGACCTTGACGATGGTGTTGTCTTGGACGTGCAGGTCGAGGTTGCAGCCGACGCCGCAGAATGAGCAGATGGTGCGGGTGACGTGTTGGTCTTCGGGGCGCCAGTCGCCGGATTCGCGGAGGTCGTATTCGCTGGTGGGCATGAGGGCGCCGGTGGGGCACACGCCGATGCAGTTGCCGCAGTAGACGCAGGCGGAGTCCGTCAAAGGGGCGTCGAACTCGACGGCGATGTGGGCACCGAAGCCGCGGCCGGCGACGGCGATCGCGAAGGTGTTCTGCGCGTCGGTGCCGCAGGCCTCGACGCACTTGTAGCACAGGATGCAGCGGGAGTAGTCGCGGACGTAGAGGTCGTTGTCGACCTTGACGGGTTGGGCGACGGTCTCGGCGTCCGGGCCGTAGCGGCCGGGGTCCACGCCGTACTCGTCGATCCAGCGCCCGACGTCGGCGTTGGCGTAGGACAGGTCGACGGAGGAGGCGAGCAGCTCTAAGACCATGCGGCGGCTGTGGCGGACGCGGTCGGAGCCGGTATGTACCACCATGCCGTCCTCGACCCGGCGGGAGCAGGCCGGCACCAGGGTGCGGGAGCGTTCGACCTCCACGACGCAGACGCGGCAGACGTTGACGGGCGTCAGGGTCTCAAGTGCGCACAGCGTGGGCACCTCGATCTGCTGGGCGTGGCAGGCTTCGAGGAGCGTCGAGCCCTCGGGCACGCGTACCTCGGCGCCGTCGATCGTGAGGGTCACCATGCGGGTGATGGGCAGGAGCGTGGTCATGGCAGCAGTCCCAGGCTGATCGCCGATTGGATAGCGGTGGCGGCGGTGTGGCCCAGCCCGCAGATCGAGGCGTCGCGCATGACCTGCGCCAGCTCACCAAGCAACGCGACCTCCTGAACGGAGGCACTGGCAACCACCCGGTGCAGCGCCTCCTCTTGGCGGACCGTCCCGACGCGGCAGGGCACGCACTGGCCGCAGGACTCGTCGCGGAAGAACGCCGCGATGCGGAGCAGCGTCCCCGGGATGTCGGCACGGTCGTCGAACGCCATGATCACGCCCGAGCCGAGCGACGCCCCGATCGCGCGAGTGCCCTCGAACGTCAGCGGCGTGTCGAGCTGGTCCGGGGTGACGAACGACCCGGCCGCGCCGCCGAGCAAGACGACCCGCAAAGGACCCGTGACGCCCCCCGCCAGCTCCAGCAGCTCGCGCAGCGTCGCCCCGAACTCGACCTCGTACACGCCGGGGCGCGCCACGCACCCCGAGACGCAGAACAGCTTGGTCCCGGTGGACTGCGCCGTGCCGCCGCTCGCGTACGCGGGCCCTGAAGACGCGAGGATGTCGAGCACGTTGACCAGCGTCTCGACGTTGTTGATCACGGTCGGCTTGCCGAAAAGCCCCGCCTGGGTTGGGAACGGCGGCTTGTTGCGGGGCTCGCCACGGCGGCCCTCGATCGAGTTCATCAGCGCGGTTTCCTCGCCGCAGATGTAGGCACCGGCACCGCGCCGCGGCTCGACGTCGAACGTGAACCCCGCGCCCATCACGTCCGCGCCGAGCAGCCCCCGCCGCCGCGCCTGATCGATCGCGCCCGCGAGCCGCCGGGTCGCCAGCGGGTACTCACCCCTGATATAGAGGTAGCCCAGCTCGCAGCCGGTCGCGTACCCGGCGATGGTCATCGCCTCGATGAGGGCGAACGGGTCCGACTCCATCAGGACACGGTCCTTGAAGGTGCCGGGCTCGGACTCGTCCGCGTTGCAGATGAGGTAGCGCGGGCGGACCGGTGCCTTGCTGACCGCGTCCCACTTGACGCCGGTGGGGAAGGCGGCGCCGCCACGGCCCATCAGCTTCGAGTCGGTGACCTCACGGATGACCGCCGCGGGGCCAAGGTCGACTGCCCGCCGTAGCGCCGCGTACCCGCCGTGGGCGCGGTAGTCGTCCAGGCGCTCGGGGTCCACGACGCCCACCCGGCGTAGGAGGCGGAGGCCGGGGTCACGTGGCGAGACGGTCTGCGGCGCGGAGGGCGCGACCTCCGCGGAGACCAGCTTGCCGTCCAGCGCCGCCACCACGCTCTCCGTGTCCGCCGGGGCGAGGCACCAGTCCTCGTCCCCGGCGAGCTGGAACATGACCGCGGGGGCGCGCTCGCACAGGCCGAGGCACGGGCTGCGCACCCACGTGACCTCCTCGCCGACACCCTCGGCTCCGAGGGTCGACTCCATCTCCGCGCACAGGCTGTCCGCACCCGCCAGCTTGCAGGCGATGTCGTCGCAGACGTGCGCGACCCTCGGGGCGCGCAGGGTGGTCGAGAACATCGCGTAGAAGGTCGCGACGCCGTAGGCCTCGGCCGGTGGCACCATCAGCCGGGCGCAGATGTGGTTGAGCGCGCCCTCGCTGATCCACCCGACGGCGTCGGAGACCGCGTGCAACGCCGGCAGCAGCAGGTGGCGCCGCCCGCGGGCGCGATGACCGGTCTGCGCCGCCCTGCCGTCGCCCTCGGGTTCGGTGCCGAGCAGCCCGTCGACCGCGGCGCGCTCGGCCTCGGTCGGCTGGGCATGCCTGAGGCGAAGGTCCATCGGCGATCAGGCGCTCACGCTCGCGGGGACGAGCTTGTCCACGCGGATCGCGGTCGCCTTGAACTCCGCGGTGCCGGACTTGGGGTCCCAGGCGTTGATCGTCAGCACGTTGACGTCGACCTCCTCCGTGAAGTGTGGAGTGATGGAGGCCAGGCCGGGACGGACCGCCTCGTCGTAGGCGATAGGGGCCTCGACCGAGCCGCGCCGGGACGTGATCCGCACGCGCTCGCCGTCGGCGATGCCGAGCCGGGCGGCGTCGGCGGGGTTGAGGGACAGCGCCTCGGGGCGGCGCAGGGGAGAGGAGTAGCCGCCGGTCTGGACACCCGTGTTGTAGGCGTCGAGGCGGCGTACGGTCGTGAGCCGGATCGGGAACTCGTCGGTCAGCGTGTCGACCGGCGGGACGTGCTCCACCGGCGTGAACGAGGCGAGGTCACCGCGCGACGCGGGGTCCTCCTCCCACAGCCGGCCGTGGAGGAAGAGGCTGCCCGGGTGGTCCTCGTCCGGGCATGGCCACTGCAGGCCGCCGTGCTCGGAAAGCCGCGCATAGGTCATGCCCCGGTGCCACCTCAGGGACACCGAGCGCAGCTCGTCCCACACCATCTCCGCCGTCGGCCGTCCCCAGTCGTGCCCGAGCCGGCCGGCGAGGTCGCACAGGATGTGGCTGTCAGGACGCGCCTGGCCGGGTGGGTCGATGGCCTTGCGGACCCGCTGCACGCGGCGCTCGCTGCTGGTCACGGTGCCCTCGTACTCGCACCAGTCGGCGGCCGCGGGCAGGACCACGTCAGCCATTTGAGCGGTGGCGGTCAGGAAGATGTCCTGCACGACCAGGTGCTCCAAGGCGCCGAGCAGCTTACGGGCGTGCCCGGCGTCGGCCTCGGACTCGGCCGGGTTCTCGCCGATGCAGTAGAGCGTGCGGACCTCGCCGGTCTCCATGCCGTCGAGCATCTGCGACAGGTGGCGACCGCGCTTCGGGGGGATCTTGGCGCCCCAGGCGGCCTCGAACCGTGCGCGCTCGGCGTCGTTCTCGACATCGTAGCCGCCGGGCAACCGGTTGGGGATGGCGCCCATGTCGCCGCCGCCCTGGACGTTGTTCTGGCCCCGCAACGGCACGAGCCCTGAGCCGTACCGGCCGACGTGGCCGGTGAGCAACCCCAGGTTGATCAGCGCGAACACGCAGTCGGCGGCGTTGTGGTGCTCGGTGATCCCCAGGGTCCAGCACAGCTGCGCGCGGTCGGCGGAGGCGTAGGCGTGGGCGAGGTCGCGGATCGCCTGGGCGGGCACGCCGGTCACGCGCTCACCGTAGGTCAGGGTGTAGGGCTCGACCTGCCGGGCGTAGGCGTCGAACCCGGCGGTGGCGCGGTCGATGAACGCCTGGTTGTGCAGCCCGGAGTGGATGATCTCGCGCCCGACGGTGTTCGCCAGGGCAATGTCCGTGCCGACGTCGATGCCCAGCCACTGGTCCGCCCACCGCGACGAGCTCGTCCGCCGCGGGTCCACCGTATAGAGCCGCGCGCCGTTGTGGATGCCCTTGAGGACGTGGTGGAAGTAGATGGGGTGGGTCTCGCGCGCGTTCGAGCCCCACAGGATGACGAGGTCGGTGTGCTCGACCTCCTCGTACGAGCTGGTGCCTCCACCCGCTCCGAACACTGTCGTCAGACCGACGACGCTGGGAGCGTGTCAGGTGCGGTTACAGCTGTCGACGTTGTTGCTGCCCATCACCACCCGTGCGAACTTCTGCGCCATGTAGTTCATCTCGTTGGTGGCCTTCGAGCAGCTGAACATCGAGAACGCGTCGCCGCGGCGCGCGCTGAGACCCTCCGCCGCCCGGTCCAACGCCTCGTCCCACGACGCGGGGCGCAGCTGGTCGCCCTCCCGGACCATCGGTGTGGTCAGCCTGGTATGACGTGGCTTCCGCATGGCGATCGCCTCCGCGTGTGTCATTGCGAGCGAGAACCGACCCGCACGAGGGCAGGCGGCGCCCAGAAGCCTATCGGGCCACGCCCTGCAGAGCTATACCGCCCTGTCCACCGAGCTGGTGTGCGTTGCCTTTTCGCGCAGCCGAAGGTACCCGGCGTTCTGCACGATTGGCACTTGCGCTCGTCACGTGGACTGGGCGATCGTCCTCGGTGATGCCGCACAACCGGAAGCCTGTCCGTGGCGAGCATCTCGTTGAGGACAAGATTCCTCGCACCGGCGGGAGCCCGAGCCGTTCTCAGCTTGACGCCCTACGCCTGGCCGCCCAGGTGGAGGGCCTACGGGGCCGTCCCGAGCTGCTCGACGCCCGTTCCCTCAAGGCCGTTCAGGCCGCCGCGGGCAACGCGGCGGTTGTGGCCGCACTCCAGCGCGACCTGGCCGTGCAGCGAACCAATGGGGCCACGAAGAAAATCAAAAAACCCCCTAGAGGTAATGTCAAGCGAAAGAGCGCCGACCTTACGCGGCTGATAGAAGCTTCCATGGAAAGCTGCAGGGGACCAGGCGGTGGGACTGCCTACGATGCCTTGAGTGACATGTTGGAGACAGTCGCGGCAGAGCCCACCTTGGAAGAGCTTAACGATGTCGAGCAAGAGTTCCATCAATTTCGCGCTGCCCATGCGGGAGCGCTGACATTAGCCGTTGCGCCTCATCCGGCCGGGTCGCACATCGCGGACTCCCAGGGCAACCTCTTGCTACAGCACCCGGCGACTATACGCAACACCTTTTACCCCACTAACTACTTGCAGCACGCGACGACCGCGAAAATGAACTGGATCAACACCAATCCTGGTGGCCAGCCAGGTACCGTTCTATGTCCCGGCCACAGGTTACAGGGGCCGCACGACGTCGCTCCCACCGATATCACGATCGATCACGTGGTCGATGTTTGTACACACTGGAACCAGGGGTTGGGAACTACTTACGGACCAGGCCGTGACAGCGATAAAGCAACACGGGTCGCTTTCTACAACCACGTTCCCAATCACGCGTATCTCTGTCGGTCCTGCAACACGTCCAAGGGGGCAGGTGGGGCTCACTACAATAAGCGAGTCGGTATGAACTTTACAAATTGAGGAACGAGCGCGTGATGAGTTCCCCGGCGGATCTTCTTCGAGCCCACTACACGGTCGGGTTTCCCAACAGCTTCTTCGATTTCTGGGATTTCGCATCCCGGCTCGCGGAGCGCGGTATCCAGCTGGACGACAGTCCCCTCGGTATCAAGCTGGGCCGCGCGTTCGACGCCTTCGAGCCTGGCCTGGACCGCGACTCGTTCGATCCCGTCCGCGAGTCCCGGTACCCCCTAGACCCGCCCGAGTTCTTCACGATGCTGCACGGCGATACGGATGGGCTCCATTGGGGGTATTACCTCGACGACCCGGAGGACCCGGACTTCCTCGTCGCCGCCTATTACCATGGCGACGCCTACGAGATCTGGCCAGCGGGTCGCAACCTCTTCGAGGCTGTCCGGGCTCACCTCGAGCAGGCCCATCGGGATGCCTTGGAGTACGTGGAGTACGACCCCGAGCACGAGGACGTGTACGAGGAGCGGCTCGACCAGCTCGAGATGATCCGGAGCCTGCTCACGTCGTACGAAGGCGGCTCGAGGACGGAGGAAGGGACGGACTACCTCGCCAAATACATTGTCACGCGTGACATGACCGCACCGACACGAGACGGGATGGGTATCGTCGTCCCCTCGGATACTTATCGAGCCCCTCAGGGGAGCCTTCGATTGGAAGAGGGGTCGTCCCGGCCGAGCGCGGAAGAGATTGGCTCATACCTCACCGAGGGTTGGGGCGCCATGCGGGCGGGTTACCCCGGCACCGCGCTCAAGGTGGCCAAGGACCTCTGGGTATTCTCGGAGCATTTCGAGGACACCTCGAAGCTTTGTGACGAAGCGTACGCCGCCCTGGAACGCCCCTTCCTGCGGAGGATGCTGACCTTAGCGCGGGAATCGCGGTCCGTGAGCTGACGACGTGCGTTGCGTTCGTTCGGATTATCGAACAAGCGCAACGCAGCCCTCTCCAAGGTTGGCCAGGCGCTCACGCTCTTCGTCGGTGAAGACCTGGCGAGGCAGCGGCTCGAGATGGCGGACGTCGCCAGGCTTGATCCCCAGACCCTGACCGACCAGCAGGCCAAGCTCGTCCTCGGCCATCAGCAGATGCCACACCATCCGCTCCTGGATGGGGCGATCGCACTGGCCGAGCAGGGTGATGAGGTTGGTGACCAGGTCGTCCTTCTCCCACTGCTCGGACAGCAGGTAGCGCTGACCGGCCTGGACATAGTCGTTCGTGCGAGGAATCTGCGCGCGGGTCAGCCGGCCGCTGATCGTGGGGCCATGCTCACGGGCGCCGGGGCGGGAGGCTTCCTCAGCCCCCCAGTGATCGACGGGTTCATAGTTGACGTGCGGGTTCTCGCCGCCGGTAGCGCTGGGTGTCGGAGTACGAGAAGGTCCTGCCGACCAGCATCTTGTCGTCGGAGAAGTCCAGGCCGTCGACCAGGACGCCCGTCCCGAACGCGATCTGCTCACTCTCCGCGAAGAAGTTGGCCGGCATCCGGTTAAGGACCCGTCTCGCGGGCGGGGATACCGCGGGTCGACGAGTTGCGTGCACATCAGACCGTGCCGCCACGCCAAGAACGGGCGACAGGTCTGGCGCTCCTCCGTTCGAGAACCCGACCTTTGACTTGAAGCAATCTCTTAGCCCAGGAGGCTGGCTGGCGGATTCCCGGAAATCGAGGCGCGGACAAGCCCACAAGTGGGGGGACAAATCCCTGAACCGAAGTGCGGAAAGCACGTTGGGAGATGAGTCGAAGATCCGGTTCGGCTCTTGGCGGAAGGTGACCGGGTCCGGCTTCTGAGAGTGGGATGAGGTCGGGGAACTTGATGGCACCCGCGGATGAAGACCACGGCGAGGTTGTTGCCGACGAGGTCCCGGTTCCCGTCCTCGGTATAGAACTTGACGGCGAAGCCGCGTGGGTCACGAGCCGCCTCCGAGGAGTCCCGACCTCCCGCGACCGTCGAGAAGCGCAGGGTGACATCCGTGCGCGTGCCCTTCTGGAACACCTTGGCGCGGGTGAACTGGGCGATGGGCTCGTCGCCCCACGCGCCAGAAGCCTCGAAGTAGCCGTAGGCGGTCACCCCGCGGGCGTGCACCACTCGCTCGGGGATGCGCTCACGGTCGAAGTGGCTGATCTTCTCGAGGAACTGGTAGTTCTCCAGCGTCGCCGGCCCTCTCGCGCCGACGGTGCGCTGGTTCTGGCTGTCGGAACCGGATGGCCCTGCCGGTTGGTCAGCGTACGCCGGTCGTCGTCGCCGCCCTTGACTTCAAGTTTGCTTTAGCTATTACGGTGAGTGCGGGCGAGCCGCCCCTGGTTCGCTGCGGAAGCACGGGAGAGAGACGATGAGCACATTCACCGACGCCGAAATCGAGTACCTGAACAGCCAAACGCTTGGCCGCATCGCGACGGTTGGCCCCGATGGCAGGCCCCACGTCATGCCGGTGGGGGTGTTCTACGATCCCGAGGCGCAAACCATCGCGATCGGCAGTGTCGGCGATATGGCCGCGAGCAAGAAGTATCGTGACGCGGCGCGCCGGCCGGACGTGGCACTCGTCGTGGACGATGTCGCATCCGTCGATCCGTGGACGCCCCGTGGCATCGAGATCCGGGGGCGCGCGGAAACGCTCACCGAAGGCGGCGAGGAGGTCGGCACGCGCCTGGGTGCCGGGTTCCCCTTCAATGCCGCGTGGATCCGCGTCCACCCGCGGCGGATCCTGGCATGGGGTATCGACAGCGACTCATACGCGCTGACCGCGCGCGATGTGGCGTAAGCGCCGGTCATCCCTCGTTGCCCGCGCGCGGCGTCATAGCTTGCAGCCAGATGTCGGCGAGCTCGCTGACCGAGTCGTCGAGGGGAATGGCCAAGCCGAGCCGGTCCTCGGCCAGGGAGCGGGTGAAAAGATGGAAGAGGATCGGACCGACGAAGGCTTGCATCGCGAGCAAAGGATCCCTGCGCTGCAGCCGCCCCGCCGCCATCTGCGTGTCCACGTAGCTGGCGGCGGCTCGAACGGTGCGCCCGAGGTAGTAGTCCACCGCCTCATCGGCGTCGGCCGCGCCGCCCGTGAGCTCGAAGAACAGGCTGCGCAGCAGGCCGAGGCTCGCATACCCGCTCCGGGCGATGATCCGAGCCAGTGCGGGCATGACCTCTTCGGGTGGACGGTCGGCCATCACCTCGAGCGTCTCGGCGATGCCTTCCACCGGCGAGTACGTGCCGATCAGATCGCGGAAGAGCGCCGGCTTGCCCGGGAACAGCCGGTAGAGCGTGGCTCGGGAGACACCGGCACGGTCGGCCAACTCGTCCATGGACAGACCAGCCAGCCCATGCTCGGTGAGCAGCTCGGCCGCCGCAGCCAGTATCCGCTGACGGGGCGGCGACGGTGGCTGGAGTCCGACGGCTTCTAGGATCGCGTCACGGCCAGGGAACATGCGGTACAGGGCCGCTCGGGAGACACCGGCCTCGGCGGCCAGCTCGTCCATGGTCGGGTAACGCCCGCTGGCGCAGGCCCGGCGGGCGGAGGCGAGCACCGCGTCCCTCGACACTTGGCGAGCGGTCATGATATACGAGACTAGACAAGACGTCTCCTCTCGTCTAGTCTCAGGCCGGCCCGCCGCCGCCGCCAACGAGAACATAACGAGGAGGCGGAGATGACCACCGCGACCTCAGCGCCCACCCCGCCGCACGAAGGCGTCGCCCTGTTCAAGGTGATGGAGTCCTTCGTCTCCGGCTACGCGCTCCTCGCCGCCGCCGCGCTCGGGATCGCCGACGCGTTGGCTGACGGGCCACGCACTGGCGAAGAGCTGGCCCAGGCGACGGACAGCCATGCGCCGTCGCTCGTCCGGCTGCTGCGGTTGCTGGCGCCTGAGGGAATCGTCACCGAGGTCGAGCCGGGGCGCTTCGCCCTTACCACCCTAGGAAGGTCCCTGCAGACGGAGTCCACGCCATCAGTCGTGTCGTGGCTCCCGCTCTTCAGGTTTATGTTCCCACCCCTGGCCGAGACCGCCCACACCGTGAGGACGAGCCAAACGGGGTTTGCCCGCCAGTTCGGCATGCCACTCTACGAGTATCTCGATCAGCACCGGGAGCTCGACGAGGTCTTCGGCCGAGCCATGAACACGATCCGGACCCTCTTCGGGTCGATCGCCCAGGCGTATGACTTCGCGGGTACCGGCACCCTGGTCGACGTTGGCGGGGGTTATGGATGGCGGATGATCGAGGCGCTCCAGGCCTACCCGCAGATGAGGGGCGTGCTATTCGATCGCCCCGGGGTCGTCGAGCCCGCCCAGCAGGCCCTGGCCGAAGCCGGTCTCAGCGACCGCTGCGAGGTCGTCGGGGGGAGCTTCTTCGACCAGATCCCGACCGGCGGTGATTGCTACCTGCTCTCCGCGGTCATCCCCAACTGGGACGACGCCCACGCGCTCACCATCCTGCGCAACACCCGGCTGGCGATGCCCGACCACGCCCGCCTCCTGCTCTTCGAGCCGGTCAGTCCCGCCGGCGACGAGCCACACATCGCCAAGACCCTCGACCTGATCATGCTCGTTCTCCTCGGGGGTCAGATGCGGACGGAAGCTCAGCTGTCCGGCCTCTTGGAGGCGGCCGGACTCCGCCTGACCCGGGTGATCGCCACCCCATCGTTGGGCGCTGTCATCGAAGCCGTTCCGGTCTAAGAGCGTGTTTGAGAAGCGAATCAGCACTCGTTCCGGAGCCCTTCGGCGCGAGGATGCAACTTTCCTCCGTATCCGGAGGAAAACGGCAGTCGAGCGGTCCGGCAACACAGTTGAGCTGCAACTTTCCTTCGCATACGGAGGAAATTGACGAGCTGGCATCCTCGCGCGCCGAAGTCATCCACGAGCCAGCGAAATCGGGTGTCTGGGGCCTCGCCGACGTTCTCAAACACGCTCTAAGCTATTCGATGTAGGGCTGCAAGCGGGAGCATACGCCTGAGGGGGCTGGTGCGTTAGCGTAAGGTCGTGGGCGATTGCGGGTGGGACGTATTCGTCTTATTTGGGAATCAGGCGGTCTCGTCCCTGACCTCGACACCTCAAGAAGAGGTTAATAGCCCGCGCCCTGAACCGCTGATCCGCCGACACACAGGCTTTGCGCGGAGCGGGATTCATGGGCGGCATAGAAACGTCACTTCCGTTACCGACGGTGATCGTCACCTCGGTGATCAGATCTTCCTATCAAGGCCAGAGTCACGGTGGCGTGTACCTGGTTGATCTCGCATCGAAAGAGTCGCGCGTGGTGCTCGACTGGAACGAGTGCGGGATCGGCTGGGATGGCCGGGGCGGTGACCGCGGGCTGCGAGGCGTCGTGTTCTGGAATGGGCAGGTCTATCTGGCGGCGAGCAACGAGATCGTTGTCTATGACTCCGACTTCACGCTGCTGCGGTCGTTCCGCAACGCGTACCTCGGGCACTGCCATGAGATCTTCATCGCGGGGAACGAACTGTTTCTTACCTCATGTGGTTTCGACAGCATCCTCCGGTATGACCTGCGCGGCCAGCACTTCACGGCGGGGTACTGCGTTCGCTCGGCCCCAGCCGTCAGGGTTGCCGCCAAAGGCGCCTCACGAGCGTTGCGGAAGCTTGGGCGTGCTCAGTGGTACTCACACCCGAGGCTTCAATACTTCGACCCGCACGAGCCGGGAGGTCCGAAGCCCGGTGACACACGCCATGTGAACAGCGTGACATACCGCGACGAGGGCGTGTACTTCGCGGGCACAAACCTCGCGAACCTTTACCACATCATCGGGGAGACCGTCTCCGTGCACGCGCCCATTCCCATCGGCACGCACAACGCGCAGCCGTTCGACGGTGGTGTCCTGATGAACGACACGGTAGGTGACCGAGTTTCGTACCGCGATCGCCAGGGTCGTGTGAACGTCGAGTTCCCCGTGACGTCCTATCAGCCGCATCAGCTCCGGAACGGCGACCTTCCCCGAGACCACGCGAGGCAGGCGTTCGCGAGGGGATTGGCCTTATGGAAAGACCGCTACGTCATCGCGGGGTCAGCTCCCGCCACCGTGTCGGTGCACGACCTCGCCACAGGCGAGACCTGCTGCTCCGTCAACCTGAGCATGGACGTACGAAACGCCATCCACGGGCTTGAGATCTGGCGCTACCCGTCCTGATCGGCTCCCCGCGCGGGCCGGAGAAATCTCGTAAGAATCGGCACGGGGATGTCGAGGATGGGCTCCGGGCTCCGACGTCTCACGCGAGCGGTCCCTGATGTGGGGTACTGGCACCTACGTCTACCGGACTCTGTGTCCGGTAGGCGTCCAGAACCCGCCAGCAGGTGATTGCCCGTGCCGTTACAGGCGTATTGGCCCGCACCAGCACATCGGCGGTCACGCGGGCACGCCCGGCAGCGCGCGGACCGCCGGTCCCCGCACAGCAGCTCATGCCGGCTGGCGCCGTCACCCCGGAGGATGAGAATCGGGCAAACCGGGACAGTATGGGGCTTCTTGTGAGGTCCTCCGCCGTACTGTGCAGGATTAGGCCGGTATACCGGCCTAACTCCAATGCCACCATTTTAGGGTGGGGTGGTGGGGGTTTTGCGAGGTGAGCGGGGTGTGGGGTGGGTTTTGGACGCTTTGGTGATGGTGATGTCGTGGTCGGCGGGGGCGGGTTGTGGCCAGTCGCG
>Ga0187893_10012147_pt1 | contig 12299 bp, 12 predicted proteins | sample MA1701074metaG_FD_139574 | JGI IMG/M metagenome (GOLD analysis project Ga0187893, IMG submission 139574) | White microbial mat communities from a basaltic lava cave in the Kipuka Kanohina Cave System on the Island of Hawaii, USA - MA170107-4 metaG ... | reverse complement strand
GGACTTCACCGGCAACGCCGGGGACTCCCAGACCGACACGGTCACCGCCACGGCCACCGACGACGAGGCCAACGTGGCCACGGCCGCCGCCTCGGCCACGGTGAGCATCGACGACGCCACGCCAGGGACCGTGACCGCCGCCGTGAAGCACGGCAAGCTGACCCTCATCGGGAGCCGCGCCAACGACTGTGTGATGGTGCGGCCGGTAGGCCCCGGCGAGGTGGAGGTGTCGGGGTGCCGGGGAACCCTGGTGAACGGGACTCCCAGCCTGGTCGTCGGCGGGCTCACCGAGGGTGTGGCGATCACGACCGGATCGGGCGACGACCTGGTGGTGATCGAGGGCGGGACTGGCTCGGCCCTCCCCACCGACCTGGAGATCGACACCGGTCCCGGGGCGGACAGCGTTCGGGTGGCGGGCCAGACCATCCCTGACGACCTGACCATCGAGACCGGCGACGGCGCCGACGAGGTGCTCCTCGATGGTGTCGGCCTGGGGGGCGCGCTGCGGATAGACACCCGGGGCGGGGACGACCGGATCAGCTTGGCCGACGTCGACGCCGGTGGCACGACGGTGATCCGCTCCGGCGGCGGGCGGGATCTCGTGGAGCTGAGGGACTCACGCTTCGTGGGCCGTACCGCCGTCAACCTGGGCGGCGGGCGTGATGCCGGCGCTCCCGGTGGCCCGGCCGGCGGCCTCTGCGTGGCGGGGGCGGAGTTCGCCGACCGTGCCATCGTCCTCGACGGGTCCTCGGGCAGCGACGAGCAGGCCATCGAGAGCATCGTCCTCCCCGCCGGGGTCACCCCCGGCGACGTGCTCCGGGGCTTCGAGGTCTCCTCGCCCCTGTGCTCGGACCTGGGAGCCTGAGCGAACCGTGAGAAGAGATCGGCGAGATCGGAACCGATCGAGACGAAAGGACCTACGGTGTCGGAAGCATTCCTCGGTGAGGTGAGGGCGTTCGGGTTCGACTTCGCACCCAGGGGCTGGGCCCGGTGCGACGGCCAGATCCTGCCCATAGCCCCGAACACCGCGCTGTTCTCGCTGCTCGGCACCACCTACGGCGGCGACGGCCGCACGACGTTTGCCCTTCCCGACCTGCGGGGTCGGGTGCTGGTCCACGCCGGTGCCGGGCCAGGCCTGAGCCCGGCCATCGTGGGCCAGCGGGGCGGTGCCGAGCAGGTGGCCCTCACCGCCAGCCAGGGGCCCCGCCACAGCCACACCGTCCAGGCCAGCGAGTCCGCCACCACCAACCGACCGAGCGGGGCGGTCCCGGGGGCCATCGCCTCCACGACCGTCAGCGGCTACGCCAGCTCCGGCGACGGGACGACGATGAACGCCTCGATGATCGCCACCAGCGGGGACGGCCAGGCGCACGAGAACCGCCAGCCCTACCTCGTCCTGAACTGGTGCATCGCCCTCGAGGGCATCTACCCGTCCCGTAGCTGACCACGCGGCAGCGCCCCACGGGCTAGGCCAGCTCAGGTCTCCTATCAGATATGATAAGCAGTGTGGCCGAGCGGAGTGCGACCCTGCGGCGGGTCCTGGCCTCGGCCTCGCGCCTGCAGGAGGTCGTTCCCGACGCTGTCATGGTCGGGGGATCGGCGGCCGCGCTGCACGCCGGGCATCGGGACTCCTTCGATCATGACCATGTGCTGACCGATCTGGTCGAGCGCTACGCATCGATACTCGAGGCGGTCGAGGCAAGCGAGGGGTGGGCCACCTCGGTACGGGCGTCGAAGCCGCCGTTCACGATCATGGGCAGCCTGGACGGCGTCGAAGCCGGCCTGCGCCAACTCCGCCGGGCACGTCCCCTGGAGACCGTCGAGGTGGACGTAGGGGACGGCCGGGTCGTCGTCGCCCCGACGGCTGCCGAAGCCCTTCGCGTCAAGGCCTACCTCGTCGTGCAACGCAACGTGGTGCGGGACTACCTCGACGTCGTCGCCCTCGCCGATCACCTCGGTGCCGATGCCAGCGTCGAGGTGCTGTCAGGGATCGACGAGTACTACCTCGACCGATCGGAGGAGTCCGGATCGGTCCTCACCGCCTTGGTGATCGCCCTGGCCCAGCCGTCCCCGAGGGACACCGACGTCATCGCCGAGCTTGCCCGCTACAAGGGCCTCGATGCGCGTTGGCACCGCTGGGACGACGTCGTAGCGACGTGCCAGTCCCTAGCGCTGGCACTGGCCGGAGCGGCATGAGCCGGCTGCAGTTCCGCAACGTCGATGCCAGCCCGGGCGACCCCGTCACGACCTGGCCCTACGAGGCCCTGGTGACCGCCATCGAGCGCGGCCTGGTCGAGGACTGGCAGCCGATCTTCGCCGAGATCCGCCGCTCGCCCTGGGGGGTGCTCGCCCGGCGCGTCGAGCGCCTTCTCGCCTACCGGGTCCCTGACGGGGTCAGCACCTTGTTCCGGCTCGCCATCGACCGGTCCCGCAAGGCCGCCGAGCGCTCCGAGCGGGAGGAGGTCGGGGCTCGGGTACGCCGGGCGGTCGAGCGGTCCGGGTTGCGCCGCGCCGTGTTCGCGGCCCAGATCGGCACCAGTGCCTCCCGGCTCAGCACGTACCTGTCGGCCACGGTGATCCCGTCGGCGAGCCTGCTCATCCGCATGGAGCGCTTGGCCGCGTCGCCATCCGAGGATCCGGGAACGGCCAGAACGACCGTGACGTCGAGGACCAGCAACCTCAGCGTCGCCGCTCCACGGGCTGGTCCCCGTCGAGGACCTCGTGGAGGAGCCGGTTCGAGGTGAGGTCGAGGCCCGGGCGAGGACCGGTGCCGGCGGTGAAGACGGGCACGGTCGGCGGGGCGTCGGCCTCCTCCTCCGAGGCCAGCGCTCGCCGGGGGGCAGCCTCGATCCCACCGGCGTCAACCAGCGGCCATGGACGCAGCTCGCGGCCTTGCCGAGGCCGTCCTGCCGGGGATCCACCAGTTGGCCGCGCCCATCAGCCGCATGAGCGCGGGGGCCACGACGAGGCGCACGACGGTGGCATCGATGAGGATGGCGGTGGCCAGGCCGAGCCCGACCATCTTGGTCCCCGGATCGTCACCGAAGACGAAGCCGAGGAACACCGCCACCATGATGAGGGCGGCCGAGGTGATGACCCGGGCCGTGCTGGCGATGCCCGCCACCACCGAGCCGTAGTTGTCGCCGGTGCGCAGGTACTCCTCGCGGACCCGAGAGAGCAGGAACACCTCGTAGTCCATCGACAGCCCGAAGAGCACGGCGAACATGAACATCGGGATGATGGGCACGATGGGAACCGTGGTCTCCAGCCCGATCAACCCCGCCCCCCACCCCCACTGGAACACCATCACGAGCACGCCGTAGCTGGCGCCGATGCTGAGCAGGTTCAGCACCGCCGCCTTGGCCGCCACGACCACCGAACGGAACACCAACGTCAACAGCAGCAGGGACAGTCCGACCACCGCGGCGATGAACACGACGAGGCGGTCGCTCACCCGCTGGCCGATGTCGGCCCAGCGTGCCGTCTCGCCCCCCACGTAGGCCCGCGCCGGACCGTCGCCGAGCACCCCGGGGATGACGCTGTCGCGCAGGCGTCGCATGGTGTCGATGGTGGCCGGGTCCTGGGGTGATGACGTCGGCACGGCAGTGATGGCCGCCACTCCGGCGTCGAGGTCGACCTCCTGCACACGGGCCGAGGCGATCCCCCGGTCCCCGGCGACGGCGTTGCGCAGCGGATCGAGCATCGAGGTGTCGCCGGCCAGGTCGACGGCGATCACCAGGGGCCCGCTGGTGCCGGCTCCGAAGCCGGCCGCGACCAGGTCGTAGGCCCGCCGCTGGGTAGCCGCTGGCGGCAGCGAGCCGTCGTCGGGAAAGCCGAGGCGAAGGTGGAGCACCGGAGCGGCCAGGGCCACGAGCAGCAACGGCACACCCAAGCCGTAGCGCCAGGCCCGGCGGCCGACGTGCTCTGCCCACCTCCGCCAGCCGCTGCCGGACCGGCCGAGCCCAGCCGTCGGGGGGCCGCGCCGGGCGAGCCGGCCACCGGCCAGGCCCAGGAAGGCGGGCAGGAGGGTGAGGGCGGCAACGACCATGAGCCCGACCACCACCGACGTGGCCACGCCCGCGGCCGCGAGGAAGCCCACGCCCGACACGGCCAGGCCCGAGATGGCCACCACCACCGTGCCCCCGGCGAAGACCACGGCACGACCGGCGGTGGCCATCGCGCCGCCCGCCGCCTCCTCGACCGTCATCCCCTGGGCCAGCAGCTCCCGGTGACGGGTCACCAGGAACAGGGCGTAGTCGATCCCCACCCCGAGGCCGATCATGCTGGCCATCTGGGGCGCCCAGCTCGGGATGTCGATGATGAGGTTGACGAGCGCCATGGCCGGGATCCCGATGGCGAGGCCCAGCACGGCGATGCCTATGGGGAGGCCGGCCGCCACCACCGAGCCGAAGGCCACGAGCAGGATCACCACCGCGGCGACGAGACCCAGGACCTCCCCGAGGCCCGTCGCCGCCTCCCCGAAGGCGAAGTAGAGGTCGCCTCGGGCCTCCACCGTCACCGAGGGGATCGCCTGCGCCTCGGCCACCGCCGCCTCGAGGCGGGCCAGGTCGCTGCCGTCCAGGTCCTCGAGAGCCGGGTAGCTGAGCGCGATGACCGCCACCCGGCCGTCGCCCGAGACCGTCCCGCTGGCCACGGCGGCGCCCCGGCCTCGGGCCAGGGCCCCGGCTGGATCGGTCGTGCCCACCAGCTTGGGCAGCGGGGCCAGGATCCGCTGCACCTCGGCCAGGGCGACCCGGGCGCCGGGCGAGGCGAAGAAGCTCTCGTCCCCGTCCGCCGGCGTCACCACCACCTGCGCGCCCAGCCCGGCCCGATCCGACCCCGCTCGGGCCAGGAGGTCGGCTGCCGCCTGGGAGTCGAGGCCGCTCACCTCGGTGGAGTCGGCCAGCGGCCGCCCGGCGACTCCCGCCCCCGCGACCACGACGACAGCGGCGCCGAGCCAGCAGGCGACCACGACCCAGGGTCGCCGAGCGGCCAACCGCCCGATTCGGTAGAGCACACCAGTCATGGAACCGCTCCTCTCACGCCGCCACGGCCGCCTGGTCGGCGCCCGGTGAGGCCATCGTGAAGGACCGGCTCGCCGGCGCCATCGGGAGGACGGCCAGAGTGGCCTCACCCGATCGGTCGAGGGATCGCGGCACCTTCGGCCGATCCGTACCGAGGTCCGGCTCTCTACGCTGAGGCCATGGTTGCCGAGGCGCCGAGAGGATGGAGGTCCCAGCCCGCCGCCGTGGACCCGCCGCCGCCATCGCCGCGGGACTGGGCCCTGGTGGCGGTGCTGGTCGTGGCGGCCGTCCTCGAGGGCCTGCTCCGGCCCGACGTCGCCTGGCGCCCGGCCGTGCTGGCCACCGCGGTGGGGCTGGCCCTCACCCTTCCCTGGCGGCGCACCCGCCCGCTGGCGGTCGTGGCCCTGGGGTTCGGGACGATGGCCGCCGTCGAGACCGCCGCCTTCGTCGCCGGCCTCGAGGAGTCCCCGGGCCTCTACACCCAGGTCTACCTGATCATCCTCCCGTACTCCCTGCTGCGATGGGCCGACGGGCGCAGCGCCACGGTGGGCCTGGCCGTGGTCCTGGGCACCTTCGCCCTCACCCTGGCCACCCCGGCCCAGGACGGGGACGTGAACACGGTGGGCGACGCCGTGGGCGCCGGCGTCTTCCTCCTGACCCCGGCGGCCCTCGGTGCCTGGCAGCGGACTCGAGCCAACGCCCAGGCGCGAGCCCTGCACGACGTCAAGGCCCGCGAGCGCCAGCAGCTCGCCCGCGAGCTGCACGACACGGTGGCCCACCACGTGTCCGGCATCGCCATCCGGGCCCAAGCTGGCCGGGCGCTGGCTCCCGCCGACCCCGGCGTCGCGGTCGACGCCCTGTCGGTGATCGAGGAGGCGGCGTCGCGCGCCCTGGCCGAGATGCGTCTCATGGTCGGCCTGCTGCGCTCCGGCGAGGGTGCGGACCTGGCCCCCCTCCCCGGCATCGACGACCTCGGCCAGCTCGTCACGGGCCGTGACGGCCAGCTCCCGGTGGACGTCGAGACCGACGGTGGCCTCGACGACCTGGGGCCCTCGGTGGAGGCCGCCGTCTACCGGATCGTCCAGGAGGCGATCACCAACGCTCGGCGCCATGCCCGCAACGCCACCAGGATCCGGGTCCGGGTGTCGGGCGAGGGCGGTGCGGTGAGGGTGGTGGTGCACGACGACGGCGAGCGTCGCCACGCGTCCGCCCCGATCGGCGGCTATGGGCTCCTGGGCATGCGTGAGCGGGCCGTGCTGCTGGGTGGCAGCTTCGAAGCTGGTCCCGATCCCCACCGGGGCTGGACCGTGGCGGTGACCCTCCCGGCCCGGGGTGGCATCGGGTGAGCACCGGGGCTGGACCGATCCGGGTCATGGTGGCCGACGACCAGGAGCTGATCCGGACCGGGCTGCGGATGATCCTGGAGGCCCAACCCGGCATCGAGGTGGTGGCCGAGGCGGCCGACGGGCGCGAGGCCATCGGCCTCGCCCGCCGGCTGCGCCCCGACGTGTGCCTGCTCGACATCCGCATGCCCGAGGTGGATGGCATCGAGGTCACTCGCCAGCTGGCCGGGCCCGGGGTACCCGACCCCCTCGCCATCGTGGTCATCACCACCTTCGACCTCGACACCTACGTCCACGGCGCCCTCAAGGCGGGGGCGCGGGGCTTCCTGCTCAAGGACGCCGGGCCCCAGCTGCTCGTCCAGGCCATCCACGCCGCGGCCAGGGGCGACGCCCTCATCGCCCCCAACATCACCGCTCGCCTGCTGGCGACGCTCTCCCGGTCGGCGACGACCCCGGAGCCGGTCCAACCGGTCGAGGCGCTCACCGACCGTGAGGAGGAGGTCGTGGTGGCGGTGGCGCGAGGCCGGACCAACGCCGAGATCGCCCGCGAGCTGCACATGAGCCTGAGCACGGTGAAGACCCACCTCGGCAGCATCATGGCCAAGCTGGGCGCTCGCAACCGGGTCGAGATCGCCATCTGGGCTCACGAGACCGGCCGGGTCGGTGGCCCTCCCGAAGCGTCCTGAGGCCGGACGGGGTCGAGGCCAACGGTGCCGGTCTGGGCCGCCGGAGGGCTGGGCCGCCGGAGGGCTGGGCCGCCGGAGGGCTGGGCCCGCCGGCTACGCTGGAGCCCGGGGTCGGATGTCGTAGCTGCAGACGCGGCCGCCGGCGACCATGTGCGACGAGCGATCGACGTCGGCATCGGGCACGACCTCGCGCAGGAAGTCGAGCTCGCTGCTGCACGCCTGCCCGTAGCGGCGGGCCACGGCGAAGATGGCGCAGTTGTGCTCCACCAGGCTCCAGCTGCCGTCGGGCGCGGGCACGGCCTCGGCCACGTAGCCGTCCTCGTCGAGCACCCGGGCCAGCTCCGGGACGCGCTCGTGGAGCGGGAGGCCGGCGAGGCGCTCGGCGGTGCGGGCCACGCGCTGGCGGCGCCGGCGCCGGAAGACCTCGTCCACGAGGCCGGGGTCGACGTCGGCCACGACGTCCAACACGTCGGTGGCCAGGGCGCCGTAGCCGGCCGGGAAGAGCCGGTGACCGTCATGGGAGAGGGCGTAGTGGTGCCGGGGTCGGCCCCGCCCCTCCCGCACCTCGCGGTGGAGGACGAGGCCCTCGTCGGCGGCCGAGGCCAGCTGCTGGCGCACGGCGCTGGGGGTGATGGCCAGCACCGAGGCCAGCTCCTCGGCGCTCGCCTCGCCGAGCCGCTTGAGGGTGTCGAGCAGGGCCCGCCGGGCCGGCGGCAGGACATCGAGGGCCACGAGAGGCGAGAGCTCGCTCACGGCAGGATGAGGTGGAGGTCGCCGAACTCGTGCCAGCGGTACCCGTGCTCCAGCGCCTCCCGGTACGACGCCTCGAGCAGGGCCCTCCCGGCGATGGCCTCGATCATCGCCAGGTGCGAGGCCTCGGGCTCGTGCCACCCCGTCACGAGGCCGTCGACCGCTCGCACGGCCCGGTCGGGCGTGACCACCACCTCGGTCCATCCCTGCCCGGGGTGGACCTGGCCGAGCGGGTCGACCACGGACTCCAGCGCCCGGACGACCGTCGTGCCCACGGCGATCACCCGACCCCCCGCCGCCCGGGCCTGGTTCGCCCGGCGGGCAGTGTGGAACGGCACCCGGTAGCGCTCGGGGGACGGCGGCTCGTGGGCCTCGAGCGAGGACACCCCGGCGTGGAGCACCAGGGGTGCCACCTCGACGCCCGTCGACACGAGCCGGGTGACGAGCTCGGCCGTGAACGCCCGGCCGGCGCTGGCCATCTCGGCACTGCCGGGCTCGGTGGCGTAGACGGTCTGGTAGCGCTCGAGGGGCCAGGCCCCACCGGCGTGGGGGTACCGGATGGGCTCGCCGTACCGGGCCAGGTAGTCCCCCACCGGCGCCGGCAAGGTGAGGGCGGCGACGAAGAGTCGGCTGGCGGGCCCCGTCCGCTCGAGCAGCCGGGCGGTCCCCCCGCCCGGGAGGGCGAGGCTCCAGCCCGGCACCGCGGCGGTGAAGGGACGGCTGGCCGGGCCGTGCGGGATCCTGACCTCCACCACCCAGTGCGCGCTCCCCGCGATCGGGCTCGACAGGTGGAGCCGCAGCTCCGCTCCCCCGGGCCCCCGGGCCCCCACGGCGGCGGCCACCGTGGCCGAGGTGTTGATGACCACCACGTCGCCGGGCCGGAGGAGCGCGGGCAGGTCGGCGAACCGGTGGTGCTCGACGGCCAGGTCGCGGCGGCGGGCCACGAGGAGCCGGACGTCGTCGCGTCCCGCACCCCGCAGCTCGGGCGGCATGGTCGCCTCGAGCTCGGGAGGGACCCGGAAGGCGAGCGGGGCGGCGTCGACGACGGCCTTCACGGCGCCGTCACCTCCTCCTCGGGGGCTGGCAGCTCCCCCGCCCGGTAGCGGCCGCTCGGGAGCTCCCCGTCGAGGAGGCTTACGAGGGCGGGGACGACGGTCTCGGGCAGCGGCCGGTCGGAGATGTCCTCCCCGGGATAGGCATCCTGGTGCATCTGGGTTCGCAGGTCGCCCGGGTCGACGGCGTAGACCCGCAGCTCGGGGTGCTCGGCGGCGAAGACCCGGCTCAGCTGGTCCAGGGCCGCCTTGGAGGATCCGTAGCCGCCCCATCCCTCGTAAGCCTCGACGGCGGCGTCCGAGGTCACGTTCAGGACGATTCCGGGCCGGTCCCGGCCAGGAGCCGTGAGGAGCCCCAGCGCAGCCTGGGTGAGGGCCAGGGGGGCCAACACGTTGACCTCGTAGACCGCCTCGAGCACCTCGAGGGGGTAGGCGGCAAGGGGGGGCTGGGGGCTGGGACCGAGGAGGCTGGCGTTGTTCACGAGCACGTCGAGGCCCCCGAGGCGGCGGGCGGCAGCCACGAGCTCCCCACGGTGCACCGGGTCGGCGACGTCGCCGGCCAAGGCGGTCACCGCCGCCGCCCGCCCGGCGAGCTCGCCGGCGGCGGAGCTCAGGGCATCGGCGTGGCGGGCATCGATCACGAGCGACCAACCCCGGTCGGCCAGGCTGCGCGCGAGCGCGAGGCCGAGGCCTCGCGACGCTCCGGTGACGACGGCGACGGGCATGGTGGGCCTCCTCCGACTCGACTGGCCCGGACCGGTGGCCCGGAGCGGGCTGGACCGAGGCTGGACAAATAAACAAGTAGCACCTTGCAATATTCCTTGGCAAGGGCGTGGCCGGTCATCTGCTCGAGGTAGCCGCCGACCCTGGAGCTGACCGACGGGGGTCGTCACGTCCCCGCTCTCGACGAGCGACGCTCAGGGCCCACATGACCAGCGGGACCTGGAGCGGCAGCCTCAGCCAGGCCACGACCCCTGACCCCAGGGGGAAGCCTCGGCCGGCTAGGCCGCCGTCCAGGGCCATCTGGACGTTCGCCGGGAACAACGCGACCAGCAGCGCCGCCGTGAACCATCCCCCGATCCGGCGGGTTGCGGGCTTCACCAGGAGGGCGGCTCCCACCAGCTCGGCGGCCCCACTGGCCACCACCCACGCCCCCGGATCGCCGAGGCCGCGGGGGACGATCCGGCGGTACGGATCGGGCGTGACGAAGTGGCTGACACCGGCCACGGTCAGCAGGACCGCGAGCCACCGCGGGTGGGGCCAGGGGAACCTCCGGGCCAGGAAGCGCGTCATCCGAGCTGTTGGATTGGAGCTCCTCGACCGGCGGAGCTGCCCGAGCCGCTGAGGGTCCTGCACACCACCACGCCCACACCAGAGAGGCACGTGACCTGGCAGCCCCAGCGGGGTTCGAACCCGTGTCTCCACCTCGAGAGGGTGACCCCAAGGGTCCCGATCGGGCGAGACCGCACGTCAGATGGGGTTCAGCAGTCTCGATCGTGGGCCGGGATCGTGACCATCGGCGCGTCGGGTGAGCAATCGGTGACCATCTTGGGTTCCTGGCGGGGCCAGCCCGACCCCGTCTGGCCGAGATCTCCACCTCCCGAACGTCCCGCCTGGACGCGGAGCGGTCCTGCGCTGGTCAGGCGGCGTACGCCCTGACCTGGGTGAGGATCCGACCAATGTCGGCCGTGCCGTCGGCAAACACGCGATCGGCAGACACGTCTCCGGGGAGGGCATGCGCGAGAAGGTTCCTGTAGCCAGCGAGCTCGGCCCAGGGATCGATGCCGCTGTCGATGCCGGCGGCGGTCCGGTACGTCTCGGCGAGGTTCCCAGCGGTGATCCAGAGGCGCTCCACGGCGAGGCGCACCACGAGATCGCCGTCCCAGATGGACTTGTCAGACGGCAGGAGCAGGCGAAGTTGCTCAAGTGTGGGGAGGAGATCGCCGAGCAGATCATCTGGGCTCACAGATCCTTTGCATCCGTGGCACCGGGGACGTCGTCTGTGATGACGTGAACGTATCGGCCGACCAGATCGGAGGCGGCGGCCGAGAGGCGGAACACCTTGCGATAACCGCGCTCCGGGTTGTGCACGACGACAGCACCGTCATCGCGCAGGCGCGGCCCTGTCAGCTCGAGGCCATGGGCGAGGCGACGGATGGCGTCGCGATGTCGGGCCACCTCTTCCTGGGTGGCCTGGCGGTCGGCGACAGGGATACCAGGCACCTCACGATCGTATCCGAGCGCCTCGTGCGTGAACTGTTGCCGCGGCCCGTCAGCGGCCGCTCAGACGAAGGAATGGAGGCGGCAACGGACGGGCACGTCTTCTGCCCCGCTGCGCTGGGCCGTTTGCAGCCGTCCATGACGAGGGCCGGCCGCATGCCGCCGTGGGCCGCTGCCATCGAGGTGCGTCTGGAAGGCCGGGCGGACCACCTCCCTGCCCCCGCTCGGATTCCCGCTCGATCGCGATGACGCGCTTGCGCGAGCTCGGACGCCTGCAGCCCGTCGACCCCCTGCGGCGACTGCTCCGCAGCGCTTGGTCCGACACATGCAGGAAGTCTGCCGATCGGTCAGGTCAGCCCGGCCTCGCGGGCGAGGACGATCGCCTGCGCCCGGTTGCGCACGTGCAGCTTCTGGAAGATGCGCGTGATGTGGTTGCGCACGGTGGCCGGGCTCACCACCAGCTCGGTGACGATGTCGTCGTTCGAGAGCCCTCTCGCGATCAGCACGAGCACCTCGTGCTCCCTTGCGGTCAGGTCGGGGAAGGGCCGAGGGGCGTCCGTCGATGTCGCGCCGACAGCTGGGAGATCGGCGAGGAAGGCGTTGGCGCCGAGCCGCTGGTACACGGCGGCGGCGTCGGCGAGGAGGGCTTCGCCGTCGGCGCCGAGGTGGGTGGCCAGCAGTCCGGCGATGTGCCCGTGACTGCCGGCGAACGCAACCACGGCGCCGTTGACGCCACAGGTGGCAGCGATGGGAGCAAGCTCGGTCAGGAGCTCCTCGCACAGCTGGCGGTCGTCGAGCGCGACGGCGGCCAGCGCGAGTTCTCGGACACCGACGGACCAGAAGTACAACCGGTCGGCGCGCCACGTCCCGAGGTCGTCGACGATCGCGGTGTGCCGTCGGGCGGCTGAGAGGTCTCCGGCCCTGGCGCAGAACCCCGCGGCGATGGCCTGGGCCAGCATGGGCGCGCCGGTCCAGTGGTCCACGGCGGCATCCGCGAAGTGCAGGAGCTCCTCCGGAACGCGCCGCGCACGCGTCAGCTCCAACCGTTGCGACATGCGCACGTTCTCCGCGTCCGGTTCCCGGATCCACCGACCAAGCTCCGCGGCATCTTCGATGGCCGTCTCCGCGGCGTCGAGGTCGCCTCGCAGCAACATGACTGCGGCGCGGCGGGTCGCGGCGGTGTAGCGGTCGCGCGGCTGGGCTCGCCGGTCCAGCACGTGAAGG
>Ga0187893_10012146_pt1 | contig 12299 bp, 11 predicted proteins | sample MA1701074metaG_FD_139574 | JGI IMG/M metagenome (GOLD analysis project Ga0187893, IMG submission 139574) | White microbial mat communities from a basaltic lava cave in the Kipuka Kanohina Cave System on the Island of Hawaii, USA - MA170107-4 metaG ... | reverse complement strand
TGGGAACGCGAACGTGAAGAACGCAGACGCCGGGTTGCGCCAGAAGGCCCGGTTCGTGGTGCGGACCTGCGCACCGAGGAGGGCGAGGTCGCTCACTCCGTCCCCGCCTCGCTCCCGGTGAGCTCCAGGTACACGTCCTCGAGCGTCGGCCGCAGCACCTGGAGGCCCTCGAGCTCGCTCCCCCGCTGCACCGCCCACGAGGTCAGGTCGTGGAGGATCCGGGTCGGGTCGGCGACCCGCAGCTCGACTTCGTCACCGGCGATCGACGCCACCGAGGCGACGGCCTGAGGCAGATCGCCGTCGGGGCGCCGGAACCGGATCAGCGTCTCGGCCACGTGCCGCCCCCCGAGGGTCGACGGTGGACCTTCGGCCACGATCTCGCCCTTCGCGATGACCGCCACGCGGTTGGCGAGGTGTTGCGCCTCGTCCATGTAATGCGTGGTGAGGAACACCGTCTTGCCGAGGGCGGTGAGGTTACGGACGATCTCCCACGCGTTGCGGCGCGCGCCCGGGTCGAAGCCGGTCGTCGGTTCGTCCAGGAACAGCAGCTCGGGGTCACCCGCGAGGGCGACCGCGACGTCCAGGCGCCGCTGCTGCCCTCCCGAGAGCTTGATCACCCGCGCCGAGCTCTTCTCTCCGAGGCCGACGAGCTCGACGACCTCGTCGACGTCGCGCGGCGAGGGGTAGTAGCCCGCGTACAGGGCGACGGTCTCGCGGACCGTCAGGTAGGGGTCGACGCCTGTGGACTGCAGCACGATCCCGATGCGCCTGCGCATCTCGCGAGAGCGCTTCGCCGGGTCGAACCCGAGCACCGACGCATCACCGGCGGTCCGCTCGCGATAGCCCTCGAGGATCTCGACGGTCGTGGTCTTCCCCGCGCCGTTCGGTCCGAGCAGCGCGAAGACCTCACCGGTCTTGACCGACAGGTCGATCGCCCGGACGGCCTCGAGGTCCCCGTAGGTCTTGCGGAGCCCCGTGACGGCGATGGCCTCGGCCACGCGCGAAGGCTACCGCTTCAGGACGGGACGTATCCGCGCGCCTTGTCGACGACATTGCGCAAGGGCCGCCCCAAGAGGTACCGGCGAAGGTTGTCGAGGAACAGCTCGACGACCGCCTCTCGCCAGCCCGCGGCGTTGCCGGACAGATGGGGGGAGACGATCACGTTCTGCATGTCCCAGAGCGGGCTCCGTTCGGGCAGCGGCTCCTGCTCGAAGACGTCGAGCGCGGCGCCCGCGATGGCTCCCCGTTGGAGCGCCCGGATCAGCGCGGGCTCATCCACCGTGCTCCCGCGACCCACGTTCACGAACCGCGCCCGAGGGTCCATCGCCTCGAACGCCTCGTCGTCGAACAGGTGGTGGGTGTCCTCGGTCGCCGGGAGCGCGTTGACCACGAAGTCCGCCCAGGCGAGCTGGGCCTTCAGGTCGCCGACGGCCACCACCGAGTCGAACACCTCGTCATCCGCCCTCGCGGTCCTCGCCACACTGCGCACGCGCATGCCCAGAGCGGAGCATCGTCGTCCGATCGCCGTGCCGATCGAGCCCGCCCCGACGACGAGCACGCGTCTGCCCGCCAGCGACTCGGTATCGCGATGACGCCACTCGCGCGCCCGCTGCCCGTCGAGGACGCCGACGAGTCCCTTGGCGAACACGAGCAGCATCCCAACCACGTACTCGCCGATCGGGTCGTCGAAGACCCCTCGCGCGTTGGTCAGGACGACGTGGCTCTGGACGAGCTCCGGGAACAGGAGACCGTCCACCCCTGCCGAGGCCGACTGGATCCATCGGAGATCGCCGGCGTGCTCCCAGGCTCCCGCCAGCAGGTCGCGTCGGTTCCGCCAGGCGAACACGATGTCGGAACCCGGAAGCACCGCGGAGAGCTCGGGGAGCGAGTCCGCGAACGCCAGGTCGACCAGCTCGTCGATCACGCCGATGCCGGGCGGCGGTTCCTCGGCGGATGTCCCCAGGATCGCGACCCGGGCTTTGCGGCTGGTCACAGCGGACGACGGCCCGAGAAGCCGGTGTCGAGCGGGTGCCAGTGGGCCACGTGCTCCTCGCCGAGACGCCAGCACAGGAACACGCGCTGCCCGTCGCGCTCGGCCGGGAAGTCCACCAGCCCGGTCTCGGGGTCGCGGAGCAGGATGTCCTGGCGCGCCAACCGTTCGAGCTCGGCCCTGAGCAGCGCGGCGGAGTCCCAGTACTCGCGTCCGGCATCGGCTCCCCCGCCGTCGGCGACGACGCGTTCACGCACGAGCTCGGCCTCGCGGAACAGGACCTGGCGCGCCGCCCGGATCCGGACGAGTCGCTCGGCGAGCTCGGGCACCAGCGCTTGCGCCTCATCGACGGTGTACGTGCGCTCGGGCGTCATCCCTCCATCCCAAGGACGAGGGGCAGTTCGGACATCGACGTGATCCGCGTCCCGGGGGCGTCGGGGAACCGGTCGCGGCGATCGATCAGGACGGGGAACATGCCGACCGCGAGGGCCGGGTCGATGTCGAACTCCGGGTTGTCCCCGACGTAGACCGAGCGTTCGGGGTCGACACCGGCGCGTTCCATCGCGAGCCGGAAGATGCGCGGGTCCGGCTTCTCGATGCCCTCGATCCCCGAGATGACCCGGACGGGGAAGTAGGACCGGATGGCAAGGTCGGCGAGCAGCCGGTCCAGCCACTCCTCGAAGTTGGAGATCACGCCCAGCACGGATCCCGCAGCCCGCAGCCGCTCGAGCACCGGAGGGACGTCGTCGAACACGCGGTAGTTGGCTACGTCGGTGAACTCGCGGTAGACGACATCGATCAGCCCGTTCGCGTTCGGGATCTCGAGCTCGTGGAGGAAGATGCGGTACACGTCGTGCCAGAAGCGGCGCGACCGTTCGGGCGAGGTCGTCCAGAGCTCGTTCGTCTCCGCCGCCTGGCGGAACCGGTCGAAGACCACCTGGCCTCGCGCGCCGATGGTCTCCGGAGCGACCGCGTGGCCTTCGCGCTCCAAGATCTGCGCGAACAGGTCGGGGAACGTCGGGTGTGGATGTATGAGGGTCTCGCCGGCGTCGAAGAAGACCGCTCCATAGCTCACCTCGACAGGATAGAGAGCGACGGCCGGTCTCAGCTCGCCGAACGCGCGGCCAGGTCGGCCCAGACCTCGTCGACCCGCTCACGAAGCTCGCGCAGGTCGCCCTCGTTCGACACGAGCACGTCCGCGACCTCGGCCTTCGCGTACATAGGGGCCTGCGCCGCGATCCGAGCGCGGATCGCGTCCTCGCTCATCCCGCGATCGCGCATGAGTCGATCGATCTGCGTCTCCACTCGTGTCGACAGCACGATGAGCACGTCGAAGGCGGTGTGCATGCCGGTCTCGACCAGCAAGGGGGCGCTGAACACCACGACGCGGTCGGTGTCGCGGTACGCCTCGCTGCCCTCGGCGAACAGGCGGCGGACCTCCGGGTGCACGATCGCCTCCAGATCGCGTCGCGCCGCGGGGTCGGCGAACACGATGCTCGCGAGCGCGTCACGATCGAGCTCTCCGCCGGGGCCGAGCACGTTGGCGCCGAAGCGTTCGACCACGGCGTGGTGGCCGGGGGTGCCGGGTTCGACCACCTGACGCGCGATGACGTCCGCGTCGAACACCACGGCTCCCCGCTCCTCGAGCAGGTGGCCGACCGTCGACTTCCCGGAGCCGATCCCGCCCGTCAGGCCGACGAGCAGCATCGGGCTACTCGGAGCGGCCTTCGCGCCGCTTCAGGTCCTCGAGGATGGCCTCGAGCGAGATGTCCTCCTCGCTCGCTTCCTCTGCCGCGGGGGCCTCGGCGGCAGCCGCCGCGGCAGGGGCCTCGGCGGCAGTCTCCTCGGGGACTCCGTCGACGGCTTCGTCCGTGCTCGGTTCGGCTTCGACCGTCGACGAGGTCCCGCTCGGAGACTCCGCCTCGGCCTGTCCCGCTGCCACCTGGGCACCTTCGCCTGTACCAGCCTCCACCTCGGCCTGGACGGCTGCCTCCGCAACCCGCTCAGCCGACGGCTCCTCCTCTTCCTCGATCTCGGTCGCGGGGGTGGGCATGGCGCCACCCACCTGCCGCATCGAAAGGCTGACACGTCGACGGGGGACGTCGACCTCGATGACCTTGACGCGCACCTGGTCGCCGACCGACAGGACCGCTTCAGGGGTGTCGATGTGCTGGTCGGCGATCTCCGAGATGTGGACCAGGCCCTCGATCCCGGCTGCCACCCGGACGAAGGCGCCGAACGGGACGAGCTTGGTGACCTGACCGTCCGTGATCTCACCGGCCGAGAACTTGCGCTCGAACTCCTTCCAGGGGTCCTCTTGCGTCGCCTTGAGGCTGAGGGAGACGCGTTCGCGCTCCAGGTCCACGTCGAGCACCTCGACCTCGACCTCCTGACCGACCTGCACGATCTCGCTCGGGTGATCGACGTGCTTCCACGACAGCTCGGACACGTGCACGAGGCCGTCGACGCCGCCGAGATCCACGAAGGCGCCGAAGTTCACGATCGAGGAGACGGTGCCCTTGCGGCGCTCGCTCTTCTGGAGCGACTCGAGGAACTTCTTGCGGCCCTCGCTCTGCGACTCCTCGAGGAACGCCCGGCGCGATAGCACCACGTTGTTCCGGTTGCGGTCGAGCTCGATGATCTTGGCCTCGAGCTCGGTCCCGACGAACTGATTCAGGTCGCGGACCCGCCGAAGGTCGACGAGCGAGGCGGGAAGGAAGCCACGGAGACCGATATCCAGGATGAGACCGCCCTTGACGACCTCGATGACCGGGCCCTTGATCGTGCCGCCGGACTGCATGACCTCTTCGATCCTGCCCCAGGCCCGCTCGTACTGAGCACGCTTCTTCGAAAGGATCAGGCGGCCCTCTTTGTCCTCCTTCTGGAGCACGAGGGCCTCGACCTTGTCACCGACGCTCACGACCTGGCTCGGCTCGACGTCGTGACGGATCGACAGCTCCTTGGTCGGGATGACCCCTTCGGACTTGTAGCCGATGTCGAGCAGCACCTCGTCCCGGTCGATCTTCACGACCGTGCCCTCGAGGATGTCCCCGTCCTGGAAGTCGCGCAGCGATGCCTCGATCGCCGCCCGCAGCTCCTCGGGGGTGAAGTCCCGTGTCTCGCTCGCCGTTTCGATCTCGACCATCTCCTCCTGCCGCACAGGCGCTCAACCACGGGTCCATGGGATCCCTGTGGCGCGATCGCGCCGGAGCGGCGTACGGATGGTAGGTGAGCAGCGGAAACGCCGTCAACGCGACGCACGCGGTGGACGAGCGTTTCGCTCGCGACCGCCGCGGGGAAGGTCATGGCTCGCCCGTTTTGGAAGGATGTTCGAGATGCGGACACAGCCGTCGCTGGCATCGCGCGCTGGCCTGGTCGCCGCCCTGATGCTCGCTGCATGTACGGGGGACAGCGTCGAGGACGGAGCGACGCCCGGGACCGGCGCGACCACGAGCGCGACCAGCGCGACCGGACCCACAGCCGCGACGGGACCGAGCGCCGACACCGGCCCGACCGGGGTGACGCTCCCCGGTCACACGGGTGTCGACGTCGACCTCGGCGCGTATCCGGCCTGCGGCCTGATCACGCCAGACGAACTCGGAGAGCTCACCGGGATGGACTGGGTCAACACCGAGCAGCCTCCAGCGTCGCCCGATCAGCCGTTCTGCTCCTGGGACAGCTCCCTGGATCCGAACGAGCGAGCCCGACTGCAGATCTCGGTCGTCCCGCGGAGCGAGTTCGGCACCTGCACGCTGAGTCCCACCGCCGAGAAGCTGCCGGGGCTCGGCGACCGGGCCGTGATCGACCTCCAGGCCCGGAGGCTCTGCGTGCTCTCGGGCGATCGCTACCTCTCGATCTTCCTCACGTTCTTCCCCGAGCGGGAGGACTACCGGATGGTCGTGATCGCCGTCGCCGAGGTCACCCTGCCCAGGATCGACGAGGTCCCGGGCTGATCGTCTGGAGGCTCGCGCTCCCTCAGTGGCCTGCGGGAACCGCCTCGGCCCAGTTGGGGCCCGAGCCGATGTCGGCTCGGAGCGGGACCGTGAGTTCGTAGGCCGACTCCATCTCGCGCTTCACGACGGCGGCCGTCTCCTCCACGCGAGCTTCGGTGACCTCGAACACGAGCTCGTCGTGGACCGTGAGGAGCATGCGGCATCCGAGGTCCGAGGCACGGAGCGCTCGGTCCACTCGGATCATCCCGAGCTTGAACACGTCGGCCGCGCTCCCCTGGATGGGAGCGTTCAGGGCCATCCGCCGTCCCATGTCGCGGACGCGGGGGTTCGAGGCCTGCAGCTCCGGGATGTAGCGACGGCGGCCAAGGATCGTCTCGGTGAACCCGTCGGCTGCGGCCCGAGCAACCTGTCGGTCGAGGTACTCGCGGATCTGCGGGAAGCTCGCGAAGTAGGCGTCGATGAACTCCTGCGCCTCGTCGGGCGTGATCTCCAGCCGCGTCGCGAGCCCCCAGGCGTTCATCCCGTATGCCAACCCGTAGTTGATCGCCTTGGCCCGGCTCCGCGTCGCCGGATCGATCTGGTCCTCCGGCAGCCCGAAGACGCGAGCCGAGGTCGCCGTGTGGATGTCGCCGCCGGATTCGAACGCCGCCGTGAGGCCCTCGTCGCCGGCGAGGTGCGCGAGGATCCGAAGCTCGATCTGCGAGTAGTCGGCGACGAGGAGGGCCCCGTCGGCAGAACCGGGGATGAAGGCCCGGCGGATCTGGCGTCCGAGCTCGCCGCGGACCGGGATGTTCTGCAGGTTCGGGTTCGTCGAGGACAGCCGGCCGGTCGCGGCGCCCGTTTGGTTGAAGGTGGTGTGCACCCGTCCGTCCCGCGGGTCCACCTGTCGCGGCAGCGATTCCAGGTAGGTGGAGTTCAGCTTGTCGAGCTCGCGCCAGGACAAGATCGCGTCCACGATCGGGTGAGCGTCACGCAGCTTCTCGAGCACGCTTGCGTCGGTCGAGAGCCGTCCCTTCGGGGTGCGCTTGCCCGGGGACAGTCCGAGCCGGTCATAGAGGATCTCGCGGAGCTGCGGCGGTGAGTTGAGGTTGAACTCCTCACCCGCGTGGCGGTAGATCTCCGAGGTCAGCGTCGCCATCGTCTCGCGGACGCCCTCGGCCATGTCCTGGAGGTACGGCACGTCGAGGGCGACGCCGTTCGCCTCCATCCGTGCGAGGACCGAGGACAGGGGGAGCTCCACGTCGTCCAGCAGCTCGCGCAGGCCCGCCCGATCGATCCGCTCCGCGAGCACCGGCGCGAGGAGGGCCACCGCCGCCGCCTCGGCGGCCGCGGTCCGCCAGGACTCTGCGAACAACTGCCCCTCGACCTCCTCGGTCGGCGGACCGAGGAGGTCGGTCCCCAGGTAATGCTCGCCGAGCGGTTGGAGCTCGAAGCTCGCGGCCGCTGGGTCCAGCAGGTACGCGGCAAGCATCGTGTCCGACCTCACCCCGTCGAGGGTGCCATCTCGGGCGAGGACGGCCGTCTCGGCGGCCTTCGCGTCGTGCGCCCATTTGGTCGCGGTCGGGTCGGCCAAGGCCTCGGCGAACGGGGCGAGGTCGGTCGCCGCAGCGTAGGCGGCCTGCCCGCCCCCTACCGAGACCGCGATCCCCCGGAGCTCGGGTCCGTCCAGGTCCAGCCGAAGCGCCTTGGGGGCGTCCGTGGCCAGGAGCCTGGCGACGTCCGCAGCGCCGGTCTCCCGCAGGTCGAGCTCCGCGACGTCGACCGCGGGTTTGGCCGTGCGCCCGACCTCTTCCAGGCGCTCGAACAACGTGCGGAACTCGAGCGACGTGAACAGCCGGCGCACCGCATCCACGTCCCACTCCCCCATCACGCAATCCTCGGGGCGCACGTCCAACTCGAGCTCCGTGTTCAGCTGGGCGAGCTCCTTGTTCAATGCGAGCTGCTCCCCGGCCGCCTCGATCGAATCCTTGAGCTTGCCCTTGAGCTCGTCCGTGCGGGCGAGCAGCCCCTCGACGGAGCCGAACTCCTGCACGAGCCTGCTGGCGGTCTTCTCACCCACCCCCGGGACGCCGGGGATGTTGTCCGACGCATCCCCCTTCAGGGCCACGTAGTCGAGATAGCTTTCGGGCGGCAGGCCGAACCGCTCGGTGACGGCCGCGATGTCGTACCGGCGGATGTCCGAGATGCCTTTCACGTTGAACATGACCGTGATGCAGGGACGGACGAGCTGGAAGAAGTCTCGATCGGCGGTGACGATGACGCTGTCGATGCCTCCCTCGCACGCGCGGACGGCCAAGGTCCCGATCGCGTCGTCGGCCTCGTGTCCCTCGACCCCGATCACCGGGATCCGGAGCGTCTCGAGCACCTCGACGATCAGGCCGAGCTGCTGGCGGAACTCGTCGGGCGTCTCCGGTCGACCCGCCTTGTACTCGGCGTACTTCTCCAGTCGCACCGTCGGCGCGCCGATGTCGAACGCCACCGCGATCAGGTCGGGTCGTTCCTCCGAGAGGAGCTTGATCAGCATGGAGGTGAACCCGTAGACGGCGTTCGTGACTTGCCCGGTCGTCGTTGCCAGCGTCGTCGGGAGCGCGAAGAACGCGCGATACGAGAGGCTGTGTCCGTCGAGCAGGAACAGCCGCCTCTGCGGATCGGCGGCGCGAGGGGTCACCGGGGCATCCTAGCGTGCGGGTGTGCCGCGGCTTCTGGCGCCGCGTTCGCACGATGTTGCGCCGCCGCAACATCGATCGCCGACCATCGGGATCGGGTCCGTTCGATCGTTTGTCACTCTTTCTTCGCTCGGACCGCGCGCGCTGCTACCTGCGAAGTCTCTCGGAACACCTTGCAGCCCAACCCGCGTCAGCGCGTTGACACGCATGGGGCGCGTCGCTACTGTTCGCTCCGGTCCCGAGCGGCCGATGGGATCGGGAGGCAGGAAGCGCCTCCGGGGAGGCGGGCGATGAGGGGGCGCGAGCCCTCGGATCGCCGGTCAACGCGGATCGTGCACCGGCTTCCGGATCCCCGGAGTTGCTCGGGGCCACCTTTTGGCGGGTCGAGGGACCGAGTAGACAACGCTCGCGTATGGGGAAGGCGTGAGCGGCTCCAAAGGTTCCTCGGCCCGCCGAGCTTTCCACCCGTCGTACCGACGTTCTCCACAGCGTCTCCACACCAACCCACCAACGTCCGGCCCCAGTAGCCTGACGGAGATGAGCGGTTCCCTCGCGCCTCGGTCGCACTTCCCTGCCGCCGACGAGCTCACGTACCTCAACACCGCTTCGATCTCGCTCGTACCCGAAGTCGTTCGGGCGCGGATCCAGGAGTTCGAGCGGATCGTCGGTGGGCGAGGCACCGTCGGGTTCGACGACGACACCGAGGCCGCCGCATACGAGGACGCCCGCGCCGCGGGAGCCCGTCTCCTCGGGTGCCGGCCGACGGATGTGGCCGTGACGACGAGCGCGACCGAGGCGCTCAACCAGTTCGCCTGGTGGCTCCGCCCTGCCGCCGGGAGCAACGTGGTCACGGTCGACATCGACTTCCCGAGCGTCACCTATGTCTGGCAGCGCCTGTCCCGGGACACCGGGGTGGAGGTCCGTATGACCGATGTCCGGGACGACCCCGCGTCCCTGTCGGTCGGGTCCGTCGAGCGGCTGGTCGACCGAGCGACGTCGGCCATCTGCGTGAGCCAGGTGCAGTACGCCACGGGATACCGGTTCGATCTCGGGCAGCTCGCCGAGCTGGCCCATCGCAACGGCGCCCTCCTGATCGTCGACGCGACCCAGTCGGCGGGGATGCTCCCGATCGACGTCGCCACGGACGACGTCGATGTCCTGGTCACCGCGAGCTACAAGTGGCTGTGTTCGGCGTTCGGCGCAGCGCTCTGCTTCGTCCGTCCGGAGCTCGCCGATGGGTTCGTCCCCCCGTTCGTCGGCTGGAGGAGCACGATCGACCCCTTCCACCTCGACGCCGTCGACATGCCGCTCGCACGGGGCGTCCGGGCGATGGAGTACTCCACCGTCGCCTACGGCTCGGGCATCGCGCTCGGAGCAGCGATCCAGTACGTGCTCGAGATCGGCGTGGACCGGATCCTCGAGCACGATCTGCGGCTCGCCTCGGCCCTGGTCGAGGGCCTGCGTGGGCTCGGCGCGTCCCTCATCTCCCCGCTGGATCGTGGGTTGCAGACCCCGATCGTGGGAGCGCGGTTCGCTGGCCGGGATCCCGAGGATCTGCACCGGCGGCTCGCCGAGCGTGACGTACACACGTCACTGCGGCTGGACGCCATTCGGTTCTCGCCGCATCTATTCAACACCCCGGGGGACATCGAGCGAGCTCTCGAGGTCCTGGGCGAGATCCTCGATGGGGCCGATCGGTAGCGTTCAGGCCGCAGCGATCACGATCACCCCGGTCATGCCTCGATCGAGGTGGATCCGACAGATCAGCTCGTACCGGCCAGGCCCGAGCCGGGAACCGATGTCCTCGACCACGACCTGACCGCCAGGGGCGACGTCGCGATCGAACGCGAGGGCGGGGATCGAGACGTTGTGGCGGTTGCGTCCCACGTTCTTCACGACCAGGTCCCGGCCCGGAGCGATCGGGAACGTCGGATGCGCGTCGTGGAAGTGGTAGTCGATCGCGGTCACGACGTACGGCCTCGGCTCGGCGCGAAGGACGATCGCGGAGGCAACGACCGCAAGCACCGCGACCGCGAGCCCCATGGCACGGGCGGCGGGCGAGCGCACGGCGCGGACCCTACAGGACCTTGGCGAGGAACTGCCTCAGTCGGTCCGAGGTCGGCCGGTAGAACATCTCCCTCGGCTCGCCCTCCTCGACCACGACCCCCTCGTCCATGAAGAGCATCTTCGTCCCGACCTCTCGGGCGAACCCCATCTCGTGGGTGACCACCATCATCGTCATGCCATCGCCGGCGAGCCGGATCATGACCTCCAGGACCTCACCCACGAGCTCGGGGTCGAGCGCGGAGGTCACCTCGTCGAACAGCATCAGTTTCGGTTGCATCGCCAGGGCTCGGGCGATCGCGACGCGTTGCTGTTGGCCGCCCGAGAGCTGACCGGGGAACGCCTGGGCCTTGTGCGCCATCCCCACGCGTTCCAGCTGCTCCGTCGCGCGCGCCTTCGCGTAGGCGGAGGGCAACTTCAACACGCGCTCCAGGGCGACCGTGATGTTGCGCAGCGCGGTCATGTGCGGGAACAGGTTGAACGCCTGGAAGACCAGCCCGATGTGGGTCCGGACCTCGTTCAGGTCGCACCGGATGTCGGTGATGTCCTGGCCCTCGAACCACACCCTGCCGCGCGTCGGGATCTCGAGCATGTTCACGCACCGCAGCAGGGTCGACTTCCCACTCCCCGACGGCCCGATGACGACCAGCACGTCTCGCTGGTGCATCGTGAGGTTCACGCCCTTCAGCACGTGGTGGTTGCCGAACCACTTGTGTACGTCCTCCAGACGAACGAGGTGGTCTCCCTCGGCGGCGGGAGGCTGTATCATCCGGCCGCCCCGGCGATCCCGACGAGGCCGCTCCGCAGTCGCTTCTCGGCGGCGTTCACCAGCCGGATCAGCGGGAGGGTCACGACGAGGTAGGCGATCGCCGCCACGGTGAAGAACGTGAAGTTGAACGTCGCCGCTTGCCCCTCCTTCGCCGTGGTCAGGATGTCGTACTCGCTCGCCGTGAGCCCGAGAGCGATCACGAGCGCCGTGTCCTTGATCAGGATCACGAACTCGTTCATCAGGGGCGGGATGACCCGGCGCACGGCCTGCGGGACGATCGCGTAGCGCATCGCCTCGAGGTAGCTCATCCCCAGGGAGCGGGCCGCCTCCATCTGCCCCCGCTCGATCGACTGGATCCCCGCGCGGAAGACCTCGGCCGCGTACGCGCCCGTGTTGAGCGCGAACACGATGGTCGCCGCGACGAACGCGGACAGGCGGATCTGGAAGCCGAACAGGAGGACGAAGTAGCCCGCGACGAGCTGCCAGATCAACGGCGTGCCACGGAAGAAGTTGATGTACATGCGTGCGGGGGCGCGGACCGCCCCGCGCTGCGAGAGCGACAGCATCCCGAGCACCAGGCCGATGATCACCCCGCCGAGCTCCCCCAGGAACGCCAGGAGCAGCGTGTTCCGCGCCCCGAGCAGGAACGCGCCCCCGTAGCCCTCGAGGTCCGCGAAGTTCAGGAAATGCTTGGTGAACAGGGCCGGTGTGCCGGACCGGAACCACAACAGGGCGACCGCCAGGGTGATCGCGTGCACCCCCATGATCGCGCCCGTCACGGCGTGGTCCCGGCGCCGCTTCGAGTCCATCCTCCGATAGGTCGCGAGCCCGAGGACGATCGCGACCGCCCCGATCCC
>Ga0187893_10012145_pt1 | contig 12299 bp, 14 predicted proteins | sample MA1701074metaG_FD_139574 | JGI IMG/M metagenome (GOLD analysis project Ga0187893, IMG submission 139574) | White microbial mat communities from a basaltic lava cave in the Kipuka Kanohina Cave System on the Island of Hawaii, USA - MA170107-4 metaG ... | reverse complement strand
GAATCAGTGGTCGCCCGCCATCACCAGTTCGGCGAGGTGGCCTTCCTGCTGGAGCCCGAGCTGAAGGAAGGTCGCGGCGGCCTGCGCGACGTCGTGGCGCTGCGAGCCATGCAGGCTGCCGGCGCGCTGGATTCCTCGCTCCGGGTCGCCGATGACCCGGCGGTGGCGGCGGCGTACGAAGTCCTGTTGGCCGCCCGGGTGGAGCTGCACCGCCGAACGGGCCGACCGGGCGACCGGCTGTCGCTGCAGGAACAAGACGGCGTCGCCGAGGCTCTCGACTATCCCGACGCTGACGTCCTGATGGCCGCGGTGGCCGACGCCGGGCGCACCGTCGCCTGGGTGGGCGACGACGCCTGGCGTCGCGTTTCGCCTCCTCCTGGCGCCGGTCGTGGTCGCGACGCCCCCCTCGGTCCCGGGCTGCTGCGGCGGAACGGAGCGGTGGACCTCGCCGACGACTACGTCGTGGCGGCCGACTGCGCACTGCCGTTGCGGGCGGCGTCGGTCTCGGCCGAGAACGACCTGCCCCTGGCCCGCTCCGCCGTCGAGCGCATGGTGGCCGAGTCGCCGGCCCCGCCCGATCCCTGGCCGCCCGCCGCCCGCCACGCCCTGGTGTCGCTTCTCGGCGCCGGCCCGGCGGCGATTCCGGCCATGGAGATGCTCGACCAGTGCGGCCTGTGGGTGCGCTTGCTCCCGGAGTGGCAGGCCGTCCGCAGCCGACCCCAGCGCAACGCCTACCACCGCTTCACCGTCGATCGCCACCTGTGGGAGGCGGCAGCCAACGCTGCCGCGCTCACCCGCCGGGTGGCCCGCCCCGACCTCCTGCTGGTCGGCGCCCTCCTGCACGACATCGGCAAGGGATACCCGGGTGACCACACCGAAACGGGAATGGTAGTGGTCGAGAAGATGGCTTCTCGTATGGGTTTCGATGCATCAGACGTCGCCGTCCTGGTCGACATGGTCCGCCACCACCTCCTACTGCCCGACGTGGCCACCCGACGGGACCTGGCCGACCCGGCCACGGTCGAGGCGGTGGCTCTCACCGTCGGCGACCGCGACACCCTCGAACTGCTCGGCGCCCTGACCGAGGCCGACAGCCTGGCCACGGGCACATCCGCCTGGGGGAGCTGGAAGGCCGGCCTTGTCGAGGAGCTGGTCACTCGGACGACCCGCCGCCTGGATGGTCACCGAGCGCCGGAGACGCCGTCGCTGCCCCGCCCCGCCCATCGTCCGCTCATGGTGGCCCGACGTCTGGCCGTGGTGCCGGAGGGATCGACCGTGACGGTGGTCGCTCCCGACCGACCGGGTCTGTTCTGCTGCGTGGCCGGCACCCTGGCCCTGCACAATCTCGACGTGCGCTCGGCGGCGGCGGCCAGTGAGGATGCCATGGCGGTCGAGGTCTTCGAGGTGGAAGCCGCTTTCGGGGCCACGCCCAACTGGAGCCGTTTCACCGACGACCTGGAGCGGGCGCTCGGTGAGCAGACTCACCTCGAGGACGGCTTGGCTCGTCAGGCCCGGACCTATGCCGGGCGTCGGCGGCCCGACGCCGCTCGCCCGGCCGAGCCACGCGTCCTGTTCGACGACGAGGCGTCGGAGACCGCAACAGTGGTCGAGGTCCGGGCTCCCGACGGGCTGGCTGTCCTCTACCGCATCACCCGGGCTCTCGCCGAGTGTGACCTGGACGTGCGCAGCGCCAAGGTGTCCACCCTCGGCCACGAGGTGGTCGACGCCTTCTACGTCACCGATCGCCATGGCCACAAGGTCGTCGATCCGGAACGACTGATCGAGGTCGAGCGCGCCGTGCTGTCCGGACTCGCCTCACCCTGAGTGATCGCCCCGGGCCTAGCCTCGGGCGACGTGGAGCCGTCCGAGCCCGTCGTCTCGCCGCTCGACCTGCTGCGCTGGAGCGAGACCCTGGCCGGCATCGCCCGAACCGGGCTCGGATTCACCGAGAGCCTGTACGAACAGGAGCGCTTTCAGGAGATCCTGCGCGTGGCCGCCGACATGCAGGTGGCCGCCGACTCGCGTCCGGGGACCGAGGCCAACGCCGACGACGTGGTGCAGGAGTGGATGAAGTCCGTCGGCCGGGGAGTGGCCGGCTACGTGACGCCCAAGGTGGCCGTCGGTGCAGTTGTGGGCAACGCCAACGGCGAGTTGCTCCTCGTGCAGCGGGCGGACTCCGGCGTCTGGCTCTACCCGACAGGCTGGGCCGATATCGGGTACTCGGCGTCGGAAGTAGCAGTGAAAGAGGTGTGGGAGGAAACGGGGATCGAGGTCGAGCCGGTGCGGCTCATCGCCGTGCTCGACGGTTTGCGTCTTGGCTTCACTCAGATTCCCCTGTACTCCGTGGTCTTCTACTGTCGGGCCGTAGGCGGCGAGCTGAAGTGCCATCCACTGGAGTGCGCGGACATCGGCTGGTTCGGCGACGCCGCTTTGCCGTCGCCGCTGGCCGGTGCCGAGCGCTGGTTGGCGCTGGCCTTCGCCGCTGTGCGGGGCGAGCCCTTTGACGTGGCGTTCGATCGGCCTCGCCGGCCCATGTGGCGGGGGTAACCAGTCCCGACTAGTCCGATCGGGCTATTGGGCGAATAGCCCTTGTGGGTCGCGTCATGAGGGTCGACGATGAACGTCATGGACATCCGAGCCGGAGAACGGTATGCAGTCCTGGTTGACAACGAGGTCGTTCCTGCGTTCGTCGGCCGAGTCGGCCCGCACGACGTGGCCGTCCGCCTACCGCCCGAGGTGGCCGTGGATCCCTGGAGCAGGGATCTGGTGCTTGACCCCGACGCCATCCTGAGGCCTTGGGCCGAATACCTGCAGCTGCTTGACGTTCTGCGCCGGGATGAGCTGCGCTGGCTGCATGCCAAGGCGCGCCAGGAGCTGGACTGCGAGCAGCGCATGGTCGGCGTGGCGGCGTGGTTGGCACAGGCGGGCTTCGAACGAATCGCCGTCGAGCTCCTGTCCCGCCTCGACGACGGGACGCTGGTGGGCGAAGGCGTGCACATCTCAGCGGGCGCCCTCGAGCAGCTTGTTGGCGCTCTGCGCAACCCGTTTGCTGCCGCATCCTGACTACTCGGGCGCCTCGGAATCGGACCAGGGCACGGGCCGCATCCCAAGGTCGATGGCCGCCCAGATGGTGCGGGCAAATGGGAAGAACGCCACCGGTCCGGCAACGGCCAGTATCAGGGCCAGAGCCAGGAAGGGCAGCGACGGCGTGTTGCCGTCGGAGGCCAGCTTGATCACATAGGCGAACAGGGCCAGGACCAGCAGCCCCTCGGTGACAACCAGGTTCACCACGTAGGCCCCCAGAAAGAAGTCCTCCTCCCGCTCGAACACCAGCCCGCAGCGGGGACAGTGTTCGGCCATCTTGAACCACGAGACGAAGACGCCCCTCGAACCGCAGCGGGGGCAGCGCCGAATGCACCCTCGCCCCATTATCTGCCAGAACGACGGGAGCCCTGGGGCGGGGGAGCGGCTCAACGGTTGGGCTCGAGGAGGCGCTGCATCAAGGCGACGTCCAGCCAACGGCCGAACTTGCGGCCGATCTCGCGTTCGATTCCTACCAGCTCGAAGCCCGCGCTGTGGTGGAGGGCGATCGAGGCGTCGTGGCCCCCGACCACCCGGGCGATGACGGCGTGGAAGCCGTGCCCGACAGCCAGCTCCAGAAGTTCCTCCAGCAAGAGACGGCCGACGCCCTGGCCCCGCCACTCGTGGTGGACGTACACCGAGTTCTCGACCGAGGTGGCATAGGCCGGTCGGTCGCGGTAGGGCGAGAGCGAGGCGAAGCCGACGATTACCAGCCCGCCCGTCGGAGCGGCCGTCTCGGCCACGATGGCCGGATGGGCGCCGCTGTGGGCCACCAGCCATGCCCGCTGGTCCTCCAGGCTTCGGGCCACCATGTCGAAGGTGACGGTGGCTCCGAGCACCTCGCGGTTGTAGATCGCCCGCGTGGCCTCGGCGTCGTCGAGTCGGGCGAGGCGGATGAGGACCGCAGGAGGGGGTCCAGGCATGGCGCACTATATTGACCCGGCACGGCGCTTCCGCCGAAGGTACGCCCTCTTAGCTCAGTCGGCAGAGCACAGCCATGGTAAGGCTGGTGTCGTGGGTTCGATTCCCACAGAGGGCTCGGCGGCGTAGCTCAGTTGGTTAGAGCACACGGCTCATAATCGTGTTGTCGTGGGTTCGATTCCCACCGCCGCTACCACTCCAGATCCGCACCCCAACCCCCGACGCAGGAGAATCCGATGGCCAAGAACGAGAAGCGGGTCAAGGTGACCCTCGCCTGCGAGGTGTGCAAGCGCCGGAACTACATCACCACCAAGAACAAGCAGAACGACCGTGAGCGCATCGAGCTGCGCAAGTACTGCCAGTGGGACCGCATCCATACTGCCCACAAGGAGACTCGGTAGGCCCTCCGAGTGGCCATCCGAGAAGCCCGGTAACTGTGTCTGAGCCCGAGGAGTCCAACCCGGCGATGGCGCAGGAACTGGGCGAGTTGGTCGAGGCCGCGAAGGCGGGCGACCAGCGAGCCTTCGAGGAACTGGTGCTGGCCACCCAGGCCGACACCTACACCCTTGCCTACCGCCTCACCGGGAACGAGGAGGACGCGCAGGACGTGATGCAGGAGGCGTACGTACGGGCCTACAAGGGTCTCAAGCGCTACCGCGGCGACGCGAAGTTCAACACCTGGATGTACCGCATCACCGCGAACTGTGCTTTGACCCACCTGAAGAAGCGCAGTCGCGACCGTCACGAGCTGCTGGAGAACGACGCCATGCTCGTCGACGAGCGCGCCGAGCACGACCCCGTCGCCAGTCTGGGCGGTGCCGACGACCGCCGGATGCTGCACGCCGCGCTGCAGAGTCTGTCGCCGGAGATGCGCGCCGTGGTAGTCCTGCGGGACATTTACGACCTGCCGCACGAGGCCATCGCTGCGGAACTCGGCATCAGCGAAGGCGCGGCCAAGGTCCGCCTGCACCGGGCTCGCCGCAAGCTTCGGGAGCGGCTGTTCCCCCTGCGAGCCGAGAGCCACGGCGTGGAGGCAGCCCGTGCAGTGTGACCGGGTGGCCGAGCAGCTCCCACAGATCGTGGACGGCCCCGAGCGAGCGGCCCCCCAAGTCCTGGCCCATGTGGAGAGTTGCCTTCGCTGCCAGGCCGAGTTGGTCCAGTACCGCCGCCTGCTCCGGGCGCTCCGTCACCTGCGTACCGACGTCCTCGAACCGGCTCCCGGCACGCTGGCGGCGATCCTTGCCAACATCGAGCACGCGGGGGAGCGGGGCGCCATGCACTCGCTGCTGACGGGTCGCCGCGCCGCCTACCTCGGCGGTATCGCCGTGGCGACGGCGGCGGCCGGCGCTGCTGGCGCGATGGTCCTGGCCAACCGGGGCCGCCGCAAGATGCGCCTGGCGGGCTGACGGCACCTCCGTCGGGCCAGACGGCATCCACGTACCATCCTCGGGTGTCCGGGGCGTTACGAGCCGAATTGGTGACCCAGGCCGCCACCCGCCTACAGGGTGTGGTGAACCTCACGCCGCTCCTGCCGAGCGAGCGCCTCAGCTCTGCGGTCGGCGTTCCTGTCCTCCTGAAGCGCGAGGACATCCAGGTATGCCGCTCCTACAAAGTGCGGGGCGCGTACAACCTCATCGCCTCCCTGGCCGAGGACGAATGCCGCCGGGGGGTGGTGTGCGCGAGCGCCGGGAACCACGCCCAGGGATTGGCGTTCGCCTGCGCCCGGCTCGGTATCCAGGGGCGGGTCTTTCTCCCTGCCACGACGCCGCGCCAAAAGCGCCAGCGCATCCGCGCCATCGGCCGGGGCCTGGTCGAGACAGTGATCGCCGGCAGCTCCTACGACGAGGCCAGTGCCGCCGCCCACCTCGACAGCGACGAGACCGGGGCCGTCTACGTCCACCCCTTCGACGACGAACGCACTATCGCCGGGCAGGGGACGATCGCCATCGATCTGGTCGGCCAGCACCGCGGTCGTATCGGAACAGTCGTGGTCCCCGTCGGCGGCGGCGGGCTCCTGGCCGGCATCGCCCTGTGGCTGAAGCGGCACCACCCCGAGACGCGTATCATCGGCGCTGAGGCGGCCGGCGCCGCCAGCATGACGGCCGCCCTGGCCCATGGAGGCCCCGTCCAGCTTCCCCGGGTGGATACCTTTGTCGACGGGGCCGCCGTGGCCCTGGTGGGCACGTTGACCTACCCGGTGGTGCGGGACCTGGTCGACGACGTCGTCGTCGTGCCCGAAGGAGCGGTGTGTACCGAGATGCTCGACCTGTACCAGTCCGAGGGCGTCATCGCCGAGCCCGCCGGTGCGCTGGCCAGTGCTGTGGCGCGGGGTCTGCCCGCCGGCTCGGTCAAGGGTCCGATCATCTGCATTGTCTCGGGCGGGAACAACGATGTGAGCCGCTACGCCGAGGTGGTCGAGCGTTCGCTGCTGCATGAGGGGCTGCGGCACTATTTTCTCGTCACCTTCCCCCAAGAGCCCGGGGCGTTGCGCAACTTCTTGGACCGGGTGCTCGGACCCGGCGAGGACATCGTGGTCTTTGAGTACGTGAAGAAGAACAACCGGGAGACGGGGCCGGCACTGGTGGGTATCGAGCTGGAACGGGCCGAGGACCTCGAGGGGCTGCTCGGTCGGATGGCCGGGAGTGGTCTTCAGATCGAGGCGGTGCCTCCCGGGTCCCCGCTGTTCTCGTTCCTGCTGTAGCACCCTCCGAGCGTTCGTCCGGAGTGGGCCAGGAGAACACCGCTACACTGATGTCCACCCGTCCTAGGGCAGTAGCTCAACTGGTAGAGCACCGGTCTCCAAAACCGGCGGTTGGGGGTTCAAGTCCCTCCTGCCCTGCCCCTGCTCGCCCGAGCCGTCAGGCCCCCGTCCGAGGTGCCAGAGGTAGCCATGAACCGACAGATGAAGCGAATGATGCAGCGTCAGGGCCAGGTCGGCCCCGACGGCACGCCCGCGACTGCTGCTCGCACGCCCCAGGCCCGGCGAACGGCCGCGCCCGCCAAGGAGCGCACGTCGCCCGGCCAGTTCTTGAAGGAAGTGCGGGGGGAGCTGCGCAAGGTGGCCTGGCCGAACCGGGCCGAGGTCATCAACTACTCCACGGTGGTGCTGTTCACCCTCGTGCTGTTGATCACGCTCATCTTCCTGCTCGACCTGGCCTTCGCCAAGAGCATCCTGTTCCTGTTCAAGACATGAGCGCCCCTGAGATGAGCGACCCTGTCGACGACGAGGTCGCGTCGGACGCGGTGGAGCCGGTGTCCGAGGCCCCCGACGCCCCCGAGGTGTTCGACGAGAACCTGGAGGTGATCGACGCCGAGGACCTCTTGGTGGAGGCGGCGTCGGTTCCCGATGAGAGTCCGTACGACCGGCCCGGCCAGTGGTTCGTCGTGCACACCTATGCCGGCTACGAGAACAAGGTGAAGTCCAACCTCTCGAGTCGGATCTCCTCGATGAACATGGAAGAGCGGATCTACCAGGTGGAGATCCCCGTCGAGGACGTCATCGAGTTCAAGGGCGGCAAGAAGGTCGTCGTCCAAAAGAAGGTCTTCCCGGGCTACCTGCTGGTGCGCTGTGAGCTCGACGACGACTCCTGGTATGTGGTGCGCAACACGCCTGGCGTCACCGGTTTCGTGGGCCACGGGTCCAAGCCCGTTCCGTTGTCCCGCCGCGATGTGGAAACGTTTCTCGGCGTCAAGGCCGACGGCGGGGAGTCGGCGAAGAAGACCCGGCCCCGGCTGGAGTACGAAGTGGGCGAGAGCGTGCGAGTGCGCGAAGGCCCCTTCGCCGACTTCTCCGGCCAAGTGGCCGAGATCAACGAGGACCAGCTCAAACTCAAGGTGCTGGTAAACATCTTCGGCCGCGAGACGCCCGTCTCGCTCGAGTTCAGCCAGGTGACCAAGCTCTAGTGGGAAAAAAACGCGTCGTAACCATCGTCAAGATCCAACTGCCCGCCGGTGCGGCCACGCCCGCGCCGCCGGTGGGTACCGCACTCGGCCCCCACGGGGTGTCGACTCCGGAGTTCTGCAAGCAGTACAACGCAGCTACCGAGAGCCAGCGGGGCACGGTCATCCCGGTCGAAATCACGGTCTTCGAGGACCGTTCCTTTACCTTCGTGCTGAAGACGCCGCCGACGCCGGTCCTGCTTCGCCAGGCTGCCGGAATCGACAAGGGTGCCACCTCCGCCGGCAAGGAAACGGTGGGCACGGTCACCGATGCCCAGCTCACCGAGATCGCCAAGACCAAGATGCCCGACCTGAACGCCAACGACATCGACGCCGCCAAGGCTCAGGTGGCGGGCACGGCCCGCTCCATGGGCCTCACGGTCAAGTAGAAACGCCCGAGTAGGAGAGTTCCATGCCGGCCAGAGGAAAGAAGTACACCGACGCGGCGCGCCGCTTCGACCGTGAGCAGCTGCACACCCCAGGGGAGGCTGTCGACCTGGTGAAGGGGTTGGCCACCGCCCGCTTCGACGAGACCGTCGAGCTGGCCGTGAGATTGGGTGTCGACCCCCGGCGGGTCGATCAGATCGTCCGCGGCACCGTCGCCCTGCCGTCGGGCACGGGCAAGGACGTACGGGTTGTCGTCTTCGCCACCGGCCAGGCGGCGACCGATGCGCGAGATGCCGGCGCCGATGTCGTCGGCGCCGACGACCTGGTCGAGCGAGTGCAAGGTGGCTTTCTCGATTTCGACATTGCCATCGCCACGCCCGACCAGATGGGCCAGGTCGGCCGCTTGGGCCGAGTCCTCGGCCCTCGTGGCCTCATGCCCAACCCCAAGACAGGCACGGTGACCATGGACGTGGCCAAGGCCGTCCGGGAGTTCAAGGGTGGCCGGGTCGAGTACCGCACGGACAAGTTCGGCAACATCCACGTGCCTGTGGGCAAGGTGAGCTTCGAGCGATCGGCGCTGCTGGACAACGCTCGCGCCGTGATCGATGAGTTGCACCGGGCCAAGCCGGCGGCCGCCAAGGGGCGCTACGTGCTGTCCATCACCCTGGCGTCGACGATGGGACCCGGTGTCAAGATCGACCCCAGCCGGACCAAGGTCGGCGCCGACGAGCTCGCTACGGCGGGCGCCTCGTAGTACCGTTCTCCCGCCGGGATACCTCCCGGTGGATCCGTTTGCTTCGCCGCAGACCTCCGGTGGGCCTCAAGTCGTTTTGAGACCCTGAAAGGGCCCCGCCCGCCTGAGTAGGTGAACCCCTCGGTCTCAGGGCGTTCGTCGTTCGGCGTGGCCTGTGCAGAAGAGTTCGAGGAAGGTGAGCGAAGTGGACAATCCCCGACCCGAGAAGGTCGCTGTCGTTGCGGAGGTCCGCGAGCGCCTACAGGGTGCCGATGCGGCCATCCTGACGGAGTACCGTGGTCTGGCCGTCAAGGATCTGGCCACACTCCGGCGGTCGCTCAGCGATGTCGGCGGCGACTACCGGATCTACAAGAACACCCTCGTGCGCTTTGCCGCCCGGGACCTCGGCCTCGATGACCTGGAAGCCATGCTCACCGGGCCGACCGCCATCGCTTTCGTCAACGGCGACGCCGTCGCCGTGGCCAAGGCCCTGCGGGACTTCGCCAAGACGAACCCTGCGCTGGTGGTCAAGGGCGGACTCCTCGCCGATCGTGTGCTGTCGGCCCGCGACGCCGGCGCTCTTGCCGATGTGGCCCCCCGCGAGGTTCTGCTGGCCCGCATCGCCGGCAGCCTGGCCGCACCGATGGTCAGCTTCGCCGGCCTGCTGCAGGCGCTGCCCCGGAACCTGGCATACGGACTCAAGGCCCTCATCGACCAGCGCGGCGGCGCCCCCGAGCCCGAGCCCGAGGCGGCAGCGGAGCCCGAGCCCGAGACGGCCGCACCGGCACCGGCCGAGACCCCGGCAGCGGGGCCTGAGACGGCTGGCGACGCCGCCGAACCCGTTATGCCCGACACCGACACCGACACCGACACCGAGCCCGGCGATGCCGCCGGCTCCGACACCCAGAGCTGAACAAGGAGCAACCATGGCCAACACCGCAGAAATTCTCGACGCCATCTCCGGCATGACCGTCCTCGAACTGAGCGAGCTGCTCAAGGAGTTTGAGGAGCGCTTCGGCGTGACCGCCGCAGCTCCCGCCGCGGCGGCCGCGCCGGCCGCCTCGGGGGGCGACGCCGCCCCGGCCGAGGAGGAGCAGGACGAGTTCGACGTCATCCTCACTGCGGCCGGTGACAAGAAGATCCAGGTCATCAAGGAGGTGCGGGCACTCACCAGCCTTGGCCTGAAGGAAGCCAAGGATCTGGTCGACGGCGCCCCCAAGGCCGTCCTGGAGAAGGCCTCCAAGGACGACGCCGAGAAGGCCAAGGCCCAGCTTGAGGCCGCCGGCGCTTCCGTCGAACTCAAGTAGCGGCTCCAGGGCCCCGAACTGGTGTCACTTCGACCGCCTCTGGGCGGCAGAGGTGTCACCAGTTCGTCTGCGGGCGCCGCAGACAGCACCGCCCCTTGACCTCAGGGGCGCCGTGTCATACCCTTTCCGTCAGCCGCCATTCCGCGGGGTTGTCCTTCCCCCTGCGCGCGCGTACACTGAGCGGTTGCCGTGACCGCCCGTTTCACGCTCCCTGCAGTTCCTTGTGGGCTGGCGCGCGTCCCGGCATGTTCCGCCCGTCCCTCTTAGAGGAGTAGGCCTTGCCGTCTTCCGCCCGGGAACGCTTTTCCTTCGCCAACCTCGATGAGGTCCTGCCGCTGCCCGATCTGGTTGCCATCCAGCGCGACAGCTTCCGCTGGTTCCTCGACACAGGCTTGGCCGAGACCTTCCGCGACATCAGCCCCATCGAAGATTTTACCGGCCAGCTCCGCCTGGAGCTGGAGTTCGACGCGTCCGATCCCGATCTGCGCCCACCTCCCAAATTCACCATGGAGGAGTGCAAGGAGAAGGACATGACCTACTCGGCGCCCATTTTCGTGCGGGCCCGCTTCATGAACGCCACCACGGGCGAGATCAAGGAACAGACGGTCTTCATGGGGGACTTCCCGATGATGACCGACAAGGGCACGTTTATCATCAACGGCACCGAGCGAGTCGTCGTCTCCCAGCTCGTGCGCAGCCCGGGCGTCATCTTCCAGCCGGGCCGAGACGTCAAGACCGTCGTCACCGGCACCATCCACCCCTACCGCGGCGAGTGGATCGAGTTCGACGTCGAGGCCAAGCCGGGCAAGGACATCACCGCCGGTACCCGGGTGGCCCGCAAGCGCCGCCTCAGCCTGTTCGTGCTGCTGCGGGCGCTGGGCTACGACGAGGAGAACCAGCCCGGTGTGCTGGACCGCTTCGTCCGCCACTTCGACTTCCTCGAGGGCCAGTGGAACAAGGAGCGCGAGCTGTCGCCCACTCGGGAGGAGGCGCTGCTGGAGATCTACAAGCGGGCCCGTCCCGGTGAGCCACCGTCGGTGGAGTCGGCCCGCGCCTACTTCGAGAACGCCTTCTTCAATCCCAAGCGCTACGACCTCACCCGGGTCGGGCGCTACAAGCTCAACCGCAAACTCGGTCCCGAGGTCGAGCGGGCGGCCGAGATCCTTGGCGTGGACATCGAGCGGCCGGGTCCCGGTCAGGGTGTACTCAGCCCCAGCGAGCTGCTGGCCGCCGCCACCTACATGCTGCATCTGGCCAACGGCGAGCCCGGCTACCGTCTGGACGACCAGGACCACTTCGCCAACCGGCGTATCCGCTCGGTCGGCGAGCTGATCCAAAACCAGGTGCGCGTGGGCCTGTCACGGATGGAGCGGGTGGTGCGCGAGCGCATGACCACTCAGGACGTTGAGGCCATCACGCCGCAGACGCTCATCAACATCCGCCCGGTGGTCGCCGCCATCAAGGAGTTCTTCGGCACCAGCCAGCTCAGCCAGTTCATGGACCAGGTGAACCCGCTGTCGGGCCTCACCCACAAGCGCCGCCTGTCGGCCATGGGTCCGGGCGGCTTGAGCCGCGAGCGCGCCGGCTTCGAGGTGCGGGACGTGCACAGCTCCCACTACGGACGCATGTGCCCCATCGAGACGCCGGAAGGTCCGAACATCGGCCTCATCGGCCACCTCGCCACCTACGGACGGATCAACGACTACGGCTTCATCGAGACGCCCTACCGCACGGTCACCGACGGTCGGGTCACCGACGAGGTCGTGTATCTGGCGGCTGACGAGGAAGAGCTGCACGTCATTGCCCAGGCCAACGCCGCCCTGGACGACAACGGCACGTTCACTGAGGCCCGAGTCCTGGTACGTCGAGGCCCCCAGGGGGCCGGCGTGAGGGTGGGCGCCACCACCACGTCGTACGGTTCGAGCACCGAG
>Ga0187893_10012142_pt1 | contig 12303 bp, 14 predicted proteins | sample MA1701074metaG_FD_139574 | JGI IMG/M metagenome (GOLD analysis project Ga0187893, IMG submission 139574) | White microbial mat communities from a basaltic lava cave in the Kipuka Kanohina Cave System on the Island of Hawaii, USA - MA170107-4 metaG ... | reverse complement strand
TACTCGAGGGCATGGCGCATGAGGCCGCTGTCCATCACCGGGTGTCCGTCGTCGGAGACCGCGACGATCCCGGCCTCGTGCATCTCGCCGATCTCGGCCAGGCGCTCGCCGGCCAGGCCGACCGACACGGCGCCGATCGGGTAGACGCGGGCGAGGCCGGCCGCGGCGGCCTTTTCCAGGATGTACTTGGTCACCGCGCCGTTGTCGTTCACCGGCGCGGTATTCGCCATGCAGGCGACGGCGGTGAAGCCGCCCGCCAGCGCGGCGCGCGTGCCGCTGAGCACCGTCTCCTTGTACTCGTACCCCGGCTCGCGCAGGTGGACGTGCATATCGATGAGGCCCGGGACCACCCAGCAGCCGCTGGCGTCGAGCTGCTCGTCGGCGTCGCCCGCCTGCCCAGGCGGGGCCACGCGCGCGATCCGGCCGTCGGCGATCAGCACATCGAAGGCGCCGTGGCGGCGGCTGAGCGGGTCGACGACGGTACCGCCGCGGACCAGGAGGGACGGCATCTCAACCCACGCTCCGGCGCAATCGCTCCGGCTGCGGCTCCTCGATCATCGCGCCCGCCGCGTCGGCGGCCGCCTGGCGCACCCGGCTGGTGAGCAGGAAGAGCACCGCCATGCGCACCGCGACGCCGTTGGTGACCTGGTCCATGATCAGCGATGCGGCGCCGTCGGCGACGTCGCTGGCGATCTCGACCCCGCGGTTGATCGGCCCCGGATGGAGCACGACCGCGTCGGGCCGCGCCGCTTCGAGGGCGGCGCGGGTGAGGCAGAAATAGCGCGAGTACTCGTCCAGGCTGGGAAGGAAGTTGCGGCCCTGACGCTCGCGCTGCAGGCGCAGCATCATGATCACGTCGGCGTCGCGGATGCCGCTGCGCAGATCGTGATGGACTTCGCCCCACGAGGTGGCCTCGACCGGCAGCAACGTGGGCGGGCCGACCAGCCGGATCCGCGCCCCGAGCGCGCGCAGGGCGTGCACGTTCGAGCGCGTCACCCGGCTGTGCAGAATGTCGCCGACGATTGCCACCGTCAGGTCGTCGAGCCGTCCCAACCGGTCGCGGATGGTCAGCAGATCGAGCAGTGCCTGGGTGGGGTGTTCGTGCGCGCCGTCGCCGGCGTTGATGACCGGACAGTCGATACGCTGGGCGAGGAAGTGCGGCGCCCCGGCGGCGGAGTGGCGCACCACCAGCGCGTCGGGCCGCATGGCGGCGATGTTGCGCGCCGTGTCCAGCAGCGTCTCGCCCTTGGTGCTGCTGCTGGTCGACGAGGCGATGCCGACGTAGTCCGCGCTCAGGCGCTTGGCGGCGATCTCGAACGACGTGCGCGTGCGGGTGCTGGCCTCGTAGAAGAGGCTCACCACCGTCTTGCCGCGCAGGGTCGGCACCTTCTTGATGTCGCGCTCCGAGATCTCTTTGAACTGGGCCGCCTGATCGATCAGGTAGAGGAGCTCGTCGCGCGACACGCCCTCGAGGCCCAACAGGTGCTGGTGGGTGAATGCCATCTCAGCCCTCCTCCGCGGGGACGAGCACGACCTCATCGCACCCGTCCCGCTCCTTGAGCCGTACCTGGACCGCTTCATTGACCGACGTCGGCAGGTTCTTGCCGACGTAATCCGCCCGAATCGGCAGCTCGCGGTGTCCGCGATCGATCAACACGGCGAGCTGCACGCTGCGCGGACGCCCGAAATCCATCAGGGCATCGAGCGCCGCCCGCACCGTGCGCCCGGTGTAGAGCACGTCGTCGACCAAGACCACCTGCCGCTCGTCGAGCGGAAAGCGGATGTCGGTGCCCTTCACCTGCGGCTGCTGGGCGGCGCGGGTCAGATCGTCGCGATAGAGCGTGATGTCGATGATCCCGCTGGGGACGCGCACGCCTTCGATCTCGGCTGCCTTGGCGGCCAGCCGCTCGGCGATGTCGACGCCGCGCGAGCGCACGCCGATGAACACGAGCCCGTCGGTCCCCTTGTTGCGCTCGAGGATCTCGTGAGTGATACGGGCCAGCGCCCGCTCCACTCCCTGGGCGTCGAGCACCACGCGCTCCACCGCTGGCATGGCGAAAAAAAAGCCCCCTCGCGCCGAGGAGGCTCTAGACCGTCTTTCTGTGGACGTTGCAGGGATGAATCATCGGACCCTTTCTGGCCTCACCGGACCAAGTTAAAGGACACCGTCTATGTAGCTGGCCATGTCGCACGAGTCAACGTGTCGTGCCGGCTGCGCAGGTGAGAGCACACGGCGTCGCGCATGCTCGTGGCGATCTGGTCGCGCGGTGACGGTTTTGACGTTGCGGGAGGAAGTGACCGGAAACTCGCGGGCGGGTTTCGTCACGCTTCGCCATCGCGGTGCGCACACCGGCCGGCCGTGCGGCGGCCGGCGTGGCACAGTCCTGGCTCCGCCGAATCGGCGTCAATGGAACCAGCCGGAAACGTGTCGCGCCCAACGGACAGCCCGCGCGCCCTTCTCCGGTCCTTCCCAGCGCGCGAGGCCAGCCCGGCTGTCAGGCTCGGCACCGCCGATCGGATACGCGACGACGGCACGGCCGCGGAACCCTCCCGACCGCGCCCTGCCGTCGGCCGCGTGCCGATTGTCCTGCTCGGATTGGCGGCTCTCGCCCTGGCGTCGCAGGTGTCGGTTTCGTTGACCGTGCGCACCGGGCTCCCGCTGGCCATCGCCGGGGCGGCGCTCGTACTGGCTTTGGTCATCATCCTCGCACCCGCTCTCAAGCCGGCCGGCATCCGCCTCACCCGGCCCGAGGCCGTTGCCCTGCCCCTCGGTGTCGCCGCGTACTGGCTGACCGGGCTGGGACTCCCGCCCGAATGGCTGGCGGTGGCCTGCAACGTCGCGGTGATGGGCGCTACCCTGCTCCTTCCCGCCAGTCCGTTTCTCCCCCCGGTCGTCGCGGCCGGTCTGGCGCTCGGCTACGTCGCGGCCATGCATGCGCCCGGAGCGATGCCCTGGACGGCGACGTCCGAGTACCTGCTGCTCAGCATCGGCGCCACCGGCGCGTTGATGGTGCTCCCGATCCAACGGGTGCGCCACGTCGAGCTGCGCCGCGAGCGCGACGCCCTGCGCCTGACCGAGAAGTCGCAGCGCCTGGCGATCGAAAAAGCGGCCATCAAAGAGGCCAGCGAAGTCTCGACGGCGGTGCTCGAGGTCGCCGGCGGCATCACGGCGGCGCTCGATCCGCCGGCGATCGCCGATCGAATCTCTCGCGGCTGTGCGGCGCAGGTCCGCGCCGTCGGCACCGTGCTCCTGCTCTGGGACGAGGCCAGCTCGACGTTTCGGGTCGGGGCGATCCATGGTGCGCACGCCCTGCGTGCGACCGAGCTGCGGCAGATCGAGGTGCGGCCCGAGACCCTGCCGACGGTCGGCATGCCGTCCGCCGGCGAGGTGGTGCCGCTCGCGGTGGGCAGCATCCGCGAGCCGATGCTGCAGGGGCTCCTGCAACGCTGGCGCGCCACCAGCCTGGTAGGCGCGCGATTGCAGCGCGGCGAACAGCTGCATGGGTTGCTGTTCGCGGCGCGGGCCGACCGCCAGGCGCCGTTCGGGGCACGCGAGCTGCGCATCCTCGAGGGCATCGGCGTGCATGCGGCAGCGGCGCTCGAGCACGCCAATCTGATCGCCGACCTGCAGTCCGCCAATCAGCTCAAGGAAGAGTTCATGGCGACCATGTCGCACGAGCTGCGCACGCCGCTGAACGTGATCATCGGCTACACGGACGTGCAGCTCGAGGGGGCGTTTGGCGATCTCCCCGAGGATCACCAAGAGGTTCTGGGAACCGTCCGCCAGCAGGCGCTGCAGCTCCTCGAGCTGATTCAAGCGACGCTCGACATGAGCCGCCTCGAACGCGGGCTGATGACCGTCGATCTGCGCGACATCACGGTCGCCAAGCTGGTCGAGCAACTGCAGCTTCAAGTCCCGCCGAACTGGTGCAAGTCGAGCGTCGAGCTGAACTGGCGCAGCGAGCCTAATCTGCCGCCGATTCGCACCGACCCGACCAAGCTGCAGATCCTCTTGCGCAACCTGATCCACAACGCTCTGAAGTTCACCCACCATGGGATGGTAACGGTGTCGGTCACCGCGCGCCCGGACCAACAGCAGATCACGTTCGTCGTGCAGGATTCCGGCATCGGCATCAAGGCCGAGCACCTGTCGGGCATCTTCGAGATGTTTCGCCAGATTCCCGACGCCGGAGGCACCGCGGGCGGCGTCGGGCTCGGCCTCTACATCGTCAAACGACTGGCCGCCGTGCTCGGCGCCGAGATCGAGGTCAGCAGCGCCCCCGGCCGCGGCGCGACCTTCCGCATTCACGTGCCGATCGCGGGTCCGCTGGCGACGCGCGCGTGAGCACCGCACCCACGGCGCAGTCTGTGCGCGTGCCCGCCCGCGGCCAACGGATCGGCTCAGTCGGGCTGGCTGTGCGACGATCGTGACCCCACATGTCGTCGAACCAGCTGATACTCCTCGTCGAGGACAATCCCGACGATGCCGAGCTCACCATACGGGCGCTGACCAAGAACCGCGTCGCGGCCGAGGTCGTGGTGGTGCGCGAAGGCGTCGACGCGCTCGACTTCCTCTTCGCCACCGGCGCCTACAGCGGGCGGGATCGTGAAGTCGTGCCCGATCTCATCCTGCTCGACCTCGAGCTGCCGAAGCTGAAGGGCCTCGAAGTCCTGCGCCGGCTGCGCGCCGACCGGCGCTGCAAGCTGGTGCCGGTGGTGGTGATGACGCTGTCGAACGAGGAGCAGGAGATCGTCGAAGCGTACCAGCTGGGCGCCAACAGCTACGTGCGCAAGCCAGTCGACTTCGACCGCTTCAACGAGCTCCTCCACCACCTCGGGCGCTATTGGCTGGAGTTCAACGAGCCTCCGATGCGCCGGCGTGCAGCGGTTGGCTCGCCTCCTCGTGACCCGTAGCCGACGCCGACGAGGCGCGCCGCTGGCGCCTCCGCGGCCGCCCAAGGGCGGGCCCTGCAGGATTCGACCTTGTCTTCGTGTAGGGGCGCGCCTTGGCGCGCCCGTGCCGCGCCGAGCGCGGCTAGGCGCCGCCGTAATGCGCGTGCAGGGCGCGCATGTACGGCACGCAGGCGCGCTGGGCTTTGACCAGCGCGCAGGCCGCGTCGAGCTCATGGCCGTGGTGGACGTGCAGATAGGCGATCGCCACGGTGGGCGCGCGGTTGAGGCCGGCGTTGCAATGCAGGTACACGCGTTCACCGGCGGCCAGCAGCTCGGCCACCAAGGCGACCGCGGCATCGAGCCGGGCGTGCAGCGCGTCGAGATCGCCGTCGGGGATCTCGATCCGATGGAAGCCGATGCCGCGTGCGGCGTACGCGTTCTCGAGCGCGACGAGCGAGAGCCCTTTGCGATCGAGATCGACGTCGTCCTGCAGACACACCACGGCGCTGATCGCGCGCGCGTCGCGCAGCCAGGCGGCATCCTCCGGAGTCGGATACTCCCCGATCGCCAGTTGCTCGATCACGAAGCTGTGATCCGGATGCCCATCCGGCCGTGCGGCCGGGCCGGCGAGCTGGAGATGCACGGGCGGCAGGTCGTCGCGGCCGGTCACGAATCGCCCTGCCCTGGCCCGTCCGGCAGCACGTCGAGCGAGAGCTTGCCCAGCACGGGCACGAGGGTCGCGTGCCGTTCTGGTCCGCCTTCGAGCAGCTTCACATGCGTCGCGTCGGCGGGCATCTGGTCGAACGCGGGATCGACGCTGACCCAGCTCTCGCCCAACCAGACCTCATCCCAGGCGTGATAGAGAAAGACGCCGTCGGCGTACACGAGTCCCGCGACCACGCGGGTGGGCAGGCCGGCAGCGCGGGCCAGCGCGGCGAACAACACCGCGTGCTCGTTGCAGTCTCCGGCGCCCATTTCGAGCACCTGCACCGCGTTGGGAACGCTGGCGAGCGGCCGCTTCTCGAGGGTGTCGTACACCCAGCGGCGCAGCCGCTCGGCCGCCTGCCGAGGATTGCGCTCGCCGGCGACGATATCGCGCGCCGTGCTCTGGATCCGCGGATGCTCGGTCTGCAGGAATGGCGTGGCGGTGAGCTCGCCGAGCCACTCGCCGTCGCGGTACGGCAGGGTGTAGGTCGCGACCGTGACGGGCTCGCGATCCACCCGCAAGACACCGTCGCGCAACGACTGGCGATGGTCGGTCGGAATCGACAGGTCGCCGGTGCCGGCGATCCGGACGCTCAGCCGCTGCAGATTGCGCGGATCGGGCAGCGGCTCGCGCACGCGGACGGCGATCGCGCCCATGAGGTCGAACGGGTTCTCCCCCCATCCCGCACCAATGGCGCGCGCCGCGTCCTCGCGCTCGACGACCATGTCCATCGGGCCCTCTTCGCGCAACGCCCGGCCCTGGTCGTCGAGCCAGACCGTGGTCTCCATTTCGCGAAAGCGCTCGTGCACTTTCCAGGCCTCGACGGTCACGCCGCCCACCGCGACCGGCTCGCGGCCGAGGACGCGCATCTCCAGCGGTTGATGCTCCATGGCGGAAGGGTCGAAGGCGCGTACGGTGATCGTGTGCCCCGCCGCCAGTGCCCCCGCGCGCAGGCGCGCGCGTGCCGAGGTGGGCAGGTAGATCGGCTCGCCCAGCGCGATGCGCTGCTCGCTGTGGTCGCCCCCGGCGGCAATGCGCAGCAGCAGCGTCTCGTGTTCCACCCGGCCGCGCACGTCGAACGCGCCCAGATCGCTGTCGAGGCTGACCGTGAAATCGCGCAGGGCAAAGTCGGCGGCCGTCGTCGCGTCCACCGTGGCGCGCACCGTTTGAACGCGGTCGAGCACCGAGAGGCGCAACAGCGACGACTCCTCCAGGTGGTACCCGCCGTCAACCGGGGTCATGCGACTGTGGCTGTACCCCACCTTCTCGCCGCGCATGTACACCCCCATCCAGGCGTCGTCGGCGGGGAGCGTCGCGGCCGTGACCGGCGGGGCCGAAACCGACGGAGCCGACGGCCATTGCGAGCGCGCCAACGCCAACAGCAATCCACACCACACGGCCACGACGGCCACGCGCCCGACCCGAAGCATCCTTGCAAGCACCCGCTGCCGGCTTATGCTGGCATAGCTCGATGACCTCCGCTATGCCGATGTTCATCGCCGACGCCGCGCTCGGGCGGCTCGTGACCTGGTTGCGCCTGCTCGGCTACGACGCGCTCTACGCACGCGATGCGAGCGAGGCGGAGCTGGTGCAGCGGGCGGCGGCCGAGCACCGCGTGCTGTTGACGCGCAATACCCGCGTGGCGCGCCGCCGAGCGCTGCCGCCGCACGTGCTGCTCACCAGCGGCGACTTCCGGGCGCAGCTGCGCCAGGTGCTCGATACCTGCCACCTCGCTGCTGCGCCGGCGTTCCTGGCGCGCTGCGCGCGCTGCAACACCCCGCTCGAGGGCATCGACCGCGCCGCGGCCTGTGCGCGCGTGCCAGCGTACGTGTGCGCGACGCAGACATCGTTCGCGCGCTGCGCAACGTGCGGGCGCGTCTACTGGCCGGCGACGCACGTCGCGCGCATGCAGCGCGAGATCAGCCGTCTCGGCCTGCGGGTGGATTGACGGCGGTGAGCGGTTGCGCAAACCGCGCGAAACGCATGCGTCGCCCAGGCGCCACGCCTATGCTTCGTTCTGGCGGCGTGAGCATTGGCCGCCGCCGCAGGAGGGGTTGCCGCAGCCCTGGGTCTCGAGCAAGCCGTATCCGTGCTCGGGCAGAGCGTCGCCCTTGGCCGTGCGCAGCGCGTGATCGACGGTCTGCTCACAGTGCACGCAGCGCACCGCCGCGACCTCGTCGCTGTCGGGGTCCGGATAGGTCAGCACGTCGCGCTCGCACTGCGTGCACCAGCCGACCGTAAACTCGATCTCGGCGAAGCGGACGTCCTCCATGTGCCAACCTTACCGGCGGCGGGGAACGAACGCCAGTCCGAGCATGTGGAGGGCGCCGCGCCGTCGGCGCCGGGGGCGGCGGCGGTGGGTGAAACCGTCGCAATTCGGATTGTCACCCCACCGCCACTCCCCACGGCGCCACCGCCGCGACGGCGCGCCGCCCTCCACCGCGACGGCGAGCGATTCACCCACCGGCGAGCCGATCGCGCTGGCGGAGGGCCTCGTACACGACGATGGCGACGGCGTTGGACAGATTCAGGCTGCGCACATGCGTGCTGAACATCGGGATGCGGAACAGTGAGTCCGGATGGGCGGTCCGGATGGAGTCGGGCAGTCCACGCGTTTCGCCGCCGAAAACCAGGTAGATCGCGTGTCGCCCACTCAGCGGCGCCGCGCTGTACGAAACCGCGGCGCGAGCGGAGAAGCAGAGCGGCGTGATCGGGCGCTCCGTCGCGAGAAACGCCTCCCAGCTGTCATGCACCCGCAGGTCGACGTGCGGCCAGTAGTCGAGCCCGGCGCGCTTCAGGGAGCGATCGTCGAGCGAGAAGCCGAGCGGACGCACCAGGTGCAGGCGCGCGCCTGTCGCCGCGCAGAGGCGCGCGGTGCTGCCGGTGTTGGGAGGAATCTCCGGATGCACGAGGACGACGTGCAGCCCAGACGATGGGTCACCGACGGACAATGCGGTGGTCGCCACTCGGCAGGCGCAACACCCACCCGTCCGACTCGGACAGGACGATGTGGCGTGCGATCTGATAGTAGGCGGCGCGCAGGAAGCGGGCCGGTTCCGCGCCAGCTTTGACCCGGCAGTAGAGCACCTCGTCGGGGCCGATTTCGAGGCTGCGCGGATCGAGCGGCTCGCGGCTGTGATCGTTCAACTCGATGGAGGGCGGGCGGGCGCCGTCGAGCGTGACCGCGGTGACCACGTACGGCGTGTCGTCGACCACGATCGGGGCCTGCTCATCTGCGATGCGCAGCATGTAGCCCCCGTCCGGTCGGCGGCGGACGTGCTGCGAGAAGAGGTCGGCAATGCGCTCATTCGCCACCACCTGGCCGTCGGCATACCAGCGTCCATCGCGGCCGAAGCGGATCTCGCTGTTCTCGATCGCATAGAAACCGGCGCCCGCCATGCTGTGCTCACGGCGTGCCCGACTCGAGCAGAATCGTCACCGGACCGTCGTTGACCAGGTTGACCGCCATCCGAGCGCCGAAGCGGCCCGCCCCGACCGGCACGCCCCGCTGCGCGATCGCCGCGACCATGCGATCGTACAGCGGCTCCGCCATCGCCGCCGGCGCTGCCTCGGTGAACGAGGGCCGCCGTCCCTTGTGGGTATCGGCGTAGAGGGTGAACTGGGAAACCACCAACACCGCCCCGCCGACGTCGAGCACCGAGGCGTCGAACTTCCCCGCCGCGTTCTCGAAGACGCGCAGATTGAGCAGCTTGTCGACCATGCGATCGGCGTGGTCGGCGCTGTCGTGCACCGAGACCCCCACCAATACGACGAGGCCCCGCCCGATGTGGGCGATGCGGTCGCCCTCCACATCGACTGAGGCCTCACGCACGCGTTGGATCACCGCACGCATGTCGTCGGATGATCTCGCCTACCACTCCTCCTCGTCGTCCTCATCCTCGTCCTCGTCGCCCTCCTCATCATCCTCGTCCCAATCTTCGTCGAGTTCCCCTTCGTCGGTCTCGTCGTCGTTCTCGTCATCGGTCTCGTCGGTGTCGTCGTCGTCGAGATCGTCGTCTTCCTCTTTTTTCGGAGTAAGACCCCACTCATCCATGCACACCTCCTTGGCCGGCCACGGCGAATTCCTGCTGGTGCTCTCGGGTGCACGCTGCCCCGGCGGCAGCGCTGCGGCGCTTCTAACCGTGCTCAATCGCGTTGTCAATTTTCGCGCCGGATCGCGCCGCATGGCTTGCTTGACTCGCCAAATCCGCTTCCGTAAAGCAACTAGGTCAAATGATTAGAGCGCGCGGTCAAGGGAACCTCCGATGGTGGCGCGGTCGGCTTTGAGCAAGGCGCGCGAGGCTCCTTCCTCCACCAAGGCGCGCATTCTCTCCGCCGCAGAGGAGGTCTTCGCCGCCAAGGGTTTCGAGGGCGCCTCGACGCGCGAGATCGCCGCGTCGGCCGGCGTGAACATCTCCAGCCTCCACTATCACTGGGAGTCGAAGGAGACCCTGTATTTCGCCGTCTTCGAGAACATTTCCGATCAAATCGTCGAGCTCGTGCAGTCGGCCATCCCGAACACCACGCCAGCCGGTCGGCCGGTCGTGGACGACGCCGTCGGGGCGCTGTTCGATTTCTTGGCGGACAACCCCAATGTGCCCAAACTGCTCGTCCGCCGTTTGCTGGAGACGACCGAGGGCACGAGCGACATCGAGCGCGATATCTTGTTGCCGGCCTGGCGACGGTTCGCGACCTGGACGTACGACCTGGGGAAGGTCGAGCAGAGCGACGTACCGATCTTCATGTTGACCCTGCACTCGGTGTTGCTGCTGTTCATGCTGGACAGCCAGCAGTTCGCCGGTCTGCTCGGCGGCAGCGTGCGCAGCCCGCAGCTGCGCAGCCGACTGAGACCGCACATCATCGAGCTCGTCCACCTGCTGATCCGCGCCGAGCGCGCCCGGAAGCCGGCGTGAAAGCCCTCATCACCGCCTCCTTCACCGCCGAGGGCCTGCGCCGCCTCGAGCGCCACATGGTGGTCGTACACGAGGACTGGCGCGAGAAGAAGACGATCTATTTCGACGGGCGGCAGTTCGCCGAGCACATCAATGCACTCGGCGCCGACGTGCTCGTGGTCGAGGCCGACCTCGTGCACGACGAGGTTCTGGACCACTGCCGCCTCCGGCTCATCGGCAGCTGTCGCGGCGACCCGCTCAACGTCGGTGTGGCACGCGCCACCGCGCTCGGTATTCCCGTCCTGTTCACGCCAGCTCGCAACGCCGACGCGGTCGCCGATCTCACCCTCGGATTCATGCTGGCGCTGGCCCGCAACATCTACACGGTGAACTGGCTGCTCAAAACCGGTCAGATGACGTTCAACGCCACGGGGGATTACCTGACGGCGTACAGTCGTTACGGTGGCTTCGAGCTCGGCGCGATCACCATCGGGGTGGTCGGGTTCGGCGCCATCGGGCGGCGGGTCACTCAGCGCCTGCGCGCCTTCGGTGCGGCGGTGGTGGTCTACGATCCCTTCGTCGCCGCCGACGCCATCGAGGCGGCCGGCGCGCGCGCCGCCGACCTCGATACGGTCATCCGCGTTGCCGACATGCTCACCCTGCACTGCCCGGACACGCCGGAGAACTATGGTCTGATCAGCGCCGAGCGCATCCGGGCGATGAAGCCCGGCGCGTATTTCCTCAACTTGGCCCGCGCCGCCATCGTCGACGACGACGCGTTGTACGCCGCGCTGCGCGACGGCCATCTTGCCGGCGCGGCCCTTGACGTGTTCGCCGACGAGCCGGTGCGGCCCGAGAACCGCTACGTCCAGTTGCCGAATGTCTTGGTCGCCCCGCATCTCGGTGGCGCGACGCGCGACGTGATTCGACACCAGACCGAGATGATCGTCGACGACGTCGAGGCCTGGTTGCGCGGCGAGCGGCCACGGCACATCGCCAACCCCGACGTCCTGGGGTGAGAGGCAACGCGTGACAGCCCTCGTGGCGCTCGACGCCGGCACCGGCGGCGCGAAATGCACCGTGTTCGACATCGCCGGCCATTTGCTGGCCGTGCGCCGCGAACGCTGGACGTATACGGTGTCGGCCAATCCCGACGTCCCGCTCGTCAAGGAATACTCCTTCGACCCCGACGCGTTCTGGGCGATCCTGGCGCGCTGCACGCGCGGCGCCCTGGAGGAGGCTGCCGTCGCGCCGGCGGACGTCCTCGGGGTGGCGACCACCAGCCAGCGCGAGGGCTGCGTGTTTCTCGATGCCGGCGGCCGGGAAATCTACGCGGGGCCGAACCTCGACAGCCGCGCCTTCATGGAAGGGCTGGAGGTGCTCGGCACACTCGGGTTGGAACGCCTCTACGAGATCACCGGACATTCGGCGCCGTTTATCTTTCCGCTCGCGCGTTATCTCTGGCATCGCAAGCGCGGCGGGTCGCCGGTCGCGCGCATCCTGATGATCAACGACTGGATGACGTACCGGCTGTGCGGAGCCGTCACCACCGAGCCGTCGAACGCAGCGGAGTCCATGCTGTTCGATCTCCGGCGGCGGGAATGGTCGCAGGAGATCCTGCAGCTGTACGACATCCCCGCCGAGATCCTGCCGGCGGTGTGTAGCGCCGGCGACCGCGTCGGCGCCGTCCATGCCGCCGCGGCCGCGGCCACCGGTCTGGCGCCCGGTACGCCGGTGTTCGCGGGGGGCGCCGACACGCAATGCGCGCTGTTGGGAGCGGGAGCGGTCGAAGCCGGCGACGTCGCCGTCATT
>Ga0187893_10012141_pt1 | contig 12305 bp, 6 predicted proteins | sample MA1701074metaG_FD_139574 | JGI IMG/M metagenome (GOLD analysis project Ga0187893, IMG submission 139574) | White microbial mat communities from a basaltic lava cave in the Kipuka Kanohina Cave System on the Island of Hawaii, USA - MA170107-4 metaG ... | reverse complement strand
GAGATCCGAAGGCGAGCCGTCGCCGTCGAGATCGACGACCCCCGTCTGGCAGACGTCCGCGGCGCCGGGCGCGTCGCGCAGCGCGGTGCCGAGCGAGCCGAGACCGCACGCGTTGGACGCGCGGATCGTGTAGAACCACGCGTCGCCCAGGGGAGGCGCGGGACGCGTATCCACGTACGTCCCGCCGGAAGTCCCGGGCGCCAGGCAGAACGACTCCTGGAAGGCTCTCGTCGCGCCGACGCGGCTGACGAGGCCGGAGAGGATGTCGTACGTCGTCCCGGTTCCGACGTTCTGCACCACGTATTTCACCGTCGTGGGCGAGACCCCCTTGACGCTCTGCATGGTCACCACGGTCGGGGCGGCGAACACCGTGCCATCCAGAGGACGGCAATCGGACGCATCCAGCGCCGTGTCGTTGTCGTCGTCCGGATCGCACGGATCGCCCAGACCGTCGTGCTCGGAGTCGAGTTGATCGGGGTTCGCGAGCAGCGGGCAATTGTCGATCTCGTTGGCGACGCTGTCGGAGTCGATGTCGGCCGTGGCGGTGGCAACGGTCACGAAGTCGATGGTCGTATTGGGAGCGCCGCCTCCGACCGTCAGCGAGAGCTTCCCGTCGTAGACCACCACCGGCACCGTGGTCTGGAGGAACTGCTTCGCCGCGGTCATGTTGCCGAAATAGACCGGAGTCCCTTCCACGGTCACGTAGTGCGGACCGTTGGACATCCCCGAATCGCCGACGCTGAACGTGACCTCGTAGGTTCCGTTCGGAAGCGCAAGCTCCCACGTGCGCGGGACCCCTGTGAACGCGAGGGTGTCCTTGACGAGATCGGAGATCGCGGACCGGCGCCGCGTCTGGACCGCCAGGTTCCACCCGAAGGTGCGCGCGACGGTGAACGCCAGCCCCGAATCCACCACGTAGCCCGTGGGGACGGGGTTCCCTTCGGGCTGGAAGTTGACCGACTTGAGATAGGCCGGCTGATCGTTGACCGAGAGGACCTTCACATAATTGATGGTCGTCGGGAGCGATCCGCCGCCACCGCCGACGACGAGGTTCAGGTATCCGTCTCTCAGCTTGACGAGCGTCGTGGCGACGTGGAACGCGTTGGCCCCGGTCGTGATGTTGTTGATGAGGACCTGGTCCTCGACGACGATCTTGTGCGGCCCCTGGGAGAAGGCCGAATCGCCGACGGACACCTCGACCTGGTAGTCCCCGTTGGGGAGGGCGATCTGCCACCGGTTCGCCGCAAGGCTGAAGACCATCGTGTCCTTCGTCTGGTCCGCGATGACGTTGCGGTCGCGTCCGGCGAGGGTCAGCTCCCATCCGTGACCGCGGGTCGCGGTGTAGGTCTGGCCGCAGTCCTCGACGTACCCCGCGGGGATGGGCGCCCCGCACGACTGGAAGTTGACGTTCGTGGGATCGCAGACGTCGCCGGTGAGGTCCGCGTCGCGGTCCCTCTGGTCCGGGTTGTAGACGGTCGCGCAGTTGTCGACGTTGCCGCAATGCCCGTCTCCGTCGCCGTCGTTGAGCGTGTCGAGCGGGCAGGCGTCGCACGCGTCGCCCGCCGCGTCGCCGTCGCTGTTGGTCTGCGTCGCATTGGAGACGGCCGGGCAGTTGTCGCAGACGTTGCCGGTCCCGTCTCCGTCGCCGTCCTCCTGCAACGGGTTCGTCACCGTCGGGCAGTTGTCGAGGTTCGCGCACCGGCCGTCCGCGTCGGCGTCGTTGAGCGGGTCGAGCGGGCAGGCATCGCACGCGTCGCCCAGCGCATCCGCGTCGGTGTTGGTCTGCGCCGGGTTGTAGACGGCCGGGCAGTTGTCGCTGGCATGGCAGCGGGCATCGAGATCGGCGTCGTTGAGCGGGTCGGCCGGACAGACGTCGCAGCCGTCGCCCTGGCCGTCGCCGTCGCCGTCGGTCTGCGCGGCGTTGCTCAGATTCGGGCAGTTGTCGCAGGCGTTGCCGAAGCCATCCGCGTCCGTATCGGCCTGCGACGCGTTGGAGACCGTGGGACAGTTGTCGCAGGCGTCGCCGAGTCCATCGCCATCGGTGTCGGTCTGCGACGGATTGTAGAGAAGCGGGCAGTTGTCCGGCACGTTCGGCGCCCCGTCACCGTCGACGTCGGGGCCGGCTTCCATGATGGTGATGTACTGGAGGGCCGTCGGCCCGCCGCCACCCCCCACGTTCACGGGCAGCTTTCCGTCGGTGACCCTGACGTTGGTGGTCACGGCCTGGTACTGCCCCGTGGAGGTCACCGTGCCATTGACCCCCGTAATCCCTTCGACGATCACGCGCTGCGGCCCCGCCTGGGCGGACGGGTCGCCGATGCTGTACCTCACCTCGAGGAACCCGTTGGGAACGTCGGCCTCCCAGATCCTCTCCGGCGTCGTGAGGGCCAGGGTGTCGAGGATCTGGATCGGCGAAGCGTTGCGCTCCACGGTGGTGACCGTCGCGTTCCAGCCGTACGTCCTGGCGGTCGTGTACGTGGCACCCGAGTCTCGCGACCATCCGAGAGGCAGGGTGGCCGTGGCGGTGGTGAAATCGATCGACTTCAGGAGCGCCGGCTGGGCTTCCAGGGCCACGATCTTGACGTAGTTGATCGAGGTCGGAAGCGGCCCCGCGGCCCCTCCGGCCTTCAGGGTCAGACGGCCGTCTCTCACCTTGGCCGTGGTGGTGCCGGAGACGAACTGGTTGACCGCCGTCGCGCCGCTGTTGATGACGAGGTTGCCCTCGACTTCAACGCGGTGCGGCCCGGAGGAGAACTGCGAGTCGCCGCAGGAGACGTCCACGCGATAGTCGCCGTTGGGAACGATCGCCTCCCACGTGCGCTGGGACACCATGAACACGAACGTGTCGAGACTCTGGTCCGAGTTCTGGTTCCGATCGCGCCCCGTGATGGCGGAATCCCACCCCCAGCTCCTCGCCTCCGTGAACACCTGGCCGCAGTCCTCGACGAACCCGGCGGGAATGCTCACGCCGCAGGCCTGGTAGTTGACGTTCAGCGGATCGCAGACGTCGCCGAGCGCGTCGCCGTCGACGTTCCGCTGGCTGGGGTTGTAGATGGTGGCGCAGTTGTCGAGGTTCGCGCACCGGCCGTCCGCGTCGGCGTCATTGAGCGCGTCGAGCGGGCACACGTCGCAGGCGTCTCCCGTCGCGTCGCCGTCGCTGTTGGTCTGGGTCGGGTTCGAGACGGAGGAGCAGTTGTCGCACACGTTGCCCACGCCGTCGGAATCGGAATCGGTCTGGGTGGCGTTGGAGATCGTCGGGCAGTTGTCGCAGGCGTTCCCCTTGCCGTCGCCGTCGGAGTCGGTCTGCGTGCCGTTGGCGACGGTGGGGCAGTTGTCGAGATTGCCGCACACCCCGTCCGCGTCGACGTCGTTGAGCGGGTCGTTCGGGCACGCGTCGCAGGCGTTGCCCAGCGCGTCGCCGTCGCTGTTGGCCTGGGACGGGTTCGCCGTGGTCGGGCAGTTGTCGACGTTGCCGCAGATGGTGTCGCCGTCGATGTCGTTCTGCGCATCGAGGGGGCAGGCGTCGCAGGCGTTGCCCAGCGCGTCGCCGTCGCTGTTGGACTGCGACGCGTTGGCGACCGTGGGACAGTTGTCGACGTTGCCGCAGTGCCCGTCGTGGTCGCTGTCGTTCAGCGGATCCAGCGGACAGGTGTCGCAGGCGTCGCCGAAGGCGTCGCCGTCGGCGTTGGTCTGCGTCGCGTTGGACGCCGTCGGACAGTTGTCGCAGACGTTGCCCTTGCCGTCGCCGTCGCTGTCGGTCTGGGACGTGTTGGCCGTCGTCGGGCAGTTGTCGACGTTGCCGCATACGCCGTCCGTGTCGATGTCATTCAGCGGATCGAGGGGGCAGGCGTCGCAGGCGTTGCCCATCGTGTCGCCGTCGCTGTTGGATTGCGACGCGTTGGCGACGGTGGGACAGTTGTCGACGTTGCCGCATACGCCATCCCCGTCGACATCGTTGCCCGAATCGAGCGGGCAGGCGTCGCACGCGTCTCCCAGGCTGTCGCCGTCGGTGTTGGCCTGGCTCGCGTTCTGGACCGCGACGCAGTTGTCGCAGGCATCGCCCACGCCGTCGCCGCCGCCCGCGTCGCTGTCGGCCTGCGACGGGTTCGCCGTCATCCAGCAGTTGTCGAGAAAGTCGACGACACCGTCGCTGTCGTTGTCGCCCGCGGTCAGGTTGGCCTTGATCTGGAGCTGCAGCGCGGCCCGGTCGACGCTCATCCCCGAACCGGCGGGGATCTCGAAGATCCCGACCAGCCTGAGGTTCCCGGTGTTCGGATCCCAGGGGCTTCCGAAACAGTACTGGTTGGTCGTGCCGTTCGGACAGAGCTGTACCCCGTTGCTGAAGCCGCTCGTCGTCCCGGTCGTGAGCGTGTCGGTGATGTTCAGGGTCGTGCCGGCGTCGTCACGCACGCGGACCGTGTAGTTGAACGTGACGTGACGCGTCGTGGGATTGAACGTGCCGATGGCCGGGCCGATCTGCGTCACGTCCAGCCACTCGTTGAACGGGAAGTTGATCCTCTTGTACTGGATCGGGAGGTTGAGCTGGAATGTGTTGACCGATGGGCCCCGGGAGGTCTGGATCTGCTGCAGGTCCATCGTGACGATGTCGCTCAGGATCTTCTCGGTGCTCTGCGCCAGCACATTGAAGAAGGTCTGAACCGGTGGCGGCGGCTCGCCGGGCTCGTTGCACAGGCCGTCGCCGTCGCTGTCGTTGGTCGGATCGAGCGGACAGAGGTCGCAGACGTTGCCCACACGATCGCCGTCCTGATCCTCCTGCCCCGGGTTGGAGTTGGCCGGGCAGTTGTCGCAGGCATCGCCGTGGCCGTCGCCGTCGGCGTCCTGCTGCCCCGGGTTGGAGACGGCGGGGCAGTTGTCGTCCAGATCGTTATGACCGTCGCCGTCCGAATCCCCGAAAACCGGGATCAATCCGTCGATCTCGAAGATGATGGCCTCGCGCTGCTGGAGGATCAGCGGCGAAGGCGTGGGGATGTTGATGAATCCCACGAGCTGGAGCTCTCCGGTCACAAAGTCCCTGCGTGAGCCCTGGCAGTAGGAGGCGTCATTCGGGTTGCCTGCAACGCAGACGGGAACGTTCTGGGCGTTGACGCCCGTCGTCTCCTCCGTCGTGAACGTCGTCGGGATATCGACGGAATTGAGCTCGTTGTCGGTGATCCGGAGCGTGATCGCCAGATCGATCCGGCCGGTCCCCTCGTCCATCGTGGCCACGGCCGTCCCCACCTGGGTGATGTCGATGTACTGCCCGAAGGGCAGTCCCGTGAACCTCGGGAAGACGATCGGAGAGGCCAGGCTGAAATCGGCAGGCGGCGCTGCACCCGCAAGCTGGATGTTCTGGATGGCGGTGAACTGGGCGATACCGCCCTGGGTGTAGTACCTGCTGGTGTCGTCGATGGTCAGGATCGGCGGCGCCTGGCCGACGATCGGCAGGACGGAGGTGACCAGCAGGAGCAGTGCGACCGACACGCGTGTGAGGAGATTCCTGCCGCGCTGTCGACCCGCCGCCCTGCCCGTGCCGGGGGAGACCAGCCGGAAGCGGTTCATAGGGGGTCTGAGAATCATCCTTCGTGCTAGGGGGTGGTGCCTCTGCTGTCAGGGAAGCGGGAGGTAATATACCGCGATACCTGACATCCTCAAACGCTCGCAAAGCGTTTTTTTGTTCGCAATCGTTCCTGCTCGTAACAAACGCACCGCAACAACACGGACAAGTGCAAAAAAGGGGGGCGGGTCGCCCCGCCCCCCACGAGAGTGCTTACTTCGGCTCCTCGTTCTGCACGAACTTGGTGAGCTTCAGCTTCGCATCGCGACGCGTCACCGTGGTGCTCTGGAACAGCGTGTCAGCGTGCTGAGAGTCATTCGGATACGTGTAGTTGCTGGTCGGATCCTCCAGGTCCGTGATCATCGCTCCGTGAGTGCCCTCATCGCACAGCGCCCAGATGAACCCGTTGGCCGTACCGAGGATGTCCTCGATGAAGCCAGGGGCAAGGTTGCGCAGATTGACGCGATCGTAGCAGTCGATCGTGTGGTCCGCGTTGAACCGGACCTCTTCCGCGTTGACGAAGTTGACCTCACACTCGTTCAACTCGACCGGCGAATCTCCGGTCTCGAAGTCAACGTTGAAGAGCACCAGGTTCGGCTCGACGGCCGCGTTCGGAGACCAGAAGTTCCCCGTCACGATGTTCGGGAACTTCGCGTACTCCAGACCGTCGAACTCGATCCAGCGGTTGCCATCGTTCGGGCCCACGGCCTGCACCGAGATCGCGCCCATCTGGCTGCTCGTCCCGTCTCCCAGGTCGACGATCACGAGGTCGCCATGCAGCACGTTCTCACCGAGGGTGTAGGCGTCGACCATGTTCGGGTCCTCGGTCGTCACCACGACGAAGCCCTCCGGCTCGCTGCAGGCGGCCAGCGAAATGACATCGCCCGTCTCGGAGTGGCCGGACGCATCGTAGACACGGGTGAAGCTGTTCTGACCGATGCTCTCACGGTTGAGCAGCAGCCTCTTCGTCTGGTAGGGCGTCAGGAGCACGTCGAACGAGCAGTCGTCGCAGGAAACGCCGCCGATGATCTCGAAGTGCGCGACGATCGGCAGGTTCTTGTCGTTCGTGATGCTGATGTACGTGTCGATGTTCGGGTTGCTGTACGCCTGGTACGTCGGGTAGATCAGAACCGCACCGACCTCCTTGGAGTTGATCCCCGCGAAGGCAGCGCCCGACGCGATGGCCAGGACGCAGGCGAGCATTGCGATTTTCCTGTACTGCATTTGTTGATTCCCCCTCTGTTTGGTTGTTGGTCCGACTTACACCGAAGTTGACTGCACTTGCCGTCTCTTGCTATTGCTCCGCTCTCTGACACCTCCTTTCCCGGTTGCCGCTGTCCCATGTGGCGCACAGGATCGTCCCTCGCGGGACCTTGTTCGGGAACCCCGCCATGAGCGGATTTCCCGGGGAAGCGTGGTTGTCGATCTCTTTCACTGTGTATCCCCCGGCGCGTGCGCCGCGCCGCCGAGAGACGGCGTCAGCTCCAGAACCGCGCTCTGGGCCGCCGTCATGCTCTGAAACATCGTGTCGGCATGTTCGGAACGATACGTGTCGCTGTCCACGCGGGTGACGAGCGCGCCGTGGGTCCCGGCGTCGCATTTCACCCAGAGAAACCCGTTGGCCGTCCCCAGGATGTCCTCGTAGAAGCCCGGCGCGATGTCGGGGAGACGCCTGTCCATCCAGCAGCCGAACGTGAAGCTGTGGTTGAACACGGTCTCCTCCGCGTTGACGAAATTCAGATGGCACTGATTCACCGGCGGCGTCGATCCGACCCTGAAGTCCACGTTGAACAGGACCAGCCGCGTGTCCACGCTCTCGCCGGGAGACCAGAAGTTGGCGGTGACGATGCTCGGGAACGAGGCGTATTCGACGTTATTGAAGGCCAGCTCCCGGTTGCCGTCGTTGACGCCGACCCCCTGGACGGAGATCGCCCCGACCTGCCAAGAGGAGACGATCCCGAGGTCGGTCACGACGGCGTCTCCATGCAGGTAATTCGCTCCGAGCGTCACGGGGGGCAGGGAGCCGGGCTGCTCCACGGTCACCACGATGAAGCCCATGCGCTCGGAGCACGCGGTGATGATGGAGGGCTCCCCGGTCTCCGAATGGCTGGAAGTGTCGCGAAGAACCGTCATCCAGATCCCCAGGCGCCGCTCCCGGCTGAAGGTGATCCGCTTCGTCTGGAAGCCGGTCAGGTCCAGATCGAAGCTGCACTCGGCGCAGGAGGTCCCGCCCACGATCGCGAAGTGCGCGCGCACGGGGACCGAGCGGTCGTTGGTCACGCTCACGTACGTCTCGACCAGCGAATAGGCCTGTCCCTCGCCGGGATTCGTCGCCTTGTACTCAGGGAAGATCAGCACCGCCCCCACCTCTTTGGAGTTGACTCCCGCGTAGCCGGGCAAGGCGTACGACAGGACTGCTGCGATGATCAGAAGCCTGACCACGGCAATAGTCCTCAAACCTCACTTCACCCCTTCCGACGGCGCCGGCTCCGCGGGCTTGAAGTCCAGCGTCGAACCCGCCTCGAGCTCCTCGGGCACGATGTACCACGTGAACCCGTCACGCACCCACGTCTGAACCAGCGTGTCCTTCCGGGGACGATCGGTTTCGAGCGTGAACCCCGGCACGGCCAGCTTGTACTCGACGGCAAGATTGACCGTGGCCGAATCGCCTTCGATGGCGATGTTGTCGATTGCGTAGGACGTGTACTGGACGGCGTTCCCGATCATCCTCTTCTTCACATCGGGCGCGATGAAGGACCGGGCCGCCTCGCGGTCGCCCGAGAGGCGCGCGTCCCAGTGTTTTCCGACGCGCGATGTGAGCGACCAGGCCGCGTACCGGGAATCGATGCGATCCAGAAGACCGGACCTGGAGGCCGCAAGACCGGCCACACCGGCGCCGGCGAGGACGAGGATGATGACGACGAAAACCCGGCCAAAGGACTTCATCTCGATAACCTCCGCATCAGATCTGGATACGGCCCAGAACCGCGAAATAGACGGGAGCCTTCTCGATGGCGCTCCCCTGCCCGATCGGGATGTTCACGATACCGACCATCTTGACGTTGCCCGTGACGGGATCTCTCTTCATCCCGCTGTCGAAGAACATCTGACCCGCCGCGCTGTATCCGACGGCGATCCCCGTCGTGAGCTGGAGCGGAAGCACGATGGATGCGCCCCCGGAATCCGAGACGCGAAGACTCGTGTTCATCACAACCGACCCATCCGGCGCGATCGTTCCCGTGATCCCCCCCCACTGCTCGAGCGTGATCATCTCGCCGAATGCCAGCGGAAACTCGGGGAGCGACATCCGCCCGCCGATCGTGATCATCGATCCGTGGCTCAGGGTGAAAGGAAGCGCCTGAAGCGCCAGGCCCAGCTTGTTGCTGTAGACCACCACGGTGCTGTTGGGAGCGATGACGAAGATCCCCTCGTCGGCATCGTCTTCCTTGTCGATCGGGTCGTCGCCGGCTCCGTCGTCGCGCGGATCGTCGGGATCGCCCGCGCCGGGATCGCCCGGGTCGTCCGTATCGTCCGCCGGTGGAATCGCTCCGTCATCCTCGCCCTCGTCGCCGCCGCCGGGCGGAAGGTCGGGCGTGGTCTCTCCTCCCGTGATGGGGACAGGGATCTCGCTGACGTCCTCGCCGGTCTCCTCGCCGAACGCCAGCATCGCGGCGAAGGCGTAGCTCCGGGCGTCCGCCGGAGTCCTGCCACGGCCGGCGGCGGCCGACCCGGCATCATCCACCGGCGTCGTGATGAAGGAACCGGGGGATCCGAGGGCCCCGGACGTCGCGGGAGCCGAGGGTCCGCCGGACTTCGCGGCGATCCCCTCCAGGCTCACCTGCCGCATCTCTTCCATCGCCCCGCGGTAGCGGGCCATGTCCTGGGCGGCCTTTTCCGCCCGGTACTCCCACTGGACCTTGTCGGGTCGCGGGGGGATCGCGATGCCGGCCGCCTGCGGCGAGAGAACGCCACGCCCCCTCACCAGCACCTCCACTTCCTTGCCGTCGGCGAACGTCAGGCGCAGATGCTCCCGGTAGTTTCCGGGCTTCTTCGGGTCGAAGGTCACCGTGAACCGTGTCGCGACTTTCGGGTCGAGCTGGTCGAGGGTCGTCTCGGCCCTGAAGGGGCCTTCCAGCGAGACGCTCCTCACGGCGACGGGGACGCGCCCGTGATTGACGAGGTAGAAACTCTCCCGCGATGGGAACAGGATCGGCACGCTTCCGAAGTCGAGATCCAGCTCCGAGACCTGCACCGTCCCCTCCGCCGCGGCCGCACGCGCCGCAGCCGCCTCGTCGGTCTGCGTTCCGCCGTCCTCCGAGGAGGCCGATGGCTCCTCGGGAGCGATGAACACGACGTGGGACGGCGGACTGGCGAGGAGCAGAATGGCACCGACACCTGCCACGATCAGTACGCCGAATGCGATGAGCCAGCGTGCCGACACGGTACACTCCCTCTGCTCAGACCCGGAGGCCTGATCGGTTTTTTGCCGATGACCTAAGTAACAACACAGTGGCGAAGGGGGTGGGGAACCCCCTCATGGAACCCTACTCTGACTTCCGAATGACCATATACGCGAACTCTGAGGAAAGTCAATGAATAAGCTCGTATCCCGGCGACAATACTTCCGACGATAGTTGCGATCACCCCTCGTCGCGGTACAAATTGAGGCCGACATGAACACCTCGGGAAAGATCCGGACCGGCGAGATGACCTCCCGCGAGGGGTGCACGAGAGGTCTGCGCGGCGGTGAAATGCTGGCACGGCATCTGGTTGCCGCCGTGACGATCGTCGCCGCTTTCGCGGTCATCGGATGCTCCGGCGAGCCGACGGAGACGAACAAGCAGGATCTGGGACCGGCGGGAACGTCACAGTGCTTCGCGATCTCGGAGTTCGGTGCCGGACTTCCCCGCTCGCGCGGATGGAGGACCAACCCATCGCTCGCGGACGTCGACGGCGACGGGGATCTCGACCTGGCCGCCACGACACGCAAGGGACAGGAGCCTACGGTTTTTCTCTTTTCCCCGGATGGATGGCAGCAGCAGACCGTCTCGCTCGGAGGTGTGCCCTGCGGCGTGGGAGTCGAGCTCACCGACCTCACGGCGGACGGTCTCGTGGATCTCCTTGTGGCGGATCACTGTCTCGGCCTGTTCATGTTCAAGGGTGACGGCAAGGGGACGTTCGCCCCGCTCGCCAAGATGGGCACCCCCGCCGGAGAGGGTTTCAACGATGCGGCCGCCGGCGACCTGGACGGTGACGGCCTGCTCGACATCGTCGCGCTGGGCTCCTTCTCCCGCGGCTACACCCTCTTCATGGGAGAGGCGCCCGGCCAGTTCGCCCCCCGCAAGAGCAGCCTCCCCCGCAAGGGGTACGGCTGGGAGGTCAATCTCCATGACCTCAATGGAGACGGCCGGCTCGACATCTACGGGACGCTTCAGGGGTTCCGGCCGGAGGACGGCCCCGGGGGGGCTCGCGCCGGGAAGATCTGGCTCCAGGAGGAAGGGGGGGTGTGGACGCAGGCGCCGCGCTTCCCCGAAAGAGGCAACTGGTTCGGCATGGCGCGGGGGGACTTCGACGAGGACGGACGCCCCGATTTCGCCCTCAGCAACCACGGCGACCATGAGGGCGGTATCCGCATCTACCGCGCGACGTCGGACGGCGCCTGGGAAGAGACCGGGCACATCGGCGCCGCGCAGCAGAAGCGCTACGCGGGTGTTGCCGTCACCGACATGGACGGCGACGGCCATCAGGATGTCGTGGCGGTTGAGTACAGGGGGCCGACGGTGGTGGTCTGGCTGGGAGACGGGAAGGGGTCGTTCGCCGAATGTTCCGATCGCCCGCCACCCATCGACAGGATCGATCGCCCGGGATGGGGCATCGCCGCGGGAGACATCGATCGCGACGGTAACATCGAGGTTGTTGCGGGCTTCGGCTCGGAGGTGGGCGGAGTGCTGAAGGCCTGGACCTTCAAGCCCACCGGGAAACGTCCCGCCTCCCCTCCCGTCTCGGAAGCCACCGGCGCGGAGCAGCAGGACTGATTTCATCCATTGCGGCACCAGGCGATCTCATTGTCCGCCCGAACCAGCCTCCAGCGCGCCGGTCTCCTGCTGGCCGGAATCGCCGCGGCCCTCGCGGCCGGCGAGATCCTCATCCGCGCCCTGGGTGCGGCGCCGCAGGTGGCCTGGTTCCGCCGCGAGGAGTTCCAGATCGCGGCCAACCCTCTCATCGGGTGGGAGCCGGCGCCCGGAGCGGCCGGCTCCGCCGAACGCAACAGCCTCGGCTTCCGCGACGTGTAGCGCCCGCTGGCGCGGGTCGAAGGGGTCCGCCGCATCCTCGTGCTGGGGGACAGCATCGTCAAAGGGCTGGGCGTCCCGGATCGGGAGCGCATCGTGACGTCGGTCATGCAGCGGCGGCTCGGCGAGAAAGGGCTGCGCGCCGAGGTGCTCAACTTCGGCGTGGAGGGGTACAACACGCAGCAGGAGGTCGAGATGCTGCGGGCCAAGGGACTCGCCTACCGGCCCGACGTCGTGGTGCTGGGTTACTGCCTGAACGACCGCGACTGGCCCGCTCATCATCTCTACAGGGAGCTTCTTGAGCAGGAGACCGTGAGCGGCGCCGTCGCGGCGTCGCGCCTTCCGCCGATGCTGCGCGCGAGCGCCCTGTACCGCTTCATGCGCTACCGCGTGTTCGGAGAGGACCGGGCGCCGGAGGCCGGCCCGGCGGCCGACGCGCGGATCCGGAAACTCATCGACCT
>Ga0187893_10012140_pt1 | contig 12306 bp, 11 predicted proteins | sample MA1701074metaG_FD_139574 | JGI IMG/M metagenome (GOLD analysis project Ga0187893, IMG submission 139574) | White microbial mat communities from a basaltic lava cave in the Kipuka Kanohina Cave System on the Island of Hawaii, USA - MA170107-4 metaG ... | reverse complement strand
TGCACCAATGCTTACGTGGGTTTTACTAAGAGTCAATTCAAAAGTAAATGGTTTTTTACTGCCGGATGGTTTTCCCGTTAGCATGAGAAATTATTTTCGTTTTCCGAAAAATGGGGAATGACGCATAACATTTAAATATTCACAATTCCCTTCGTAAAAAAACTGCTGATATTTAGGCAAATATAAAAATATTCCACAACTGCCCTGTAAATATTCCACAACTGCTACCGTGCAATTAATTTATCCAAAGGGCTTTGTACTTTCGCTATTTGCTTTTTGCTTACATGCGTATAAATATTTGTAGTGCGCTAGCTGTTATGTCCCAATAAATCTTTAATACTGAAAAGATCAGTTCGCGACTCTAAAAGGTGAGTGGCAAAACTGTGGCGCAAAGCATGAATTGAACCTTTTTGCTTATTCCGGCTTTTTTCTTTGTTCTTGCCAATACAAGCTGCATGCCTTTCAGTAATCGGTGCTTTCACCGGCACTCCGCAGTTTTTCAAATGTGCGAACCTTAGAGTCATTTACACGTAGAATCCGGTAAAAAATTTATTATCATGAAAAATAATCTGATCATGCTGGCGCTTTGCTTATTAACGTACATTCATGCCATTGCTCAAAACAACAAATCAGCCGATGATCTGATCGGGACCTGGCTGGTGCAGGATGGATCGGGCAAAGTGGAAATAAAAAAATCTGGAAACAAATATACCGGGCGGCTTGTATGGATCCATCCCCCTTTGGATGAAAACGGAAAACCCTGGCTCGACACAAAAAATCCGGATAAAAATTTAAAAACCAGGCCGCAGCTTGGCTTGCCGCTTTTGAATGATTTTATTTATGATGGAAACCATCTGTGGACAGACGGATCCATTTATGATCCTGAAAGCGGAAGCACCTATCGCTGTAAAATCACAATGAAAAGTAAAGAAACAATTGAGGTAAGGGGCTATATCGGAATTTCGCTGTTTGGCCGCACCGAAGTATGGAAGCGGTGCGAAAATGTTGTGATGAAGTAACCCGGAGCTTATCGAATCGGATTTGTATTTTTGAGGAGCTTTAAAGTTCTTTCAATAATTTTTTTTCAAATCGCTATGAAAAGTATCCGGTTTTTTGTTTTGCTGTTGGCAATGCACCTTACAAAAGGTCCTGTAATTGCGCAATTAACGATTCCTCAGCTGCAGGCAGGGGTTACTATTGATTCCGCTTTCGGAATGTTTGCTTACAATTTTCTGGGATATTGCGATACGCTGCCCACCTACCAGGTAATTCTTCAACTGGATCAGAATTTGATTCCGCTTGCAACCGGGGTGGAAATAGTTTGCGCTGTGAATTCCGTATCCCCGGTTGATACGGTTTATACACTGGAAGCGGGAATCGTCCATATTGGCGATACCTTTACATTTCCTTCGGCTGCAAACAATCATTACACATTTTATTCGCCTTCTGACGGCAATCTGCTTTTGTCACTTGTTGTTAAAGGAACACCTGCTGTGCCCTTTGAATCGTACCCATGTGAGCTGTTCATTATCTGCACGCTTGCTGATTGCGGAAATACCTGCCTGATTACAGCCGCCCCCTCCTCCTGCTCCGTAAGTGATTTCAGCGGCATAAACGTAAATAATGAAAATGGCGAAGGTTCAACAATGGTAGTTTTCCATAACGGCATACTTGAAATTTTTATTGACCGCCAATACCACCACGGAGGAACTTTTTCATTATTTAATTCAGAAGGAAAAGCAATGGCTGAGTTTGAACTGGAATACGGGAAAAAGCATTTCAGCAATCCGCTGAGCCGTATTTCGTCCGGCATTTATTTCTGGAAAATAAATTACCGGGATGGAAATTATCAAAGCGGAAAATTGCCGGTACCCCGCGATAAATAATTTTTAATCTGCATATTCATTTTGTAACTTTTTCCTAAGTTTGCTTTTCAAACAATTAAACCCCTCTATTATGAAAAACCAATTTAAACTTATTTGCCTTGCAATGTCCCTTGCGGTTTCCACTCAATTAATTGCACAGGAACCTGGGCGCGAAATGTCTGAAAAAGAAAAAAGCTGGATGGCTTACATGACTCCGGGACCGATTCATGAAATGATTGCCCGGTATAACGGGGAATGGAATGCGGAAATCACCATGTGGATGGAAGATGGCGCAGAACCATCAAAAAGCACCGGATCAGCCACCAATTACATGATAATGGGCGGCCGTTACCAGGAATCAGTTTACAAAGGGACCTTCAACGAAATGCCTTTTGAGGGCAAGGGAATCTGGGGCTATGATAATGCGAAGAAAAAATTCGTCAGCACCTGGATTGACAACTTCGGAACCGGAGTAATGTACATGGAAGGTACATGGGACGATGCTTCCAAAACAGCACACCTGTCAGGTCAATGCATTGATCCCGAAACCGGAAAGGAAATGAGCGTGCGCGAAGTTTTTAAAATGGTGGATGACAATACGCAGATTTTTGAAATGTATGACACCAAGGATGGAAAGGAGCGCAAAACGATGGAAATAAAATACACGCGCAAAGGAGATAATATGATGAAGTAATCCGCATCGCCTTTTTTACTGATTGCGGATTTTCAAACATTAAATTATTATTTGCCGCTCTTCCAAGCTTCGAAAAAAAATTAACACAAAATTTCTGACTGTTCAGCAGGTCTTGTCAGGGGTTTTGTGTTTTTTTATGCAAAAAAGGTCCGGAATAAAAAAATCAGGATGAGGAATAATTATTTAATGGCTTCCAAATAAAGGGAAGTTCGGGGAAGGGTTTGATCAAAATATCGCACGTTACGCAGCACAGGCGACTTGCTTTGAAGGTACCCTGAACGATAAACTGTTTTGAATCCGGACTGTGAAAGCATCTGATGGAGTTTTTTCTCATTAAACCAATTCATGTGCTGATAACTGAATTTTTGCTGCAGTTCTTCCGGGCATCGGCTGATGCAATAATCAAGCGCATCTTCATACTTCATATTCTCAAAAACATTTATTAATTCATCATCGCTGATCCGTTTGGCAGCTCCTTCGATTGAAACCTCGGAAGCGGATGAAGCAAATTCAATCAGAAAAACCTGAGCAAGGGTAGTTTTAGTAAGCGGCATTTTCATATTAGTGGTTTTCCAATTGCCGGTTGATTCGCTGGCTTCAATCCAGAAAAAGAAATCACGGTCGTTTTTTCTCCATGCATCATAAGCCAGGTCTATATCCGGTGTGACAATGCGGAAAATCCCCCCCTTTTTAAGCACTCTGAATGTTTCTTTTAAAAGATTAATCACAGCAGCATTTGAAACATGCTCGATGGTATGAGAGCAATAAGCAATTTCGGCAAATTCATCATGGAATGGAAGGGGTTTTAACGACATCAGGTCAATATGCACATGTCCTGCTGGAACTGAACCGTTGGCATAGTAATCAAGGTTGGTCCAGCAGGGATGCTTAAATGATCCGGCTCCGATATTCAGAAAAGCTCTGTTGAGAATGCTGGCTTCACTGAAGTGCTTTTTGTAAACATAAGTATCAGGCGGAGCATTGAGTCGGGTAACATCAAAACCGAAAAGGTTGGCAAATCTTCGGAGTGGGTGCTTTTGCATATCAAAAAAGTGTGAAGAATAAATTGGTTTTAAGAATATGCCGGTGGGTTATATTCACCGGTATACTGAGTTTATTATTTGAATCGGTGTGAAGATAATTTAAAATAAAAGACAAGTTCAGAACGCAATTTAATTTTATCAGGTTTGACCCTCCGGCTTTGAAAAAAATAATCGGGAAAGAGCTCTTTCTTCAAATAATCAGATTTGCTTCAGGAATTTTTAATTTTGTCATCCCTAAATTTTTATTAATATGACAAGAGAAGTTTTTATTGTATCAGCAGTGCGTACTCCGATCGGAAGTTTTGGAGGAAAATTAAACGGAATAAGTGCAACAAGGTTAGGGGCAGCCGCCATTAAAGGAGCATTGGAAAAAATAAAGCTGGATCCCAAGGAAGTTACTGAGGTATTAATGGGTAATGTGCTCCAGGCCAATCTCGGACAGGCGCCAGCACGCCAGGCAGCAATTTATGCCGGACTTCCTGATTCGGTGCATTGCACTACAGTAAATAAGGTGTGCGCTTCAGGCATGAAAGCGATTATGATGGGTGCGCAATCCATTCAGTGCGGTGATAACGAAGTAGTGGTAGCAGGGGGGATGGAGAGCATGAGCAATGTTCCTTTTTATTCCGAAAGCACCCGCTGGGGTAACAAATATGGTGATGCAAAGCTGATTGACGGCCTGGCAAAAGATGGATTAGTTGATGTATATCATCAGTATGCGATGGGTAATGCAGCGGAACTTTGTGCGAAAGAATGTAAAATTTCTCGGGAGGACCAGGATGCATTCGCTGTGGAATCTTATAAACGCTCACAGGCAGCATGGGCTGCTGGTAAATTTAAAGATGAAATTGTTCCTGTTGGAATTCCGCAACGAAAAGGAGATCCTGTCGTGTTTAATGAGGATGAAGAATATAAAAATGTGAAGTTTGAAAAAATCCCGCAGTTGAAGTCACCATTTCAAAAGGATGGAACGGTAACCGCTGCCAATGCAAGCACGATGAATGACGGAGCTGCAGCAGTAGTGCTGATGAGCAAAGAGAAAGCGCAGGAGCTCGGATTAAAGCCGCTTGCCGTCATTCGCGGATATGCTGATGCAGAACAAGCTCCGGAATGGTTTACCACGACCCCCGCCAAAGCATTACCGCGGGCAATTACCAAAGCCGGGCTGAAAATGGAAGATATTGAATACTGGGAACTGAATGAGGCATTTTCAGTGGTAGGCATTGCCAATACAAAAGAGCTTAAATTGAATCCTGAAAAAGTGAATGTGCACGGAGGTGCTGTATCACTCGGACATCCGCTGGGATGTTCCGGGGCGCGAATACTGATCACCCTCATTTATGTTCTTAAACAGCACAATGCGCGATATGGCGCTGCCGGTATCTGCAACGGAGGAGGGGGGGCAAGCGCTATGGTTATTGAAGCAGTATCATAATACCAAAGCGGCAGAAAAAATCCTGCGGACTTTGACCAAATGAAAATAATCAGTCGTTATCCCGGTAACCGTGTCCGCCTCTGCGTCCAAAGTTTCCGCGTCCGCCTTCGCGGGGCTTTCGCTCTTCAGCTTTATTAACCACAATAGTGCGCCCTCCGACAGAGGTGCCGTTTAATCCGTCAATGGCTTTTTGCGCCTGATCATCATCAGGCATTTCGACAAATCCGAATCCTTTACTACGTCCGGTAAAACGGTCGGTAATGATCTTGACGGAAAGAACTGCTCCGAATTTTTCAAATTCTTTTCTTACTTCCTCTTCCTGAATTTTAAATGGAAGGCTGCCTACAAAAATGTTCATAATAATTGGGTGTATTTGGTATTTGGGACAAATATATGCTTAATAATTGAAAACAAAAATCAATTTCAAAATTGCATTAAATAAAAAATGGTTGAACTTAATTCAGGGTAATGGTATTGATCACTGCCGGCTTACCTGTTGAAGGTACTTCCCAAAGAACAGCTACAACCTTAAGATTTGCATAATTCCATCCCGGATTCAAAGCCATGTTGAATGAATTTTTAAAAATCTGACCCGTAGCCACAGATGCTCCGGATGAGTTTAGCTGAATTCCTTTGTAAGAAACGGCAGAATTACATGCGCGGATCAAATTGCGGTGAACATAATCTGTAACTGTGCCTTTGCCCGAAACTTCCTGCGGGGCGATTACTTGATCTTCTACCAGATAAACCGCAATTCGAAAATCCTTTCCGGACGGTTGTGATGAGAAAAATTTGCACTTTGTTTCTACGGTCAGCATGTTACCGCTTTTCATGCGCGAAAATATTAAACCTGCTTTTACTGATTGAGATGCAAATGAATTGGCATAAGCATTCGCCCAATTATAATTTGCGCCAGCAGAAGAATAAACACCACCGGATGCATTCATTGGTTGACTGTTAAGGTAAAAAGTGGGATAACCCGCAATATTGAAATCAGAAATAAATTCGGAAGCAAAGGGTGAATTAAGCGATGCGGGCGATGAAGATCCATAAACCCTGAGAGCAGATATTTTTGCGCCTTCCAGTACAAGGCATGAATCGAACCCCGGTCCTCCGTAAGCACCGCATGGCGGGCACCATGTTTCGGAGAAATCAATGAGCAATGCCCTGTTCTTGCTTTCTACAGGAACTGCCGAAACCGGTACATTAATATTGATGCAATGCCGTTGATTGCAGCCGTCTGCCGGATTTTTTACCGTAAGACACACTTGCACTTCTCCTGGCGAACTATATGTGTGAACCGGATTAGGATCAGAAGAAGCTGAATTGTCACCAAAATTCCATTCATATTCTGAAACATCGCCTGAGCTTTGATTGGTAAAAATTATTCGCTCATTGATCGAATCAACGGCATAAATAAAACCAGCATGAATTTCGCATGCTGTTTCCTCCGGTGGCGAAAGCTCATCTTCATTCTTTTTGCATGAATTTAGAAAAAGTAAATGCAATGCTGCCATTAAAAACAGAATCCTGGCGATTATATAATCTTTCATAGTTTGGAAAAAATTTCAAGCGGTTAAACCTGAAATTGAAAAAAAAGTTACGGAAAAACTGTCTTTATTTTAATTTCCGTAATCGCGCTGAATTTCCTCGTCATCAGGGAATAATAACGACTTGTCTCCCGTTTTTTTTGCCCAGAAAAAATATTTGCCATTTCCGGTGCAAGCATATCCGGAAACACTGTCGTTCGGCAAAACAGAACTAAAGGTAAATGTCCGGAATCGCCCGATGGTTTCCATCACAGCAATCTTTACATCAACCGATTCGCTGCAATTATTCTTCAGAAAAACACGGTATGTATCCTTTTTCACAGGGCATTGAATACAGTCACCACCCCATTCAGAGGATGTTTTTTTTATACATTCCATGTAATCAATGCCTTGACTGAATGAACAAGTGGCCAGAAAGAAAATGCCTGCTAAAATTGATAACAACTGTTTCATTAAATGTAAAATTAGAAATTCCGCACAACAACCGGAGAAAATTTCATTGAAGAATATTGCGGGATCTGAACATCCGGTGTGGTGATAAACTAATTTTTATCTTTGCCCGCTTCAAAAAAAACCACTTCTTTGTCAGGTTATTTATGAATAAATTAGCATTTCAGGTGCAAATAAAAATTTGCTTATTACTTTTTATTGTTTCGCTCTTTTTTTCGTGTCGTTCGCAAAAGGATGTGATTTATTTTCAGGAAAGCCCGTCCTCTGCATCTAAAAGCCGGATTTCGTTCAAAAACTTTCCGGAAGAAAATGATGAATCCAAAATTCAGACTTACGAGCCGGTCATCCGATCGAATGATATTTTGAAAATATATGTTTCCAGCATCAATCGGGAAGCAAGCAGTTTTTTCAATCCATTGATGAACCCGGACTCAAAAGTGGATGATCCATCCGCTTTTGGTTATCTTGTGGATGCAAAAGGATTTATCGAAATGCCATTAATCGGTCAGATAAAAGTCAGCGGGCTAACCGTAAATGCAATAAGAGATACGGTTAAACAGAAGCTTTCAAAGTATCTGGAAAATCCAACTGTGAGGATCATTTTTGATAATTTTAAAGTAAGCGTTCTCGGAGAAGTTAACCGTCCGGGAGTATATGTAGTGCAGAATGAACGGCTGACGCTGCCAGAAGCGTTGGGGCTTGCCGGTGACTTAACAATATTTGGGAACAGAAGGAATATATTAGTCATTCGCGAGGATGAAGGAAAAAGAGAATTTTCACGGGTAGATTTAACACTGCGTGAAATTTTTAAAAACCCTTTTTATTTCCTGCATCCGAATGATGTGATATATATAGAACCTGTAAAAAGCAAAACAGCGGTTTCCGATAATTTTTACAGAATATTTCCGATTGTCATAAGTTCGATTACATTGATTTCGATTCTTTTAATTCGGTTTAACCAGGTTAAATAATAAAATCAGAAGCATGGCAGAAGCAACTTTTGAAAATTTGGAAAATGAAACCAGAGGCATAGAATTCAGGCAATTTTTATATAAGTATGTTGTTCAGTTTTGGTATATTTATGCTATTACTATAGTAATTTCAATAGTATTAGCGTTCTATTATAATTGGTACACCACCCCGATATACAAATCTTCCAGTACGCTTTTGATCAAAGGTCCCCCCAAATCTGCTGCAAAGGATTTATTGGCTGAATTGGACCAATATGCTGATTTGGGAGGGATGGAAAATGAAATTGGAATTCTATCTTCAAGGACTGTAATTTCAAAAACATTGCAGGAGCTGAAGTTTGATGTCAGGTATATTTTGCAGGGAAATATCAAAACAAGCGAATTGTACAAGCAAAGCCCTATTGCGCTTGAATATGAAAATCTGAATTTTAAATCTTATGGTGTTCCAATACATGTTGAGGTAATCAATTCAAAAGAATTCGAAATAACTTATAAACCCGGAGGAGATAATAATTCAAAAACGGAATTGCATCGTTTCGGAGAAAAATTTTCAACGGAAGCCGGAAATTTCAAGCTTTCCAAAACACTAAAGTTTGAAGATTCACTATTCGACAATCCGGCTTTCGAAAAGCGAAAATTTATTCTGATTGTGAATTCCTATGACCGATTGACTTCTCTTTATCTCAACCGGCTCCAGATTCAAACCCTCAGTAAAAAGGGAACCATCCTGGAACTTTCCATGACCGATCCGGAGCCACAGAAGGCAAGTGATTTTATTAACAAGCTTGCCGATGTTTACCTGCGAAGCGGTGTGGAGCAAAAGAATGAACTGGCAAGAAATTCATTGCAATTTATTGATGAACAATTGGCATTGATTGCGCAGGATGTGGATACAAGTGAGAAAAGCGTTGCAGAGTTTAAATCGCGACAAGGTATTGCTGATATCAGCAGCGAAGTGCAGCATGTTGTTGGAAGTGCTCAAGTTTATGATGAACGAATTGCCGAGATTGATATGCAAATGAGTTTTCTAGAATATCTGGAAAAGTATGTACTGGATGAAAAAAGTCTGAAAGAAATCTCACCGGCAAGTATCGGAATTAATGATGTGCTGCTTCAACGATTGATCCAACAGCTCAACGAACTGCGCTTGCAGCGCGAACGACAGGCGAGCACCACACCTGATGAGAATCCATTGATACGGAATCTGGATGTTCAGATTCAAAACACAAAATACACTCTGCTCGAAAACATTCGAAGTATCAAAGGCGGATTGGGTGCTTCAAGAGGTGAAGCACGGGCAAAGCTTGGAATGGTGGAAAACAGGATTAAAACGCTGCCCTCTCAGGAACGCGAACTGACCGGATTGATCAGGCAATCGGTAATTAAGCAGCAGCTATATACATACCTTCTGCAGAAAAGGGCTGAAACAGCAATTTTGCTTGCTTCTACCATTTCCGATAACCGCATTATTGACCTTGCTTATACATCCTATAAGCCCGTGAAGCCGGTGAAAAATCAGACGTATGCCATTGCCATTGTACTCGCTTTATTATTGCCGGCTGCATTTATTTATGTGCGTGATTTAATTAATGACAAGATCAACAACCGGATGATACTTGAAAAGCATACGGATATACCGATCCTGGGACTTGTAGGAATGAGCAAGGAAAAAACAAACCTGTTGGTATCGCATAAACCCGACTCACAGATTTCAGAAGCGTTCCGGAGCATCCGGACCAATATCCAGTATTTTTTGCCTGATTCTGATTCAAAAATTATTTTAATCACTTCTTCCATCAGCAGCGAAGGAAAAAGTTTTTGCTCATGCAATCTTGCAGCCATTATAGCGGCAACCGGTAAAAAGGTAGTTCTTATCAACAGTGATATGCGTAAGCCGAAAAAAAGCGAAGAATTCAAGCTGGCAAAGGACGAAGGCATGAGCAATTATCTTTCCGGACTTGCAAGCATTGAAAGTATCATTCAGCGGCTTCCCGAGCCGGAAAATCTCGATATTATTTTATCCGGTCCGAAACCCCCCAATCCTTCTGAATTAATTGAAAGCGATCGGATGAAAGAACTTTTTGAGTATCTTAAAATAAAGTATGATTATATTATTATTGACTCACCACCCATTGGAATTGTTACCGATAGCATGCTTCTTTCACGTCATGCAGATATGGTAATCTATGTGGTCCGTCATAACGTTACCCGCAAGCATCATCTCGATTTTATTAATGGAATTTATAAGCAGAAGATGCTGAAAAAGCTCTGCATTATTCTGAATGCCATTCAGCAAGGCGTACCCGGTTATGGTTATGGCTATGGCTATGGCTACGGCTATGGTTATGGCTATGGCTATGGTTATGGCTATTATAACGAAGATAAAGAGGGGAATAAAGCAGCCGGCAGACTGAAAAAGTTTTTTTCAAATTAAGGGTAGATCAGGCGCATATCTTTCCTGCAGGAAAATCTCGAAAAAAATTCGACCAACTTTCTAAAATACCTTTTTCCAATACATCATAGGTAATTGGTTCCGTGTTCATCAAATCGTTTTTTTCATTTCTCCGCTCAATGTTAGTCCCAAACAGGTCAGAAATAAATCTTGCTGAATCTATGTGCGGGTTTAACCCTTTGTTACGGCAATCCAGGATTTATATATTTTATATTTCAGTTCTGAATTCCTTACTATCGGACGTGAAATCAGAATGGAAAGCCGGAGTGATAAATTAATTGCTCTGTGAAAATTATGCATTTGGCGCACGCTTATTTCCACCTGTTTGCCTGTTGTATGCATTTCATATCTTGTATTTATTGCCCATGATCGTTTTGTTTTCAGCCGGGGATTGGAATCATAAACACTCATTAATGGCAAAGCTTTTATTCCGGGAGCGAATCCATTTTTATCATTATTTTAGGTATCGTCTCAGTTCGGAACTTTTTTTGGAATCATTCTTTTAATCAAATCTACGGCATGGTAAAATTTCGAATAGCAGTTCATTTGGTCTCCATTCATGCCGGAGGATTGACCTTCTTACTTTTGAAAGCTGTGTGACGCATTTCAGGGCTGGTTGTGGGAGAGGTTTTAGCACGAAATATTATCAAATTTCTGCTTCGCAGCCACTAAGTATTTGTAAGGTTTTCTTTTGTTAATTTAAATTTTTTTTTTGTTAGTAAACCTAACCATTATTAAGCCGGGGTTACCCTCTCCATATTTCTTAAATTAATTTTCCCCTGCAAAAACAGGCTTTAAAGTTGCTTTCAAAAATCCTTTCCGGAACCCATGCCACATTAATTACTTTTGCCGATGAACCTATTTACATCGAATACGTTGATCTGTGTGAAATATCAGGATAATTGCAGCCGCAAACAGGATTGAGATCAAAATAAACCAAGTCTTACTATCGAGCTGTCAATAATATCTGCGTTGTGGCCGATTTGATCCATGCAAAAATGAAATCTCTGTTAACATTGAAAGAAATAATCCGGTATAAAATCAAACACGCTGGAAGATTATGCACATCCCCCCTGCGTGTATTGCCGGACTTCGTGATCATCGGAGCAGCTAAATCAGGCACCACATCGTTTTATAATTATTTGATTCAGCATCCGCAGATCCGGAAAGGATTCAGGAAAGAAGTTCATTATTTCGATAGAAATTTTAATAAAAGTCTGAATTGGTATAAATCTTTTTTTCCCATGAAATTTTCTTCAAAAGAAAATGACAACAAAAAAATATTGACCGGTGAAAGCTCACCTTATTATTTATACCATCCCTTATGTGCAGAACGGATGAAAAGTACTGTTCCGGATGCGCGCTTGATTGTCATCTTGAGACACCCGGTGGACAGGGCAGTTTCTCACTACAATCATCGTTTAAGAAAAGGACAGGAAACGTTACCGATTGAAAAAGCGTTCAACCTCGAATCTTCGCGACTTGAAGGCGAAGAAGAATTGCTTGCCGCAGGCAAAATCAACTTTTCATTTAAACATTACTACTATTCTTATCAATCGAGAGGACTTTATGCAGAGCAGCTTGAAAGGTGGTTCCGATTTTTCGACCGTGAACAAATATTGATAATTGATAGCAGCGAATTGTTTTTGCATCCGGAAAAAGTATATTCTGATGCCTTGCGTCATTTATTGCTGGACGATTACCAACGTGTCGCATTTAATAAGCATAATGCCGGAGACGAAAAAAAATATACCAACATCAGTTCTGAGTTTCGCCAGAAGCTTATAGAATTCTACAAACCCCATAACCAAAAACTGTTTCAACTGATAGGGCGTGAATTTGCCTG
>Ga0187893_10012139_pt1 | contig 12306 bp, 14 predicted proteins | sample MA1701074metaG_FD_139574 | JGI IMG/M metagenome (GOLD analysis project Ga0187893, IMG submission 139574) | White microbial mat communities from a basaltic lava cave in the Kipuka Kanohina Cave System on the Island of Hawaii, USA - MA170107-4 metaG ... | reverse complement strand
GGGGTCGGAGAAGGAGGCCCTCGCGGCCGGATTGACCCCGACCCTGTACACGGAGGAAGGGATCGCCGCGCTCTCGGAGGCCGCATCGCCGACGGGGCGTCCCGTCGGCGTGCACCTCAAGCTCGACACGGGGATGCACCGGGTCGGGTTGTGGCCGCCGGAGGACGCTCCGGCGTTCGCCCAGAAGATCGTCGAGGCCGGCCTGCTGCCCGAGGGATTGTGGACGCACTTCCCCGACTCGGAGCAGGACGCCGCCGGGACGCTCGAGCAGCTGGAGCGCTTCCTCTCCTGCCACGACCTCGTGTCGGCGGCCGGGATCCGGCCCCGCACGCTGCATGCTGCCAACAGCGGGGCGACGATCCGCCTGCCCGAGACGCGGCTGGACCTCGTCCGACCGGGTGCGGCGCTCTACGGGCTCGACCCCGGCGCCGGGATCGGGCCGGCGTTCGGCCTGCGTCCCGCGCTCACTCTGCGCTCGGCGGTCGCGATGACCAAACGCGTGCCGGCGCGTGAGCGACTCTCGTACGGCGGTCGCTACGAGCTCGAACGGGAGACCACGGTCGCGACGATCCCGATCGGGTATGAGGACGGCTACCCGCGGGCGACCGTCGCCGCCGACGTGCTGATCCGAGGCCGCCGGTATCCCGTGGCCGGCACGATCACGATGGATCAGTTGCTCGTCGATTGCGGCGACGATCCGATCGCGCCGGGGGACGAGGTCGTGCTGATCGGCGCCCAGGGGGACGAGCGCATCCCGATCGAGGAGGTCGCGTCCCGCGCGGGGACGATCGGGCGCGAGATCGCGACGGGGATCGGCGAACGGGTCCCGCGGGAGTACATCGGATGAGCCGAAAGCGCGCCGCGTTGGTCACGGCAGGCATCGCCGCCGGCGCCGTCGCGAGCGGGATCGTCGGTCGCACCGTCCTGAACGCGAGGCGTCGGCGCGAGGATCCCGAGGCCGACGAGCCGCTATCCTTCCTGCCGCCGGAGGATCTCGGCCGGGTTCGGTCCTTCGACGGCACCGAGCTCGCCGTCCGGGCCGCCGGCGACCCGGCGAAGCCGGTCGTCGTGTTCGCGCACGGGTTCAGCCTCGACCTGACCACCTGGCACTACCAGTGGAGGCAGCTCTCCGAACGGTACCGGTGCATCCTGTTCGACTTCCGTTCGCACGGCAGCAGTGACCAGGCGGCCCACGGCGACCTCTCGCCGCTCGCGTTCGGTCACGACCTGGCCGCCGTGCTCGACGCGGTCAACGACCGCCCCGTCCTGCTCGTCGGTCACAGCATGGGCGCCATGGCCATGCTCGCGATGGTGGAGACGAGGCCGGATCTGTACGACGGCCGGGTCGCGGGGATCGCGATCACCGGCGCGGCGGCGGGCGACCTGGTCCGGGGTGCGATGGGCTCGGTCACGGAGCTGCTTCGCCCGCGTCTCGGCTCGCTCGCGCAGGCGGCCCGACGGGTGAACCGTCTCCGTCGCTACGTGCTCTCGAGTCCGACCGACGTCGCGCAGGTGGTCGCGCGCGCGACGCAGTTCGGACCCGACGCGTCGCCCGCCGTCGTGCGGTACGTGCTCGACCTGGCCTCGAGAGCGTCCACGCAGGTGTGGACCGACGGTCTGGCCGGTCTGATGGATCTCGACCTGCGGCACGTCGTCCATCACATCCGGGTCCCGGCGCTCGTGATCGTCGGCGACCAGGATCGGATGACGCCGCCCTCGTCCTCGGTCGCGCTGGCCGGCGAGCTGCCCGATGGTCGCCTCGAGATCATCGAGCGCGCGGGCCACTTCCCGATGTTGGAGGCCCACGAGGAGTTCAACCGCCGCCTCGAGGCGTTCGCGAGCGGCGTGCTTGCGATACGCCGAACGAAGCGGAGGAGCGCGTGACGACGGGCACGATCGAGGGGGTCTCGGGCATCCGGGTCGGTCATCACACCGACCTCGAGGGCATCACCGGGTGCACGGTGATCCTGTGTCCACCCGGGACCGTGGGCTCGGTGGATGTGAAGGGCGGTGCTCCCGGGACCCGCGAGACCGACGCGATCCGGCCGGGAACGCTCGCGAAGGAGGTGCACGCGGTCCTGCTCACGGGCGGGAGCGCGTTCGGCCTGGCCGCCGCGGACGGGGTCCAGCGCTGGCTCGAGGAACATGGCGTGGGGTTCGACACCGGTGTCGCCCGCGTGCCGATCGTCCCCGCGGCGGTCCTGTTCGACCTCGCGGTCGGAGACCCCAGGGCGCGACCGGACGCCGCGGCCGGGTACGCGGCATGCGAGGGTGCGACCGACGGTCCCGTCCAACAGGGGTGCGTCGGGGCGGGGACCGGGGCGACCTTCGCGAAGCTCCCCGATCCTGCAGCCGGTTGGAAGGGTGGGCTCGGAACGGCCGCCATCCGCGAGGGAGACCTGGTCGCGTGGGCGCTCGTCGCCGTGAACGCGCTCGGCACCGTGACCCTGCAGGACGGCTCGCCGCTCGCCGAGAACCGGAACCCAGGCGCCGAGCAACGCATCTGGCCGGGCACGAACACGACGCTCGGCGTCGTGGTGACCAACGCCAAGCTCTCGAAGGAACGGGCGCAGCTCCTCGCGCAGGCCGGGAGCGAGGGTCTGTCGCTCGCGGTGTCTCCGGCGCATACGATGTGGGACGGGGACACGGTGTTCGCGCTCGCGACCGGGAGCCTCGAGGCGCCGCAGGCCGGGTTGGAGGCGATGGCCTCGGAGGCGGTCGCCGAGGCGGTCCGAGCGGGGGTACGTGCCGCGACGTCGCTCGGCGGTGTGCCGGCGGTGGGGGAACGCGCCCAAGGAGCGGAGCGGTAGCGCAACATGGATGGGATGCGTTCGTTGCAGGAAGCGGCGCTCGATGCCTCCACATGCACCCGGTGCCGTCTCTCGGAGGGTCGGACCCAGGTCGTCTACGGCGTGGGAAGTCCGAGTGCGGACCTGATGTTCATCGGCGAGGGTCCGGGCTACCACGAAGACAAACAGGGTGAGCCGTTCGTTGGCGCGGCAGGTCAGCTACTGAATCAGATGCTCGCAGAGATCGAGATCGCACGAGAGGACGTGTACATCAACAACGTCGTCATGTGCCGGCCTCCGGGCAACCGCGACCCGTACCCGGATGAGATCGAGTCGTGCAAGCCATGGCTCGACGAACGGATCGCGCTGATCGAACCGTCGGTCGTGGTCACGCTCGGCAACTGGGCGACCAGGTTCATCCTGGGTCCGCGCACCTCGATCAGTCGCGTCCGTGGCCAGCGGTTCCCGTGGAACGGACGAACGGTGATCCCCACGTTCCACCCGGCGGCCATCCTCCACGGCGGCGGTCAGGCATCGTCGCAGATGGCGGCGCTCCGGTCGGACTTCCAGGAGATCCGGCGCGCCCTCGCGGAGCGGCCCGAGCCCGTCGAGGAGCAGCTCGGGTTGTTCTGATGCAGCTCGAGCTCCTCGCCCCCACCGCCGAGGACACGCGCTCGATCGGCGAGGCGATCGCCTCGCTGCTCGAGCAGGGCGACGCGATCGCGCTCACCGGCGAGCTCGGGGCCGGCAAGACCACGCTCGTCCAGGGTCTCGCGCGCGGGCTCGGGTTCGACGGTCCCGTGCTCTCGCCGACGTTCACGCTCGTGCGTGAGTACGCGACCGGGAGCCTGCCGATCGTGCACGCGGACGTGTACCGGCTCGACCGCGTCCAGGACGCCGTCGACCTGGGGCTCGAGGAGACCGCCGAGGACGGAGTCCTGGTCGTCGAGTGGGGGGACGCCGTCGAGACCCTCCTGCCCGCCGAGCACCTCGTCGTCGAGCTCACCGTCCCGGGCGAGGGCGATGAACGATCGGTCAGGGTCCGATCGGTCGGCGCCGCGTGGAACCTCCGGTGGGAGCGCCTCGAACGCGCCCTCGACCGATGGGGCGTGGCGGCGTGAGGAAGCGAGCACCCAGGATCCGCGTGTGATCGTCCTCGGCATCGACACCTCGACGAACGAAACATCGATCGCGCTCGGCACCGAGCACGAGATCCTCGGTGCCGCGCGATTCGTGGGCGCCCGCAAGCATGACGATGTCGTCCCGGCGACCGGGCGACTCCTCGAGTGGACCGGCCTCGAGCTGGCGCGGGTGGGTGGTGTCGCTGTTGGGCTCGGCCCGGGCCTGTACACAGGGCTCCGGGTCGGGATCGCGGTCGGGAAGTCGCTCGCCCAGGTGCTTCGGGTCCCGATCGTGGGGATCGGGTCGCTGGACGTGCTCGCGTTCGGCGTCCATCAGACCCGACGCATGATCGTGGCCGTCCTGGATGCACGACGGGGGGAGGTGTTCTTCGCGCGGTACCGAACGGTCCCGGGCGGTGTGATGCGTGAAGGCGGGTACGAGGTTGGCTCCCCTGGCGCACTGGCGGCCGAGCTCGAGGCCATGCGGGAGGAGGTGCTGCTCGTGGGCAACGGTGCCATCCTGTACCGGAACGAGCTCGAGGGGTCGGGTGCCCGGATCGAGCTGGCACCGGCGACGCTCGCCCATCCTTGGGCGTCGGCGTTGGTGAGCCTCGCGGCTCCGAGGTTCATCCGCGAGGAGACGGATCGGCTGGTCGACGTGACGCCCCTGTACCTGAGGAAGACGGATGCGGAGATCGCTTGGGATCAGCGAGCCCGAGGCTCCACGGCTTGAGGTAACCAGGATGCGCCGGCGCCACCTGCGTGGCGTCATGGCGATCGAACGCCAGGTGTACCCGCGGCCGTGGAGCCCCAACCTGTTCATCTCGGAGATGGCGGAGTCGGGCAACCGGCTGTACCTCGTTGCCCGCATCGATCGCCAGGTCGTCGGGTACGGGGGGCTGATCTCCTACGGAGACGAGGCCCACGTGACCAACGTCGCCGTCGATCCCCTCCAGCAACGCCGGAAGATCGGGACGCGGCTCATGCACGACCTGATCCTCGGGGCGCTCGACATGGGGGCGGCGGCCGTGTCGCTCGAGGTCCGGGTGACCAACTGGTCGGCCCAGCGCCTGTACGGCCGGTTCGGGTTCCATCCGGTCGGCGTGCGCAAAAACTACTACCAGGAGATCGGCGAGGACGCGCTGATCATGTGGCTCGACGAGATCCGCGGCGCGGCCTTCCACGAACGCTTGCGGCGATTGGTGGATGAGCTTCCGGAGGGCATCCGGCCCGCGCAGACCGGGTCAGGCCTCGGACGCGGGTGAGCGTCGGAACCCGTCGTGAAGGTCCTCGGGATCGAGACGTCCTGTGACGAGACCGCCGTTGCGATCGTGGAGGACGGTGTCGTCCTCGCGAACCTGATCGCGAGCCAGGTCGACCTCCACGCCCGGTTCGGCGGCGTCGTTCCCGAGCTGGCCAGCCGGGCACACGTCGAGGCGCTGACGCCGCTCCTCGACGAGACGCTCGGGCGGGCCGGATGCGACTTCGGCGACCTCGACGGCGTCGCGGTCACGGTCGGTCCGGGGCTGATCGGCGCGCTGCTCGTCGGGGTCGGCGCCGCAGAGGCGATCGCGCTCGCGACCGGGGCCTCGTTCGTCGGGATCAACCATCTCGAGGGCCACATCGTCGCGAACGCGATCGAGCACGGTCCGGACCTGGCCCCCGCCGTGTGCCTGGTGGTTTCGGGCGGGCACACGATGCTCGTCCACATGCCCGAGATGCATCGGTATGAGTTGCTCGGCCAGACCGTCGACGACGCCGCGGGCGAAGCCTTCGACAAGATCGCGCGGTTCCTCGGTCTCGGGTTCCCCGGCGGTCCGGCGCTCGACGCGCTCGCGCGCACGGGAGATCCCGGCGCGATCGCCTTCCCGCGGGCGATGGCAGACTCGGGCGACCTCGACTTCTCGCTCTCGGGACTGAAGACCGCGGTCCTTCGGCATGTGAAGATGGAGCGCTCCGCCGGACGAGACATCGATCCCGCGGATCTGGCGGCGTCCTTCCAGGAGGCGATCGTCGACGTGCAGGTCTCCAAGACGATGACCGCCGCGGAAGAGCGGGGGGTCGAGCGCGTGCTGCTCGGTGGCGGTGTGGTCGCGAACACACGCCTGCGCGAACGCATGGAGGAGGCGGGTGAGCGGTCCGGGATCGCGATCCGGTTCCCCTCGATCGACCTGTGCACGGACAATGGCGCCATGATCGCGGTCGCCGGCGCCTCGCGCCTGTCCCGCGGGGAGTCGACGCCGCTCGGTGTCGGCGCCGATCCCTCCCTGTCACTCGCATGACGAGCATCCTCGTCACCGGCGGCGCTGGGTTCATCGGATCGCATCTGTGCGATCGGCTCCTCGCGGAGGGGCATCGAGTGGTAGCCGTCGACGACCTGTCGACGGGACGGATCGCCAACCTCTCAGAAGCGCGCGGGTACGGCGCCGACTTCACCTTCTTCAACATGAGCATCGGCGCGGAGGGGCTCCTGTCGCTGTTCGAGCGCCACCGGCCTGAGATCGTGATGCATCTCGCGGCGCAGGCGAGCGTAGCCAGCTCGGTCGAGGATCCCGTGCTCGACGCCCAGGTGAACCTCATGGGCCTGCTCAACGTGCTGGAGTGTTGCGGCAAGACCGGCGTCCGGAAGGTGGTGTTCGCGGCGTCCGGCGGCACGCTGTACGGGGAGCCGCGTCGTCTGCCGGTGAAGGAGACGGCCTCGGGCCATCCGACGTCCCCGTACGGGATCAGCAAGAAGGCGGCGCTCGACTACCTGTCGTTCTACGAGCGGTTCCGAGGCATCGCGTTCACCGCGCTGGCGCTCGCGAACGTGTACGGCCCTCGCCAGGACCCCCATGGCGAGGCCGGCGTGATCGCGATCTTCGCGGCCAAGATGCTTGCGGGAGCGGCTCCGACGATCTTCGGCGACGGGAACCAGACCCGCGACTACGTCTTCGTCGACGACACGGTCCACGCCTTCTCGCTCGCGGGCGAACGCGGTGACGGCCGGCTCGTCAACGTCGGCACCGGTCTCGAGACGTCGGTCAACGGCTTGTACCGGATGCTGTCGGAGATCACCGGCTTCACCGGACAGCCGGGGCAGGGACCGCCACGCCCGGGTGACTTGCGCCGCAGCGCGCTCGATCCCGAGATCGCATCCGCCGTCCTCGGCTGGAAGCCGTGGACGCATCTCGAGGACGGCCTGAGCGAGACGGTCGCCTACCTCAAGGGCGTCTGAGACTGAGCCGGCCCCCGATCAGGGGGGCGTTCGGTCGCTGTCCGCGTTCAGCGCCTCGCGGACCTGCCGCGCGAGCTCGGCGACCGAACGCCCGGCGTCTCCGGCGAGGATCTCGAGGTCGCCCGATCGGATCGAGATCTTGTCGCGGTCGGACGCGGACCGCATCGCGAGCACCTCTTCCACGAAGCTGGCGATCAGGTGGCGAACGTCGCCGGGTAAGTCCTCGAGCGCGGCTCGGTCGACTCCGACGAGCTCGCCCGGCCCTCGCAGCCCATCGGCCAGGATCCGCTGGGGGGGGACCCCGTAGACCTCGGAGAGCGCAACGAGCCGTTCCACGGAGATCCGGCGCTCGCCACGCTCGTAGCCGGCGATCCCGGACGGGGTGAATCGACCGCCCGAACGCCTGCTGGCGTCCCTGAGGCTCAGGCCCCGCTCCTCCCGAGCCCGGCGGAGCGCCTTCCCCAGGGCACGCGTGATGTGCTCTTCCAAGGCCACCTTCGTTTCCGCGCGGGCACTTCTGGGGAAGCTTCGGGGAGAGTCAATCATGCGATTGCCGTGCGTAGTGGGACATCAGGCTTCTCACGTATTCGCCCTACGTTTTTTGTCGGTCATTCGTCGTACGACTGATTGACAAGTGCGCGCTCCGCGTTCGACACTCTCTCGTCACGTTGGGATGGGAGTATCGCTTCATAGAACTCTGTCCGCAAACGCACTACGCAGGAGGCAGTATGAAAGGGAAACACCCCCCGGTTTCCGTGCCTGAGAGCGTGCTGACGCCGCACGACGTCGCTCGATCCGGGGTTCGATGGACTCAGACAACCATCGGCGGGCCCGAGGTCGACGTCAGGGTATGCCTGCCTGACCGAGCGGGTCGGCTCAGGGTCGTTGCTTCTTCGGGCAACCAGCCCGAGGTCGGGCGGCTCAGGTCGACACGCCGTCGCCGCGCGTTCGCCGAGCGCCGGGGGGCGGTGGTCGCGATGCCCGGTCCGGCCGGCCGCGAGCTCCGCATCCTGCCGATGGTCTCGGAGGGGGAGCCGCTCGGGGTGGTCGAGGTCGTCGCTCCAGCGGCCCGGCTCGCCGACCGCGAAGACGCGCTCGAGCTCGTCGTCCGCCTTGCCTCGCTTCTCTTACGGGCCGCGATCGAACGCGCCGAAGCGGCGCGTTCGATGCGACGGATGGAGTCGCTCGTAGGCCTGACGACGCAACTCATGAGCGCCGAGAACCCGGTCGACGCGTTGCGCCTCGGGGTCGATCTGTTGGCCTCGGAGCTCGACGTGCCGGTCGCCGGGGTTCGACCCGACCGGTCCGGTGAGGGCTGGTACGTCGCCGCCGTCGCGGGGGCGGGGGCACGGCGCCGCGCCGCCTTCCGCGCCGTCGCCCGCCGAAGCCCTGTCCAGGGGGGACGTGCTGAGAACGAGGAGAGGATCGCCGGCGTGTTCGCGGAGACCGCAGGTGGGGGGGACCGCACCGATGTCGTCCGCGTCGGCGAGGCGTTGCTGATCGTGTGCGGTCCGCCCAGCGGGCGTGGGGAGTTCCTCTCGGCTGTTGGCCTTTTGGTTGCCGAAGCGATGTCGCATGCCGGTGACCTGTGGACGGCGCGGTCGCGCATGGAGGGGCTGGATCTCGGGATCGCCTGGACCGCCCACGAGCTCCGCGGTCCGCTCGTCGGCGCTCGGGCAGCCCTGGACTACATGCTCGCCTCGGAGGGCGATTCGCATAATGACCTCTTGCTTCGAACGCGGAGCGAGCTGCGGCGGCTGACCGAGCTCGTCGATCCTCTCCTCCGATGGTCGGCCGGTTCCCAGAGCCTGGATCTGCGCGAGGTGGACGTGCGAGACGTCGTGACGGCGGCGGTGGATGCGTGCGAGCTCGAGCATCCGCATCATCGGATCGCCGTCGAACGCCGTGAGCCGACGCCCGTCTGGGCGGACACGCAGCATCTCGCCGGCGCCATCTCGAACGTGCTCCGGAACGCGCTGGCGTACTCTCCGGTCGATGCCCCCGTGCACGTCGTCGTTGCGAGGACCGACGAAGCGGCCTCCGTGTGCATCTCGGATCTGGGTCCGGGCATCGCTCCGGCCGAGCGCGATCTGATCTTCGACCCCTTCGCGCGTGGGGCCGCGGGTGAGCGGGTCCGTCGCGGGAGCGGTCTCGGCCTGTTCATCGCCCGACGGGTGACCAACGCGCACGGCGGCGTCCTCCGTCTCCTTCCGTCCGACCATGGCGCGACGTTCTGTCTCGAGCTTCCCATCGCGTCGGAGAGGAGGATCGCATCCGCATCCTGATCGTCGACGACCACAAGCTGTTCGCCGATGCGATCCACGCTGCGCTGCGGCGGGGAGGGCTCGATGTCGTGGGCGTCGCGACCAGCGGGAGGGAGGCGCTCGAGGCAGCGCGGCACGACCGACCCGATGTCGTGCTGGTGGACATCGGCCTGCCGGACCAGAGCGGGCTCGCCGTGGGCGCGACGATCCTGGAAGAGCGTCCGCAGACCATCCTGATCGCCGTGACGGCTATGGAAGACGCCCGCGCGCGGAGCGCGGCCGCCCGAGCCGGTTTTCGTGGCTTCATCACCAAAGACACGAACCTCTCCACGTTCGTGAGCTCGGTGGGTGCGGCCCTCGAGGGGGAGCGGGTCTTCCAGAAGACCCCTCGAGCCAACGGGTCCGCCGATACCGAGTCGGACCTGCTGTCCGCGCAGCTGACCGAGAGGGAGCGCGAGGTGCTGGCGCTCCTTGCCCACGGAGCGAACGGTCGCAAGATCGCCGACGACCTCCGGATCGCTCCGAACACCGTTCGCACCCATGTGCAAAGCATCCTGTCGAAGCTGCAGGTCCATTCGCGGTTGGAGGCGGCGGCGTTCGCGGTGCGCCATCGCTTGATCGGGAGCAACGAGGATGGAACGAAGCGTCCGTCGAGCCGGCAGTCGCCCCGGATCCCGAGTGATGCGTTCGGCGTAGCACGCCTACCGCATCGGACTGGCGAAAAGCGTGAGCGAGACCATTAGCCTCAGAACTTCATCGGGAAGGGACCGAGAGGGCCTCATGCTGGACGGTCAAGAGCGCCGCATCAGGGTCCTGCTGGCGGACGAGCAAGCACTGTTCCGGGAGGCGGTCCGCTCTGCGCTCGAGGGGGAGCCCGACCTGGCTGTGGTTGCGGAGGCTCGTGATGGACTCCAGGCCGTAGCGGAGGCGGAACGGACGAGACCGGATGTCGCTCTCCTGGACGCCGGGCTCCCGAATTGCGACGGGATCAGGGCGGCCGAGCTCATCCGGGATCGCGTGCCCGGTTGCCGGGTGCTCGTCCTGTCCACCTCGGAGGACCAACGTCTCCTGGTCAATGCGCTCGAGGCGGGAGCCAGCGGGTTCCTCAGCAAGGCGTCGCCCCTCACCGACCTGATCGACGCGGCCCGAACCCTGTTCCGTGGTGAACTGGTCGTCCCCCCGCCGATGCTCGGCGGGCTCCTCACGCGGCTGATCGGCCGGAGGCGGGAGCAGGACGACGCGCTCCGCACGTTGGCGCGACTCACGCGTCGGGAGCGCGAGGTGCTTGGGCTGCTCACCCACGGTGTCGACAACGACGGCATCGCGCAGCACCTGGTCATCAGCCCGCAGACCGCTCGGACCCACGTGCAGAACGTCCTCGGCAAGCTCGGTGTGCACTCCCGGCTGGAGGCGGCCGCGTTCGTCACCCGAGGTGGTTTGCTCGACGACCTCTTGGAACCGCAGCGCCTGAGCTCCTTGGGTTGATGCGCTCGGCCGAGGCGACGGTTCCGACCGTATGGCCCGACCCGCGGCGGCCTCAGGCCGACAACCTCCGCATCCTCGATGGGATGGAGTGGAGCCACCGAACTCCGCATCTTCGAGCTTTCAGCTTCGGGTTCAGTGTTCGCGCATCGGAGCCGTCGACTGGCCGGTATATCGAGGCACTCTTCGGCGCAATGGCCGCATCGGATGAGGCTGCACACGTGTATTCGTTCCTCGAGTTCGATGGGCGCCACGAGGTGTACCGCGACGGGGAGCAGGTCAGCTCGACGGAGGCTGCCTCCACTGCCCTCGGACATCTGCTCTGGGATGTGAACCGAAACGCCATCACCTCCGCGAGACAGGATCTGCTCTTCCACGCATCGGCTGCCGAATACGAGGGACGCGCGGTGCTCATGCCGGCGCCGATGGGATCGGGGAAGACGACGCTCGTCGCGGGACTGGTGCTCGGAGGCTTGCGCTACATCACCGACGAAGCGGTCGCCGTCGATCCAACGACGCTGTTGGTGCACCCGTACCCGAAGCCGCTCGCCCTCCGTCGCGGATCGTGGGAGGCCCTGCCGAGCCTCCGCCCGGACCTCGCGCCCGAGCTCCGCCCCTTCGCCCGGAGCACGTGGTACGTGAGCCCGGGCATGATCCGAGCCGATGCCATCGCGTCGTCACCGTGCGCGCCTGGATTCGTCATCGCCCATCGCTACGAGATCGGCGCACGAACGGAGCTGACCCCGATGAGCCGCGCCGAGGGCCTGATCGCTCTCGCGGAGAACTCGTTCAACATCACGGACTTCGGAACGCGCCGGAGCATGGACCTGCTGGCAGCGATCGTTCGGCGTTGCCGTTGCTATCGCCTGACGACCGGCGATCTTGATGCGGCCAGCCGGGTCGTCCTGGACCTGGTCACGTCGTCCGAGGGGTTCGACGGATGACCGGGTCGGCGCAACGAGATGGCATCCGCGCTGAGGCCGTCCCCCGGATCCCGGAGGAGATCGTCTGGGTCGAGGTCGATGGGGAAACCGTCGTGTACGACGAGCGTCGGAAACAGGTTCATCTGCTGAACCCGACCGCTTCGCTGGTCTGGAGCGCGATCGACGGCCGAGCATCGCTCGATCAGATCGCGGGGGAGCTCAGCGGTGCCTTCGGCGCGGAGCCAGCGGTCGTTCGTTCGGATGTGCAGGAACTCGTTCGCGAACTGACCGAGTTGGGGTTGCTGGCGCTCTCTACCCGGCGCAGGTGATGGTGGCGTAGTCGCCGGCAGGGGAGACGGTTCCGGTACCGCAGTCCGCTGATGCACTGACGATCCTCGCGCCCGCCGCAACGCCGGTCGGGGTCAGGGAGATCTGGATCGTCCCAGTCAACTGAGTCGACTGGATCCCCTTCTCTCCGTCGTCCTCACCATCACCGTCGCCTCCGTCATC
>Ga0187893_10012138_pt1 | contig 12307 bp, 9 predicted proteins | sample MA1701074metaG_FD_139574 | JGI IMG/M metagenome (GOLD analysis project Ga0187893, IMG submission 139574) | White microbial mat communities from a basaltic lava cave in the Kipuka Kanohina Cave System on the Island of Hawaii, USA - MA170107-4 metaG ... | reverse complement strand
CTGAACGCCTCCTTTCCCCACATCGGCGAGCTCTTCGGTCGTGATCATTCAACAGTCATCCACGCGACTGCCGTGACCGAGCGACGCCTCAAGGAGGACAGCAGCTTTCACGCCACCGTCGAGCGGATCGAGCGGGCCATACGAGGGCAGTAAAAGGACAAAACAAGCGCAGGGGCGCTGTGGACAAGCGGGTGGGGGTCCGTTACATGGCATGGTGGTCGTCGGTGGATCCTCACACGTTCCACACCCCCTACGACTACGACGGGATCTCTTCAGCAAGAGGAGAGAAGCAGAAGTCATAGTCCCGGCGCGTGCTTGATAACCGTCCAAGCCGAGGAGAAGCACTATGGAAGTTACCATCCGACGCGAGGACCTGCAGCGGGGCCTCTATCTCGTGCAGGGGGTGGTCGAGCGACGCACGACACTACCGATCCTGGCCAACGTTCTTCTCGAATCCGCGGAGGGAGGTTTGGCCCTCACGGCGACGGACATGGAGGTTGGCCTGCGGGACGTGGTTGCAGCGGACGTGAAGAAGAAAGGCACGGTGAGCGTAAGTGCCCGCAAGCTTTACGAGATCATGCGCGAGGTTGCTGCTGAGCAGGTGGTGCTCAAGTCCTCGCAGAGCGGCTGGGTAGAGGTGTTGGCCGGGCGCTCCAAGTTCAAGATCGTGACCATGGATCCGAAGGACTTTCCGGAGCTCCCTCTGGGCGGCCGGGGTGCGGACGGTGTCACGGTGCGGATCGCGGCCGGGACGCTTCGGGAGATGATCGACAAGACCCTGTTCGCCGTCTCGACCGACGAGAGTCGCTTCAACCTCGCCGGGGTGTTCATGGGACCTGGCGAGGACGGTGCGTTGCGGATGGTCGCGACGGATGGCCACCGCCTTGCTCTCATCGATCGTCGTGTACCCGAGGCGAAGCTCGAACGGGGCGTGATCATGCCGCGCAAGGGCCTGATCGAGGCACGCAGGCTTCTCGAGAACGCTGAGGACACGGAGATCACGCTCGTCGTTTCACCCAAGGACGTACGCATGAGCCTGCCGGCCGTCTCGTTCTTCATGCGGCTGGTCGAGGGAGAGTTCCCCGACTACCGGCAGGTCATCCCGGGGGCCTCGCGCGTACAGGCGCGCGCCAAGCGAGAGGACATGCTGGCCGCTCTGCGCCGCATGTCGTTGCTGGCAAGCGAGCGCTCGCGCGGCGTGAAGCTGCAGCTGGAGCGTGGTCGGCTCGAGTTCTCGGCCAGCAACCCGGACCAGGGAGAGGCAAGCGAGGACATCGAGGTCGCCTATGGCGGCGAGCCGCTGTCCATCGGCTTCAATGCCCGCTACCTGATCGACGTCCTCAGCGTGCATGGGGAGGGGGAGGAGATCGAGCTCGGGCTGACCGACGAGGTCGGACCGGGGGTGGTACGCGGTTCGCAGGACCCCGATTTCACCTACGTCGTGATGCCGATGCGGCTCTAGCGGATCCGCCTCTGTCGCAGGGCGTCGAAGGGGACCCCGGGGCGGCCTTTTGCGCCGCCCCGTGATGTAGCAGCAAGCCACTGAAAAATAAGTCGTTTCTTATCACTTCGGGTGTGGCATCGGGGCCCCGTCCGGGGTACAATGCCGGGGTTCAGCAAAACCCCTTTTTGGAGGTCCATGAGCACGCCCGAGAGTGAGTCCATCTACGGCGCCCAGCACATCAAAGTGCTCGAAGGTCTGGAGGCCGTTCGCAAGCGCCCAGGCATGTACATCGGCGACACCGCCGAGCGGGGCCTGCACCATCTCGTCTTCGAGGCCGTCGACAACTCGATCGACGAGGCCCTCGCCGGCGAGTGCAGTCGCATTGCGGTCACGATCCACATCGACAGCAGCGTGACCATCGACGACGATGGCCGCGGCATCCCGGTCGAGATGCACCCAACGGAGGGTGTGTCGGCGGCGCAGGTCGTCATGACCAAGCTGCACGCCGGCGGCAAGTTCGACAAGAGCGCGTACAAGGTGTCCGGCGGGCTGCACGGTGTCGGGATCTCGGTGGTGAACGCCCTGTCCGAGGTTCTGGAGATGGAGGTGCGCCGGGGCGGCAAAGTGTACGTGCAGCGCTACCGGCGCGGCGAGCCGGAGAGCCCCGTCCAGGAGGTGGGCGTCACCGAGCAGCGCGGTACCAAGATCACGTTCAAGCCGGACGCCCTTATCTTCGAGAGCACCGCCTTCAGCTTCGACATCCTGTCGCAGCGCCTCCGCGAACTCGCCTTCCTCAACCGAGGTATCCGCATATCGATCGACGACGAGCGTGACCAGAAGTCGCACGAGTTCTACTACGAGGGTGGAATCGAGTCGTTCGTGCACCACCTCAACAAGGCCAAGTCACCCATCCACAGCGACGTGATCTACCTGACCGGCAGTCGCGACGGCATAGATATCGAGATCGCACTGCAGTGGAACGAGGGTTACGCGGAGAACGTGTACGCCTTCGCCAACAACATCAACACCATCGAGGGCGGGACGCACCTGGTCGGCTTCAAGTCGGCGCTCACCCGCACGGTGAACGCGTATGCGGTGGCGAACGCCCTTCTCAAGCGCGATGAGGAAGGGTTGCAGGGTGACGACGTGCGCGAGGGCCTCACGGCAATCGTCAGCGTGAAGGTTCCGGAGCCCCAGTTCGAGGGCCAGACCAAGACCAAGCTCGGCAACAGCGAGGTCAAGGGCACGGTCGAGGCGTTGCTCAACGACCGCCTGGGTGTCTACCTGGAGGAACATCCGAGCGAGGCGCGCCGGATCGTGCTGAAGGGTCTCGAGGCGGCGCGGGTGCGGGAAGCCACGCGCAAGGCGAAGGAGCTGGCCCGGCGCAAGGGGGCCCTCGACGGCAGCGGGCTCCCCGGCAAGCTCGCTGACTGCCAGGAGCGCGACCCGTCGCTCTCGGAGCTGTTCGTGGTGGAGGGGGACTCGGCCGGCGGGTCCGCGAAGCAGGGCCGGGACCGGCGCAATCAGGCGATCCTGCCGCTGCGCGGCAAGATACTCAATGTAGAGCGCGCGCGGTTCGACAAGATGCTCTCCTCGCAGGAGATCAAGCTTCTCATCACGGCGCTCGGGGCGGGCGTCGGCAAGGAGGACAAGGACCTCTCCAAGCTCCGCTACCACACCATCATCCTCATGTGCGACGCCGACGTCGACGGCGCCCACATCCGCACGCTCCTCCTCACCTTCTTCTACCGCCACTATCAGGAGATCATCGAGGCCGGTCATCTGTTCATCGCGCAGCCGCCGCTCTACCGGGTGAAGCGAGGGCGGGCGCAGCAGTACCTGAAGGACGAGGCCGCACTCGAGGACTACCTGATCGAGCTCGGGACGGGAGACATCACGCTGCGTGGGAAGGAAGCGCCAGCCATCTCCGGCACGCCGCTCAAGCAGCTGGTCAAGAAGGCGATCCGTCTCGAGAAGCTGCTCGACATCCTGGAGCGCAAGGGTCGCAACCGCCACATCCTGACGGCACTGGCCCGCCAGGAGGCGATGGATGGGGCCGCGCTCGGCGACAGGGACCGCCTCCGCGCAGTCGTGTCGGGGGCCGAGGCATACCTCCGCGCAGCCGCCCCCGACATCACGCCCGTCAGCTTCGCATTCGAGGAGGACCGGGAGCACGCCTGCCTCAGGCTCGTCGCCTCGGTCCGTAGCAACGGGACGGCACACCGCAACGTGATCGACCGCGAGCTCTGCCTCACCCCGGAGTTCGAGGAGGTGCGCCGCCTCGCCCGGGACGTCGCCGCCGCCGGCGAGCCGGCGTACGCCCTGCAGAGTGGTGACGTCACCGAGGAGGTGCCGAACGTCCCCCAGGCGGTCAGCCGCGTGATGACCCAGGCACGAAAGGGGCTCGAGATCCAGCGCTACAAGGGGCTCGGAGAGATGAATCCGTCTCAGCTGTGGGAGACCACCATGAGCCCAGAGACCCGCACCCTCCTGCAGGTGAAGATCGAAGATGCCTACGAGGCCGACGATATCTTCTCGACGTTGATGGGTGACGAGGTGGAACCGCGGCGGAAGTTCATCGAAGAGAACGCGCTGAACGTCCGCAACCTCGACGTGTGAGCGTGATCGTGGAGAGCAACGCGCAACGAGTGCCGGTCAACATCGAAGACCAGATGCGCGAGTCCTACATGGACTACGCGATGTCCGTGATCGTCGGGCGCGCGCTGCCCGTGGCTCGCGACGGTCTCAAGCCCGTTCACCGGCGGATCCTCTACGCGATGTTCCGCGAGGGCCTGCTGCACAACCGGCGCTACTCGAAATGCGCCGGCGTGGTCGGCGAGGTGCTCAAGCGCTACCACCCGCACGGGGATTCCGCCGTCTACGACGCGCTCGTGCGCCTCGCTCAGGACTGGAACGTCCGCTACCCGCTGATCGACGGCCAGGGCAACTTCGGCTCGGTCGACGGCGACCCGCCCGCGGCATACCGCTACACGGAGTGCCGGCTCACCGAGCTCGCCGAGGAGCTCCTCGCCGACATCGACCGCGACACCGTCGATTTCATGCCGAATTTCGACGACTCCACCCAGGAGCCGGTGGTCCTGCCGAGCAAGGTCCCGAACCTGCTCCTCAACGGCTCGGCGGGCATCGCCGTGGGCATGGCGACCAACATTCCGCCGCACAACCTCGGCGAGCTCTGCAACGGACTGATCGCGTTGATCGAGAATCCCGAGCTGACGGTCGACGAGCTGATGCAGCACATTCCAGGTCCCGACTTTCCAACCGCGGGATTCATCTGTGGACAGGGGACGGTGCGGGAGGCCTACGTCGAGGGACGCGGCGTCCTCACGGTTCGGGCTCGGGCCACGGTCGAGACCGACGAGAAAAGCGGCCGGTCGGCGATCATCGTGACGGAGATCCCGTATCAGGTGAACAAGGCGCGGCTCCTCGAGCGCATCGCCGAGCTGGTGAACGAGCGCAAGCTCGACGGCATCTCCGACCTGCGGGACGAGTCGGATCGGGACGGCATGCGGGTTGTGATCGAGCTCAAGCGCGATGCCGTTCCCGAAGTCCTCTTGAACCAGCTCTACAAACACACGCCGCTGCAGGAGTCCTTCGGGGTGAACATGCTCGCGATCGTCGATGGGCGACCGCGCCTGCTCAGCCTGAAGGACGCGCTCGACGTCTTCCTCCAGCACCGACGCAGTGTCGTGGTGCGGCGCACGGCCTACGACCTCCGCAAGGCCGAGGAGCGCCTGCACGTTCTCGCCGGTCTGCGGGTGGCGATCGAAAACCTCGACCAGGCCATCACGATCATCCGCGGCGCGTCCGACCCAGCCGACGCCCGCGATGGGCTGATGGCAGCGTTCTCGCTCACGCAGGTGCAGGCACAGGCCATCCTCGACATGCGCCTCCAGCGCCTCACCAGCCTCGAGCGCGACAAGATCATCGAGGAGTACGCCGAGACCGAGAGAGCGATCGCCCACTGCCGGCAGATCCTGGCCGACGAGCGCGAGGTCTCGAGGATCATCGTCGAGGAGCTGGGGGCGCTGCGGGACAAGTTCGGCGACACCCGTAGGACGCAGCTCGTCGAGGAAGCAGCCGCCATCTCCGTCGAGGACCTGATCGTCGAAGAGGACATGGTGGTCACGATCTCGCATCAGGGCTACGTCAAACGGAACCCAGTCGCGCTCTACCGCGCCCAGCGCCGCGGTGGCCGGGGCAAGGTCGGGGCCACCACCCGCGACGAGGACTTCGTCGAGCAGCTGTTCGTTGCGTCGACCCACTCCTACGTTCTCTTCTTCACCACCGCCGGCAAGGTGTACTGGCTCAAGGTGCACGAGATTCCGCAGGCCGGCAGGGCGGCGCGGGGACGGTCGATCACCAACCTCCTGAGCCTCAGTCTCGAGGAGAAGCTCTCGGCCGTGCTGCCGGTGCGCGAGTTCCAGGAGGGACGCTACGTGCTCTTCGCGACCCGGCGTGGCCTCGTCAAGAAGACGGACCTCATGCAGTACGCGAGCCCGCGCCCCTCGGGCATCATCGCCATCACGCTCGAGCAAGGGGACGAGGTGATCGGCGTACGGCTCACCGACGCCGCCAAGCAGGTGATCCTCTCCACCCGCGACGGGCAGGCGATCCGTTTCGAGGAGAGCGAGGTGCGAGCGATGGGTCGCGGCACCTACGGAGTCTGGGGCATGAGGCTCGACGAGGGTGACGAGGTGGTCGCCCTCGACCTGGTCGAGACCGGCACGACCCTGCTGGCGGTGTCCGAGAACGGCTACGGCAAGCGCACCGAGATGGACGAGTACCGCCTCACGCGCCGCGGCGGTAAGGGCATCATCACCATGAAGACGACCACCAAGACGGGGCGCGTCATCGGGGTCCGCATGGTGACCGACGACGACCAGATCATGCTCGTCACCAGCGGCGGCAAAGTGATCCGGATGCGGGTGCACGAGATCCGCGTGATCGGTCGGAACACGCAGGGCGTCCGACTGATCGAGCTCGAAGAGGGCGAGCGCGTCGCTTCCGTTGCCCGCCTCGCGGAACGCGAGGACGAGGGGAACGGGAAGGACGAAGCCGCTCCCCCCGCTCCCGAGTCCTAAGGCGCGGACCAGTCCGCTGCCGCGGTTCGCCGTCGAACCGATGGTCGCTCCCTTGCGCGGCCAGGGGCTTCGTGCGAGCTTCTGCGCCTCCCGTCATGGCATCGGTTACCGTCCTCGGTGCCGGCAGCTGGGGTACCGCGCTGGCGATCCATCTGAGGAGCCTCGGTCACCGGGCCACGCTGTGGGCACGGAACGCGGCGCTCGCCTGCCGGATGGCGACTGCCGGCGAGAACGCCGCCTATCTCCCAGGCATCCAGCTCCCGCCCGAGCTGACGCTGACGTCCGACATCGGAGCGGCGTGCGACGGGGCCGACATGCTCGTGTGCGCCTGTCCGTCTTCGGGGATGCGGTCGCTCGCGGAGCAGGCGAAAACGGTGCTCCGGGGCAACCCCTTGGTCGTGACGGCAGCCAAAGGGGTGGAGCAAGGCACCAGCATGACGATGTCCGCTATCCTTGCTGACGTCCTTGGGGCGACTCGCGGGCAGCGGGTGGCCGTTCTCTCCGGGCCCAGCTTCGCGCGCGAGGTCGCGCGCGGCGTACCGACCGCGGTGACCGTCGCCGCCCGGGATACGGGCGTGGCCGAGGCCGTGCAGCACCTCTTCAACGGTCCCACCTTCCGAGTCTACACGAGCGATGACGTGGTGGGGGTGGAGATCGGTGGGGCGGTGAAGAACATCATCGCCCTGGGTGCCGGGGTGAGTGACGGCCTCGGCTTTGGCAGCAACAGCCGGGCCGCGCTCATCACGCGCGGCCTCGCGGAGATCGCGCGGCTGGCCATTCGACTGGGGGCGCATCGTCACACGCTGGCGGGTCTGTCCGGCCTGGGGGACCTCGTTCTCACCTGCACCGGCGACCTGTCGCGGAACCGGAGCGTCGGGCTGCGTCTCGGGGCCGGGGAGCGGCTCAGCGACATCTTGGCGGGCATGGCCGAGGTGGCCGAAGGGATCACGAACACCCGGTCCGTGAGGGATCTGGCGCGCAGCGTCGGCGTCGAGATGCCGATCACGGAGCAGATGTATCTCCTCTTGTACGAGAACAAGCCGCCGCGGCAGGTGGTCGTCGACCTGATGACCCGTGGCCTGCGGCCCGAAGCCGACTGAGCGAGGGTAGGATGCCGAAACCGTCGGAGCAGTGTAAGCACGAGGCCTGCGAGAAGCCCGCGGACGGAGGGAAGGGCTACTGCGGGCGGCACCATGCCGCCTGGAGGCGTGGCAAGCTCCCGAAGGCGCGCTACAAGACGTGCCGCGTGGAGGGTTGTCGCAAGCGGGTGACCGCGCGCGGGCGCTGCGAGGAGCACTTTGCCCGCGACTATCCGGGCAAGCGCGCGGCCGAGGCCCCCGCGAGCGGTCCGACCGAAGCCCCCGCGGATTGACTTGATCGGGACGGTGTGTTCGTATCCCCCGTTCCGCGTCGCGCGCCTTCCTGATGAAGAGGACCTACCAGCCGAGCAATCGTCGGCGTCTCCGGACGCACGGCTTCAGGGCCCGCATGGCTACCCCGGGCGGGCGGCAGACCCTCAGGCGTCGTCGGGCCAAGGGACGCAAGCGCCTCACGGTGAGCATCCCGCGCAAGCAGCCGGGGTGATCCGTGGGCGCTGCGTTCAGCTACCCGAAGGCCGTGCGGCTCAGGCGTCGTGGAGAGTTCCTGGGTGTGCAGCGCCATGGCAAGCGGATCCACACCCAGCACTTCGTCGCGATTCGCTTTCCGACGTCCCGGGACCGCACCCGTCTGGGAGTGACCGTCAGCCGTAGGGTCGGGAACGCCGTGGCACGCAACCGCGTCAAGCGCCTCGTCCGTGAGGTCTATCGCCATCGCCGGGGTGAGATCTCTCCGTCGATGGACATCGTCATCGTCGCCAAGCCCGGCGCCGAAACCCTCACCTATGCCCAAGTGGCCTCTGAGTTCGCGCGCGCCGTCCAGCTCGCCACCACGCACTGACGCCCGCCCCGGCGCGGTAGCACGGCTGCTGATCGCGGTCATCGCCGTGTATCGCCTGCTGCTGGCACCTCTGCTTCCGCCGTCGTGCCGGTACACGCCGACCTGCTCGGTGTACGCCTCTCAGGCGCTCGAGCGACACGGGGCGATTCGGGGCGCCGCGCTGGCCATCCGTCGGGTTGTGCGCTGCCATCCATGGCACGCGGCCGGCCACGACCCCGTCCCCGAGCGGGAGGTGTGATCCTTGGAGCAGAGCCGTCTCCTCCTCGCCTTCGGGATATCCCTACTGGTGCTGATCCTCTACCAGGAGGTCGTGCTCAAGCGTTACCAGGACCCCGAGGGGGCACCGGCGTCGCGCCCCGTGGCGGCGTCGCCCAAGCCGCAGGCCGTCGCGGACGCCGCTGCCAGGACCGCGGCGTCGGAGCTGGCTGCCGGCAACCTGGTCGCGAAGGCGTCGGGTGAGCGGGTCGTCATCGAGACCGAGGTCTTCAGGCTGGAAATGACGCCGGTCGGTGCCCGCATCACTGCCGTGGACCTCAAGAACTTCCGGAGGTCGGTCGAGCCGGAGAGCCCCCCGCTGGAACTGGTCCAAGGGTCGGGCAGCATCCTTCCGCTGACGCTCCAGCTGGGGTCTGAGTTGAGCGACGCGGCGTTCGTTTATCGGGCGGACCGAAGCGACCTGACGTTGCGGGGAGCCGAGCGAGGGGAAGTGGTGTTCGCCGCCGAACACGATGGAGTTCGGGTGCAGAAGCGCTTCGTGTTCAGCGGCTCGGGCTACGGCTTCGACCTGATGACGGCGATCTCGGCTCCCAAGGTGCCACCCTCTATCGGCTTCGTCTTGACCGCCATGCCTGAGGGCCTGAGCGGCCAGCAGACGAGCGAGACCGCCGTGGCGCTCGTCGACCGGAACCTCATCCAGAAACCCTTCGACGAGCTGACGTCCGAGGGCGTGCTCCTCGAGGGGGCCTCTGCGTGGGTTGGGTTTGCCACCCAGTACTTCCTCTCTGCAGTGGTCTCACAAAGCGGTCGGGGACGGGCCTCCATGAGGGTGGCCGACGCCATCCCGATGGTCCGCATGGAGGAGCCGGTCGTCGATGGTCAGGCGTCGGTGACCTTGTATGCCGGGCCCAAGGAGAGGGAGACCTTGGCCGAGACCGGCCACGACCTCGGGCGTGCCCTTGATTTCGGGTGGTTCTGGTTCGTGGCCATCCCGCTGCTGCAGGCCTTGCGCGCCCTGCATCGTCTCACCGGAAACTATGGTGTTGCGATCATCGTGCTGACCACCCTGATCAAGGTCGCGACCATCCCGCTCACCCAGACGACGTACCGTAACATGCGGGAAATGCAGAAGCTTCAGCCGCAGATGGCGAAGCTGCGGGAGAAGTTCAAGGACGATAGGGTGGCGCTCCAGAAGGAGATGATGGAGCTCTACAGACGCCACCGGGTGAACCCCCTATCCGGTTGCCTTCCGATGCTCCTACAGCTCCCGATCTTCGTTGGACTGTACAACGCACTCTTGCACGCCATCGAGCTGCGGCATGCGCCGTTCGCCCTCTGGATCAACGATCTCTCAGTCCCGGACCGGCTCATGGTCGCCGGGGTGGGAGTACCGGTGCTGACCCTCCTCATGGGAGCCAGCATGCTTCTTCAGCAGTGGCTGACGCCGGCGCAGGGTGACCCCACTCAGCAGCGCATGATGATGCTCATGCCTGTGGTCTTCACGTTCATGTTCATCAACTTCCCGGCGGGTCTCGTGCTCTACTGGCTGGTCCAAAACATCCTGAGCATCGGGCAGCAATACCTGGTCGTGCGATCGATGAAGTGAGGAGCGGGCGGATGAGATCAGTCGAGAGCGAAGGCGACAGCATAGACGAGGCAATCGCCAAGGCGCTCCACACCCTGGGAGCGGACCGTGATCGGGTCGAGATCGAGATACTGAACGACGCCAGCCGGGGGCTGTTCGGGTTCGGCGGTACGAAGGCCCGCGTCCGGGCGACGATGAGAGCCTCGCTGTGGTCTCGGGTCGAGGAGGAAGGGGGGGCAGTCGAGAGCGTTCCCCGGGGAACGCTCGAGGGTGAACGTCCGACGGTAACGGGGGAGCGCCGGGGGGAGCATCAGGTCGGCCGAGAGATGCTCCCGTCCACCGCCGAGGGCAGTCGCCGCGAGGGAGAGCGGTCCACAGCGGCGCGTCCGCCCGGGCCGGGGGCCGGGTGGGTGGAGGGGGATCCGCGGCCCACCATGGCCATGTCGGCGGCCTTCGTGGAGCGCTGCAAGGCGGTGCTGCTCGATCTCCTGACCCACATCGGGGTCTCGTGCACGGTCGAGGCACGGCCGGGCGAGGAGGCGGCCGTGCTCGTCCTGGATGTGACCGGCGACAACGGTGGGCTCCTCATCGGCAGGCGTGGCCAGACCCTGGATGCATTGGACTACCTGCTGAACCGCATCGTGGGTCGTGGCGACGGCGACCACGTCGGGCGGGTGATGATTGACGTCGAACATTACCGAGACCGGCGGCGGGCGTATCTCGACACCCTGGCGCGGCGGCTGGCAGAGAAGGCGAAGCAGACCGGCAGGGTCGTCACGCTCAACCCCATGAGCCCTCGGGATCGGCGAGTCGTGCATCTCGCCCTGCAGGACGACGCGGCGGTCACGACCCGCAGCCAAGGCGAAGGACACTACCGCAAGGTTCTCATCCTTCCGGCCTCGGGGGGGCAGCGCGGCAGCCGTCCACGTCGGCAACCTGGCTGACATCCTGGCGCTGACATCCGCCGAGGAGGAGGTTCTTTGTTCCCGAGCCACCGCGCTCGGACTCATGCTCGAGGCACCCGCGCTGGCGCGTCTCGGCGACTTCCTCGACCTCCTCGATACCTGGAACCGGCGCATTCACCTGACCGGCGACCGTGAGCGCCACCTGATTCTGGGTAGACACCTGGTCGATTCGCTCGCGCCTGCCCGCCATCTTCCAGCAAGCGGGCTCGTGATCGACGTGGGGAGCGGCGCCGGTTTCCCGGGAATCGTTCTCGCGTGTGTCCGTCCGGATGTGGCGCTGGCTCTGATCGACTCCCGCCGGCGGCGAATCAGTTTCCTGCGCGAGGTCATCCGAACGCTGGCGCTCCCGCAGGCGCGGGCGTTCGAGCTGAGGGCGGAGGAGGCTCGACGTGAGCCGGAGCTCGCGGCCCGGGGCGATGTGGTGATCGCCCGGGCTCTCCGGGTAGATGAGTTTCTTGCGCTCGCCGCTCCCCTGCTGGCTCCCTCGGGAGTGGCGATCGCCATGCAGACCCCCGGACGCCAACGGGCGGCAGAGGCAGCCGGCGAGTCGTATCGTCTGCCCCTCCAGAGGGTCGTGAGCTACGAGCCCTCCCCCGGCAGGCGCCGGAGCCTCTTGTTCTTCGCCCGCCCTGGGGGGAGCGATAGTCCAGTTTCATAGTCCCCGCTCCTGTGCTACACGCCGTCGATGGCGGAGGAGCGGGTCGTCCGCTCCTCATGGGTGGACGGGCGATGGGCCGGGTGATCGCGGTCGCGAATCAGAAGGGAGGCGTGGGGAAGACCACCACGGCCGTCAACTTGGCCGCCTCCCTCGCGCTGGATGGCCATGCGACGCTGCTGATCGACCTCGACCCGCAGAGCAGCGCCACCACTGGCCTCGGCCTCCGCGCCCCATCGAACGAGGGGACGATCTACGACGCGCTGGTCGAGGGCCGATCGCTCGCTGCCATCGTACAGGGGACGCCCGTCGATCGGCTCGACCTCATCCCCGCCGCGCGCGATCTCGTTGGCGCCGAAGTCGAGCTGGTCGGTGTCCCGCAGCGCGAGCACCGATTGCACG
>Ga0187893_10012137_pt1 | contig 12307 bp, 7 predicted proteins | sample MA1701074metaG_FD_139574 | JGI IMG/M metagenome (GOLD analysis project Ga0187893, IMG submission 139574) | White microbial mat communities from a basaltic lava cave in the Kipuka Kanohina Cave System on the Island of Hawaii, USA - MA170107-4 metaG ... | reverse complement strand
GCCGCATCGAGTCCCTCGGCGCGGACCAGGTGCTTGTCTTCAATGGGTCGGACAAACGATCCTACCGCAGGACGACGACGGCCTCACTTCTACCGGAGGACGCCGACGCGATCCTCAAGGAAAACTCCGACTTGATTCGAGCGGTCGCGCCGCAATTCAGCCAGGCCGGGCAAATCAAGCGTTTTGAACGCAACGCCGTCTCGACAATTCTGGGAACGACGGGGGAGTATTCGTCCATCAACAGTTATGATGTTGGCCAGGGACGGTTCATCACCCACGAGGACGTGCTGGGCAATGCGATGGTCTGCGTGCTCGGCCACAAGATCGCGGAGGAACTGTTCGGCGCCCGCTCGGCCATCGGCGAAAGTGTCAAGATCAACGGCAAAGGGTTCTTCGTCGTCGGGGTGATGGAGGAAAAAGGAGCGTTGGGATTCTTCGAGGTGGACAATCAGGTCATCATTCCGCTGACCACGGCCATGGGGCGAATGTTTGGTCAAAAGAACCTCACCATGATCGTCACGCAGTGCATCAGCGGAGCCAAGGTGCCCGCGTGCATCGATCGCGTAAAACGGACCCTTCGAGCCAGCCATCACATCGGCGCGGGCGACGACGACGATTTCATGATTTTCACGCAGGACCAGGTCAAACAGCAGCTCGGCGAATTCACGCAGATTTTCGGTCTGGTGCTGTACAGCATCGCGGGAATCTCGATCGTCGTGGGGGCGATCGGTATCATGAACATCATGCTCGTTTCGGTCACGGAGCGGACGCGGGAGATCGGCGTGCGCATCGCGGTGGGCGCGCGGCGGATGGACATACTCAAGCAGTTTCTCGCCGAGGCGAGCACGATCAGCATGTTCGGCGGGGCACTGGGCGTGGTGTGCGGCTGGGCCATCGCCAACTTCCTCAGCAAGTTCAGCAACGAATTGCTCAAGACTCATACCCCCGCGACGATCGTTTACCTGGCGCTTTTCATGGCCGCCATGGTCGGCGTCATCAGCGGCATTTATCCGGCCATCCGCGCCGCCCGCCTCGACCCCGTGCAATCCCTGCGGTACGAGTGAGAACGGAACTCCGGAGTCGGTCAAGGATTTGGACGTGGAGCGGACTTGCGTCGGTATTCCGCCGCGCGGTCGGGTTTTCCCCAGGATTCGTATAGTACCACGAGGGCGTCGGATACCCTCTTCTCTTCCTTTTCCGTGGCAAACTCCTTCTTGGAAACGAGTTCGGAGGCGGGCAACAATTCCAACTCGGCTTCCTCAAAGCGTTGTTGGCGGGTCAGGCACTCGCCCAGGTTCGCGCGGTGGGCAAGCACTTCTGAATGATCCGGCGGCAGCGCTGCGGCCCAGATGCGCAAGGCCTCGCGGAGCCATTTTTCGGCCTCGGTCAATTTACTCTTCTTCATGTACGTATCACCGAGGCCCGCCAATGCGAAACCCAGACTCGGGTGCCGATCGCCCAGCTTTTTCTCGAACATCGCCGCGCCTTCTTGAAAAAGCGAGGTCGCTTCATCGAGGTTACCCCGTGCGAGCAACACTTCGCCAAGTCCGCACAGCCCCTCGGCGGTTTCGGAATGTTCGCCGAGGATTTTTCGCCGAATGGCAATGGATTCACGGGCGAGCGCTTCCGCCTCGTCAAGTTCACCCTTCTGCAACAAGGCACCGGAAAGGTTGCTCATGGTCATGGCGTAGGGAGCGGAGCTTTCCCCCAGAATTTTCTTGCGAATGCGAAGAGATTCCCGCAAGACGCTTTCGGCTTCGTCGAACTTGCCTTGTTCCCAAAGCGACGACCCGATATTGCTGAGAACCATGGCGAGTTCGTCGCCGTCCTCCCCCCGGTTCTTGCGGATGACGCCAAGGGCTTCCTTGTAGTACCGCTCCGATTCGACGAAGTTTCCCTTTCGATACATTAAACCGCCGAGGTTGTTCAGACAGAAGGAAATCTTTGCGTTGTCGTTTCCAAAGAGCCTGCGATGCAGTGCAAGCGACTCCAAAAAATAGGGTTCGGCAGCGTCGTAGTCGCCCAGATGCCAAAGAAGCTGTCCCAATCCGTTCAGGGCGTTGGAGAAATAGCTGTGATCCGTGCCGTAGTATTTTCTGGCGAATTGCAGGGCTTCGCGGCGCAGGTCCGCCGCCTCTTTCAGCTTGTTTTTGCGTTCAAGGACCTGGGCCAAATGGGTCGCGGCCATGATCATGTCCGGGTGGCCGTCGGGATAAATCCGCCGCAGAATCTGCAGCGCACGGGTGAGCAGCTTTTCGGCCTCGGCGTCGCGCGCCTTGTCCTTGTAGAGCGAGCCGAGGTTGGCGAGGGCGTACGCCACATCGGAGCTGGTGTCGGCCGCGTCGCCGAAAACCCGCAACCGCAGGTCGAGAGCCTCCTTTAGCAGAGGCTCCGCCTCGTGGGGAACGCCCTTTTCAATGAGCAACGCCCCCAATCCCCCGATCGCGTCCGCGAGGCGGGCATCGTTCGTTTCGAGTTTCGCGCGCCGAATGCGCAAGCAGGCGCGGGCGAGGGGTTCGGCGGCGTCATAGTTTCCCCGGTCCCCGTAGTGAACGGACAAGGAATTGGCGCTATCGGCGTATTCCAGGCTGTCGGGGCCGAATGTCTTTTTTCGTTCCTCCAGGGCGCGAGATAGAAACGGCTCTGCGGCGTCGTAAAGCCCCAGATTGTTGTACACCACGCCGATGGTGTTCATGATGGCGGCCTGCACTTCGGGTTGATCAGCAAGCTCGCGTTCGATTCGTTCTGCGCCGCGATCGAGGACCTCTCGCGCTGTAATCGTGTTTCCCCTCGCCTCTCCAGGATCGGAGACCTTGAAGAGATCGGTGAGAAACTCGGCCGTCCGCCGGGCGGTGAGGGCTTCCACCCCGGCCGATTTCTCCGCTTGCTGGGCACGGATCCGGGCGGCGTCGGCGCTGGTATAAAGAATACTCATCCATATTCCGAAACCGATCACGGAAAGAAACAATGTTGCCGCGAAAGCGAAGGGCATCCTGTGCCGGGCGATGAGTTTTCGAAGTTGGTAGACCGCGCTGGGGCGGCGAGCGAGAATGGGTTGTTTGGAGAGATATCGATCGATATCCTCCGCCAAGGCGGCGACGCCCGCGTATCGCCGCTGGGGGTCCTTTTCGACGGCTTTGTAGACAATCGTCTCCAGATCGCCGCGAAGCGTTCGGCGCGAGGCGTCGGTGAGCCGGGGGGACGATTCGCAGATGCGTCGGACCGCTTCCGGCAGTGCGACGTTGGAAACATCGAAAGGAAGCTCGCCGGTTAGCATTTCAAATAGAATGACGCCGAGCGAGTAGACGTCGCTCCGCGCATCGACCTGGTCACCCGCCCCGCGAGCCTGCTCCGGGCTCATGTACGCCAGCGTTCCCTGGATGCGACCCGCCTCCGTAGCCATTGAGGCGAGAGTGACATCGGCGTTGGTCAGTTTGGCCAATCCGAAATCGAGGATTTTCGGCTGGGCCGCGCCGCCTGTCGTTGATCGAGACTTCAGGGTCGCGGAAGCACTCCGTGAAACTTCATTTCGTCGGCCGGCGAGATCGCCGTCACCCGTCGCCGATGATGGAGAAGAGTCCCATGCTCCGAGGGGCTGCGTCGGCCGGCTCGCCGGCGACGCCTCCGCGCCGTCCACGATCAGAATATTGGCGGGCTTCAGGTCGCGGTGAATGACTCCTTTCTGATGCGCGTGCTGAACGGCGTCGCTGATGCGGAGAAAGAGGTCCAGTCGGACCCGCTGCGAAAGCAACCTCGTTCGAATGTACTCGTCGAGTCGCAGACCGTGTACCCGCTCCATGACGAAGTAAGGTTGTTCGACTCCGCCGAAGTCCGCGGTCCCCGCCTCGATGATCTGGGCTATGCCGGGGTGCTGGAGGCGGGCGAGTATCTGCGCTTCGTATTCAAAGCGCCGCCGCAACTCCCCGGAGGCGAAGCCCGAGCGGAGGACCTTCAGGGCGACGCTGCGTCGAGGCTGTTCCTGTCTCGCTTCAAACACCGTCCCCATGCCGCCCTGACCAATGATCCCAAGGATTGTGTAGTTGCCGATCCTTTCGGGCCAGCGGAGGGGATCGCGCTCGTCGTCTCTCGCCAGTTGTTCAGCCAAGAACCGGGCGCCCGGCGCGGGTTGTTCACCGCCCAGCAGGGACAACGGCTTGTCGTCGTATTCGAGAAGTTGATCCACGTCGCGGCGAAGGTTCGCGTCGCCCTGGCAGGCGCGGTCCAAATAGGCGGACCGCTCTCCACCGGCCAAATGCCGGGCGGCTTCGAAGATTTCCATGGATTTCTGAAACTGTTTTGAATTCATCCCGGATGTCAGCGGCCCCTTCGGCGGAATCCCAACAACACAGTCAGTGTAAGTAAAAGCATCGCCGGATTGAAGGGACCACACGGCAGGTGGATGACGCCCCCGGCGCCGTCGTCTACCTCTAATTCAACGGGGCATCCGACGTCATCAACGTCGACACCGGCGGCTGTGCCCAGGCATTCATCCTCGTCATCCGAAACTCCATCACCATCCGAATCCGGAATTTCCTGTGCGGGGGGCGGCTCCACCGGACAACCATCGGCGCCGACGACGGTGCCCGCCGGGGTATCGGGACACGCGTCAATTTCATCGGAAATACCGTCGGAATCCGCATCAGTTTCAGCAGGAGGGGGCGGTTCGTTGATGGGACAGCCATCGGCGTTGACCACCACTCCCGTAGGCGTGCCCGCGCAGGCATCCAAGTCGTCGGTGACGCCGTCGCCGTCCGCATCAAGGGTCGCGGGTTCAAGGATAGGACACCCGGTCTCATCGACGGGTTTTCCCCTCGGGGTTCCCAGGCACTCGTCAATGGAATCGGGCACGTCATCCTCGTCGTCGTCGCGCACGCCCGGGCGGGCGCAGCCGTCGGGCGACCGGGCGGGAAGGGTTGGGCAAAGGTCGTTGCAATCCGGAACTTGGTCCCCATCATGATCGGGGGCCAAAACCATGATTGTCTGAGTGCAGGTTGACTTCAACCCTGTGGTGTCAACGGCTGTGTAAACCAATTCGGTCACTCCGATAGGAAATTCAGCCGGTTCATGGGCCGTAACGGTGGCCTTCGTGCAGTCAGAGACTTTCGCCGCGCCGGGATCAACAATCGCCAGGGAATCGCCTTCACAATCGACTTCCACGGTGTCGGGGCAGACCATGGTGGGAGGCGTGCAATCCTCGACCGTCACGACCCCCGCGCACTCCGACGACAGGCCGCCCGGATCTCTCACCGTGAGTGTCACATCAGTAATACCGATGGGGTAATCCCTGGGTCCGTGATAATCAAATGTCAGTCGATCGCCGTCGGGATCCGTGGACTCATTGTTTACGTCGGCGGTTCCACGACAGCTCTGGGAATCGGCGCAAACCGCGCGGTCGGCGCAACGCGCCAACGGTGCCGAGTTTGTCACCGGCACCAGCGTATCCGTCGTCTCGTCATATTCACCCACCGTATCGACAATCGTCACGCAGTCATAGACCCCGATGTCAAACGGCAGGATGCTGACGCCCAGGCTCAGTGCGTCCGCCGTCCCAATCAGGTCAAAACTCGTGTTGAGCACTTGCGAAGTCGAGAAATTCAGGCCTTCACCGACGGTCTTGATGAACACAACGGACTCACCTTGAAAGCTCTCGTAATCGATGTAAAATCCCACGGCGGCGTAGATGCCGGTCGCGACGTCGGTGGTCACTCCAAAGCAATAGGTCGTGTAACATCCGAAACGGTTGCCGGTGGAATATACGACGCCGACTTCTTGAGAGAGTCCACCGCCAATCGCCGCCGATCCACCCGTCCCGTAGGACTGGGCAAGTCCCAAATCTTGTGCTCCTTCGTGAAGGGCACGGCTGTAGAACGATCGGCAGGTTTCATCGTCGATCAGCGTGTCGTTGTCGCTGGGGAAGCAGCGCTGCCTGAGTTCGCCTGGAAACGGAATCGGCCAGCAGATCAAACCATCATCGCACCGATCAATCAGGGGCGTACAGAACTCCCCGGCCTGACGGAAGGGTCGGCAAATGCTTTGGCAGTCATCTTCGCAGTCCAGAATACACGCGTCGCAGTCGAGTTGGCAGCCGTCGTGGCAGTCGTTGCGGGCGTTGGCGCAGCCTTGGTGGCAATCATCGCAATCGTCACGGCAGGAATCGCAGTTGCAAATGTCAAACGGATCGGCGCAACAGATCTCGCACGCACCGTCGCAGGTGAAACAGCCGGCCTCGCAAAGGCCGAACCCGCTCTCGCATCCGACCCAGCAAATCCCGTTTCCAGCATCGCAGAGACCGCCGCAGACCGCGCTGGTCGCCGTGCAACCGGCTTTGCAAATGTCGATCTTCGCCTTATTCTGGCAGTCCTGCGCGGAACCCATTTCCGCGCCAAGGGATGAGAACAAAATAGCCGACGAGGCTCGCGCGATTCCAGAAAACCGGCCAAACCGACGAAGTGACGATTTCCTCGCGTGCATAAGCCTTCCTCCTTCTCTCGCCTGTTGAATTGAGGGATTACCGGATACCGAAAGAAAGTTCCGGCGAAAGGTGCGGCACCTTTCGTTTGCGAGTAACCACCGTCGCAAGATTGCTTTCGAGCCCTGATTATGTCTTCCGCGAAGTCGAGGCCGCGTCGAATCGACGCGCCAGAAGGAACTCCGTCGGCCTCGCGGGCTGGAGCCGCTTGAACGGACATCATACCCTAACGACACCTATCACTCAACCCGATTGCGGAACGAAATTCGCCAGATTCCAAAATAACATCGAATATCGGTCTTTTTTGCGGAACTATGAGGGTTGGCCATGAAGACGCGCAAGATGGCGGTTGGACAAAACCCGCGTGCTTGTGCGAAAACCGCAGGGTTGTCATAATGCCTCACCCCGGCGGTTCCGAATGGATTTCGTGGAACCGCCCATCTGGACGGCATGGCGGAATCGGATTGAATGCCGCCGGATGAATCGCGAGGACTCTACCGCATCAAGGGGATGGCGTGCTTGCGCAGGAGAATCCGAATCATGCAACGGAGAATCGAATTCATGGGCAACACGAGATTGCTTGGACGAGTTCAATCAGGAGCGACTTGTGCGGTGATCGGCGCCATCGCGGCGAGCACCTCGTGGGGATGCCAGATGTTCGTCGATCCCTTCCTCGACGAGATGGCCTGTCAGCCGCCGGTGACGACCCCGTCGGTCGAAGGGGTTCTGACTGCCAATCTGGAAGAACGCGTCGTGCCGCACCGTGGTACGCCGATCGTTCTTCGGGCGAAGGAAGGAACCGTGACCCATACGCCCCTTTACTTCGAGGATCCGTTCGAGGATAAGGGCAGCGATGATGGTCAATTCGCGGTGACGGGCGAGGACTATTTGCAAGTGTTTTATTGGCGGGGCCGGTTCCTGCTCAACACGATTTTCTTTCCTGTCAGCGTATTGGTGACCCCGCCCTGGACTTTGATGGCAAGTGACGGCGTTTTGAGCGAGCAGGCCTTGGGCAAGGATCATGACGCCGAACGTTGGCGCGGGGAAACCGGCCCAGGCGCCTGGCCCATCGAACCCGACATCGTCTCCACCGACGGGTCGTGACGCCGCGGCAATGTCCTTCACGGCGCTGAAACGTACGCCGTGCTATGAATGAAATCCACTTTCGCTTCTCAACACGCCGCCGTTCGTTGTCCCGCCTGCGGAGAACGACTGGACGATCCGCCGCCGCCACTTTGCCCGCTCTGTCAATATTCCTTCGGCGACAACCGTGTAACCGGCGAGGATGCGACCCCGTTCGCCCATGCCTTTTCACAGGAAACGGGCGGCTGGCGACGGATGTGGGCCTGGGTGTGGTTCGCGGGAGAAGGTCGGCTGAAACATCTCGCGCTGATGCGTGCGTCCATGGCGGCACGTCGGTTCGCGTGGATGAATGGTCTCTCCTTTGCGTTAGCGCTGGGCGCATTCGCGGCTTCTCGTTTCGGTTGGCGATGGGTCACGAATTCACCGGCTTTGGACCCGCGAACGCGCCCGGTCGGTCGTGGGTGGTTTCACGCCACCTCAGCCCCCAGACCCTTGCCTGAAGGACTGGCCGCCGAAGTGCCCGTGGACTTATGGTGGAACCCGGTGCAGGGACTGGTTGCCGGTGTGTTGGGGTTGATTCTGGGAGGGCTTCTCACCTGGTTTATGCTGGTGTTCCTGCGGGCGGGCATCACAACTGCCTTCCGGCAGGAGTTCCAAAAGGAAGGGCGACTAGGTGCAGCGATTCTCTACAGTACCGCCTGGCTGGTTCCAGCCGCGGCGGCGCTGCTGCTCGGCACGACGCGCCCTCTAGCGTATCTTGGCTCGATGTCCAAATGGTGGTGGCATCCTCCGGACCACGGAATCCTCTTTTCCGGCGGCATTGTGGGGGGACTTGCCGCAGCGCTTTGGTGGTTCTGGATGGTCCGGCTGGGCGCGACGACACCGAAATCGACGAGAGGACGAGTCGTCGGTTTCATGGCATTGGGGATTCCCGTGCTGGTGAGCGCCTTTGGGACGGCTTGGTGGTATACCGTCGGCAGCGCCTTTGGATGGATGGTCCCATGGATGAATCTCGGTTTCTAGCGAGCCTTTGAATGAACCCGGCGACGGTCGGTATTCTCGACTTTGGCGCTCAATACGCTCAACTGATCGCCCGGCGAGTCCGGGAACATCACGTTCACAGCATCATTCTGCGCCCCGACATATCCGCCGGCCAATTGCGCGATCAAAACGTCGTGGGACTGATTCTCTCCGGCGGACCGATGAGCGTGTACGAGAATGGGGCACCGCGCTGCCGGGAGGAGATCCTCGATCTCGGCGTGCCGATTCTCGCCATCTGCTACGGCATGCAATTGGTGTGCGACATGCTCGGGGGCGATGTCCGCCCGGGTAAGGCTCGTGAATTTGGACGAACGTCGCTAGACGTTTTGAGCCATGATTCTTTATTCGCTCACGTTCCTACGCAGACGGCTGTGTGGATGAGCCACGGCGACATCGTCGAGCAGCTTTCCGGTGATTTCGTCCCCCTTGCGCGGACGCCGAACTGCCCCTTTGCCGCGACGAAACACCGGACCCGTCCCGTGTTCGGCGTGCAGTTTCATCCGGAAGTCTCGCACACGTCCTGCGGTTCTCAGATTCTCCGTAATTTTCTATACGACATTTGCCATTGCGCTGGCGACTGGCAAGTGGGAAACGTGGTCCGGGACAGCGTTGAAGCGATCCTCGCCCGCGTGGGCAAGAAGGACCGCGTAATATGCGGCCTATCCGGCGGTGTGGACAGCGGTGTGACGGCGGCGCTGATTCACGAGGCGATCGGCGATCGATTGACGTGCATTTTCGTGGACAACGGGTTGATGCGTTCGGGCGAAGCCGACCGCGTCGAAGCGGCATTCCGCCAGCACTTCAAGATCGACCTTCGGATGGTGGATGCGACGGATCGATTCCTTCGCAGACTCGAGGGCGTATCCGATCCGCAGCGGAAACGCGTCATCATCGGGCACGAGTTCATCGAAGTTTTCAAGACAGTGGCGGCAACCATTCAGGGGGCGCGGTTTCTGGCCCAAGGGACGTTGTATCCGGACGTGATCGAATCGGGTCAGGGCGTCAGCGGCTCGACGGCCAACATCAAACTGCACCACAACGTTGGCGGATTGCCCGCGGAATTGGGTTTCGAGTTGGTCGAACCGCTACGGGACTTGTTCAAGGACGAGGTTCGTCGGGTCGGCGAGCATCTAGGGTTGCCGCAGGAACTCGTCTGGCGGCATCCGTTTCCCGGTCCGGGACTGGCGGTGCGGATCATCGGGGCGATTACGCGCGAGCGGCTGGCTCTTCTTCGCGCGGCCGACGACGTCATTCTCGACGAAATCCGCGCCGCGGGGTGGTATCCTAAGATCGCCCAGGCCTTCGGCGTGTTGCTGCCGGTCAGCACGGTCGGCGTGATGGGCGACGAACGCAGCTACGCCGGTCAGCACGTCGTCGCGGTGCGATTTGTGGAGAGCACGGATTTCATGACCGCCGATTGGGTTCACATCGACCATGACATCCTCGCCCGTATTTCCAGCCGCATCATGAACGAAGTCCGCGGCATCAACCGCGTCGTGTACGACATATCCTCAAAACCTCCGGCGACGATTGAGTGGGAATAATCCAGGCCTCACCACTGTCGCATTCTTTGCGCGCTGAAATTCGAAACTATGGGTAACCCCGCGAGGATCGTACAATGTTTCCATGGGGCGCATTGGTCTTTATGGCGGGAGTTTTGATCCGATTCATTTCGGACATCTGATCTCCGCGCGGGCGGTGGCGGAAGCGATTGCGCTTGAGAAAGTGATCTTTCTTCCCTCGGCGACGCCGCCGCACAAATCCGGCGCGAAGCTGGCGCCCGCCCTTCACCGGGCCGAAATGGTTAAGCTCGCCATTGAGGGAGAGGAATTGTTCTCCTTCAGCGACGCCGATTTGATCCGGACCGGGCCCAGTTACACGATCGACACGGTGTCCCGCTTTCAAGCGGAATACGGCCCAGACGTCGAATTGCACTGGATCATCGGGGCGGACTCATTGGCCGAATTGACGACTTGGCGGCGGGCGACGGAACTGGTGGACCGCTGCCGCATTATGACGGCCGTTCGTCCGCACTCGAACAATATTCCGTGGAACTCCATGACTCAGGTGTTGGGAGCCCCTCGCGTGGAGAAACTTTGCGCCGGGATGATCGGCACGCCCGCGATTGAGGTTTCCTCCACGGAAATCCGCCGAAGAATTCGAGATCGTCTGTCCATCCGGTACCTCGTTCCCGAACCCGTTCGGGAATACATACACGCCAACAACCTGTATCTCGAAGCCCTATAGCAATTCGTCCAATCGCCGATCGAAGCAAGACCAACCGTAAAGCGAATGAAGCCGGTCAACGTCCGAAAACCAGATGCCCGGTTTCCTCCATGAATCTCGATTCGCAACTTGATAGAATGGACGCTCAATAGGGCAGCTTTGTGACGGTGACCATTGGGAGGGGGTTCCTGGGTAAGTCCTGGGATCATAGGACTTCAAGCCGACCCAGCTTCCCTAAAGGTCCAGCCTGTAATTCCCCTCTGGAAATCTAGGTTTGATAACGGGGAGCGGAACAAATGGATAAGCGATTCAAATGTGCGGTGGCGACGCCGATCTTGTTCCTTACATTGGTGACGATCCTTCGCGCTGGCGGGGCGGATTCGGCATTTTCCTACCAGGGTCAGTTAAAGGAAAACGGCGCGCCTGCCAACGGTACGTTCGATTTTCAGTTTACGTTGCTGGCCGCGGACGGTGTCATGCAAGTCGAGCGGCAGTGCGCCATCAACGTCGAAGTTGTAAACGGGCTTTTCCAGGCAGAAGTGGAATTCAGCCCATCGTCGTTCGACGGTACGCCGCGACGGCTTCGCGTCGGCGTCAAGCGAGTCTTTCCCGGCGGCATTCACGACTGCTCGCCGAACACGATCGGACAGCTTTTTGAGATTCTTTCGCCCCTTCAGGAAATCACCGCGACGCCCTACGCCGTTCACGCCGCGGACGCGGCGCTCTTGGGAGGACTCGATTCCTCGAACTTTCTCCAGGACATCCCTAATCCGCTGTCGCTTTCCGGAACCAGCGCCGTCGGCATTGTCCGGGCGACGAACGATTCGACGGCGAACAACTCCGCGGCCATTCGCGGTGATACAACGGGCAGCACGGGCAATGACACCGTCGGCGTGCTCGGAAAGAGCACAGGCAACCGAGGGTTCGGGGTTTCCGGCGAATGCGATGGTCCAATTTGCCAGGCCGTTCGCGGACGATCCTTTGCGACTAGCGGGTTCACCATCGGCGTCGTCGGGGTGGCCGTGGGAAGTCCGGATGGGCGCGGGATCCTCGGACAGGGGAATTTTGAAGGCGTTCTTGGGCAGGCAATTGCGAGCACAGGCGACACGAACGGCGTGACGGGGAGAAGTCTGAGCACGAGCGGTCGCGGGGTCCTCGGCCAAGCCTCAGCGAATACCGGGACGACGTTCGCTGTGCGGGGCGAGGTTACGAGTCCCAACGGTTTCGCCGCCTTCTTCAGCGGACCGGCGGGCAGCAGGAATTTCTTCGAGCGCAGCGTGGGCATCGGCACGCAATCGCCGACCAACCCGTTGCACATCTCCGCCGTGGGCACCGACGACGGCGGCGTCACCGGGTTCACGGAAGTCGCCGCCCGCTTTCGAAGTACCGCCGCCGGACATACGGCGATCTCCATTGATGCCGCGACGAACCTAGATCCGATCCTGTACTTCGCCGAAAACGGTGGCGCCGCGTGGGGTATCCGCAATG